>Ga0209058_1001241_pt1 | contig 21815 bp, 13 predicted proteins | sample GraSoiAngelo_147_FD_185904 | JGI IMG/M metagenome (GOLD analysis project Ga0209058, IMG submission 185904) | Grasslands soil microbial communities from the Angelo Coastal Reserve, California, USA - 14_1009_05_40cm (SPAdes) (version 2) | ecosystem: Environmental > Terrestrial > Soil > Grasslands ... | reverse complement strand
ATGTTGTGAAAGTCATGCGCCAGCATGCTTCCCCAGAGGTCCTCAAAATCTGGAAGGCGGGATTTCCAGACCAGATTCCGGACCGGCTGTTGATCGCGGAGGATCTCAAGGGGAATGTAATTGATCTGGAAGGGCGTGAATTAGTGGCTGTGGAACTTGGCCATACCGATACTAATTACACGACCTGTCTGAATGTCCCTTCTATCGGACTGGTGGTTGCCGGCGACGCCGCCTACAACGATGTCCACCTCTATCTCGCCGAGTCAAATGCCCAGACACGACGGGAGTGGATCTCTGCGCTCGACAAAATTGAGTCGCTCAACCCACGCGCAGTTGTCGCAACACATAAGCGACCTGAAAACGACGACAATCCCAGGATCATCGAACAGACCCGGCAGTACATCCGCGATTTCGACCGGCTAGCGGGAACGACGACAACCGCTCAGGAGCTGTACGACAAGATGTTGGAGCTCTATCCGAACCGGGTCAATCCTGCGTGGGCGCTCTGGAGTTCCGCACGCGCAGCCAAGTCATGAATCAGACGAGTTTCTAAAAGAGGAAGAGTCTAGATGGTAAGGAAAATCGAAGTCGAGCGATTCGGCCTCACCAGTTCCAAGCGGTTTGATGATGTGGTGACAGCCCTTAACGCTGCCATCGGGCATCCGGACATCGCTGAATTCTGGAAATCAACACAACGAGCGCACTCTTTCGCTGAGTTGGAAAGCACGATCGAGAAAGCTGTGGGGAACGCAGGACTGATGTTGTTTGCGGAATTTGATCACGGCGCGATCGTCCGGAAGGAAACCGGGCGCGACACGCCCAGGATCATCCGCTTCGTCATCGGAAATCCACTCATCATGAAAGAAATGGCAAAGCATGTTCCAGACGCCGGCTCTTATGCGCCAGTCACCGTCCTTGTCGATGAGCGTACGGATGGCGTGCATTTGTCGTATGACAGGTTGGCCAGCCTTTTAGCTCCATACGAGAATCCCGATGCGTTGGAGGTCGCCAGGAATCTCGATATGAAAGTTGAAGATCTTTTGCGACAGGCTGCGGCATGAAATCATAGGAGAATTCATGGCCAACAACGAATCCAACACCAGACCCGTGAAAAAATCAACGCGCAGCCGCGTCTTCATATGTTTGCGACATCGTGAACAGTGACGGAAAACTCGTGGCGCAGGTGACCAGCACGGTGATGACGTTAAGAGGCGAGAAAGCATCCGGAAGATAGGAGGAAGACTTGGGCAAGCTCGATGGAAAAGTGGCGTTGGTTACTGGTGGAAATAGCGGGATCGGTCTCGCAACTGCGCAAGAGTTCGTCGCAGAAGGAGCATATGTTTTCATCACCGGCCGCCGGGAAGCGGAGTTAGCGGCAGCAGTGAAGGAAATCGGAAAGAATGTAAACGGTATTCGAGCGGATGTTTCCAACTCTGGCGATCTCGATCAGCTGTTTTCCCGAATCAAAAATGAAAAAGGAAAACTCGACATCGTGTTCGCAAACGCAGGCGTTGCGAAATACGCCGCCCTCGGTCACATCACCGAGGAACTTTATGATTCGATTTTCGACGTGAATGTGAAAGGCGTTCTCTTCACGGTTCAGAAAGCCCTTCCTCTAATACCGGAGGGTGGATCCATCATCCTCAACGCGTCGATCGTCGGCAGCAAAGGGCTGCCCGCGAATAGCGTTTACAGTGCAACCAAGGCTGCAGTGCGTTCGTTTGCACGGACCTGGACAACGGATTTGAAGGACCGGCACATTCGTGTGAACGTCGTCAGCCCCGGCTCGACGGATACGCCAGGTCTGAGTGAACTGTTCGGATCGTCGGAAGTCGGACAGCAACGCTTGAAGATGATTTCGAGTTTGGTTCCACTCGGCAGGCTCGCCAAGCCTAAAGAAATAGCCCGAGCTGTGGTGTTTCTCGCATCGGATGACAGCAGCTACATCACCGGGACCGAATTGTTCGTGGACGGAGGCTTCGCGCAAGTATAAGCGCGTCTCAAGTCAGCCTGGCAACGTACATCGTTCTGCTTCTGATCCCTTGCACTTCCCGCTGAAGCCTGCCTCGTTCGCTGCCACAAGCCGTTCCATGCGGTCGAGCTGTTCGATTCGCCACGGATAGCTCCACGTCGCACCTGCGCATCCCTACAAGGCGACTACGTTTCGAGAAGCGTGCCGAGCAGCGCGGGCCACCGATTCTCGAAGTCGCCTTCCCGTTGGAGTCCGCGCTTTAACAGAGCTTGGATTCGCTGCTGCGTTTCAGGCCACGTCAGCGCGGTCTGAAAAGCGTTGAGGGCGTCGAGGAGCCGGTCGGCGTTTGGCAACGAGACTTGGTTAATGAGATTCTTCGCCGCCGCGATAGGACGCCGATCGAAGGAGGCGATCCGGCGCGCGAGTACGTCGACGAAGCCGTCCAGTTCCGCGTCCGGAAGTGCCCGGTTGACGTATCCGTATCGTTCCGCGGTGTCGCCGTCGAAGTCGTTCGCGCCGAGAACGATTTCGAGCGCGCGGCCGCGGCCGACCAGCCGCGGGAGGCGTTCCGTACCGCCGCCACCGGGATTCACTCCCACCCCGACTTCCGGTTGGCCCAGTCGCGTGTTCTCGCGCGACGCGAATCGCATGTCGCAGGCGAGGACGAACTCGCTGCTCACGCCTCGCACGCAGCCTCGGATCTTTGCGATGCTGACCACCGGGGACTTCGTGAGACGGACGAACGTATCCATCAGGATCGGGAGGCCGGAAGGCCCAACAGCTGTGGTGATGTTCCCCGTCTTGCCGGTCAAATCAAAGTGGGCAAGGTAGAAGTCAGGATTCGCGCTCTCGAATACTACGACACGTAGACTCGGACTGGCATCCATTCGAGCGAGCAGATCCTGGAGGCCTTCGAATATGGTGGCATCTACAATGTTGAAAGGCGGATTTTCGAACCGAACTCTCCAGTACGCAGACGTTTCCTCGATGACCCGCACGTGCGCCGCTGATTCAGTCACGATTCACGCTCCTTCCTTCGACGACGATAGAGCGCGACGGCGAGGTGATGTTCTCCTCTTCATAGGAGCGCATGCGCGCGAGTGCAGGTTCGGTGATGCACAATTTCAAGAAGAGATTTCGTTCGAGTGCCAGTCCCTGTGCCAGCGGCGTTTCGGTAGCGTTGCGGACGAGACGCTTGATGTAAGCAACTGATTCCGGCGTATGTGACGAGAGGCGCTGTGCAATCTCCATGGCGCGATCGAGAGCCTTGCCGCTGACGGTTTCGTGCACCAGCCCCTTCCTTTCAGCTTCACGTGGAGTGAGTGGAATACCCATGAGGATGTGCATGAGCGCGGCTGGCGTTCCGATGGTGCGTGGCAGCCTTTGCGTGCCGCCGGCGCCCGGAAGGAGTCCAAGGTTCGCCTCGGGCAATCCGATCAGGTAGTCACCATCCTCAGCGATACGAAGATCGCAGGAGAGCGCGAACTCAAATCCACCGGCCAGGCATGTGCCGGAAATGGCCGCGATTACTGGCTTTGACATGCTCTCGCACAGCGCCATGGCCCTGTCGAAGAATCCCCCATTGTAGGTCGCGTTCTCGGGCCACTCGCGACCGGAAGCGCGCAGGGACTCTGCGAGACGGATAAGCGCAGCGACGGAAAAATGACGTATAAAATAACCGGGTGCGCCACCAGTCACGACGACAACGCGAACGTTAGCGTCGCCCGCGAATCCGTCCAGCGCCTCGGTGAGCGCGTCGCCCATCTCCTCGTCGAAATAGATGCGCCTTGCACTGCCCAGTGTGATGACCGCAATTCCATCGGCTGCTCTTGTCGTCAGAACATCGGCGTTCATTGGGTCCTCCTGAGTTGCGATTGCAGCAGTGACGAGCTTGAAACAGTCATAACTGACTCCGTACAGGTGTGATTGCTCATAAGTACTTCTCCAGGACTCGAACGTTGCACCCCACGACTTCTTCAAATACGCCGGCCCCGTTCTGACACGCACCTGTTGCGCAATGTGTCTGCCATTTGCAATTGGTTGCAAAACGATGAAGTTAAGATGACGGGCAGTCCTGAGGATTCAGGAATTCCTCTTCGGTGAGGAGACACGCTTTTTTAAAAGTGTGTAGCCCGCGAGATGTTAGTGGCTGGTTCGTTGCTCCAACGCCTATCGGTCATGGCAATAAAGATCAACATGCAAGGCTTTTTTTGGATATCGAAAGTCGGGCTGACTGGCCTTGATCGCGCGCGCGACGCGATCAATCTCGTCACGGCCACGGTAGACGCCCCTAGAGGCTCGTAGAACTCTGTTCGCCGAGCGATTTAAGGACGGCTACCCGCCGCGGCCGCCATGTAGGATTGGCACAGCAGCACAAGGTGTTCGCGCAGCTTGCGGACCATCGCGGGTGACGGTCCCGCTTCCAGCACGGAGCGCATCGCTCCTGCCATCGCTGAGCACATCATGTCGATCGCGAATCTGTCGGGCTGCGACTCCGTATCTGGTGCGGTCTGGAACATCGCCTCCAGTGCCTTCCGTTGCCGCTGGCCCGCGTTTTTAATCAGAGCAGGTCCGCCCACGTTGGCCGCGATTTGGTACAACGCCACGGAAATATCTGTGCGCTCCATCTTGGCGTCCACGAACGCCTCAACTACGGTTCTGATCATTTCGGAGAGCGGCTTGTGACTCGCTTGCTCACAAGCGGTCTCCACGGCCGCCGTTACCTTATCCAGGTGGTCTTCCAACACAGCAAACAGCAGAGATTCCTTATTAGGGTAGTACTGATACAGCGTTCCCACCGATACACCAGCGCGTTCCGCGACGCGCGTCGTAGTCAATCGGTCCGCTCCCTGACTAAGCAAAACCTGAATAGTAGCCTCGGAAATCGCCTCCACCGTGACCGCTGCCCTGGTCTGGACGGGCGTCTTTCTTGGCTCAAATGCATTTAACGCGTCAGCCGGCATATGCGAATAACAAAACTGAAGGATTCTTCATAAACTGATTTTAGAAGAAAGCTCGTAGAGGAGGAACTTTAATATGCGCGTTTTCGTTACTGGTGCTACAGGCTTCATCGGTTCTGCCATCGTTCAGGAACTCATTAACGCGGGTCATCAGGTAATCGGCCTCGCTCGCTCCGAAGCGGGTGTCCGGTCTCTTACCGCCGCTGGCGCCCAGGTGCATCGAGGCGATCTTGAAGATCTGGAAAGCCTACGTCGTGGAGCGGACGCATCCGATGGAGTGATCCATACCGCTTTTGTCCATAATTTCTCGAAATTCAAGGAGAACTGTGAAATCGACAAGCACGCGATCGAGGCGCTTGGCGCCGCACTTGCCGGCTCTGACCGGCCGTTGATCGTCACCTCGGGGACCGGCCTTCTCGCGCCAGGCCGCGTCGTGACCGAGCAAACAGAGCCACCTTCTGGTGTCGCCGCAATTCCACGTGTTTCAGAACAGACGGCCCTTTCATTGCTATCTCGTGGAGTGCGCGCGTCGGTGGTGCGCCTTCCGCCATCGGTCCATGGCGATGGCGACCATGGCTTCGTTCCCATTCTGATCGGCATCGCGAGGGCTAAGGGCGTGTCTGCCTATGTGGGCGAAGGGCTCAACCACTGGCCCGCGGTGCACCGGTTCGATGCTGCTCATCTTTATCGGCTCGTACTTGAGAAGGGTTCGGCGGGAACCCGATATCATGGGATCGCGGAAGAGGGTGTGCCGTTCCGAGAGATCGCTGGCGTTATCGGCCGCCGTCTGAACCTGGCGATCGTCAGCAAGACCGCTGAGGAGATAAGCGAGCACTTTGGCTGGTTCGCGCATTTCGCAGCAATCGACAACCAGGCTTCGAGTCAGCGCACTCGGGAGCAGTTGGGTTGGCAGCCGAAGCAGCCTGGGCTGATTCCTGATATCGACCGGCCCAGCTACTTCGCGGCGTGAACAGTGCATGCTTACTCATCAAACTCTGGGGCAACTCTAAAACAACTTGATTCGAAGTCAGGAGGGAATGAATGACCGAACAAACGAATCTTGGCGGAAGCTTCACGCTTGCCCACAGTTCGCTGATTGTCAACCGCATGGGTTACGGCGCGATGCAACTGGCGGGTCCAGAAGTGTGGGGACCTCCGCGCGATCTTAACGGCGCGATTCGAGTCCTGCGAGAGGCCGTCGAGGCCGGGGTGAACCACATCGATACGAGCGACTACTATGGTCCTCATGTGACCAATCAGGTTATCAAGCAGGCGCTCCACCCGTATCCGGACGCTCTGGTGATCGTCACCAAGGTGGGCGCTCGCCGGGGAGCCGACAAGTCTTGGATTCCTGCTCTTTCGCGCCAGGAACTGATCGACGCGGTCCATGACAACCTGCGAAATCTCGGCCTGGATAGGCTCGCTGTCGTCAACTTGCGAGTCGGCGAAGTAATGAGGCCATCAGAAGGATCGATCGAGGAACCGCTCACGGTCCTCGCCGAACTCCAACATCAGGGGTTGGTCCGTCATCTCGGTCTGAGTAATGTCACCTCGCGACAACTGGCGGAGGCGCAGAAAATCTCGCAGATCGTTTGCGTTCAAAACCTCTACAACGTCGCGCACCGTGACGATGACGCCTTTATCGACGGACTCGCGAGTCAGAACATCGCGTACGTGCCGTTCTTTCCATTGGGAGGGTTTACTCCTTTGCAGTCGACAGCGCTGGCCACGGCCGCGGCTTCATTGGGTGCGACGCCGATGCAGGTCGCGCTGGCATGGCTCCTTCAGCGCGCCGCCAACATCTTACTGATTCCCGGTACATCTTCGGTCGAACATCTTCGCGAGAATCTCGAGGCTGCGAGGCTGCAACTTCCTCCCGAAACGCTCGCCGAACTCGACTCAATCGCAGGCCCTAAGAAGTGACGACCACTTACCGAGCAGTTGCGAGCAAACGAAAGTTCGTACATCTTAGGTATTTTGAGTAGCCTTTCTCAGGGAGGTGAAAGTTAAATTAACGTTGGGCATCGAGTGGAACAATCATGGCGAAACCAGTTTTGCTGACTGTCGACGACGACTCCGACGTCCTGCGGGCGATCGAACGCGACCTGCGTTCTAAATACGGTGCCGACTACCGTGTTATTGGAAGCGATTCCCCGCAGGAAGCTCTCAATGTTTTAAAACAGTTGAAGGTGCGGAACGATAGTGTGGCTCTGCTGCTTGCTGATCAGCGCATGCCCCAAATGGATGGAGTGACGTTTTTGCGGGAAGGAATAGAGATCTTTCCCGATGCGAAGCGGGCGCTACTCACTGCCTACGCGGACACGAATGCGGCGATCAGCGCCATCAACGAAGCGAACATCCACTACTTTTTCATGAAGCCATGGGATCCACCCAACGAACACCTCTACCCGCAACTTGACGATTTGCTCGATGATTGGCGGGCCTCATACCGGCCGGCGTTCGAGGGAATCAGGGTTTTGGGGACACGCTGGTCACCCAAGGCGTATGAACTGCGAGAATTCCTTGCGCGAAACCGTGTTCCCTATCAGTGGATTGACGTCGAACTTTCCGCAAATGACCCCGAAACTAAGCAGCTCTTGGAATACTTGGGCCCGGAATCAGCGAGTCTGCCGGTCGTGCTCTTTCCCGATGGAACAAGACTTCTCGAGAGTGTGCCGGCGGAAGTGGCTCAAAGAGTCGGCCTGCGGACGCGCGCGCAAACCGATTTTTATGACCTGGCGATCATAGGCGGAGGGCCGGCGGGGCTTGCCGCTGCTGTCTATGGCGCCTCCGAAGGCTTGCACACCGTGATGATTGAGAAGGAAGCTCCGGGCGGGCAAGCGGGAATGAGTGCCCGTATCGAGAATTATCTGGGATTTCCGATCGGCCTCAGTGGCGGCGATTTAGCTCGCCGCGCTGTAGTACAAGCTCAGCGTTTCGGCGTCGAAATTCTTTCTCCGCTGGAGGCGGTTAACGTCCGAACGGAAGGATCGTATCGATTCGTTAAATTGGCGGACGGGAACGAGGTCTCGTGCCATGCTTTGATGATTGCCACGGGAGTGCAGTGGCGGCGACTTGAAGCCCCTGGAGTTGATCGATTGCAAGGCGCGGGTGTCTATTATGGCGGAGGGGCGACGGAGGCTCTCACGTGTAAGGGCGAAACTGTCTATGTCGTGGGCGGGGCAAATTCGGCAGGTCAGGCAGCCATCAATTTCGCAAAGCATGCGGAGCGCGTGGTTATCGTCGTGCGCGGGAGTTCTTTATCGAGCACCATGTCACAGTACCTGATCGATCAAATCAAGCAGACCCCCAACATCCAGATTTGGCCAAACGCAAGCGTGGCGGAAGTTCACGGCGAAACCCATCTGGAAGAGATTTCTTTCCTCTGCTCCGACACGAATAAGATTGAGCGGGTACCCGCCACGGCGATGTTCATCTTTATCGGAGCGCTGCCGCGAACCGAATGGCTCGCAAATGCCATCGAGCGGGACGAACGAGGCTTCATATTGACGGGTCCGGACCTGATACGAGACGGCCAGCGGCCGAAGGGCTGGCCACTAGAAAGAGATCCCTTCCTTCTCGAAACCAACGTTCCCGGTGTATTCGCCGTAGGGGACGTAAGGCATGGCTCGGTCAAACGAGTGGCCTCTGGTGTAGGTGAAGGGTCGGTAGCGGTGCAGTTCATCCACCAATATTTGAGCAAGGTGTGAATGGTTGAACGATCAGAACTATTGCGCGTTCCGGCTTTCGCCGACCTACCGGAGGACCAGATCGATTGGTTCCGCGGGCATGCGGAAGAGCTGCATCTCAAACCGGGAGATACCTACTTCCGCCAGGGCGACCCGGCCGACGCAATGTTCGTCATCCTGGAAGGACAGCTGCAGGCACGCGGCGAACTCGGAGGCGAAACTGTGGTGCTCTCGCCCAAGCCGGGTGACGTGACCGGCGTTCTGCCCTTTTCGAGGATGAAGCAGTTTCCGTTGGATGCCCGAGCAACGACGGACGCAAAGATCCTGCGTTTCCCTTCTTCTCTTTTCCCCGAGCTTGTGCAGAAAATGCCGGAGTTGACGAAGCGTCTCGTTGGCCTCATGTCCGACAGAATTCGCGAAACCACTAGGATGGAACAACAGCGCGACCGTTTGGCTTCGATGGGAAAACTTTCGGCAGGGCTCGCCCATGAACTCAATAACCCCGCTTCGGCCGCAAAGCGCGCTGCCGCTCAGCTGCGGGAGGTTTTGAAAAAAATCCGAGATGCAAGCCACGAATTAGGAAGGCGCGAGCTGACCGCCGCCCAGAAATCAGAAATCGAGAAGATGGAAGCTTCGTTCATCCAGCACGGCGAAGTTCCGTTCGATCCATTGCAACTGAGCGACCTGGAAGGGCGAATTGATTCTGTGTTGCGAAGTCACGGGCAGAACGACCTATGGCAATTGGGGGCGGACCTCGCGCGAAGGAGCGTCAAACCGGAGGCGCTGGAATCATTGTTTTCGATACTCGATGCAGACACTGCCCGGGCCGCTCTCATTCGGATCGCTGCTTCGGTCGAGGTCGCGAGTCTTCTCGATCAAATTGAGAGTGGCACGGCGCGAATATCGGATCTGGTCCGAGCCATCAAAGAATACACATACATGGATCAGACTCCTGTGCAAAACGTCGACGTCGTCAAGAGTCTGGAAACGACGCTTACCATTCTGAACCATAAGCTTAAACACGGCGTCGTGGTCCAGCGCGAGTACGAGCCCGTTCCGCTTCTCGTGAATTCATTCGGTAGCGAGCTGAATCAGGTGTGGACCAACATTATCGACAACGCCATTGACGCGATGGGCGGCAAAGGCGAACTTCGGGTGCGGACCTATCGCGAAGACGATTGCGTGGTGGTTGAGATCGCCGACAATGGTCCGGGCATTTCCCCCGCCATTCAGCCTCACATCTTTGAGCCTTTCTTTACCACCAAGAAAGTCGGCGAGGGTACAGGGCTCGGACTCGACACGGCTCTGCGAGTTGTGAAGAAGCACCGGGGCACGATTGAAGTCAGCTCGAAACCCGGCGACACGCGTTTTCAAGTGTGGCTCCCGCTAGCGGCAGGACCAATTCACGACCCCCATTCAGGAAATCTTAGAGCTCATTAGCCGCAATCCTGAGGATAGACCCTTTCCCCGTGTCTTCTTTGTGAAATGCGAAGAAGATTTCTGAAAACGCCTGCAACTAAGATTAAGCGGCAGGTCGGGAATACAGCCGAGGAAAGTCATGATGCCATATGGGGCATTATGTCAACCGGCGGACGTGGAATTTAAGGCACAATGTTCTGGGCGCGCGGAAGGCTCAATCTGGGTTTTGTCTCTTGATTCGTTCTCAGGCGCAGCCTCACAACCCGCTTCCGCATTGTCGTCCAACCCTGGATCAGTCTGAACTTGAACGCCTGCGTCAATCTGTCCCGTAACAAGCTACGAGCGCGGAGCGACACGTTTCCCGGCGAGTACGGTCCCCGCTGGAAAGAGTCTCTGGCGGCCGGTCCGCTTGTTTTCGTAATTGTTGACGAATTCGAACGTACCGTCTCGAAGGTCGAGCACCGCAACGTGAACTGCCTAAGGCATAGAACTTCGAGCCAAAATCGATCAAAGTAAAAGTGACCTAAAGCCCACCCCGTGGCGGCTATCCATGCCGCCACGGAACTATTTTGCGTCTGGACCGACTTGCTCGCGAAAAGCGATCAATTGGCTCCAGAGGCTGGCTGTCGAGTTGACGTAGGGGGCTAATTGCCGGGCAATTGTTGCTTCTCGCAAAGCACCGCTCAACTTTCCTTCCTGCAGCAGTAAACGCGCCGTAAGCTCATGGCCCCGATACCAGTAGGGATCCAGTTGCTGCAACTGGTGAAGCCAATTCATCGTCCTCGGATCACTGGTCATACTGGCGAGTGTAATCAGATCCATTAATGCGAGCATGGGTTTGTCTGTTTGCTCGACAGCCCGAATCGCGGAATCGATTCCTTTTTGAGCCAGCCTCGTGCGTGATTCTTCGTCAAGTGTATTCCAGTTCTCCCGGAGAAAAGTCACGATCAATCTCGCCATTTCCAGGTGGTACGTGCCGACATGTTCCATTGTTCGTTCGACATCTTCCGCAGACTTCAGCAGCGCTGATTCGTCTCTGGAATCGACAGCTCGGGCGGCCACAATCAAGAATGTCTCCGCTTTCCAATTTCTATACGCGTATGACGTCATGCCTATCGAAGCCGTCATTCCCGCCGCGACCCCTGTTATTTGCAGCCATCTCCTGGCCCACTTTGATGAGCCTGCCGGGGCAACGGCTCCACTGCAGTCGAGAGCCGCGAACGAAAGCGCGATCCAGATGTAAAAGTAATAGGTTGTTGGAATAACTTCCCCGTTGAAACAGTTGCTTGCCACACCTGCTGGCAGCGCTGCACCGATCGCGGCGTATAAAGTCTTGTTTCTCCGATCGAGTGAAGAACGAAGGATCTGTATTGTGTTACAGGCAAAGCCGGCAATCAGGCTGGCGAATGCGAGCAGACCGATGAGACCCTGTTCAGTCAGCCTGTCCAGAAACACGTTATGCGCGCTTTCCCAATGTACGTCCGGATTGAATGCACTGTAATTGTTCGAACGATATCGTGTAAACGCGACGCGAAACATACCGGGGCCTGCTCCCAAAAGCCACGTTTTCGGCACGATGCGTTGAGCGACGTCTTGCCACAAAATGATTCGTCCCAGCGAAGACGGGTCAGTGCCAAGCCTCATGGCAGAACCTGCATAAGTCGCGACCGCGATTGCGATGGTGACCGCCGCTATGAGAACAGCAGCCGGCTTTACCAGATGTTTCCCGGAATACGCTTCGAGTGTCAGACGCCAACCCAGGAACACAGCCAGACCGATGATGCATCCAGCCAAACCACCCCGACCTGTCGCCAAGGCGAGAACCGCGGCGATGAGAGTCATATTTGCGACATTCAAGGCTCGCATCATCCAGCCGGTTTCGGATGACAACAATGCCAGCGAGCTGAAAAAAGGGTACAGGAGGTAGTTTGCAAAATAAGTGGGCTGACCGATCGTTCCCGATGATCGGTAACTGCCTGCAAATTGTTCGACGATTTCTCCTCTAAGAAATGCGGGCAGGAAGGGATCCCATCCGAGCCACTGAAGCATACCGTATGCGGCACTCAGGAAACCGATGGCCGCAATGGCGCGCAATAAGAATTTGAAGTGTTTTGGATTGCCCCTGATAGCAAATGGGATGGACGCTGCGACAGATATCATTGCAAATTGGGTGATCCATCCCATTCGCCGCCAGTCGCCGCCCCAGAAACTGACTGCTGGAGAAAGCGAATTGGCCGTGGCCAATGTGATTGCCGCCATCTGGATGACGAACAGGAGAAGCATTCGTTGTGAGAAGCGTGAAGGTGAGTACTGCAAAAATTGAATACAGACTTGAGGAAGGAGAATCGCGGCCCCCAGGAGCGCCGCTACAGCTTTGGGCACGGTGTACGCATTCCAAATGCGCACCCAGAAGAACAGGGTCTCGAAGGCGATTGCCACGCAAACCGAGACCAAAAGAATGCGGGACTGTCGGATCGGGTCACTCACGAAATTCAGCCGTTGCCTAAAATCTTCTTGCCGTTTCGGTCAGAGCGCTAATTCAACCGAACGAGCCTTACACTCGTGATCGAATTCAATGCACTGTGTCCCTGGAGATCAGCGACCTCTTCAATCTTCAGCCCAAAACCCGATTTCGAGGGTTGAATCGATCGTAGCCGTATGTGCGCGACATCAACGGAGCCTTGAGGCTTACTTCCCAACTGGAAGGATGCGATACGAAGTTCGCCGGAAATGTTGTCAATGTTTATAGCGAGCGGCTTCGAAGTAAAACCGTCAGCGGAACCTCCAAGGATATCGTCCGGCGAAAATTGAATCGCTGTCGGGTCGAAGCGGACTAGCACCTGGTAGGCGCCTATTGGTGCATTTCCGTCAATGACGAGGCTCAGAGTTCCTTCATCTACCACGTTCTCCAACCGCGAGCGCTTGACGTTGGTTTCCGCAACAGCAGCGAGGACGTCGGAGTCCGCCAGAAGATCGATATGGACTGCGTCGCGCAGCGTCTCGCGGGGCAATTCAAGCTGCTGAAACGGACCAATGGGCAATTCCTGTAGTTTGAGAAACCGGCCGGTTGCGTCTTTGTGCCGCACAGTGACATTGCTCGCAACCGAACTCGTATTGATGACTCGAACGGCATACTCGCCTGCCTGCGGGATATCCAGAGCCAGCTCACGTTTGGGCCAACTTTCAGGGTCGCGGGGCTCAGCGCTCTGTCCAAGCAGGTTGTAAGACATCTGGATGCCGTCACTGGTGGAAACGGCGGCGAGCCAACCGCTGGCTTCATCTGGTTGCGGTCCGAAAACTTCACCTACAGTCAGAGATTCAATTGCGTGAGCGGGCATACGGAGCTGTGCCTGGCCCAGGAGTTTGCCTTTATTCAAAAACGCCCAGATATCAACAGTCGCATCGCGATCGGTGCTGTTGCTTATCAGCAGCTGCGCGTCGAATCCAGTGCCGATCTTGAAATCTGGGACAAACAGCCGGGTCTCGGCGAATGCGGTTGTCTGAAAGATCATCGCTGGAATTATCAAACCTGCAAGAATGCTCCCAAGCCGGCGGATATGTAAGATGAATCGCATTTGGTTCTCCTTTGCGGTCAGAGCTACGGCACACGCACCACGGTTATGGAATCACTGCTGAGAGTGACACCGCTTGCCGGCAGATCGTCACCGTTTGTGTCTGCCAGCGTGACTCCAGACAGGGTCAGCGGGCTGGTTCCCACTGCCACCGGTGTAAACACCAGATTTGCGACCGTGAATGTCCCTGATGGGGCGCTGCCAAACTGGAAGTGATTGATGGTGACAGTGCCTGCATTATTGTCGACGTTGACTGTCATGGGTGTGCCTGTAAATCCGTCCCCAGTTCCGCCTTTCACGTCAGCGGCGTTCACCATGACGGTCTTCTTGTCGAATCCTATCGTGATCTGATATGCGCCTACTGGAACTGTGCTGTTGATCACGACATCCACGGAAGCCGGTATCGTCGGCGCTGGAGGAGCGAACACCAGCGAATTCGATGTTGTACCGGCGACGGTCACCGTCACGGTTCCCGCCGCAGCCGCCTCGGGCACGTGGAGTTGCAGCTGGGTCCCGCCGGCGTGCATGACAGGTGCAGTCGTCGTTCCGCCTCCGGCAGTGTTGAACTTCACATTGTTATTTGACGGCGTCACGATATCGAAACCGGCGCCTTCCAATAACATCGTCTCTCCGGGCGACGGATTCCCCAACATGGTCGCTAACTGCACGCCGCAAATGGTTCCCGCCACCACTACGATGCGTCCTGCACTTGTCTGGCCTCCGACACCCACGGTTACCGGTCCACACACAGCGTCCGGCGGCACTGTCACCGTGAGAGAACCGGTCGCCGCTGCCGTTACTGTCCCAGTCGTTGTTCCTGTTGCCGAACGGAAAAGCACAGTGTTTAACGAAGGCGTCGCACTGAAGCCAAGTCCCGTCAGTGTCACGCTACTGCCCGGAGTCACGTTGAAAAACGGCGACACGCCCGTCACTACAAGAGGCGTACTGGTCCCCGTAACAGTTAACGGAAACTCGTTTCCCAGGAGAGGCACATCCTGCCTGTAGACCTGCAGCGGGCCGCTGACAGCATCAGCAGGCGTCACGACGGTTAGGCTTCTCGACGTTGCCGCCGTAGGCGTCACGCCTGTGACTCTGCCTCCATTGGTCGTGAACAACACCTTGTTGTCCGCGGGAGTCGCAGAAAAACCTGTACCCGTTATGGTCAAGGTGTCTCCTCGATTTGGAGTAGCCGGCGATACCGCGCCCACCGTCGGTGTTTGCATATCCGGAATCGCGCGTACCGAGAACGAGGCAAGCATCAGGCAGTCGCCAATGTTGGCGGTGCCATTCAAATTCGTATCACCAACCGCCAGTGGCAAAGCGGGCGGATTTAACCCTCCCACTGTGCGTGCACACGCCAGTGCATCGCTGATGTTCACATTGCGGTCTCCGTTGATGTCACCGCGCTCGATCACTCTCACAGGGATAGCGTTGGATGTCCCTGCGGGAGACACGGCCGTCACGGACACCGCTTCCGCCGGCGTTAATTGGCCGGTCGGCACCGTCGCAATGAGCTGTGTCGCGCTGACGAACGTCGTGCTCAGCGGAGTCCCCCCCAGCTGGACTTGCGTTGCCGGAGTGAAGTTTTGGCCTGTGACAGTCAGCCTGAAGCTGCCGCCAAATAGAGGGGCCAGAGATTGTGATAATCCCGGGGGTGTTGCGGTCAAATCACTGATGATCGGCCGGTCAGCGCCTGGCGGCAGAATGATGTACCCGGGGAATAGTGCGGACGTCCCAGCGCTCGTCGTTACTGTAAAACTGCGTGTATCGGTCATCGCGAGGGGATCGATACCGATGCTTACAGGCAGATTTGTCGACGTTGCTCCACTCAGGATTGTGACCGTTACACCGGTCCCGCTAAAAGTGACAGCTGTAGCTCCAGTCAGATTTTGCCCGCTGATAGTTGTAGGGATGGCTGTTCCCGCCTTTCCCGAGGATGGTGTGATGCCCGTAATTATTGGCGTAGCAGGCGACAGCACTGTAAAACCTGTAAACGGTGCCGATGTCCCCGCAGCCGTCGTCACTGTAAAGCTGTGTGTATCTGGCGTTGCGCTGGTCGTGATGGTGATGCTGACTGACAGGCCGGTCGCGGTTCCGGCGGTTCCGATGATCGCGGTGACTCCGGTCCCACTGAAGTCGACCCTTGTCGCCCCCGTGAGGTCCGTGCCCGTAATCAAAGCAGGCAGCGTCGTGCCAATTGTTCCCGACGTTGGATCGATTGCCTTAACAACCGGAACTGACGCGCCAGCGGCTTCGAGCGCCATGCTGTGATTGGAACCTGCTGCGATAGCAATCGTGCTGCTACCCGGCCCCAATCCGCCGATCGCAACTGGAGTGGTGCTGATGGACCCGAAAGTACCATTCCCGAGTTGGCCGTTTAGATTATTTCCCCAGGCGACTGCCGACCCGTCGGATTTGAGGGCAATGCTGTGCGACGCGGAACTACCCGTCGCGATCGTGATTACTCCGCTCAGGGGGCCAAGTCCGGACACCTGACCAGGAGTGGTTCTTAAACCGGTAGTTCCGTCACCGAGCTGGCCATTGAAACCGCTTCCCCACGACAGAACCGTCCCATCGAATTTCAAGGCAATGCTGTGCTGACTGCCGGCGCCGGCCAAGATCACTCCGCTGCCTGGCCCGAGACCGGTCACCTGTACCGGGCTGAGTCTCGTGTTAAACGTGCCGTCACCGAGCTGGCCGTTAAAGTTCGCTCCCCAGGCGAGAAGTGTCCCGTCGGATTTGAGGGCGAAATTATGCTGGCTTCCTGCTGCGATTGCGCTGACTCCGCTGGCCGGCCCAAGGCTGATCACCTGAAGGGGCGTATTTCTTGCTGTAGTGGTGCCATCCCCAAGTTGGCCATTGAGATTCGTGCCCCATGCCAGGACTGTGCCGTCTGACTTCAGGGCAAGGCTATGCTGGGCGCCTGCGGCGATTGCAATCACTCCACTGCCCGGTCCAAGACCGCTCACCTGCACCGGCGTATTTCTGGAGTTGTTTGTGCCATCGCCGAGCTGACCACCGAAATTGGCGCCCCACGCGAAAACCGTACCATCGGATTTCAGGGCAAGGCTATGCTGGCTGCCTGCCGCAACCGCAATTATTCCGGTGCCCGGGCCGAAACCGCTGACCTGAGCAGGTACAGGTCTGGCGGTGAAGGTACCATCTCCGAGCTGGCCGTTATTGTTGTTGCCCCAGGCGAAAACCGAACCATCCGACTGCAGAACGAGGCTGTAAAGATTTGCTGGGGCGATGCCAACGGTTCCATTCAAAGCTGCCAGCGGGAAGGCACTCAACTTGCCGTCCGTGCTGCCGTTGCCGAGTTGGCCAGAATTGTTCTTGCCCCATGTCAGAACCGAGCCATCGCTCTTCAGGGCCATAGTGTGAGTGCTGGCGCCGGAAAGCGCGATCACTCCGCTGCCCGCTCCAAGACCGGCGACGGGAATAGGAGTGTTAGCGCTTGTGATGAGCGTGCCGCTGCCCAGTTGGCCGGTGTTATTGTTGCCCCAGGCCAGCACCGAACCGTCCGACTTCCTGGCCAGGCTGTAGTCGTTACCGGCGGCGATTCCCGTCACTCCGCTGGCCGATCCAAGGCGTGCGACCGGAACCGGGATGTTCCTGTTGATGGAAGTGCCGTCCCCGAGCTGCCCGACGTTATTGCTACCCCAAGCCAGGGCGGAACCATCCGATTTCGAAGCCAGGCTGTGCTGCGACCCGGCAACAATCGACGTCACTCCACTGCCTGATCCAAGATTACTCACCTGAACGGGAGTGAGCCGTGTGATAAATGTGCCGTCTCCAAGCTGGCCGGCGAAATTGGCCCCCCACGCCAGAACCGTGCCATCGGACTTGAGGGCCAGAGTATGCTGGCCTCCGCCTGTGACCGCAATGACACCACTCGCTGGACCAAGGCCGCTAACCTGAACGGGTGTGGGTCTGTTGTTGTTTGTGCCATCGCCAAGTTGGCTGTTGAAATTGGCTCCCCACGCGAGTACCGTCCCATCGGATTTCAGGGCAAGGCTATGCTGATCGCCGGCCGCGATTGCGATCACTCCGCTGCCAGTTCCCAGACCGCTGACCAGACTGTATGAACTCCTTGGCGTGAAAGAGAATGAGCCGTCCCCAAGTTGACCCGAGCCATCGTTGCCCCACGCGAGTACCGTGCCATCGGATTTGAGCGCCAGGCTGTGTTGCGTGCCGGCTGCGATCGCGATAACGCCGCTTCCCGGTCCAAGTCCGCTGACCGGGACAGGCGCAATCCTTGGCAGCACGGTGCCGTCTCCGAGTTGACCCAAACTATTGTTGCCCCAGGCGAGCACCGTACCGTCGGACTTGAGAGCCAGGCTATGATCACCGCCCGAGGCGATCGAGATGACGCTGCTCCCGGCCCCAAGACCCACAACTGGACCTGGTATCAACTCCGCCGCCGGGTTGGGGAAACCCAACTGACCGGAATCATTGCTGCCCCAGACTAGAGGAACATTGAACCCCGGATTGACCGTAAAGCCGCTGAATGGTGCAGAAGGCCCGGCGTCGGTCGTCACAGTCACGGTGTGCAAGCCTGTCGGGGTACCTGGCGCGAGGCTGACGATGACGGGCAGGTTCGTCGAGGTTCCTCCGGTTCCAATTGTGACCGTCACACCGCTGCCAAAATCGGCTGCTTTGGCTCCGCTCAGGTTATTTCCGGTGATCGTTACAGCCAGCGTCGCTCCTGTGTTACCGGCAGGCGGACTAATGCTGGTGATCGCCGCTGGGGGAATACCCGTGGCGGTAAACGTCACGGGACTCCCCTGGACTGTTCCTGAAGCGGTCGCCGTGAGCGTATTGAGGCCTGCAGCCAGAATCCAGCTTCCGACTGTAGCAATGCCGGAGGCATCGGTTATCTGGGTCGCGCCAGTAACGTTGCCTCCGCCTGTTCCGGCGGCGAATGTTACAGTGATTCCAGAGGCAGGGTTGCCGTCGCCGCCCCGCACAACTACGGACGGTCTTGGCGATACCGGGGCGCCGGTCGCGCCCGTCAGATTCGTTGGCGAGTTCGCCGAAATCGTTCCGGCAGTAAGCCCCGAAAGAAACGCCACGATGTCGTCAATCATGGTCGCCGGCAATGCGATCCCGCCGATGGCCGTGCCGGCTGGCGAGTTGTTGAATGCGGGCGAAGTGTAAAACTCTACTGCCTGACGAAGCGTTGCTGCGGAACCGTCATGGAAGAACGGTCCCAGATTCGCGACGTTAAAGAGCTGAGGAACACTGAACTCGCGAGAGCCGCATTGGCCGACGGATGGTTCGCACGGAAGATTATCCACCCCGGCTGAGTTAACAGCCTGGTTGACGACGCCAGTATTAAAGGATGCATTTACGCCGATCGACTTGCCCAAAATGGAGACCGTGGTTTGCGCAAGCACCGGGCCTCCATGGCACTCCGAACATTTCGCCTGCCCGAAAAAGGCATCTCGCCCTCGCTTTTGCGCGTCGGTAACGGCAAAGCGGTCGAGATTGAATTTGTCCGGATCGCTTCCCGATGGGAAGTCCAATGAGAGTAAGAAAGCTTCGATCGCCGCCAGTTCGTCAGGTGTTGGCAGCCGGAAATCGGGACTTGGTCCAGAGCTCCGACGCGTCGAGAGAACGCCGCTGGCATCGATCGTGATAGTACCGCTCGCGTCGATGGTGAAGTTCGTCGATCTCGGAAAGTGCTGGACGACAGCCCCCGTGGCGAACGTCCTGAGATCCGGTATATCGCCACTGAATCCAAACGGCGCAGTTCGGCTCAGGTTTAGAAGATGAGGAGATTTCCGAAAGACTGGTGGATTGGTAAAGCCATCGATGTTTTCCAGGATGAGAGCCCGGCCCTGTGGGAAGTCGGTGCTCGCACTCCGTCTCATCCGCTTCGGGTCTTCGAGCTGGTTAAGATTTCCGGCCGTAATGCTCGCGACGGTGCCCGAACACGAATTGCCGTCGGTTACAGTGCCCACTAAGGGCGGACTTATACCGCCATAGACGAGATACGCCGTCGGCGAAACACGTGACAGCACTTTAGCTCGCGCGCCGGCCGAGGTGATGATTCCCCTCAACTCACCCGTGCATGGCGCATTGCTCGGGACCGCAGCAGTTAGAACCAGCAAATTGAGATTGAAGTCGAAGCCGGCATCGAAGCTCGAGGGCGCGGTCTCTGCGATGAAAAGCGGGTCGAACGTCGATAAAAGCGACCCAAAGCGCGACTGAACATTCGTGGGTGACAGCCTGAAGTTTTGACTGGCGACGTGACATGATGCGCATGTCCTTCCGTTCCCGAGGAAGGGCTCATTATTGAATAGATTCTCGCCTTGTTTGATCTGAGTCGCCATCGGGATCGTAAAACTCTTGCCTGCCGTGTTGGATGGCGTGGGCGTTGTCACGAGCACAAAGTCAGAGTTCTGATCCGTGTCCAGTGTTCGTCGAAGGCTGATCGTGTTTGTCGTCGCAAGGGCCGGCGCTGGAGGACCGGCGGGCACTCCCGGTGGTGAGAAGTCGTGATTGTCGCTACCAAAATTGTTCTCGGTATTACCTGTAAAGTTGCCATAAGACAAACATTCGTTTCGCGGAAACGCAGCTGTATTCAACGGATTATTTTTGAAACACACCTTTCCGCTGATCGGGTTCAGGAGCGGAGGAATGGTGAAATCGGGAGTCGGCGCCCCGGGAAGATTCGCGAATTCCTGCGTTGCAATCAGCGTCAGGAGGCTGCTCGCCGTTCCACCTCCGGGCGGGGTAGTGTTCGGATTGGACGGGAATTTGAACTTGCCTGTCTCCCGTCCCGCCGCGTCGAAAAAGACGAGCATGGCAGCCGAGTGCACGCCATCCGTCGGTCCCCATCGGTTCTGTCCCGGTGCCTCTTGTTCGATGACAATGAACTGGATCTTCGAGTTGCCATTCGCGCCAGCCATCACTTCCTTGATGTGAATATCATGGTTAGTTGCGCGAACGCGGCCCTGAAAGAACCAGAGAACAATTGCAACCGTCACTACAACCGAACCAACGTATAGCAGTTGTCGCCTTCCTGGGTTCATCAACACCTCTCATTCGGTCAGTCAAAGCCCGGTTATTCAGATTCCCCAATCTTTCATCGCGTTCTCATAGAACTTTTGGCACTACCTGCGAGATTTTTCGGATTTTGGCAATCTACTGGCCAGGTCAGTGCGCCCGAAATACCACCGTCGGATCGCATTGATGGACATTGGTTTGGAGATGAGGCATGCGTAATGCTTTTATGCTGGAGAAGTGACGGCGTGAAAAACGTAAATATTTCCAGGGAAGAACGCCCTGTTGGAGACAAATCTTGCCGTCATTGACAACGAATCCAGCGGGGCGTTTTGGCGAAGCATCGAGAAAGTCTGATGTCCGATCCGAATCCCCTTATCCGGTCCCGTGCGTTGGAACATTTCAGAAAAACTGTTGGGCTGGAGGGAAGCGGCGGCGTCCAGGTCAATGTCAACCAGCAGACTGTACTCATCCGAAACGGACCACACAGCTTCGAGGAGGTCATGGATAAGGTTCGAGCCAAACTGCTCGAAGAGCGCCGGAATCGGATCAGCGAATGAAAGAACTTTTGTCCGAAAATCGACAAAAACGCGACATGGGGAGCATCGAAATTGAAGGGTGTGGATGTTATTTTGGAGTGCTCGGGGCCTCAACGTGACTGTAGCTTTATGAATGGTCGGGACGCGGTATTGACTCTTCAAACGCTCACAAATGCATATCCGCGCTCCTGCGCACGATTCACGGCCACAATTCCCGCTGGCACGAAACGTGAATTGGCAACCAAGTTGGTGCTCAATTCTTTGAACACGCTCTCCGCTTTTCCACCAGATGCAGCGGCCAGCGGCTCCGCAATTTGCTTGGTCGCCATTTCGCACACCGCGAATTGCACGCCACGCTTGATGAGCGTGTCAATGTTTGCGCTCCTATTGGGTAGTCCAGAGTCTGGCAGGTTGTAGAGATTGCTAGTAGGAACCTGCTTGGTTTTGGGATCGGTGAAATTGCTGAGTCGGGAGATTGCCGCGCCGTACTTCTTCCACATCGCGTCATTGAAGGCGAATGGCGTGGCAAAATGCCGCGCCACGATGACGACCGCTAAGTCCGAATCTTGCAATCCGTATGCGTCTTTATTCGCGATGAAATAGTTGCTGGAGTACAGCAATGCGTAACCAAAGCCGTCCGGCATCGTCGCATC
>Ga0209058_1001238_pt1 | contig 21849 bp, 17 predicted proteins | sample GraSoiAngelo_147_FD_185904 | JGI IMG/M metagenome (GOLD analysis project Ga0209058, IMG submission 185904) | Grasslands soil microbial communities from the Angelo Coastal Reserve, California, USA - 14_1009_05_40cm (SPAdes) (version 2) | ecosystem: Environmental > Terrestrial > Soil > Grasslands ... | reverse complement strand
CGGCAACACGGAGATGCTCAACTGGTCCATTATGCTGGGAGCGATCGGACCCGTTCCTGGAGAATTGCTTCAATACACGCCGACCTGGCACCACGGCCACTGCATGATGCGCTTCATCCCCACAAGGGAACGGCAGAGACCCGCTCAGCAGGTGCCGCAACTGTACGGGGGCTTTCGATTCAAGAACCAAGGCTTCGAGTTCTATAAACATCCGCCGGCTTCGGCGCAGCAACTGAATCGCCTGCTTTTCGATATGCGTCAGAACATGCCGCTTTGCCAGCGTATCCTGGACAATTTCGACGAAGTTGCCGACGAGTACAAACTCGAACCCGAGCAGCGCAAAGCGGCTCGCGGATTGATCGAAGTGGGCGGGACAAGGGTCGTCAGCGAATATGTTCCCGCCATGGTCGAGGTCGGAGCACATCCGCTTTCCGCGCTCATGTCGCTGCTGACGATTTATCCGATGACCCGGAAGACTGGGAAGGATTGAACTGTAGCGGCTACAGAAGATCTAGCGACCCGCAGGAGCCCCGACTCTCACGGCCGCAATTTCGCTGACGCTGCTGCCAATGTGGCGGCGGATAACAGACAGTGAGATAAAAACGATAACCATCCCGATTGCAAAGCTGGAGAAATAAGCCGGCGGGCCGGCCAGATCGAGCGCAAAATTCCCGGTATAGGAAGCCAGCACATTTCCGATGCGTCCAACGGCAACGGCGGTCCCAATACCCGTCCCTCGAATTTCGGTGGGATAGACGTTCGCCGCAAGCGCGTACATCGTTGTCTGTACCGCGTTGAGCGTACCTCCCAGAAGGATCAGCATGAGAAGCAACGGCAGGCTCTGCGGATCAAGCGGCATCGCCGCCACGATCAACCCGCTGGCGATGGCAAGCGCCGACAAGCCCAGCATCGTGATCCGTGACCCGAAGCGCTGAATGATGAGGGCGCCGACAACTGCTCCGGCCACCCCTCCAATGTTCCACCAACCCAGCGCATTGCTCGCGGCCGGCTGGCTGAAACCAGCACCGGTCAGGGTCGCCACAAGCAGGAGAATTCCGACATAGTTCACCAGCAGGCAGAAGAAGAACGAGCCGAACAGGCCGAGCGTGTCGCGACGAAATTGCGGAATGAACAGATCACGCATGGAGGCGCGGGATTTCTGGACGTGCCCTGCTCCTGCCTCGACGAAATTCACGTCCGCCGGTGTGTCGTGTCCAAGCCTGTGAAGCAACGCGATCAACTCCGGCCATCGCTCGCGGCGGCTGGCGAGATAACGGGGAGACTCGGGCAGAACCTTAAACAAGATAATTGCAAGCGCGATCGGTATGATGCCGCCCAGAACAAACAGCGTCCGCCATCCATGAATGGGAAGAATCCATGCCGAAAGAAACGCGGCGAGCGTGCCGCCTAGGGGGATACATACAATCGTTAACGTGACGGCGAATGGGCGCTGCCGCCTCGGCACATATTCCGAGGACAACGCCGCCGCATTCGGCATCGCCCCGCCCAATCCTAAGCCGGCAAGGAAACGAAATGCACCCAAGAGCATAAGACCATTGACGGTAGAGATTGCGAGCGTGAGTACGGCAAATGACAACATGCTGAACAGAAGCGCCGTGCGGCGGCCGATGCGATCGCCCAATATTCCACCGACCGCACCGCCAATCATCATGCCAAAAGGACTCAGGGCGAGGACCGTCGAAAAGGCCCCTCGCGGAAGCGACCATTCTTTCATGAGCGATGGAACTGCGTTGCCGAGCAACTGGTTATCGACGCCGTCGAGAATGATCGTGAGTGCCGCCCCCAGTATCAGTAACTTCTGATAGGTGGTCCACCGCCCTTCGTCAATCACATAGCCAACATCAATTGTTTTCATGGTGTCCTATTTTTAGAACCCTGAGTTTACAACAGAACCGGAGACGCGGGCGGGCGCATTCCCCTCCACTGCGAGGAGGGGAATACTTTGCGGAACCGGCGGCCACAGACCGCCGCTACAGTCGAATTCGTCACGGCCTGCGCGTCTTACAACACCTTCTCTGGGAGAGGATTTCTATTTCGTTGCGGGAAGTCTTTCCTTGCAGAGCTCGACAATACAGATCGAATCGACGGTCCGGTTCGGCGGCGGAAAGGGCAGGCCGCGGTCGGCCATCAATTTTCTCAAGAGGGCGCCCGTCTCCGGACGCGCAACAGCGGACTGAACGCCCGTTCGAACAAGACCATCGGCGTAATCGACGGCCTGCCAGGTGTGGCCGGCGTTGACGGACACCACGGTATCGGTGTCGCGGCTGCCTCGGTCCCGCGTTTCCAATTTGGCGCCGTGGTCGACGAGGAGCTGAACCACTTCGTTTCTACCCTTCAGTGCGGCGCCCATTAAGGGAGTGCGACCGTCCTGATTCGATGAATTCGGATCCAGGCCCAGACCGAGAAGGAATTTGATGACCTCGACATTCTCTTTTGCCGAATGTTCGTAGGTCACACCTTCAACCCAGCCGATCCCAGCCGCCGCGGACAGCGCGGTATCACCAGAGTCGGTAGGGATCATCGGATCGGCCCCGTGCTCCAGCAAAACCTTCAACAGCTCGAGGTCTCCGGACTGCGCTGCTCTCACAAACGGTGTCGCTCCTGCTTCAAAAAACCATTGCATTGTGAAAATAGTTCGAGTGAGCGTGTTGTCTTTCGCGCGAAGATTCGGATTGGCGCCATGAGCTAAAAGGAACTTGATATATTCGAGATGATCCAAGTCCGGCTTCGGCACAGGAAAATCCCCACCTTCAATATTGCGGTTGTCGGTGGCAAGGTAAAGCGGCGTCCAGGCTCCCTTATTCGCCTTATTCACATCGGCTCTGTGCTCGACGAGATACTCAGCCAGCTTGTAATGGCGATTGTTCGTCGCCGTCAGTAGAGGAGTCCAGCCGTACTCCGTTGTCTGATTGACATCGGCTCCCGCAGCAAGCAGGAGCTTCGCGGATTCCAGATCGCCTTCGCGGCTTGCCAGAACCAGCGCTGTCAATCCACCGCCGCCGGTCCCCACAAGTCCCGAATAAATGAAGTCTTGATCGCCCTGGTCGTCCGCGGGCGTCTTCGCTGGGGAGGCCTGAGCCACGCCCCGCTGCCCGCGCTGGCCTGCTCCAGCAGGCTGGCCTACCTGAACGCGCGTCCGATCAGTGCCGCCGAACCGTCCTCCGACGCCCTCTACTGCTAGTTGCTGCTCGTATGTCCTCCCCGCGGCGGCAGCCGACATATGGCGCCGTGCCGCCGCTTCCACCGCGGCCGTGTTCACTTTTGGAGAAAGATAATTTCTGGGCAGGCCGGCGCCCGCAGAGCGAATCGCGGGATCGGCTTTCGCGTCGAGCAATGCTCGAACCGCGGCGGGATGCTTTTGTTCGGCGGTCCACATCAATGCCGTCGTTCCACGGATTGGCTCTTTGGCATTAACGTCGACGCCGGCCGCGATGAGCAGCGTGATGGCTTCAGGATTGCCATTGCGGGCCGCCAGCATCAGCATCGTCTCGCCGGCCGGCCCGCGACGCTTGGGATCCGCCCCGGCTTTGAGGAGCCTGTCCATCATTTTTACATTGCCATAGAGCGAAGCCATGTGGAGCGGTGTAATTCCTTCCCGGTTAACGACGTCCGGTTTTGCACCGGCGCGAAGCAGCATATCTGCCAGGTCAATGTCGTCTTTATAAACAGCCCAATGCAGCGCCACCGCCCCGTCGACCTGCGGCGCATTCACATCGGCTTTCCGTTCAAGCAGCGCACGAACCGCTGCTTTGTCGCCTTTCATCGCCGCATCGGCGACATCGCTACGGCCGGCTGCGAGATTCAATCCTGCGACACAAAACAGAAAAATGGCGGCAGAAGCAAGGACAGTCTTGTACTTCATTTACACTCCCGGCACTCCACTAGAGCATAATGAACCCGGAGAGAATTTCCAAATGAGAACGGATCCCAAGCGAGCCGGAATGCTTTCGATTGTTGCGGCTCTGCTGACGCCCAGTTGATGAGTGCTTCCGCAAGTCCTGGCAGGACTTGGTCTAGTCGGGTTACTAAGCGCCGGTTGTCTGTTTTGGCTCGAGCGCCTGCAGCCGCTGTTTTTCGTAATGGCTATTGCCACACTCGTGTATCAAATATGGACCGTCGGCAAACGTCCGCCTTCGATGCGGACGTGGGGAATGAAAGCCATTCTTGGAATCAGCCTGGCGTTGAACGGATTGCTCATTGCGGGATGGATTGTCATAACGATCCGATATCAGTAAAGTAAGGAACGGCGATGAACCTGTATAAACACATCCTGGAACTGGGTGCTTTGACGGTGATCACGGCTCTTCCGGCCGCTGCCCAGGTCGAGAAGGTGGCAATCAAAACGACCGGCATTTCCTGCGGCACCTGTGCCGCAGTTTCGGAGATCTACTTGAGACGCCTGCCGAGCATCGACAAAATCAACATCAGCATGAAAAACGAAGCGGTTCTCGTGTCCTATAAGCCGGGATCATCGTTCCAACCCAAGGACCTCCGGGAAGTCTTTCAAAAAACCGATGTCGGTGTCACCCAATTCCAGATCAGCGCTCGCGGCCGCGTCCAGGAGCAGGCCGGCAAACGATTCTTCATTGCCGGCAAAGATAAGTTTCTTCTGATCAGCGCCGCAAACAGCCCTCAAGTTCCCCTGAACACGCCGGTAGCGGTTGAAGCCGTCATCAACGATCGCGTGGATCCAATGGAGCTGCGCGTCATGACGGTCAAGCCGATCACAGAATAGCCGTGCCAGTCTTGGCGTACCATTCTTTTTCAATGTTCGACATGACGAAGGACGTGGCATATAAAGGCACGGTGGTCGAATATAGGTGGGTTAATCCTCATGTGCACATGACGCTTCAAGTCGATGCGGATTCCGGCGATCCTACGACAGTGGGCACGTCGGACATCGAAGGGGCGAGCACCAACATCATGGCCAGGCAAGGTTGGACGAGAGCATCGTTCAAGGCGGGCGACAAACTCACCGTTATCGCACACCCGTTAATGGATGGCTCAAAGGGTGCGTCGATGTTTTACGTCATCTTGCCCGACCGAAAACGTCTTTACCAGGACATCGCACGGCCCAAAGGAGACCAGTAGCGGTGGAGATCAAAACGGTGCGGAGAAGAAGCTGTTTCATGAACCGATTCGGCTGGCTGGCGGCGATGATTGCCGCCTTCGTTCTCGTGGTGCCCGCGACCGCACAGAATCCGCAGGCGCCCCGCGGCGCACAGGGAGGTGGAGGTTTTATCGCGTATCCCCAAAGGCCGATTACGGATCCCGCGGCAGTCGCACGCGGAAAAGTGCTGTTCGAGGTGAACTGCAGCTTTTGTCATGGCGCCGATGCGCGCGGTGGTGACGACGGGCCCAACCTGCTTCGATCGGAGTTGGTCCTCGATGATCAAAAAGGGGAATCGATCGGTCCCGTCCTGCTGAACGGCCGCGATCGGGGAATGCCGAAATTCACCTTTACCGCCGATCAGATTTCCGACGTTGCCGCATACATTCATAGTTTCCCGGTCAGCAGCCGCACAGGCCCGGCGAATATCAACATCGTGGTTGGCAACGCAAAGGCCGGTGAAACGTTCTTTAACGCGAAATGTGCTTCATGCCATTCCGTCTCCGGCGACCTGAAAGGACTGGCCTCAAAGTATGCCGATCCCAGGGCGCTCCAGCAGACGTGGATTTTGCCGGGCAGCGGAGGCCGCCTCGCAGGTGCCGGACCCGCCAGAACGGCGCCGCCGATGACAGCCGTCGTCACATTGCCTTCCGGTGAAAAGATAGAAGGAAAGATCGACCGTATGGATGATTTCGTGATCTCTTTGACACTAGCGGATGGCGCGCACCGGTCGTTTCAAACCGAAGGCAACACGCCGGCAGTCGAGATTCGCGATCCGCTCCAGGCGCACAAGGATCTGTTGCGCACGTATGCCGATGCGGACATTCACAATGTAACGGCCTACCTGGTGAAGTTGAAATGAGCGTGGTGCAAAAATCGCAGAGCGTGACGAAATCGACTGTAGCGGCGGTTCGCGAAGCGCCCCTACAGCGGAAACGGGAATACACAGCCTTGTTCGTCACTATTTGCCTCTTCCTAACGCCCGTGGTGGTTGCCGCGCAGGGGCTCGATCCCGCGTCGCTACTAAAGCCGCTTTCAGACTCCTGGCCGACGTATTCGGGCGACTACAGCGGCCGGCGGTATAGCTCGCTGATTCAGATCAACCAATCCAACGTGAAGAACCTCACGCTGGCGTGGACGCGGCGCCTGACCAACGGATCCAGTGCGGGCGGACCGCCACTGATCATTGGTGGAGAGGGTTCGGGCGACATCGTTGCCGCCGGCGCCACCCAAATCAAGGGTGCAGTGCTCCACGTCAACGGCGTACTTTACGTCACCACACCCGACAACACATGGGCGCTCGATGCTCGCGATGGGCACGAGCTATGGCATTACTTCTGGAAGACAAGAGGCGGCACGCACATCGGCAATCGCGGTGTCGGGATGTGGGGCAACTATCTGTACTTCGTCACGCCCGACGATTACCTCATATCGCTCGACGCTCGCACCGGCAAGGAGCGGTGGCACAAAGAAATTCTCAGCTTCAACCAGCAATATTTCGCGACGATGGCCCCCATCGTCATCCGCAACCATGTGCTGGTTGGCTCGAGCAACGATCTTGATGAGCCGGGATTCATACAATCCTTTGATCCCGAGACCGGCGAGCTTCAGTGGAAATTCTATGCGGTCCCGATGAACCCTGGAGATGCCGGCCTCGAAACCTGGAAAAATCTGGATTCCGCCAGACATGGAGGAGGCCAACCGTGGGTTCCCGGGTCATACGATCCTGAGACCAACCTTTATATCTTCGGCACAGGTAATCCGTCTCCCGCATACACCTCGCAAACTCGCGGCGAAGGCGACAACCTGTTTACGTGCGCGATTGTCGCAATCAATGCCGATACGGGTAAGATGGCCTGGTATTACCAGACATCGCCTCACGATACGCATGACTGGGATTCTGCGCAGACCCCGGTATTAGTCGACGGAGAATTCAACGGCAGGCCTCGCAAACTGGTTCTCACAGCCAGCCGGAATGGCTACTACTTCACGCTGGATCGTCTCACTGGCGAACATCTGGTGACCGGAAAGTTTTCAGAAAGCGCAAACTGGGCGAGCGATCTCAACGCGAAGGGCCAACCGGTTCGCAATCCTGACAAGGACTTTCACATTGGCGGCTCTCTCGTCTCCCCCGCCAACCAGGGCGCCACCAATTGGCCGCCTCCGGCTTTCAGTCCGGAAGCCGGGCTGTTCTACGTCCCCTCCACTGATACCTACGCCATGTATTACCTGACGGAAATCGATCCGCGCGGAGCCATGGGATTGGGCGGCAAGGAAGAGTTAAATGTGTTAACGGCGGGCAGCTATCTGACGGCGATCGATTATAAAACCGGAAAGATCGCGTGGCGTCACAAGTATCGTACTTTGGGGAATGACGCGCGCGCACCCGGACTCCTGACCACAGCGGGGCGGTTGCTTTTTTCCGGTGACGTTTCAGGAAATCTGATTGCTTTCGATCCGGCTAACGGGAAGATCTTATGGCACAGCTACGTCGGCCAGGTGACGAATGCACCGGAGACCTACATGATTGATGGCCGCCAATACGTATTGGCGGCGGCGGGAGACACGGTCTATGCGTTTACTCTGTATTGACAGGGCAAATGCAGGCTCTGAAGATCAATATATTCACGACCAATCAAACCCGATACTGGAAGGATGAGCAAGAAATTTTGAAATCGGACGATTTCAAATTCCCTCGGCGGGACCAGTACTGGACCGGACGATCAGTTTGTGTGGAAGCGTAATCGACTCAGGGGGCGCGGTTTGGCCATTGAGAATTTGCAATAAGAGTCGCACGGTTCCCTCGCCAATTTCTCGCATGGGCTGGGCCACAGTGGTGAGCGGCGGATCGGTGTAGCGCGCAAACCGGATATCGTCAAAGCCGGCGACAGAGAGATCTCGCGGAATACGAAGGCTCCTGCGTTTCGCGGTATCCATCACACCAATCGCCATTTCATCATTGAAGCACAAGATTGCTGTGGGAGGTTCATCTGTTCCGAGCAATTGGTCCGCACCCGCGTGGCCCGATTCGATCGAGAAATCACCATTCACGACAACGCAATCCTTTTCGGCTCCGTGATTCTTCGCGCTCGAGAGAGCGCCTCTGAGCCGATCACGGCTCAGCGGACTGACTAATGGCCCCGTAATGACGCCGACGCGCCTGTGCCCCAGATCATAAAGATGGTCCATTGCCTCTGCCGCGGCCTTTGCGTTATCGATGTGCACGCTGGGCACGCCTAAGCGCGGACTGAACTCGCAGCCATTGACCACAGGCGCGCATCGCGGCGCCATGGCCTTGATGAGGCTCGCTGCTTCTTTAGGCAAACGGTGCCCGAGGAAAATGAGGCCATCCGCCTCCCGGCGTTTGAGCATCTGGGCGTAACGCTCCTCGCGTTTGACGTCATGTTGGGTATCGCCTACCAATACCGAATACCCCTGCCCCAACGCAGTGTCCTCGATTCCCTGAAGGATCAACGAAAAAAACGGATTCGAAATATCCGGAACCGTAACAAGAACTTTGCGCGATCTCAGCGTGCGCAGATTCTTAGCGGCGGCATTCGGCGCATAACCTAGAAGCTCGACGGCGCGCATGACTTTTCGGCGCGTGCTCGGCGCCACGATTTCCGGCCTGCTCAGCACACGCGAGACGGTCGCCGTAGAAACTCCGGCCCGTTTTGCGACAGCATAAATATCGGGGACAGACGTTTGAACCATGGCGCGCGTCATCATAACATCTATTGTCTTGCTGTATTTTTTGCCGCCAGGATCGGCGCACTATGAAAACGATTACATCATGGATGGAAGACGGTACAATACGTCGTTGATCCGGGAATGGAGAAAGAATGGGTAAAGATCGGCTAGGGATTGGAATCATCGGCAGCGGCTTCAACGCCCGTTTTCACCTGAAGGCTTTCGTGGGCGTTCGCGACGCCGATATCCGAGGCATCTGGAGTCCGAACGCGAACAATTCTGCGGACGCGGCGAATCTTGCGCATTCCCTGGAAGTCGGTGAACCCAAACTCTACGCGTCGATCGGGGACATGGTTGCGGACCCCGGAATCGATGCGGTCTGGCTTTGCGGTCCGAACCATACCCGTGTCGAAAATATCGAGGAGATCGTGGAAGCCGTCGACCGTGGGCGCGCATCACTCAAGGGCGTCGCTTGCGAGAAACCTCTCGCGCGAAATGTCGCTGAGGCGAAGCGGATTGTCGAACTTGTCGAAGGCGTGGGTCTTCTTAACGGCTATCTCGAAAATCAGCTTTTCGCGCCATCCGTGGAGGCCGGGCGGGAAATTATTTGGAACCGCGCCGTTCCCTGCACCGGCCGGCCTTATCTGGCGCGCGCAGCCGAGGAACACAGCGGCCCACACAAACCCTGGTTTTGGCGCGGCGATTTGCAAGGCGGCGGCGTATTGAACGACATGATGTGCCATTCAGTCATGTTGGTTCGACATCTCCTGACATGTCCCGCCGCCCCCTATTCTTCTCTTCAGCCGGTCCGCATCTCCGGCCAAATCGCCAGCTTGAAGTGGACGCTGCCGGAATATGCCGAGCGGCTCGGAAAGATCATGGGAGACGGTGTGAATTACCGTGCCAGGCCTGCGGAAGACTTCGCCCGTGTGACGATCGATTTCAAAACGGATGACGGAAGGCTTGCCATCGGAGAAGCTACGACCTCATGGAGTTTCGTCGGAGCGGGCCTTCGTCTTTCTGCCGAATTGCTCGGTCCCGAATATTCGATGCTATGGAATACGTTGGACAGCGCTTTGAAATTGTTCTTCAGCCGTGAGGTGAAGAGCCAGTCCGGTGAGGATCTGATCGAGAAACAAAACGCGGAAATGGGCCAGATGCCCGTCGTGGCGAATGAGGCCGCGGCATACGGATACGAAGCGGAGGATCGTCACTTCGTGAGGGCTTTCCTGAAGAACGAAAAACCGGTGCTCACTTTCGAAGATGGTTTAGAGGTCGTCCGAATGTTGATGGCCGGATATCTCAGTGCCGAACAAGGCCGCACCATCGACTTCCCGCCTCCGGGTCTCGATACTTTTATACCCACGGTCGCACAGGGCACGTGGAAACCCAACCGGTGGTGAATCCCTCTCCCTCTGGGAGAGGATTGATTTTACCCATGCGAAAAGACATTCGACTGAAACTCTCAGCCATGATGTTCCTCCAGTACTTTGTTTGGGGAGCATGGTCCGTCACCATGGGAACGTGGCTGGCTGAGACTTTACACTTTTCCGGCGAGCAGATCGGGTTGGCATACGGCACCACCGCATTGGCGGCAATGGTCTCGCCATTTTTCGTCGGCATGGTTGCGGATCGATTCTTCGCAACGGAACGGATCCTTGCCGGTCTGCACCTCATTGGCGGGGTGGTGTTGTTCTACGCGTCTACGCAGACAACGTTCGCACCGCTGTATGTGGTGCTTCTGGTCTACACGCTCAGTTATATGCCGACGCTCGCTCTTACAAACTCACTCTCGTTCCGGCAAATGGATGATCCCGGGCGCGAGTTTCCGGCGATTCGTGTCCTTGGGACCATCGGTTGGATCATCGCGGGGCTCACTGTCGGAACCCTCGGCATCGAGTCAACGGCAATACCCATGCGCATTGCCGCCGCGGCCTCGATCGCGCTTGGAGCATTTTGTTTCCTGCTGCCGCATACTCCGCCGCAGAAAACCGGAGATCGAGCAACATGGCGGGACGTTCTCGGGATCGACGCCCTCAAGTTGATGCGTGATCGTTCCTTCGCGATCTTCGTCCTGGGATCGTTTCTTATCTGCATCCCTCTTCAGTTTTATTACACGTTCACGAATCCTTTTTTGAACGAGCTGAACGTGACGAATGCAGCCGGCAAGATGACGCTCGGCCAGATGTCGGAAATTTTCTTCATGCTGGTCATGCCCTGGTTCTTCCGAAAGCTCGGGGTCAAGTACATGCTGCTGACCGGAATGGCAGCATGGGCTGCTCGATACATGTTATTCGCCGGCGGCAACAACGGATCTTTGGTATGGATGCTCTATGCCGGAATTCTCCTCCACGGCGTGTGCTATGACTTCTTCTTTGTGACTGGACAGATTTACGTCGACCGGAGGGCGCCGGCCGATTTGCGCGCCGCGGCGCAAGGCTTCATCGCTTTTGCCACGCTTGGCGTCGGCATGTTCATTGGTTCCTGGTTCTCCGGAAGAATTGTCGACGCGTTCAGCATTCTCTCGGGTGCTGAAGTGACTCACATATGGGCAAAGATATGGGTTTTGCCAGCCGCAGGCGCAGCGGCAGTTTTGATTCTCTTCGCCCTCTTCTTCCGGTCTGCCGAAGAAGCAGTCCAGGCTGCGGCACCGGCCATTCCGGCTGTCCTGTCGACGGGATTGGAGAAAAAATTATGAAAGAGAGCGCTGACGGCGTGATCCGCCGCGATTTCGGCAAGATATGTAATCGTCTTGCGCTCACACCCTGATACACTGCTGCGCTTCTGAATCCCTGCCAACCCGGAGATTTTTGCTTGCTCCGTCGCATCGGCGCTGTTAAGATCGGCGACCATCCATGAAATCGTTTACATCGTTGCATAACCGGCCGCCGTCGCTAGTTGCGATGGCGTGTAGAAGTGGAGATGCGAAATGCCCATTCAACGTTGCGTGTTTAAAAAAACAAACTTATTGATTGTTGCGCTCCTGTTCGCCCTGACCGTCTGTGTTGCTGCACAGGTGACCACCGCGGATGTCGTTGGCCGAGTCACCGACTCGAGCGGAGCCGTTTTGCCGGGCGTGACGGTCGTCATTGAAAACCTGGGCACAGGTGCGGCTCGTTCTGCGGTGTCCAGCGACACGGGAGATTACGTTTTCAACCTACTGCCCGCCGGCCGATATAGCGTCCGCTTCGAATTGCCGGGTTTCAAGACATACACCGTTGTCAGCATCGTATTGGCGGCTGGCGATCGCGCTCGCATCGATGCACAGATGACCGTGGGCGCCGTGAACGAAACCGTGAATGTCGAGGAACAGACGCCTTTGCTTCAGACCGACACTGCGACGTTGGGAACGGCTATCACGGGCAGACTCGTTCAGGACCTGCCATTGAACGGCCGCAACTACGTTCAGTTGACGCAGTTGGTTACGGGCGTGAGTTCTGGACCCGGAAACGGCTTGGCTACCGGCACCCGGCCCGATGACCGGCGCTTGAACTCATCGTACTCGGTGAATGGCCAGGATCCGGTGACGAATAACAATCTGATCGACGGCATGGATAACAATGAGCGGTTTATCGGCACGATTGGTGTCCGGCCGTCGATTGACGCGATCGAGGAATTCAAAGTTCAGACGAGCCTGTACAGCGCCGAAATTAGCCGCACCGCCGCCGGCGTCGTGAACATCCTGACGAAATCGGGCACGAACATGTTCCATGGTTCCCTATTCGAATTTCTCCGGAACGACGCCCTGGATGCGAACAGCAATTACAACTTCACAGGGACGCAGTTGCCGAAAGCGAAGTATCGCCATAATCAGTTCGGCGGCAGCATTGGCGGCCCAATCAAAAAGGACAGGACGTTTTTCTTTGGCGATTACGAGAGGCTGAGCATCCGCCAATACATTCCTATTGATGCGATCGTCCCAACCGCCCGGCAACGCATTGGAGATCTCGGCGAGAACTGCACTTCTCTGGGCGGAACCTTCGATTCCTCGGGCGCATGTTCGGCCCCCGCCGGTCAACTAAATGTTGCCGTTCCCGTTCGCGGCATTCCAGCCGGTCCGGTGCCGTTCAATGATCTTACGCGCGCCCCATACGCAGGCGCTCTCGATCCGGTTGGGCTGAAATACGCATCTCTTTATCCACTCCCGATCTCCAGTCTGGTAAATAAATCCAACTTTGCCTCCTCGCCGGGGAGGCCGCAGAACGCACACACGTTCGACGTTCGCATCGACCACCGCTTCACCGACAAGACGACCTTCTTTTCGCGGTACTCGTTCAACGACGTGGCGACGTTTCAGCCCACAGGGTTCCCGGATACAACGGTCAACGGTGTTCGCTTGAATCCGGGTGGGAATTTTACGGCGTCCAACTTTTCCGGTTCGAATGGCACCCGCGCGCAGAACTTCCTTTTGAATCTAGTTCACATTTTCCGGCCGAATCTTCTCGTGGAACTCAAGGCTGGCGTCGCCCGGACAGCGATTCAATCGCGCGCGGTGAATGATGGCCTCAGCGTCGCAAGTGCGCTGGGGTTCCCCTGCAATGCCGTGAGCTGCGTCAACCTTGGGGACGAACAGACCTATGGAATTCCCCGCGTCATATTCGGCGGAAACCAATACCAGGGATTGGGCGACGTCAGCTTCGTACCCTTACTCCAGTTTGATAACACCTACCAATATTCGGGAGCAGTCACGTGGACCCGCAGTGCGCATAATGTGAAGTTCGGAGCCAGTTTGATCTTCCGTCAATTTTCCCTGGTCCAAAGCCCCAGCGCGCGCGGCGAGTTCACATTCAACGCGGATGCCTCCAATGCGCGATCCACAACCAACGACGCTCTGGCGAATGTGTTATTCGGGACGCCGACGATTGTGGGACGGCGCGCATCTCTCTATAAGCCAGGATATCGCGCGAAGGAGGCGGGCTTCTACATCCAGGACGACTGGCGGGCCAGAGGTTGGCTCACACTCAATCTTGGCATTCGCTATGACCTGTTCCCGCCCAAAACGGAACAATTTGGCCGAATGGCGAATTTCGATCCTTACACCCTGAAGACCCTGGTTCCCGGTGTGAACGGGGTTAGCGATACGGCGGGAATTATTGCGGATTACAAGACCATAGCCCCTCGGCTCGGCTTTGCGGCGACACTCGGGCGTGGCTTTGTAGTCCGTGGTGGATGGGGCCTAAGCTACTTTCCAACCGACTATACCTCGGGCGTTGCTCTTCGCAACCTTCCCATCGCGAGTGTATTCGCGTGCGGCACGGGAGCCGGCAATCCGTGCCCTGCGGGCATCGGATTCCTGTCCCAGGGTGCCCCCCGTCCAACTTCGCCGGATGCCTACGCGAAGCTGCCGGACGGCACACTGGATTTGACGCAGATCCCTCCGGCACAACTTCAAGCCGTGGACACGAATTACCGGATTGCGCACACACAACAATTCAACGTATTATTTGAAAAACAATTCGGGAACAGTGTGATTTCGGCAGGTTACGTGGGTATGCGCGGAGCAAATCTAGCTCAGGCAATGGCCGACATCAACCGCGGGCTGCCCACCAGTACGTCGGCGACTTCTCCACGACTGTTTTCGACGTTTCCTCAGATCGGGCAGGTCGGATATTACACTGCTCACGGGAATTCCGAGTATAACGCTCTCCAGATCAACTTTAATCGCCGGCTCGGTAATGGACTGAGCGTTACTTCTGGATACACGGAGGCGCGTTCCCATGACAACGTGACGGGCCTCGGTACGGGCACTGGAGGTTACGGCAATTTTATCGGACCGCTGCCGGGTGCATTTGATCGCGTCAACCGGTACGATTGGGCCAATAGCGACTTCAATATTCCAAGGCGGTTCACTTTCGGTGGAAACTACAATCTTCCTCTTGGACGCAGTCTGAAGGGCGCCGCCGCACAGGCATTTGCAAATTGGCAGGTCAATGGTTCGATGGCCTGGCAGACTGGTCTGCCGCTGACCGTTGTGGATTCCGCAGCCCGGTCCGGAATTGCCGGCGTCGGCGGTAGCGTAGAGCGGCCGAATCTTACCGGCCTGCCTCTGCTTGTGGACCATCCGACGGTAGGATCCGGCGGTCAATATTTGAATCCCGCCGCGTTCGCTCTTCCTCCTGCCGGCACGTTAGGAAACGCCCCCCGCAACCTCACGTTTGGGCCGAATCAGAGTGTGATCAATCTCTCGCTGTTCAAAACGTTCACGTTCAACGAACGCTACAACCTGCAATTCCGTGCAGAGACATTCAATTTGCCCAATCATCCCGTTTTTGATCGGCCGGCGTTCAATAACTTCGGTACGCCCGCATTTGGTAAGATCACTGGGCTGGCGCCCGGCTATTCCATGCGTCAGCTTCAGTTCGCGTTGAAGCTACTGTTCTAAGTGGAGTGACCTGCGAATGAGCATGACGAGACGAGATTTCGTGAAAACGTCTTTTGCCGGATTGCCCTTATACGCGGCACTTGCCGGAAAAATCGATTCGACAGTGAACGGCGTTCGATTGGGAACGATCACCTACAGTTTCCGCGAACTGCCGCGCACTCCGGGAGCGTTGGACGCCGTAGATGTCGACATCAAAGCGCTCACGGAGTGCGGAATCGGTGAGATTGAACTATTTTCGCCGGACCTTCAACCCCGGCTGCCACGCGAGGACCTGCGAAAGTGGCGCCTCTCCACGCCGATGGAACACTTCAAGGCACTGCGCAAGAAATTTGAGGATGCCGGCATCGCGCTGTTCGCGTACACGGTCAATTTTAGAAACGACTTTACGGATGACGAACTGGAAAAGTCTTTCGAACAGGCCAAAGCGCTCGGTGCAAGCATCATTGCCGCGTCCACTCAGCTGAGCGTCGCCAGGCGGCTGGTTCCGTTCGCGGAGAGACACAAGGTGTACGTGGCGATGCACGGCCATTCCAATGTACAGGACCCCGATGAATTCTCCGGACCTGACAGTTTTTCCAAAGCGCTCGCCATGTCGAAGTACTTCAGGATTAATCTGGATATCGGGCACTTCACGGCCGCAAACTTCGACGCCGTGACCTTCATTCGAGACAATCACGACAACATCACCCATTTACATTTGAAGGATCGAAAGAAGAACGACGGCCCCAACATGCCTTGGGGCGAAGGCGAAACCCCAATCAAGCAAGTGCTGCTTCTCTTGAAGGAAAAGAAATATCCGATCCGCGCGTTCGTCGAGTATGAGTACCGCGGTACAGGGACACCGATCGACGAAGTCAAGAAATGCATGTCTTACATGAGGCGTGCTCTCGCTTAGGTATGCAAAAAAGCGGCGCATAAAAGCCGGCGGCTACGTGTATACCCGTAACCGTTGGCTTTTCGCCCACGCTTTTTATTTACGCAGCGATGAACGTCATCGATGGGCTCCAATCCGTGTAACCCAGCTTACCCAGCGCGCGGACCTGGAACTGGTAGATTCCGGCCGGCGTGAGGCCACTGACAATCACTTTTTTGGAACTGGTCAACGTCAGCGTGGTCCAGGGACCCAGGGCTCCGCCCGTACCTTCGAGTGCGTAATGCACGTCGTAGGCAATGGTGCCGGTCTGGCTTTCGACCTTCACAACGGCTTGTCCGCTGTTCGGGCCGCGGTCGATCGAGCTGAACTTCGCCGGGGCCAACGGCTGCGGCGCCGTCCGCGTGTGGGACTTTGCCGTAAAGCCGCTGGTAGCGAACGTCGCCGGGTCGTCGTTGCAGGCGCCTTCGACGTAATGTCCGAGGGACTCGTACATCTTGATCACCGCCCGACGCTGTTTGTCTTTCGCGCTGATGGATTTCTTACCTCCATCCTCCGCGTCAACAATCAACGCATTGAAGCTGTCCAGAGCCTGCCGGAATACCGGCAGGGGAACCGGCGGGTTTGGATATGCCGTATTGTTCAACAAGCCGCTGTAAGCGGTGTTACACGCCTTCAGCACGTCGGAATCCGACACTCCATGGAAACCCAGAATCGCCTTGATCTTCTTGATCACATTGTTAATAGTCTCCATTGTTCTCACCTCCTTCCTCTATTGGATTCGTTACTCCAGCCGCGCCAGTAAAAGTCGAGAGACATGCGGCCGGAATGAATGTCTCTCCACATCCCGTTAAAATTCGTATGGTGCTATCGCTATTGCTTTAGCGAGAACGCGTTCGCCTTCTTCGGTAACCTTGAAAAAGACTTTGGCCTTCTCGGTTTCGGTTGCCCGGATGTACTCGGAGGAGATGAAACCTTCTCCCTCCAATCGGCTGAGCGTAAAGTACACGCCGGAAGTCCCCGACGATTCTGACGCTCCTTGATTGGCCTGAGCCGTGATTTCATCCAGTTCGCCTTTTCCGGCGAGCTCCAGTGTTGCCGCCATGACCTTCCGTTCAAATTTCTCCAGGGGCCGCATGTTCGGGCCACCCTGACGCGTTCGCTCAGCGCGTGCCTTCATTCCCTGCGATCGGATCATATCCGACACCTCTTTAACGAGACGGTGGAACTTGATCCGGTTTTCTTCCGCCGTGCGGCTTGCGTCGCCTTCACCATTGTTCACAGGGTTATCCTCCCTTCGACTTCCATGGCTTTCTTCATCTTCTTACGGCTGCGAGAGAGCTTCTGCGCCACCGTCTCTTCTTCCATCTTTTTCATCTCGGCGATGTCCGCCTGCGTCAGGCCTTGCGTGTAATACAGCTCGACAACTTCCCGCTCCTCTGGAGTCAGGCAAGTTTTTGCTTCCTCGAGAGCGTCCAGCAGTGCCTGGTCGATGGTGCCGCGGGCAGGAACCGAAAGCTCCGGCAGATCGATGTTCTCGTCGATTCGCCGGCGCTCGCGCGTCCGATGGACATTCTTCGCCTCGTTGACGATCGCCCCGATCAAATAAGCCGGAGGGTTTTCCCTGAGGCCGGCCGGGATTCCACCGATCACGAATCGGACGCAGAGCCTCTGAATGACATCATCGGCGTCGCAGTCGTTCTGCGTGATCCTTCGGGCCGTCCGGAACATCATTTTTCGGTACCGGTCGATCATCTCGCCGAGGAACTGGTCGTCGGTTCCCTTGAGCCCGATTTGTCTCCAGTCGTCGCTCACTCAATTTCTCCCCACTGGTATAACACCGGAAACGACCAAAACCTGACACGCTTTCAAAATATTTCTTAATTTCTTCGGCTCGCTCGCTGCACTGTAGGTTTTCGGCCACCATCTTCGAATTGTGATCGCAATTCCGGGATGTTCATCCCAATCGGGGAATTGGGATCCCAATCCTGAGATTTTGATGACAATCGAGAAATTGTGATCTCGATTCTGGGATTTTCATCGCAAGTCCGGAAATTGTGGCCGCAATTCCGGGGATGTTGATCGCAATGCGGGATTTGTGATCGCAATTTTGGGATTTTGTTCCCAATCGGGGAATTGGGATCGCAAATCCTGAGATTTTGATCACAACCTGGAAATTGTGACCGTAATTCTTGGGGTTGTGATCGCAATCTGCAAATTGCGATGACAACGTGGGAGTTTGATCACAATCTGCAAATTGTGTGATCACAATTTTGAGATTCTGATGACAGTCCGGAAAATTGTGATCTCAATTCCTGGGTTTTGATCACAATCCAGCAAATTGTGATCAAAATTCTGGGATTTTGATCACAACCCGGGATTTGCGATGAGGCAAAACCAAGCGGGCTGCAGAAGCGTAGCGTTATACATCCACTAAGAACTTAGCCCAACTCAATCGGTAAACGTTGCACAACTTACCGTTCTTGATCTGAAACCGGACGAGACAGTTTTATGATGTACATTGATAAGTGATCTTCGTACGAGGGAGGATTGGGACGTTGCCGTCGGGAGATGGTAATCGGATTTGGTTTCCGGAAATGATCGAGATGTTGCGTTCGCAGTGGAATGAATCAACGACTTTCCCCAGCTTGGTCGAGTAGCCAGAGTAGAATGGCGCCCGAGGCTAATACACCATATCGGCCAGAGGTTCGGCCATCATCGCGGTGCTGAAAAAATTGCCGCTGGAAGAATGAAAGGAGACTCGCTCGGGATCTGGGAAAAACTGCCCTGGGGCATGCATACAGCATGATAGACTCGTTCCACAAAATATTCCATATAGGTCTGAATATCGTTAGGAGGAATCAGATGAAGCTGCGTTGTCTTGCTTTTTGTATGCTCATGGTCGGCGTCTCCAGCTTGCTCGCGGAGGATGACGGCAACAAATTCAAGGCGAAGTTAATCGGGTTTCGAGAGACTCCGTCCATCCTTTCGAATGGAACGGGTACTTTTATTGCGAGTCTCGACCGGGGAGGGACATCGATTTCGTATACCGAAAGGTTCTCCGGTTTGTCCAGTAGCGTAACTGTGTCTCATATTCATTTCGCCGAGCCAGGAGTGGCCGGGATGTTCTTTGTGTTTCTTTGCGGCGGAGGCAGCAAACCCGCCTGCCCGGCCGCTGGCGGAACCGTAACCGGTACGATCACAGCGGCAGACGTTCTAGCGGTTCCCGAGCAGGGCATCACGGGAGGAGACTTTTCGGATTTGCTCCGCATTCTAAAAAGCGGCAATGCATACGTCAACGTTCACACCGTAAATCATCTGGGCGGCGAGATCCGAGGCCAAGTCAAAGTGGATGATTAGAACCCGGAATTAGGTCCAGTGGTATGGCTTTCGCTTCAAACTGCATGCCACCTGGACTGCGTTGTATCCGTGAAGAGCCTCGGGTCAACTCCGGTGGCGCGCTCCCCAAACGTGGCAGTAGTGTACTCGGCCCGCCCATGTCGAGGGGCGTCTGGTCTTCCGACAGCCGGATCTTCGGTCCGCCTTTCCCCACAACTATTCATAGGCCAGAAGGTCCCGGCTTTCGTGGCGCAGCTTCAACTGAAAGCGGTCCTCCAGCAGTCGGCAAGGGGATGATTTCGTTTTCGTAGAGGTATCGCGGCGTGCTGAAATAACCGGATAAGCATGAGGTAGCTTGTGTTTTGGAATTCGAACAGGACCGGCTCGTCTGCGAGAAAGTCTACTTCGATCTCGCGACGGTGATGCGACAACTGGGGAAATATAACCCTCGTGTATGAGCCCCTGGCGCCGAGACACTAACGGCAAGTTCGGCTATCCGAGAAGTGTCGAAGTGCCTACAAAGCACGTGTTGATGGGGCGCCGGATTAGTAACTATACGCCCAGTGTTTAGCACTCTCGCGGCTTCTTTGCAGACAACGTTCACATGGCGTATTACCGCGAAACCGTAATGTGGCATCAATCAAAACGAAATGAATTTTCAAAGTACGGGTAGCCGACAACCCGTCAATGTAGATTCGTAAACGCTACGCCGTTGATCGTTGCTAACGGCGGCTCGAACGACTTGTTATACGCCCATGGTTGCCAACCCGAGTCTCGCTTGCTACCAGGCACGCCTTAGCCGAGCTGCTCGGCAAGCGCGACAATGATGCCCTCAGGCCCGCGGATGTAGGCTAGCCGGTACGTGTCCTCGTACTGCATTTCGCCAATGAGCTCGGCTCCGTGGGCGCGCATGCGCGCAACGACAGCGTCGATGTCATCGACGGCGAACATGACGCGACGGATGCCCAGCGTGTTCACCGGCGCGTCCACGGGCCCAAACCTGATCGCGTTGGGCGTGTGGAACTTGTCCAGCTCAATGCCCTGCCCATCGGGAGTCCGCATCATCGCGAGGGTGGCCCGGACATCCTTGAGCCCGATCAGGCTCCCGACCGAAGGCCCTTCGACTGTCGTCTCGCCCTCGAGCTTGAGGCCCAGTTCGATGAAGAACGCCTTGGCGGCTTCGAGATCGTCGACAACGATGAGGACGTTGTCCATCCGTTTAAGCGTCATATCCTTCCTTCCCTCGCTTCACTGCTGATGCCCGTACTTGCCGCACGTGGCGTATAACGATCACGGTCAGCGGCCGGAGGGCGAGCGACGCGAGCCCCCGGTCTGCTGGACTGTGATGTTCGGCGGCGACGATGGTCCACTCGCTCACGCCGCTTAGGGTCCAAGTGGCACCGAGGGATGTAATGCGCGCCGAAGACATGCCTCATGGCAAGACAGCCCCTGGCTGCCGCCATCGTCCAGAGGCAGCACGATTTGCCGCGGCGTCTCGCCTTCGAGGGCGCGCCCGCAGAAGCAGCATTGATTCTTCAAAATCTCGGGCATCCCCTCCGCCCAGCGTCTGCTTTGTCCGTCGAACGCCAGCGCTCAGCGGCCGGCGGAGCCGGTCCGCTGAAGCGGTTCGTTATCCGTCGACGTCACGCTGACCGACGGCAGGGTCGGACTGAAACCAGGTCGTCGTCCCCGACAGGGCGGACGTCGCGGACATTCAGCGTCAGCAGCGCCGCAGTCCGACCGGATGCGGTCACGAACTCCACCTCCAGCCCGTCTGGCTCATAGACTTCTACGACCGCGCCAAGATCTCCCTTGCGCAGCCCGTGGTCAGGTAGGTCGCGGTCAAGAACGACGGTGTCGAGAACCCGATACGTCATCTGCTGCCCTCCGGATAAGCCGTCACGAATCGGGGGAACTCCTCGCCCGTACGCACAACCCAGACGCTCACCACTTCCGCCGAGTTCCCTGATGGCCCACCCAGCGTAGCGCGGATCGCGTACTTCTGTCCGTACGGAGTCGGCGCCTCCGCCGTGGCATCTTGGGATAGGTGTTGGCTCCGGAGGGCCGCCTCGAGCTGGCGCCAGTTCTCCGACGAGTATCCGAGCGCTAGGAAGAAGGCGGCCTTGAACCGGCCGATCGGATGGTTGCGCGAGAGCAGGTACGCGTGGAGCTTCGCCGGCTCGATAACAGCACGCTCAGCGTTCGGGATCCGCAATCGTCAGAGTCCCTTGCTCAATCTACCTCGTTCGTCCGCCTTCCTTGTACGGATAACGGTTGAGCTAAGCCGCCCCGGAGGCCGAAGGCCGGAGGGGTCGGCTTGAGCGATTTGTTAGACGCCCTCAAACGGCAACTAGCCACCGCGAGTACGCACCCCTATCAGGTCTGTACCTGTCCCATGTGCTCATCGGGAAGTCTGCTGCCCGAGCTCTTGGGCAA
>Ga0209058_1001231_pt1 | contig 21908 bp, 19 predicted proteins | sample GraSoiAngelo_147_FD_185904 | JGI IMG/M metagenome (GOLD analysis project Ga0209058, IMG submission 185904) | Grasslands soil microbial communities from the Angelo Coastal Reserve, California, USA - 14_1009_05_40cm (SPAdes) (version 2) | ecosystem: Environmental > Terrestrial > Soil > Grasslands ... | reverse complement strand
AAACACCTGAGAAAGGCTGGAAGAAAGGGAAGCTGCATTTCGTTCTCAGGGGCAAAAAACTCAAAGGCGAATGGGTGCTGGTGCGGGGCAGCCGCGAACCGCGCCAGTGGATTTTCTTCAAGGTCCGAGACAGCTACGCTTCGACTGAAGCCGACATCACCGTGACACGGCCCGAATCGGTCATATCCGGACAACTCGTCGACGAAGTCGGCGAGAAGAATCGCGGAAGACATTGGGTCACTCCTATCGAGCGCGAACTTGAACAATTCGGCATCAAACAAGCCGGCCGTTCGCCCTTTCCCAAAATCGTCCAGCCGATGCTCGCAACGTTGATTGAGAAACCGTTCGATAACGATGAGTGGCTGTTCGAATTGAAGCTCGACGGAATGCGGGCTGTGGTCGTGAAGGAAGATTCTAAGATTGCCATGTGGACCCGCAATGGCAGGAGCCTGACGCATCGGTTTCCAACCTTAGTTGAAGCCGTTGCGACACTTCCGGCCGACCGGGCCGTCTTTGATGGTGAGATCGTGGCTCTCGATGAAAACGGCCAGGCGCATTTCGAACTGCTTCAACCGCGAATCCACCTCTCTCGCGCGAAGGACATCGCTGAAGCCGACCGCCAGATCCCTGTTTATTTATATGCCTTCGATCTCCTGTACCTCAATGGATACACGTTAATGAAGTTTCCAGTCGAGCACCGCAAGGCTGTACTTCGAAAATTGATTCCCGACAACAGCGGCTGGATTCGCTTCGCCGATCATGTGGAAGCAAGTGGCGTCGCATTTTTCAAAGCAGTTGAAGAGCACGGCCTCGAAGGGGTTGTCGCTAAGCACAGGAAAAGCGAATACCAACAGGGACGCTCGAAATACTGGCTCAAGATCAAAACGCAGAAGACCGGTCATTTCGTCGTTGGCGGATTTACTCCCCCCGAAGGATCTCGAAAACATTTCGGCGCGCTGCTGGCCGGGCTGTACAGGAACGGTGGTCTGATTTATGTGGGACGCGTAGGAGGCGGTTTCGATGACCGCATGTTGGCCCAGGTGCACAAGACGCTGGTTCCGCTGGTCATCAAAGAACGTCCGTTCAAGGAAATTCCTCCAGAAATGAGAAAGGCAAGCTGGGTCGAACCACGGTTGGTATGCGAGGTTCGCTTCAACGAATGGACGTCCGATAAAAAACTCCGCGCACCAATATTTCAAGGCTTCAGAGACGATGTCGACGCCAAAGACTGCCGGTTGGAGGATGCACTACCCATAAAATCCACCTCAACCGACTCCCTGCCCGTTTCTCTTGAGGCTTCGCCCTACCGGGATCGCGCTTCGCGGGCGGCTCTCCGCCTCAGGAGGGGGAGAATAAGTCGCTCGCTTGAGAGAGATTATTCTCCCCCTCGTGAGGGGGAGACCGCGAGCGAAGCGAGCGGAGGGGGTCGATTTCGGAGCTTACGTCAGAAGATCGAGTTCACCAATCTCGATAAGGTCTTCTGGCCCGAGGACGGTTACACGAAGGGCGACCTCATCGATTACTATGACAAGATCTCGCCATACATCATTCCGCATCTGCTCGACCGTCCGCTCGTCTTCGAGCGGTTTCCCGATGGGATTTATGGCCCATCCTTTTATCAGAAAGACGCACCCGATTACACGCCGGAGTGGATTCGCACCGAGGAGATCTATTCGGAAGATGTCTCCCGGAATATCCGCTATTTCATCGGCGCCGACCGCGAGCAGTTGCTCTACATCGCGAACAGCGGCAATATCCAGCAAAATCCCTGGATGTCCCGGGTCCAGCACCTGGACTATCCGGACTATTTGGTGTTCGATTTGGATCCTGTCGAGGCGCCGTTCGGGTCCGTTCAGAAGGTGGCACTGACTCTCAAAGAGACGCTCGATGAGCTCGGTTTGCGCGGGTATCCGAAGACATCAGGCGCCTCCGGCATTCACGTGCATTTGCCGGTTTTGGAGACTACGTACACGTATGAAGATGTACGCATCTTTGCCGAAGCGATCGCGTCCATCGTCGTTCAACGAGCACCTGAATACGCAACGATCGAACGCGTCGTGCGCAGGCGGAAACCGCATCATGTCTATGTGGATTATCTCCAAAACATTCGGGGTAAGACTGTCGCGTCCGTCTATTCGCCGCGACCTCGCGCCGGGGCGCCGGTTTCGACACCCTTGAAATGGGAAGAACTGAAGCGAAAGATGGATCCGGGACAATTCACGATCAAAACGATTTTTAAAAGGTTGGACAAGTTTGGGGATCTCTTCGAAAAGGCGCTCACGGACAGGCAGGACATCTCGGGATTTTTGGAAACCTTGGCCACAAAAAGGCACAAGAAGTCATCCCCTCAAAGAAATGAAGCTGACACGGCTCCACGATCAACATAGCAGGCAATTAATATTCCGCAAGCGAGTCATGAGGGTAGCAGTACAGCCAACGTTCACCGGGTTCGGCCGAGGCGATGACAGGATGCTTACTCGCGCGGGCATGTTTGGTCGCGTGTCTGTTTGGCGAGTCATCGCAGCAACGCGTCCCACCGCACTCTTGGCACGTCCGCAAGTGGACCCACTCGGCTCCTATCTTGACGCATTCCTCGCATTCGCGGCGCTTTGGATGTTTGACAGTCGCGACAGCACGTATATGTGTGCACGTTGTGTCGGGCATCGTTCTCCTCTTATTCTCGCAGTACCTGATGCACGAAGGAGATCGCAATCGATCCTTCACCCACCGCAGACGCCACGCGCTTGATGTTGCCGGAGCGGACGTCACCGACGGCAAACACTCCAGGTAAGGTCGTTTCAAGGAGATGCGGGGCGCGAGCGAGCGGCCAATGAGCCGCAGCGAGATCATCGTGCGAAAGGTCCGGTCCGGTCTTGATGAAGCCCCGCGCGTCGAGCGCGACACAGCCATCAAGCCAGCGCGTATTGGGTATGGCGCCCGTCATGACGAAGACATGGCGGATTTCATGTGTCTCGATGTTTCCAATCTCGCTGTTCCGCCAGCGTACGCGCTCCAGACGATCGGCTCCTTCTAGCGCGGTGATTTCCGTGTAAGGGAGCAAGACAACTGATGGAGTCTCTTCGATGCGTCGAATCAGATAACGCGACATGCTTTCGGCAAGCCCGCCCGAACGTACCAAGAGGTACACCCGCTTTGTAGTCTGCGTCAGAAACACCGCCGCCTGGCCAGCGGAGTTGCCTCCGCCGACGACAACCACTTCTTCTCCCACGCACAATTGCGACTCCACGAATGTGGCTCCATAGTAGACACCGTTTCCTTCGAACTGCGCTAAATTATCGATGGACAGCCTGCGGTACTGAGCGCCGGACGCGATAATGATGGAGCGCGCGGGAATCGGCCGGCCGTCGTTCGTGTCAATTGTGTATGGTTTTCGATCGCACGAGAGTCGTGTGGCGGATTTGGCGATCATCACTTGTGCACCGAACTTGTGGACCTGGGAGTATGCGCGCCCAGCGAGATCCTGACCCGAGATGCCCGTAGGGAATCCCAGATAATTCTCAATTTTCGAACTTGCGCCGGCCTGTCCTCCGGGTGCGTTCGACTCCAGCACCAGGACATCCAGTCCTTCCGATGCTCCGTACACGGCTGCCGCAAGTCCTGCGGGACCTGCTCCAATGATGACAACGTCTCGCAGTTGGGTCTGATTGATGGCGTCATTGAAGCCGAGGCATTCAGCGAGTTGTTCATTGGAAGGATTCCGAAGCACCAGCTCGCCTCGACAAATGACCACCGGCACGTCCTGTACGGAAACGTGAAAATGATCCAGCAGCGCCTGGACACCGGAATCCCTGTCGAGATCAATGTAGGAATACGGGTGGTTATTGCGTGTCAGAAATTCCTTGATGCGAAGCGTACCCGGAGAATGTGTCGAACCGAGCAGCACGACATCTCCATAGCCACGAGCAATCAGCTCCACGCGCCGGAGAATGAATGCGCGCATGATAATCTCGCTCAGCTCGCTGTCGGTTTGAACGATGCCCAGCAATTGTTCCCGCTCGAGTTGGATCAGTTCGCCGGCTTCCCGCACGTGTATCTGAACCATTGCCCGGCGCCCGGCCAGCATACTGGTTTCCCCTGTGAACTGACCCGGACCAAGAGCGGCGACAAATTGTTTGTCAGTCCCCGGCGGGCGTACGATCTCCAGACGCCCAGTTCTCACGACGAAGAAACGCGTATTTTGCGCGCCTGCTTCGACAAGAACGTCGCCAACCTGAACCGGATGGATGCGGCCATGGCTGGCTACGCGCTCGATCTGTTCCGGCTTCAGTATCGGGAACATCCGCTCCGCAGCCGAGGCCATACTTGTCAATTGGATTGGCGGATCGGGATGAGACATTTCTTGATTATTATCGCCCGGTCTGAAGATCTCCTCCGTTGCATTCTTGCCAAGCTCCAGCGACAGGCCAGTTGCCGCAATAATGACGATCTCCAGCGGTTCCGTCGGGGATTCATCTTGACAGATCGATGAGGACAATATCTGAGTTTTCGCGCACTCGATCAAACACGATCTGCTTGCCATCAGGCGTGATGTCGAAAGTACGCATAGCGCCGTTGTTCCTTGTCAATTCGGGCTAACGCGAGTGCCCTGGATCGGCTTATGACAATCGATATGTGTGTGGCGCTCGACTTTCGTGGCGCGATTCTTTTCCACGTACCGTCGCTCTTTGGGATCAATCGTGTTGCCGCACACTGCACACGCGACCGGCTTTGGTTTCTTGAAGAACATCTCGACCTCCAGGCAACAGTATAATCCGTTCGATTCGAGCCGGTCCTTCAAGCTTACCCACTGGTAGAGGTTAAACTTGCGGGAGTGTCTGTTCGAATCCAGGTTGACGAATATTCCGGTCACACGGCGAACCAGCGCCCGCGCAGCTTCAGCATCGACGAAGAGTTGTACGAGATCGGGGCTGTCCTGGATCAGTGGGTATGAGCCGTCTGCGATGTATTTCAAGGTCCAAAGCGTGGACGGTTGCGAGCGTGGGACTCCGCCGGCAAGAGGACTGTACCGCCTCCCATCAGTTGCCAGATATAAGACCAGTTCGTTGGGACAGTGAGACTTCATTTGAGGACGAGCAGGCCAACGGCGCACAACGACGCTGGAAGAAAAAGAGGCGCGGCGCGCCGCAGAGGGCTGAAAATAGCAGGATGAGGCCGACAATCGTATGAGACCGGCACTGGTCCAGTAATCGACCGAAAGTGTTAAGGCACCTTGTGGCTACTTGATTCTTCGGCTATTTCTGCTGTTGCCTTTCTTTCGTGTCCCATGGAGTGGCCCGAGCATGGCCCATGCCAGCGCGACCGTGCCCAGCAGAATCAATGCGCCCAGAACAATCACGATCTCAATCGCCACTAGCTCGGCTGTGTTCATCGTGATCCTATCTATTTGTCCTTTCTTGCTCTGGACACAGTGGCCTGCCACAGTTTGTACTGGCGCCGGAGGGAGTCGATCCAAACCACCGATAGCAGCAACATAGAAAACTTCATGATTTACGCCCTCCGCAAAATATTTGAAAAGGAGCACCAAAGATTCATTGCGGCTCGACCGCAGAATGACGGACTTTCAATGGTGGTTCAATCGGCTGAACGTGCTTTCTGTACTCTACCGCTCGGAGTTGGCTCTTTAGTGCTAGTCCGATAATCCCTTGCGGTCCCCCTCCGGCTGTCAGCACAATCAGAAACGCTTTCCGGCGCCGATTTTCATCCGGGTTCTGAATTTGGAGTTAGGAGTTAGGCCGGTTTTACTCAAAACTCAGAACTCAAAACGCGCTTATGGCCCGCCCAACGAGAACAAAGTTCCCGTCACGATTTCCATATGCGACGGCTAAAATAAATATTTCGTGATCCAGTCCAGGCCGAACCAGAACGTGTAGACGAGAGCTGTGGCGAGGAGGATCACAGCGAGCGCGACCGCAAGAGGAATGGCAGACCCAACCAGGCTCTGAAGGAAAGTAGGCTCTTTAGCCATGCACGAAATTCTAAACGAGTACAGGCCCGATTTTACTCCGGCTCGCTGGTCCGAACGCGACCGTCATTTCCTGTCGGCATTCGCCAGCAATCCGGACGGCTTTGTATCCGTGCTGCGCAATCTGCCTCCCGAAATCACCGGCGCGCTCTGCTCTCGGGCGAGCCGCGCGGCCGGTTCGTTGTTGGAAGTGCTCTTGAGGGAGTACATCGATCCGATCGTCAATGGCGAAGACTCCCAGCTCGGCAAAGAGCTGGACGATACCGTCCGCTTCTTCCGAGAGCACGGATTCAAGCGCATCCTGAATAATCAGCGCGCCCAGGCGTTTTATTCCAAGTGGCTTTCCCAATACGGAGACGATTCGATTGCGCAGGTTACAGGGACGCACGTCATCGTGTGGGGAATGTCGCAAGTTGCGATGAAATTCGTTGAAGATCAGCGCATTGGTTTGGAACCGATCGAGAAATCGACACGCTACGTCAACTTCGGCTCAAAGCTTGACGGCCGGTATCTCTATTACATTCCAAAGCCCGATCTGGAGCGTCTTCGCCTCGTTTCGGAATACAAGACTACGATGGACGCGCTCTTTGAGACGTATGTCGCTCTGCTTCCCCGGCTCCAGGAGTGGCTCCGGAAAAATTTCGACGAGAAGGATTCGATTCTCGAAAAGAAAGCATTCGACACCCTTCGCGGATTGCTGCCCATGGCGACACTCGGCCAGGTCGCGTTCCGCGGCAATGCCCAGGCTTTCGAATATTTGATCAATCGGACGGCGCGTCATCCGCTGGGCGAGTTGCGCTGGCTGTCACGAGAACTCAAACGCGAGTTGGACCAGGAAATTCCATCGCTGTTGCTTCGGGTTACCGGAGAGAAATCCGAGCAATACCAGGGCTACTTGCACGACCGTCACCGTGCTGTGCGCGAATTCGTTGGCGAAAATGCATCCGACCCTGCCCCGAAAGCTGAGGTCCGTTTGGTCGAATACGATCCCCAATCCGAGTTGAAGATCCTTGCGGCGATCATCTTCGAGCAAACCCACAGCAGTTGGGACGAGGCGCTCGAAAAAGCGAGGACCTTAAATGATCCAGGCCGGCGCGAGCTTTTCGAACGTTATTTGTTGAAGCGTTCGGCTCGTTGGCAAAAGGTGGGCCGGGCTTTTGAGAACACTTATCTGCGATTTGAAATTGTTATAGATATCGGATCCTATCGCGATCTCCACCGCCACCGCATGATGACGCAGCAACGCCAGCGCTTCTCCACAGTTCACGGCTACAACATTCCCATTGAAGTGGAGCAGGCCGGGCTGGCCGTTCCGTTTCGAGAAGCTCTGGACAAAGCGGACGTTCTCTTCCGTAAACTCGAACCTGCAGATTCCGAGCTGGCGCAGTATGCAGTGCCGCTCGCCTATCGTATGCGCTTCTGCCAGTGGCAAAATTTCCGGCAGCTTTTCTGGGAAACCGAACTGCGCACTCTATCCCAAGGCCATCCCGATTACCGATTCATCGAGCAGGAGAAGTATCGCCGCGTGAAGGAGAAGTTTCCACTGATCGCATCCTTTATGCTGGTCGACACCAACGAGTATGCAATTGCGCGCCGCGGCACTGAGGAACAGATTGTCGCGAAAGAGAAGAGACTGATCGAGAGGCTAAAGGAAAGGAAATAAAAATTACTTCTATTGGAAATCAAGGTTGGAGATTGTTTCATCCGAAAGAATTTCCGATGAAGCAACTTCCAATCTTGGAATTTACAATACGTTTTTTACTCCGCGCCCAACAATCCTTCCAGCGCGGCCTCCAATTCGCTTCTGGTGTGTTCGTTGCCGGCCCTCGTCGCCACAGTGATTCCCGCGCGAAATGTTTTTTCCGCGTCGTGCTTCTGCCCGAGCTTCTGATAAAGCTGCCCGAGTTGATAGTAGGTTGCGAGGTATTCGGGATCGGTATTTCTGATGGCTTCGAACGCCCGCACTGCTTCGTCATTCTGCTCAAGCTTGATGTATTCCAGCGCCAGCGCATAGCGCAAGAAAGAATCGTTCGGATTGTCTTTAAGAAAGCCTTTCAAAATTTCGATTCGGTTCATTGAGGCGGTTTTCCCTCCGCTCCGGATGAAAGATTTCGGAAAGAATTTCGACACCATCGATTAAGCGCGGACCAGACCGATTGAAATACGACGATCCGTCGACGGCGTAAAGCTGTCCACTCCAGCCCGGCAGAAATCGGGTACGCCGGTATTCTTCGACTGTCCTCTCGAGCGAAAATCCGCAAGGCATGAGGACGATGATTTCGGGTTGAGCTTCCAGGATCCGTTCGGGCGTAATGCGTTCGGATTTCGATCCCCGCTTTCCGAGCACCTCGTCTCCGCCGGCAATCTCCACCATCTCCGGAACCCAATGCCCCGCAGAAAAGGGTGGATCAAGCCATTCCATGGCGTATACACGCGGACGTTCACGATCGCGCACCCGTTCGCGCACACGACGCAACCTGGCGTTGAGCTCCTGAACTTTTTCCAGCGCTGCATCTTTCCGGCCCGTCAGTTCACCGACCAGCAGAATTGTCTCGAGCATTTCATTGAGTGTCGTCGGTTCGAGGGAAACGATGCGCGTCCGTCCTTCCAGGACCCGTGCCGCGTGCTGCACCTCTTTGTAAGATACCGCGCATACTTCGCACAGTTCCTGGGTGACGATGAGATCGGGTTTAAGCGTTTCGAGCAGATCTTGCTTGAGGCGATAAATGGTCCCGTGCCGGCCGATGTTCGATGATACGTGATGATCGATCTCGATGCTTGTCATGCGTCCCGGCTCGATGAGGTCTTCGGTAATCTTGGGCTTCGCTGCCGTTTCCGGCGGGTAGTCGCATTCGTGCGTGACGGCGACGATCTGATCGCCTAATCCCAGCGAATAGAGGATCTCCGTACCGCTCGGCAAAAGCGAACAGATCCTCATGGTCATGCGTCGCGCCCCGAACTGCTTGTCTCTGCCCATTTGCCGTGGCCTTCCCACACGCGCAGGGTAAAAGGAAACAGCAGCCGGTCCTTCAGTTTAGCGCTGAGAAGCTCGCAAATATTTTCAACCGACGGATATTCGAGAAAATCATTCCATGATCGATGATCGTAGTGCGCGAGCACTCCGCGAAGGCCTTCCTTCAAGTCGGCAAAATCAACGATCATGCCGCCCTGAACTTGTCCTTGGATAGTGATTTCGACCTTATAAGTGTGGCCGTGCAGGGCTCCGCACGTCGGGTGGCCCGGCAGGAAATGAGCGCAGTCGATGTAATCGCTCACACCAAGCCTCATGGTGTGAGAATAACATAGGCAAATGATCCTCTTTCTCTGGAAGAGGCTAGGGTGAGGGTGCAAGAGTTAACGAAACCTGCACCCTCATCTTTTCCCGAGGCTTCGCCCGTATCTTGAGGCTGCGCGCTATCGCGCTTGCGCTTCGCGTCTTGAGGCTGCGCGCTTCTCTTGAGGCTGCGCGCTTCTCTTGAGGCTGCGCGCTTCTCTTGAGGCTGCGCCCTCCCGGGCTTGCGCTTCGCGCGCGCTTGCGCTTCGCGCGGGCTGCGTTTCGGGACCCTCTCAAAGGGAGAGGGGATTTCTTAGTGGTGGCCGTGGCCGTGTTGACACGGTAATGGCAGGACGGTTTCGCCGCCATCGGGAGCGATTTTTGCTTCGAGTTCTTCGATCTGAATTTCGAGTTCGATTCCTTCTTTCGTCGTCATCGGGTTCATCCTTTTCCCTCCAAATGAGTGTTTGTGAAGTGTGCTGCGAGCGGCAGAGGGGTATTCACCGCCATCGGGTGAGATTTTATCCTCGAGTTACTCGATGAGCAAGTCCAACTAGGAGGTGACTGGCTTTGGTTGCATCGGATCCATCCGATCGGCCTCCTTGCCCATAACGCACCGGAACTTTATGCATCGGGGGCATCTGCTTTGTAAAGAAAAAATTCTCGGCCCGCCAAAATTAGGCATCGACCGCTATAGCAGACAAATGTTCGGGGCCGCAGATAAAGCCACGAACTGCAGAAGCTGCTACCACATAAGGGTTTGCCAGATAGGCGTCACCTTCACCCATGCGGCCCGGCATATTACGGTTTGTGGCGGAAATGGCCACTTGACCTTTTTGAGGACCGCCAGGACCCGCGTCAATACAGGCACCGCAACCCGGCTCTTCAATCAGATGAACGCCTGCCGCCAGCAACGCCTGGTGAAGTCCGCGCCGCTTCGCTTCCTCACGAACGCGTTCCGAGCCGTATTGGATGAAGGTTGGGATCGCGACGCTCCTTCCGCGAAGGATCTCGGCGTACATTGTAATCGACGTGATATCCCCAGCGGTGCAGGAGCCGGCGTACGCCACGTCGAGCTTGGTTCCCAGAACATTTTCCAAGGGAAGACCGTTACCCGGATGACCGGGAGCCGCAACCAGCGTCTGGACACTCCCCAAATCCAGTTCAAGGAGTTGATCGACCTCAGAATTCGCATCCGCGTAGATAAGCATTCGCTGGATCGCATTGCGCTCGAGGCCACGTCGTTCAACCAGATAGCGGATCATCGATTCGCTCGGCTCCATAATAGCTGTCAGCGCATTGCACTCCACTGCCATATTAGAAAGCACCGCCTGTTCTTCGAATGAGAATTCCTCCAGCCCCAGTCCCGTGAATTCCATGACTTTTCCGGTGAAGGCTCCCGTGCTTTTACCCTGCTGGGCCAGGTACAGGATGACGTCTTTCGCGGTACACGACTGCCGCAGTTTTCCGATGAGCCGGATGCGGACTGTGCGAGGAACCCGGCCCGCGACCTCATTGTGTTCCCATATACACGCGATTTCCGTGTTACCGATACCATATGCCAGGCAATTGAGAGCGCCGGCCGAGCATGTATGGGAATCGGTTCCGAGAATCACCTGGCCCGGCATCGCAATCTGCTCCCGAATTACTGTATGACAAATGCCGGTGCTTCCACCGGAAGCCGTAGCGTGGAAGTGAATACCGGTTTCGCGCGCCAGACGTTTTTGCCCTTGACGAAGATCCCGGATCCCGGCGAGGGCTTCGGCGGTGACACCCGGAAGACTTCCAGCAAGCGTCAGATGATCTGGAAATGTATGGATCGAATCCGGATGTTTCATGTTCGGTTCCCGGCCAAGCGCCGATCGGATCAACGCAGCCGCAGGCGCTGTTGTGTAGTCGTGGGAGAAGCCGGCGTCGACTTGAATGAACCCGGAATCGCCCGGTTTCACCCTACCGTGGACCGTCTTCATATGACGTGCGAGGATTTTCTCGGCGATCGTCATTGGCCGAGGCGACGTATCGATCGGTCGATCCGTTTCCTGTCCTCGCGACCGGGCCTCCATGAACCGGAACAAACCGCCGTATCGTACAATCCTCTTCGAGAGATCGTCAAACGGTACGGTCAATTCCTCGAGGCGGACGCGCTCACCCATAGCCAGGCGTCGGCCAAGTAAGAAATCCGATACCGGAAACATGCCGTTATTGATGAGATTCTGACGATGGATTGGTGCCATGCTGGCGGCGTAAACAATGCCGATCCCGGCATACAGCAACGCCAACGCCGCGACTTCGCGTGAGGACCCTTCACCCCAACCTTCACCGGCAAAGAGCATGCCGAAGCCGCCGTTACGGATATCTCCCGGCTCTACTATTCCGCCCCCGCCCAGCGAGCGAAGCAAAAGCGTCCCCAGCCGATCGTCGTAGTAATAGCAATCAGGATTCGCTTTGATGATCGCGTCCGTCGAGACATGGTTGTAAAGCTCAGCCACAGGCGGGACGGGATCCAAGATCTCGCCCCGAAACTGCTTTCGAAGAAGTGCCGGATCGGAAGTCAAATACAGAGCTCTGCCGGCAAGTTGAATGGTTTGGACCAATCCCTCAGCGTCGAGAAAGACATCGACGTTTCCGACTTTACGAAGGCCCATATTAAGACTGTATCAGGGTCTTAAATGACAATTGAACATTGAACAGTGAATAATGAACAATTTTCCGAGAAATGTTCACTGTTCAATGTTCAACTGTCATTTAGGGGTCTTCAGCCGCTCCATCGCATCGATGATTAACGCTTTGGAGCCCTCGATTTGTTCCATCACGAGGCGAACATCCATGGCGGGGTAGTGGGGCTGCCTTTGGCTTCGGCAATAGAGACCGTGTTGCCCGACGAGCGCAAGTGCATCCGTCAGGATGTCCAGCGCGGTGGCAAGACCGCCGCGGACCGGTCCCATTTGGAATTCATAACGCTCTTTGGCGTCACGATAGTGATCGAGCAATCGCAGTCTCCATTAGTTGATATTCGTTGAATCGTTGAGCGAGGTCAACCAACGTCTTCAATCCGAAACCGATCGCGCCGGCTTCGTAATATTTCCACTCTTTTTCGCGGATGAACGGCCCGGCGATGTCGAGATGCGCCCAAGGTGTTCCTTGCGGCACGAATTCCTGCAAAAAAAGGCCGGCCGTCAGAGCTCCGGCCACCGGGCCGCCGATATTGTTCAGATCGGCGTACGGTGTCTTCAACAGGTCCTTGTATTCGGCGGGCAGCGGCAACTCCCAAAACAGTTCACCTTGGTTTTGGCCGGATCGGATGACGGCCTGGATCAACTTCGGTGCGTTACCCATGATTCCCGCAACACTCAGGCCCAACGCCCGTACGCAAGCGCCGGTGAGGGTCGCGATATCCAGGATGTGTGTTGCTTCCTCCTCGCCCGCCAGATGCAGTCCATCGGTGAGAATGAGGCGGCCTTCCGCATCGGTGTTATCGACCATGATGGATTTTCCGTTTTTTGCATAAAAGATGTCCCCGGGACGCTGGGCGTTGGCGTCCGGGAAATTCTCCGCTGTAGGAACAATGCCGGTCACATTCACATCGGGTTTTAACTTCCCGATGGCTTTCAAGGCATACAGGACCGCGGCACCGCCGGACATGTCGCCCTTCATTTCAAACATCTTCTCAGCCGGCTTCAGCGAAATGCCACCCGAATCGAACGTCACGCCTTTGCCAACGAAGGCCAGATGCGCCTTGGCCTTTCGCGCACGATAACCCAGCCGGATCAGCCGCGGCGGATGTGAGCTTCCCCGGCCGACTTGCAATAACCCGTTGTAACCATCATTCTGCAGCTTTTTCTCATCCCAGACTTTCAGGTCCAGATCCGATTCTTTGGCGATTTTGCGCGCAGCTTCGGCCAGGTATTCCGGCGTGGCTACCGAGCCGGGTTCATTGATCACATCCCGCGCTTGGTTGACTGCGTTGGAAACGACGGTATAGCGTTCGAGGTACTGGCGATTTTGCCGATCATGCGATTTGACGGCGGCAATCGTGACTTGGACCTTATGTAATTCGGCTTTTTCGGTCTTATACCGATCGAAGGTGTAAGCGCCAAGAATCGCGCCTTCGACGGCTTTGCCGATAAACGGTGCGGCCTCTTCCGTATTCAGGACGACGCATACGCGGCTGAGCCCATGGTCTCTTGCCATGCGAATCGACCGTGCGACGAAGATCTTCAGGCTTTCCCAAACGTTGTAGCTCGGTTCGAGAATCGTTGAAAAAATGACCACGTATTGAGCCCCAGCCCGCGGGTCCAGCGAGGTGAAGTACTCTTTTTTGAGTCGCTTTTCGTTCAGATCGCGCCCCACACGCCCCACAACCTCTTCGAGAAGGTTGCCGGTTAAATCGTGAAGCTTGATTTTGGAATCTAAAATGATAACGAGCAGATCGGTGCTGATCTGCGAAGGCCGATCGTAAACGAGCTGGATCTTCATGATTCCTGTCTCTCCCTAAGATACTCATATTATTATGGCTTAGAAGGATTCCTGCCTCCAGCCTGTTCGGAGAAAAATTTTTTGAATAGGCAGGACGTAACCAATGGGCCGGTCAAGTCGTATTGGTTTATACAATTTATAGATTTCTCTCCCTCGCCCACTCCTCTCATAGGCGCGAAAGGCGGTTTCGATGGTCCGCTCCCAATGAAACCGCCTCTTTTTTTGCCTCTTCCTACGTCCTCGGGTTCTTGGTAAACAGTTCCACGACATAATCCGTGAGGCAGTCATATAGAAGCTTTTGAAAACTCCAAGTGAACTGCGAGCTTTGCAAATCGCGCTCGGCCAGTGTGATCGTGTATTGTGGCGACAGGACGTTGGGAATTTTTGAGCGAATCACCAGTTGCACGCCCGCTTTTGTTTCCTTTGCCTGAAAATCAAAAAACGGGTGTTCATATTTAACCAACTCATCACGCAGACGTTCGAGAGAAGTCATTTGGGACGGTCTTTTCGTATGATCAATAGAAGGATCCAGCCAAAGAGCGCAACGGTTCCGGTCACGGAAAATATCGCCAGTGTCCACTGCAGGACGCCGACAAGGCTTCTCACGTCACACCGTTTTGTCTTCGGAGTAGCAAAGGTCTTCGATAGAACATTCGGCGCACCTCGGGCGGATCGCAACGCACTTTGACCGGCCGTGATGAATCAGCAGGTGAGCGAGTTGGATCCACTGAGTACGGGGAAACAATCGCATTAAATCCTGCTCAATCTTGTCCGGACGCTCTTCTTTCGAAAAATCGAGTCTTCGCGCAAGCCGCTGCACATGAGTGTCGACGACTACGCCTTCTGCCTTTGCAAATGCCACGCCTAAAACAACGTTTGCGGTTTTTCTTGCGACGCCCGGAAGCTCGAGCAGTTCTTCCATGGTCGCGGGGACCTGACCGCCGTGTTCATCCGCAATAATACGGCAGGCCGCCTTGATGCTTTTCGCCTTGTTTCGGAAGAAGCCGCTGGAGTGAATCATTTCTTCCAGTTCCGTCGTGTCGATGCTGGCGAAGTCCAGGGCGGTCTTGCACCTATTGAAGAGCGCAGGCGTGATCTGGTTGACCATCTTGTCCGTGCTTTGCGCCGATAAGATCGTCGCGACCAGAAGCTGAAGTGGATTCTGATGGTCCAAGGCGCACTTCGCGTCAGGGTAGGCTGCGCTCAGCCGTTCATAGATCTGCGAGGCACGGAGGTATTTAGTCTTTTTTGGCGCCGGACTTGGAGGGACTGCTTTTTCCGGTTTTCGCTGCGTCGGTCGCTGCCGTGCCTCCGCTTGTCGAGCCGGAACTGCTTTCCTTGCTGCCATTCGTTGAGGTTCCCTTGGATTCGGTCTTAGTTTCTGTTGCGGTTTCCGTCTTTTCGCCCGACGACTTGCGGGCATAATCAGTCACGTACCATCCGGTTCCCTTGAATTGAAAGCCGGCCGCCGAGATCAGCTTCGTGAGCATGCCCCCGCAGCCTTCGTGTTTCTTCAAAGGTTTATCCGACATCTTTTGGATGACTTCAATTGTCTGATCGCATTTTGCGCAATGATATTCGTATATCGGCATGCTTGAACTCTAGCACAACAGCGCGGCCAAATACGCTAGACTAAGTACTAACTGCATGATCGAGGAGATCCGGTCGATTTTGATCAAAATCGGTGAAGATCCCGCTCGGGACGGCCTTCTGAATACTCCGCTCCGTGTAAGCCAGTCACTGCAGTTTTTGACGAGCGGTTACCGGATGAATGAGGATGACCTGCTGAATAAAGCGTTGTTCGATGTGGCCTACGACGAAATGGTCATCGTGCGCGACATCGAGCTGTTCAGCCTTTGCGAGCATCACCTGCTTCCGTTCTTTGGTAAATGTCATGTGGGATATATTCCCGATGGGCGCGTTATCGGCCTGAGTAAAATCCCGCGGCTCGTGGACATGTACGCCAGGCGCCTCCAGGTTCAGGAACGGTTGACGACGCAAATTGCTGAAACCATCGATCATAAAATTCATCCCCGAGGTGTGGCTGTCGTCATCGAGGCCCAGCACCTCTGTATGATCATGCGCGGCGTGGAAAAGCAAAACTCCGTTGCCGTCACCAGCTCGATGCTCGGCGTATTTAAAGATAATCAAAACACTCGAAACGAATTCCTGAATCTGGTCCGCCACCAATCGAAATGAGCGACCAGCTCAAGCGGCAAGCCGCACTCCATGCGCTCGATGAAATTCGCGACGGCATGATCGTTGGATTGGGAACGGGTTCAACGGCTGCACATTTCATCCGCGAGCTCGGCAGGGCGCGATTGCAAGTCGCCGGCATCCCCACTTCCGAAGAATCGCGCCGCCTCGCCGAAGAGACCGGCATTCGATTAACCACTTTGGAGGAGAATCCTCGCATTGACGTGACCGTGGATGGAGCGGACGAAGTCTCGCCGCAATTGGATCTGCTCAAGGGTCTCGGCGGGGCGCTCGTTCGCGAGAAGATTGTGGCCCACGCGTCCGAACGCGTTGTCATCATTATCGATGAAGGCAAGCTCGTGGACCGGTTGGGACAAAAGACCGTCGTACCGATCGAGGTTATTCCATTTGCGGTGCCTCGCGTTGTGTTGCTCCTTCGGGAGTTGGGCGGAGAAGCTCGCGTTCGCCAGCGGGACAGTCGGTCTTTCGTTTCCGACAACGGGAACAGTATCGTCGATTGGAATCATGGAATGATCGACGATCCCGCCAAGCTCGAAAAACAATTGAAATCCCTGACCGGAGTTGTCGATTCCGGAATCTTTGCGAACCTGGCGCATTGCGTCATCGTGGCGGGCAACCGGGGAGTTCGAAAGCTACAGCGTACCTGATATCTGTTTCAGGAAATGCGACCCCGTTTGCAATGCAGCAGCGACGTCCTCGACTCTTACGCTCTCGGCGGAATGATGACTGATCCCTCCGGGGCTGCGGATAAACAACATCGCCACGGGCATGCGCGAAGCCATAACCATGGCATCATGCCCGGCGCCACTCACCATCCGATGCACAGGAAAGCCGCTCAACTCGACGGATCGTGCTATCGCGTCCGTCAGCGCCGGGTCGCACCGGATCGCGTGTTGATCCAGACGTGTGTTCCAGTCGAACTCCAGCCTGCGCCTCTCGGCGATCGCCCGCGCATGACCGATCAAGCGGTTGACCGCAGCTGCGCGTTGAATGTCGCCGGCGTGCCGGACATCCAAGGTGGTGCGCACTTCGCCTGGAATCACGTTCACCGTGCCCGGAATGGCGGTGATCGATCCGACAGTTGCGACGAGTCCGGGTACCGCAGACGCTTCGCGCTCGACTTCCAGGATCCACTCTGAGGCTGCCGGCATCGCGTCGCGGCGCAGATGCATCGGAGTGGTGCCGGCGTGGTTCGTTGAACCTCGAAACACCGCCTCCAGGCGTGTCTGCCCAACAATGCCCTCGACTACACCCACAGGCATGCGCAGGTCATCAAGGATCGGTCCTTGTTCGATATGAAACTCGACGTAACCGAGCAGGCTCGATCGGACTTGGGCGTCGTCTAGGCGGTCGGGGTTCAAACCAAAATCGCGAATTGCCTGAGCCATCGTCATTCCGCGATCATCCTGAACCTGGAGTGTATCTCTGTCCAACGTGCCGGCGAGTGCCCGGCTGCCCAGAAAGGGAATATGGAAGCGGACCCCTTCTTCTTCGGAAAACGCCACAACCTCGATGCCGAACTCAGGCGTTTCACCATCGAGAGCTTCGACAAGACCAATCCCGAGCATCACGCCAAGCACGCCATCGAAAGGGCCTGCTCCGGGAACCGTATCGATATGCGAGCCTATCAGCAGCGGCGCTACGCCGGGACGCGATCCAGGAACGACGCCACGAACGTTTCCGATCGCATCGATCGTCACCGTCAATCCCGCGCCTTCCATCCATTCTCGAATAAGGAGTTGCGCTTCGCGCATCGGCGGCGACAAGAACGTACGCGTCGTGCGACCTTCTTCTTCGCTCAGCTTTGCCAACCTGAGGCAACGGTCTACCGCATCGCGAGCTCTATCGAGAGAACATTCCACATTCATAGCTGTTATTCTACTCGCGGAGGGTATTGCACGCAGGCCGTGACGGCGACTGTAGCGGCGGTCTATGAAGGTGTGAACCAATTGGAATCGAGCGTATTCCCCTCCTTGCTGTGACGCAAGGAGGGGAATAACGCACCAGCGTAATTCGTGCACATCTTCATATGACCGCCGGTACTCCGTTGCTTCCACGAAAAACCGGCGCTCATATTCTTGAGGCTGCGCGCTATCGCGCTTGCGCTTCGCGTTCTTGAGGCTGCGCGCTATCGCGCTTGCGCTTCGCGTTCTTGAGGCTGCGCGCTATCGCGCTTGCGCTTCGCGGAGCGCCGCTACAGCAGGCATCCGGCACTTTTGCGAGAACCTCCTGCGCCGCATGGATTACAACCTCAGCGAGTGGTTCAACCTCTTTATACGATGGGTTCATGTCTTCGCCGGCATCCTGTGGGTGGGCCAGACGTTCTTCTTCACGTGGATGGATCGAACACTGGAGCGGGAAAAATCTTTGTGGCTCGTTCACAGCGGCGGCTTTTACGTGGTGGAAAAGCAGAAGGTGCCCGAGGCGTTGCCGCGAACGTTACATTGGTTTCGCTGGGAAGCCGCCGTGACCTGGGTGAGCGGGATACTCTTACTCATCATTGTTTATTACTTAGGAGGTCTCATGGACACTGGGGCGGTGGGCGGCGTTTCGATCAGCGTCCTGATTGCGTTCTTGCTGCTGGCCGCCGCTTGGTTCATCTACGAGGCATTGTGGCGGTCGCCGCTCGCCAGGAGCGAACCCGTTGGTGCGCTGGTTTCGTTTATTCTTTTTGCTGCGGTGGTGTATGGTCTGACGCGCCTGATGAACGGCCGTGCCGCCTACATTCACGCCGGCGCAATGCTGGGAACGTTTATGTCGGCGAACGTATGGCTGCGCATTCTGCCTTTCCAACGACAGATGGTGGCGGCAATGGCGAAAGGAATTCCGCCCGATATGTCCCTTGGCGAGCAAGCGAAGCAGCGCACCAAGCACAACAATTACATGGTCGTGCCGGTCGTGTTTATCATGCTAAGCAATCACTTCCCGGTTGCGACTTACGGGAATCAATACAACTGGCTTGTCTTGTGTGTTCTGAGTGTTGCCGGAGGTGTGGCGGCAAAGGTGCTACGCAGCCGCTGATCAGGTTCCGCGATAAGTGGTGTAACCGAACTTACCAAGCAATAGCGGAATGTGGTAATGCTCCTCCGGATTGTCAACGCGGAATAGCACGACGATGTTTGGATAAAAACCCGTTTGATACGACTCCACATCGAAGGTCAGCCGGTACACTCCCCCGACCAGTCGAGCACCGCTATCCAGGAGATTGCCGAGGCGTCCGTCGGAATCCGTCAGCCCTTGGCCGACCTGCTCCCACTTCCGGTCTAGGCCCTGGAACTCCAGCGTTACCGGAATTCCGGCCGCCGGACGGCCGCGGGTTGTATCAAGAACGTGAGTGCTGATGGAACTCATGACGTAACAAGTTTCAGCAGACGAAGTCGTGTAATGAGGCTCTGCTGTTCGGCGGCGTTTCTCAATTCGCTTTCGCGATCTTTATTCAGGCGCCCGCGCAGAGCAGCGAGCATCTCGGCGCCGCTTTTTCCACTGGCGCAGATAATAAAGATAAACCCAAACTGTTCATAGTATCTGCGGTTGGCTTCCGCGAGTTCGTTCAAGACCGCGGCTTCTGCCGATCGCGTACCCGCCTGTTCCTCCTGGGACCATTTGGATGTGCTCGTTTCTCCAATCTGCGGATGTGCGTGGAATGCTTCGAGCCAATCATCGGCGGAGAGTTCATTCCAGGTGCGATCCGCTTGCTCCACTAACTCATTCAGGCTCGAGTACGGACGGCGCCTTTCCATGAGCGCTGCCCATTTCGAAGATCCGCAACACCGGAGGAATGCCGAGCGCGCTTCATCAGCCGGCGCTCTATTCAATCGATGCAACGGACCATAAAGTATCTTCCCCGAAGGCGACGCCGCGAATTCGCCGCGATCGTATATGGTCTTGCCGCGAAGCATGGTGCGCTCGACGACACCGATCAGGGGACGCCCATCGTAAGGAGTCAACTTGTGACGATGATGAAGGACCTGCGGCCAGACAACGGCTGCGTCGGGACGGAAAACGACCAGATCCGCATCATTTCCTTCCACGATGGCTCCCTTCTGCGGGACAGCAGCCATGCGTGCAGGGCGCGTCGCAAGCCACTCGACGACTTGTTCCAGAGAATGGCCGCGGCGCTGCGCTTCGGTCCAGACCGAGGACAGGCCGAATTGCAAAGATGTGATCCCTCCCCACGCCTGGAAGAAATCGCCGGATTCCATGCGCTTCATCGACGTGGGACAAGGCGAGTGGTCGGTTGTGATGAAATCGATGACGCCTTCCGCAAGTGCTGCCCAGAGCTTTTCTCTGTTTTCCTTTTCACGAATGGGAGGAGCGCATTTGAACGGCGTCGCGCCATCGGGAATTTCTTCGGCAGAAAAGGCGAGATAGTGGGGGCACGTCTCGACCGTGATCGGTACGCCTTCGCTCCGAGCGCGGCGCAACGCGGGAATGACGTCCGCCGACGAGAGATGAACGATGTGCACACGCGCTCGGAATTCTTTGCTCAGCCGGATCAACAATTCGATGGCTTCGTTTTCTGCTGTGCGAGGCCGCGATGACAGATAACTTTCATAACTTCGAGGTGAACCAGTTGTCCGGCGGGCCGCGGCGATCGGGCCCGGTAGTTCCGCGTGAACGAGAAGCACGTTGTGATTCCGCGCAATCACCGGCAACACCTGCGTCAAATCTTGTTCAGTGACGGGAGGAAATTCGTCCACTCCCGATGGAACCAAAAAGCACTTGAATCCGAAAACGCCGCCCGCGATGAGCGGCTCAATCTGATCGCCGTTACCCGGCACGACGCCGCCCCAAAAGCCGGCATCGACCCAACACCGATGCCTTGCTGCTTCTAATTTGGCCTGCAGCCCGTCCGCTGTAGTCGTCGGTGGATTACTGTTCAGCGGCATGTCGATCAACGTCGTGACTCCACCGGCCGCCGCCGCTCGCGTACCAAAGTGGAAGCCTTCCCATTCCGCTCGTCCGGGTTCATTCAGATGAACGTGTGTATCCACAAGGCCCGGCATCACGACGGAATCACCGGCATCGACGAGTTCGATACCGGCGGGCGCGGAATCGAACTTCTCGATCGCCATAATCACCCCGTCCTGGATGTGGATGGAAGCCGGCCCGGATGATCCGGGCCGGATCACACGTTTTCCTTGAACGACGAGAGTCCTGCTCATTCTAGTCGTCCGGACCGAAGGCGAGCAGGACATTTCCAGGCATTCCGCCGAACCGGGGATAGCCGGAGTTGACGAAAACCATACCATCGACGACGACGGGGCCGGCGCCGTCGAGGGAACCGCCGTTGGCCTCGACTCCGTTGACAGTGGTATAGGTGCGGACCGTATCGAAATCCCAGAGGACCTCGCCATCTTCGGTTGCAAATGCACGAATGTGGCCGTTGAGGGATCCCGAGAAAACCACGCCCGGTAGCGCCGTAACCGCACCGGGCTGCGCGGGACTGCAACCAGGCCGCGGGGGATCGCAGGGCTGTCCCGGCACGAACCATGCTTTCGTCCCGTCGTTCAGGTATAGCGCCGTCAGGCCGCCACCCTTGACCGGATCGAGCGTGGCATTGCCGATCGGCGCCGGACCAGCGACGTTGCCGAGCCGAACCGCATCGGAGACGGCGGCGTACACCTTTTGTCCATCGCTCGCCATTCCCCACTGTACCCCGCCGTTCGCGCTACCCTGCCCGACGCGCGTTTGCCAAATGACTTTGCCCTTTTCATTCGGATCGAGAGCATAAACGACGCCCGACTTCTGACCCGCAACGAGCAATTCCCGTCCTGTCGAGGTTTGCACGAACATCACGGAAGAACCGAAATCGTGATCGGGTCCACTATCCGGAGGGCAGTTCGAACCCTTGGTTCCGCAGGACGAATTGTAAACATCGTTCGGAGTTGTCTGTTGAGACCAGACGATGCGCCCGGATTTCAGATCGAGCGCAACGACGGCATCGCTCGTCGCCGT
>Ga0209058_1001225_pt1 | contig 21968 bp, 21 predicted proteins | sample GraSoiAngelo_147_FD_185904 | JGI IMG/M metagenome (GOLD analysis project Ga0209058, IMG submission 185904) | Grasslands soil microbial communities from the Angelo Coastal Reserve, California, USA - 14_1009_05_40cm (SPAdes) (version 2) | ecosystem: Environmental > Terrestrial > Soil > Grasslands ... | reverse complement strand
CGTGTTGCCCTCGCCGACGAACGCCACGCGGCCCCAGGTCGTGGCGCTGCGCACCGCGGCCACGCGCGCGTCCGGGTTGCCCGTACAGTCCATCGCCGTCTCGACGCCCTCGCCGTGCGTGAGCTCGCGGACCGCGGCGACCGGGTCCGTCTCCTTCGCGTTGATGACCGCCTCGGCGCCGAACTCGCGCGCGAGGGCCAACCGCTCGGGGGCGACGTCGATCGCGATCACCCGGGCGCCCATCGCGCGCCCGAGCAGCGTCGCGCTGAGCCCGACCGGCCCCTGGCCGAAGACCGCGAGCGTGTCGCGGCCGGAGACGTCCAGGCGCTTGAGCGCACCGTACGCGGTGCCGGTCCCGCACGAGATCGCCGCGCCCTCCTCGAAGGTGAGCGACTCGGGCAGCGGGACGAGCGTGTACGCGGGCACCGTCATGAACGGCGCGTGCCCGCCGTGGCCCGTCATGCCGTACACGACGATGCCCTGGCGGCAGAGCTGCGCCCAGCCGACGCGGCAGTGCTTGCAGCGGCCGCAGCCCTTGTAGTGGTGGACCATCACGCGCTGGCCCGTCGGCGCGTCGGCGTCGGCGACGCCCGGCCCGCGCCCGGCGACGACGCCGCACGGCTCGTGGCCGGCGACGACCGGTCCGCCCGTGCCGCCCAGGCCCAGCGCCGCCGCAGCGTTGCCGACGGCGCGGTACGGGTGCAGATCGCTGCCGCACATTCCCGACGCCTTCATGGCGACGACGACCTCGCCGGGACCCGGTGTCGGGTCCGGGAAATCACGAAGCTCGAGCTTTCGGCCTCCGAGAAAAACTACGCCGCGCATAAGCCCTCCTTTGCCGCTACCCTAGCACGCGGGAGTCGAGCCAATGAAGGGGGCGTCCATGCCGACGATCAAGCTCGGTGACGTGACGATTTCGCGGGTGATCGAGATCGACCGGTCGTCGTTCCCGACCGCGTCCATGCTGCCCGACTCGACTCCGGACCGGATCGCCGCTCACCATCCCTGGCTCAAGCCGCACTTCTTCGACGAGCGGACCGGCGATCTCGCGTCGCGGATCCAGAGCTACATCGTGCGGACGCCGCGGCACACCATCGTGATCGACACCGGGGTCGGCAACGACAAGAACCGCAACGGCTCGCCCGCCTGGCACATGCGCAAGAGCTCCTACCTCGACGACCTCGCCGCGGCGGGCGTCACGCCCGATCACGTCGACTTCGTCCTGTGCACCCACCTGCACGTGGATCACGTCGGCTGGAACACGCGCTGGGACGGTGCGCGCTGGGCCCCGACGTTCCCGACGGCCAAGTACGTCATCGCCGGCGCCGAGTGGGAGTTTTGGAAGTACGAGAGCGACGCCGGCAAAGAGGAATCGGGCTGCATCGCCGACAGCGTCGTGCCGGTGGTCGAGGCGGGTCAGGCCGTGCTCGTCGACAGCGACTACGCGGTCGATCAGTATCTTCGATTCGAGCCGTGGGTGGGTCACACGCCGGGCCACGTCTGCGTACGCCTGACCACCGCCGCCGGGACGGCCGTGTTCTCAGGCGACCTCATGCACCGGACCGTGCAGGTCGCCGAGCCCCAGTGGTCGAGCCGGTTCTGCTACGACGCGGCGCAGGCGCGCGCCACGCGCCGCGCGTTCGTCGAGCGCCACGCCGACTCGGGCACGATGATCCTGGCCGCGCACTTCCCGCATCCGGGCTACATCGTCCGCGAGGGCGGCGGCCACCGGTTCACGCTCGCGGCGTAGCGCCGCGGCGCTCCTGGATCAGGAAACGAGCGCGGGTTTCCGACTGAACCAGGGACGCGCGGCTTCGAGCTGCGCGGCCAGGCGGAACAGCGTCGCCTCGTCGCCGTAGCGGGCGACGATCTGCACGGCGACGGGCAGCCCGTCGGCCGTGTGGCCGAGCGGCAGCATCATCGCGGGCTGCCCGGTGATGTTGAACCACACGGTGAACGGCGAGAACGTGAACACCCGCTGCCAGTACTCGTCGACGTCGTCCATCATCATGTCGATCCAGCCGAGCTTCGGCGGCAGCGTCGCCAGGCCTGGCGTGAGCAGCACGTCCCAGTCGGCGTGGAACGCGGCCGTCTGACGGCCGAGCCGATGCGCGGCCTGGGTCGCGCTCACGTAGTCGGCGCCGCTCACCTTCTCGCCGAGCTTCGCGGTCGCCCAGGTGACCTTCTCAACTTCGTCTGCGCGGGCCGCGCGGCCTTTCGTCGGATGGCTGGCCAGGTTCACGACGGTGTTCGCCGACGCGAGCGTCAGGAACGTCGGGACCACCGCCGCGCGATCGATCGCCGGGTCGGCCTGCTCCACGCGATGGCCGAGCTCGGCACAGAGCCTCGCGGCCTCGCCGAGCACGCGCAGGCTTTCGGCCTCGAGCTTGGCGCCGTTGGGTGCCTGGCTGGTCCACGCGATCCGCAGCGTGCCGGGCGCGGCGCCCACCTCGTCGCGGAACGGGCGCGCCGGCGGCGGCGCGGCGTAGGGATCGCCCGCGCCCGGGCCGCACGTCGCGTCGAGCAGGGCGGCCGAGTCGCGCACCGAGAGCGTCACCGCGTGCTCGGCCGAGAGCCCGCCGAGCCCCTCGCCCAGGTACGGCGCCATTGTGTTGCGCCCGCGCGTGGGCTTGAGGCCGACGAGCCCGCAGCACGCCGCCGGCGCGCGTATCGAGCCGAAGCCGTCGGTCGCGTGTGCCATCGGGAGCATGCGCGCGCCCACCGCGGCGGCCGCGCCGCCGCTCGACCCGCCCGAGATCCGCGTCGGATCCCAGGGATTGCGCGTGGGGCCGTGGAGCTGCGGCTCGCAGGTGAGGGAGAGCCCGAGCTCGCACGTGTTGGTGCGGCCGAAGATGACGAGGCCGGCGCGCTTGAGCCGCCTCACGTGCTCGCTGTCGGCGGTGGGCGCGGGCGCGTCGGCGAAGAACCGGGAGCTCCGCGTCATCCGGACGCCGGCGATCGCCGCGGTCAGGTCCTTCATGAGAAACGGCACGCCCCTGAATGGCCCGTCGGGCAGGCCATCGGCGATCGCCCGCCGCCCGTAGTCGTAGAGCTCCATCGTCACCGCGTTGACCGCGCGGTTGCGCGCCTCGACGCGCGCGATCGCGGCGTCGAGCAGCTCGCCCGGCGAGACCTGGCGCCGCCGCACCAGCTCGGCGAGGCCGAGCGCGTCGTAGCGCTCGTAGTCGGCGAATCCGCTCATGCGCGTCTCATCGCCGGCCATGTTAGCCGAAACCTGCGCTCGTGGTGCGGGGCATAATGGGACGTCCTCATGGTCGACACGCGCGAGCCCGAGCGGCACACTCACAATCCGGTCGCCCGCTACTTCAAGCTGCTCGGGCCCGGGCTCGTCACCGGCGCGTCGGACGACGACCCGAGCGGGATCACGACCTACTCCGTCGCCGGCGCCTCGCTCGGCTACGGGATGCTGTGGACGGCGATGGCGACCCTGCCGCTGATGGCGGCCGTGCAACTCATCTGTGCGCGTATCGGCCTCGTCTCCGGGCGCGGCCTCGCCGGAGCCGTGCGGCGTCACTATCCGCGCCCGTTCCTCTACGTCGCGTGCCTGTTGCTTCTGGTCGCCAACGTCTTCAACATCGCCGCCGACCTCGCGGGCATGGCCGACGCGACGGCGCTGCTCACCGGCGTGCCGCCGCTGGTGTGCGTCCCGGTCTTCGGTCTCGTGATCTGTCTGGTGACCGTCTACACGAGCTATGCACGCTTCGCCCGGTATCTCAAGTGGCTGACCGCGGTGCTGTTCGCCTACGTCGCGGCGGCGCTGCTGGCGAAGCCGGCGTGGCACGAGGTCCTCGTCGCCACGCTCGTGCCGAGCCTGCGCTGGGACCCGCTCTACGTCTCGACGCTCGTCGGCGTCCTCGGCACGACGATCTCGCCCTACCTCTTCTTCTGGCAGGCCTCTCAGGAGGTTGAGGAAGAAAAAGCTCGCGGCCGGCAGACCTTGGCCGAGCGGCAGGGCGCGACGCCGCACGAGCTGCGCGACGCGCGGCTCGACGTCGTCACCGGCATGTGCTTCTCGAATCTCGTGATGTACTTCATCATCCTCGGGACCGGCGCCACGCTCTACGGCGCCGGACGGCGCGAGATCCAGAGCGCGCGCGAGGCCGCCGAGGCGCTCCGACCGCTGGCCGGCGACGCCGCCTATCTCCTGTTCGCGCTGGGCCTGGTCGGCACCGGGCTCCTCGCGATTCCGGTCCTGGCGGGGTCGGCGTCCTTCGCCGTCGCCGAGGTGTTCGGGTGGCGCTCGGGGCTCGATCTCTCGCCGCGGCGTGGTTCGCGCTTCTACCTAGTCTTCGCGAGCGCCGTCGCCGCGGGGATGCTGTTGGATCTGTGGGGAACGAACCCGATCCGCATGCTCTTCTTCTCCGCCGTCCTGAACGGGCTGCTGGCGCCGCCGCTCCTGCTCCTCGTCATGCTCGTCAGCAACAACCGCGCGATCATGGGCGCGCACTCGAATGGGATCTGGCTCAACGTGCTGGGCTGGTCGGCGACGGCTCTCATGTCGCTGGCGGCGGCCGCCTTCTTCGTGACCTCGCGGTGAGGACGGCGGCGCCGTGAGAGACCGGTTCGCGCTCCTCGTGATCGCCGGCATGTCCGTCGCAATCGTCGGCCTGGTCGGCTATCTGCTCCTTGGCCATCAGCCGCCGAGCGCCGGGCCGGCCTGGGTCGCCGCGCTGCCCCTGCTCAACGCGTGCCTCAACGCGACGAGCGCTGCGCTGTTGACCGGCGGCTGGCTCTTCATCCGCCGACGCCGTGTCACCGCGCACAAGACGTGCATGGTCTCGGCGCTCGTGGTGTCGACGCTGTTCCTCGTCTCCTACGTGACCTACCACTCGCTGGCGGGCTCGCGTCCCTTCGGGGGGCAGGGCTGGATCCGGCTGGTCTACTTCCCGCTGCTCGTCTCGCACATCGCGCTGGCGGCGGTGATCGTCCCGCTGGCCCTCACCACCGTCTATCACGCGCTCCGGGAGAGCTTTGCGCGGCACGTGAGGATTGCGCGCTGGACGCTCCCCCTCTGGCTCTACGTGTCGGTGACCGGCGTGCTCGTCTACTGGATGCTGTACCGGCTCTAGCGCCTCGCCGTGTCGAGCAGCTCGCCGCGCAGGACCGTGACGGCCTTGCCGCCGAGCTTCACGCGATCGCCCACGACGCCGACGCGCGGATCCGGAGGCCCCGGCCCGAAGTGTAACAACAAAGTGCTAGAGTCCACCCATGGTGGCCGCCGGATCCGGGCTCGCCGTCGGCGGAACGGCCGACAACGCCGCGCTCGAGGCGTCGCTCCACGCGCTCGCGAACAGTGGAGCCGATCGCGCCGACCTGGCGCTCGTCTTCGTCACCGGCGACGCGTACGGCCACGCGCACGCCCTCCTGCACGCGGTCCGGCGCGTCACCGGCGCGCTAGTCGTCCTCGGCTGTGACGGCGTCGGCGTCTTGACCGAGAAGCGAGAGGTCGAGGGCGAGTCGGCCGTCGCCGTCCTCGTGATCCGGTCCGAGCGCCTGGTCGCGACACCTTTCCTGCTGGAGGGGCAGGGCGAGCGCCCCGATCTCGGGACCGAGCTGGCCGAGCGGATCGGCGCCACCGTCGCCGAAGGCGGGTGCGTTCTGGTGCTGCCGGACGCGATCGGGTGCAACCCGCCGGCGCTCTTGACCCAGCTCCACGACGCCCTCGGCTTCGTGCCCGTGCTCGGCGCGCTCGCCGCCGGCGAGCCGATGTTCGAGCTCCACAACACCGAGGTCGCGCAGGGCGCCCTCGCCGGGGTCGCGCTGGCGGGCCTGACGCCGATCATCGGCGTCACGCAGGGCTGCACGCCGATCGGCGAGCCCTACGTCATCACGCGCGCCGAGGCGAACGTGATCGAGCGCATCGCGAATCGATCCGCGCTGGAGATGCTCGCAGAGGCCGTTCACTCGTTCCCCGACGGCGAGGCGCGCATCCAGCGCGCGGGCGTGTTCGCCGGCCTGGCGATGGATCCGGCCAAGTCCCCGCTCGAGCGCGGCGACTTTCTCGTGCGCAACCTCGTCGGCGCCGACCAGCGCAGCGGCGCGCTCGCGGTAGGCGAGCGCGTGCGCGTCGGGCAGACCGTGCAGTTCCAGATCCGCGACGCGGCGGCGTCGCGGGACGATCTCGTCGCGATGCTCGGGGAGGTGGCGGCGCGCCTGGACGGCCGGCGGCCGGCCTTCGGCTGCTACTTCGACTGCGCCGGCCGCGGGCGCGGGCTCTTCGGCGCGCCCGACCACGACGTCGCGCTGATCCGCGCGCGTCTCGGCGAATTCCCGCTGGTCGGATTCTTCGGCAACGGCGAGTTCGCGCCGATCGGCCGCCGCAACTTCTTCCACAACTACACCGGCGCGCTCGTCATCTTTCCGCAGGCGTGAGGGGTGCGCGGTCTCGAGCAGATCCCGTGGCTCTACGACGCGCTCTGCGCCCTGATCGAGCGCAGCGGGCTCGGCCCCTGGCGGCGATCGCTCGCCGACGGCGCGCGCGGGCGCACGCTCGACCTTGGGTGCGGCACCGGTCGCGGCCTGGCGCTCTACGATCCGGCGGTGCGCGCGATCGGGCTCGACCCCGCCTTCGGCTCGCTCGTTCGCGCCCGGCGCCGCGCGCGGCGAGTGCCGCTGGTGTGCGCCAGCGCGGAGGCGCTCCCGTTCCGGGCCGGCGTCTTCGACACCGTGGTGTCGAGCCTCGTCTTCTGCAGTGTGCCCGACCCCGCGCGCGGGTTGGCCGAGGTCAGGCGCGTGCTCCATCCGAACGGACGGCTCCGCATGCTCGAGCACGTTCGATCCCAGCGACGATGGAAGGCCGCGTTCCAGGACCGGGTCCAACCGCTGTGGACGCGCGTGAGCGGGGGCTGCCGCCCGAACCGCGAGACGGAGCACACCGTGGAGCGGGCGGGCTTCGCGATCGAGAGCCACGAGCGGCGCGCCCAGGCCGACCTGCGGCTCTTCTCGGCGCGGCCCCTCCGCTAGCCTCGCCGAGCGTGCCCGCCGCGCGGTCTCTCACAGGTCGTTGCCGGAGTACGAGAGGTTGAACGATTTGTTGCAGAGCGGAAAGTCCGGGACGATGTTCTTCAGCACCGCATATTCGAGCGCCGGCCAGTTCCGGAACGACGGATCGACGATCTTCACGCGCCGGAGCGACGCCGGCCCGTCGGCCAGCACCCAGTGCCAGACGGGGCCCCGCCACGCCTCGACGAGACCGAAGCCCTGCGCGCCGGCCGTCATCGCGGGCAGCGGGACGCGCGTGGGCCCGGCGGGATCGCGGTCGGCCGCGGCCCGGATCAGCCGCGTGGCCTCGCGCGCCTCGTCCAGGCGCACCATGGTCCGCGCCCACACGTCGCCTTCCGCGTAGACCGGCGCGCGCACCTCGAGCTCGGCGTACGCCGCGAACGGGGCATCGCGCCGCGCGTCCGCGTCGATGCCGCTCGCGCGCCCGACGAGCCCGACGACCTGCATCCCCCTCGCGATCGGCGTCGTGAGCCGCCCGGTGCCCTGGAGTCGCTCGAGCACCGTCGTGTTGGCGAGGCACACGCCCACGATCTCGACGAATTCGGTGACCAGGCGCTCGACCGTCTTCGCGACGTCCTTCAGCGCCGGGGCGCCGACGGCTTCCGCGACCCCGCCCGGCACGACGGCGCCGCGGAGGAGACGGTGGGTGGTGAGCCGCGCGTTCAATCTGAGCAGCTCCTCACGGAGCCGGAAGCAATGCGCGTGGCCGAAGGCGAAGCCGGTGTCGTTGATGATCATGCCCACGTCGCCGACGTGGTTGTAGAGGCGCTCGAGCTCCAGGAGCACGACGCGCAGCCACGCCCCGCGGGCGGGAACGGCGCAGCCGGTGAGCGCCTCGAGGGCCTGGCAGTAGGCGAGCGCGTGGCCGACGGCCGTGTCGCCGGAGACGCGCTCGGCGAGCGCCGGCGTCCGCTCGAACGGAAGCGTCTCGAAGAGCTTTTCGGTGCCCTTGTGGACGAAGCCGAGTCGGGTTTCGAGGTTGACGATCGTCTCGCCCTCGACGCTGAAGCGGAAGTGACCGGGCTCGATGATGCCGGCGTGGACGGGCCCCACGGTGATCTCGTAGATGCCCTCGCCTTCGACGCGGCGGAACGGGAACGCCTCACCCGCGTCGACGAAGTCGGTGCGCGCGGTCACGTCGCGACGCAGCGGGTGGTAGTCCGCCGGCCAGAACTGATGGAGGGCGAGACGGCGGAGATCGGGGTGGCCGAGGGGAACCAGGCCGAGCAGGTCGTGGATCTCGCGCTCGAACCGGCTCGCGGCGAACGAGCGCGTGGCCAGCGACGGGAACGACGCGGTCGACGCGGGCACCGACACGCGGACGACGACGGCGGGCCTCAGTCGCGCGGGCGCGAACACGTAGACGAGCGTGAAGTCACCATAGTCGGATCGCGTGTCGGTCGCCGCGAGGAACTGGCAGTGAGCGCCGAGCTCGGCCAGGCGATCGGCGAAGGCCGGGATCCCCGCGCTGGACAGCCGGCACGCGATCGCCCCGGGCAACGACGGCGTCACCAGCGTCGCGCCCGCCTCGAGCGCGGCCCGCTCGAACGATTCGGACGTACTCGGCGCCGGGGGCATGTCAGCGCGTCACGATCGCCGCGACCCGGTCGAGCGTGGCCGCGAGCCCGGGCGGCCACGCGAGCCCGGTGAGCAGGAGCAGCGCGAGCGCACCCGCCAGAGGAATCGCGCGAGGCCAGCCGCCGGCCTCCACGACGGGGTGCCGCGATGATGGCGCGCCGTAGAGGATCGCGTGCGTCGTGCGCAGGAGGCCCGCGAACGCTATCACGAACAAGATCAGCCCGACGGCCGCGATGAAGGGGAAGCCCTGCGTGAAGCCGGCGGCGAAGATCATGACCTCGCTGACGAAGAGGCCGAAGGGCGGCAGGCCGAGGAGCGCCAGCATCGCCGCGAGGAAGCCTCCGCCGGTGAACGGCATGGGCCCCATCAGACCGCTCACCGCCGAAATCTCGGTCGAGCCGTAGGCCTTGCGGATCCGCCCGGACAGGACGAACAGGACCGACTTGGCCAGGGCGTGGTTCGCGATGTGGAGCAGGGCACCGGCGGTGCCCCAGACGCCGCCGAAGCCGAGCCCCAGGCAGACGAGCCCGATGTGCTCGACGCTCGAGTACGCGAGTGTGCGCTTGTAGTTCGTCGACGTCCACAGGAACGCGGCCGCGACGGCGATCGACACGAGTCCGAGCGCCAGCAGGATGCGCCGGGCGAACTCCGGCCCCGCCGCGAGATCGACGACCGGCTTGAAGCGGAGGACCGCGTAGACGCCCACGCTCAGCAACACGCCCGACATGAGCGCGCTCACGGGCGCCGGCGCCTCGCTGTGGGCGTCGGGGAGCCAGGTGTGCATCGGCGCGAGCCCGGCCTTGGTGCCGTAGCCCACGACGAGGAAGACGAACGCCAGCTCGATGACCCGCGGCGCCAGCCCCGGCGCCAGCCGCACGACCGTCGTCCAGCGCAGCGCGTGGGCCTCGTCGCCGAACTGCTGGATCCCGGCGAAGTACACGAGGACGGTGCCCAGGAACGCGACGGCGATGCCGACCGAGCAGATCAGCAGGTACTTGTACGAGGCCTCGAGCGAGGACCGGGTGCGCTCGAAGTTCACGAGAAAGACCGAGGCGAGCGTGGTGCCCTCGATCGCGACCCACATGAGTCCGACGTCGTCGGTGGAGACGGCCAGCAGCATCGTGAAGACGAAGAGGTGGAAGAGCGGATAGAAGCGGCCCGGCGCGTCGGGGCGGAGGTACGCCGGCGCCTCGGTGGCGGCGAGCGCCGCGACGACGCTGATGAGGGCGATCATCCAGGCGGAGAGCGCGTCGGCGCGGAGGAGGCCATCGACGGCGGCCAGCGGCCCGCCGCGGTTCACCTGGACGGCGACGCCGAGGGCCGCGGCCAGCGTGAACGCACTGGTGAGGCCGTGGAGGACCGTGGCCCGCGAGCCCGAAGCGCGCCAGAGAACCAGCGCCCCCACGAGCGGAACGGCGAGGAGGACGATGAGCGTCATCCGCGCAGCTCCCGCAGCCGGTCTACCTCGATCGAGTCGTGCTCGCGGCGCACCTCGACGACGACCGCCTCCATGATCAGGACGATCACGAGCACGTCGAGGAACACGCCGGCCTCGACGATGCCGGGCAAGCCGTAGGTGGCGAGGATCGCCAGGCCGAAGATCCCGTTCTCGAAGACGAGGAAGCCGAGGATGTGCCCGAGCGCGTCGCGTCCGGTGACGCACAAGAAGAGCCCGATGAGCGCGATCGCGAACGCCAGCGGGATCGCGCCCTCGGTCGGCAGCTCGGCCGCCGCCGTGACCGGCAGCATGATCACGTAGGCGACGACGACGAGGGCGCCGGCGACGAGGACGGACATCCCCGACGACCGGCCGGGCGCGATCGGGCGCACCGGCGCGCCAGCGCCGATGCGCGAGAGCACGCGGGGGATCACCCACGCCTTGACCACGACGACGACCGCGGCGACGAGGAGCAGCGCGCGCCGGTGGGCGAACAGGCCGACGGCGCTCGCCAGCGCGGCCAGCAGCAGCGATTGCGCGACGAAGAGCCGCCGCCGGGCCGGCCAGCTCTGCCGCCAGACGATCAGCAGCGTGACGACCAGGCCGAAGAACGCGAGGAGGTTCGAGACCGTCGTCATCAGACCAGGACCACCGCCATGACCGAGAGAATCGCCAGCGCGAACGAACCGGCCAGTAGCTCGGGGACGCGGAAGAGGCGCAGCTTCGCGACGGTCGTCTCCAGCACCGCGAGCGCGATCACGAGCAGCACGAGCTTGCCGGCCAGCACCAGGACGCCGAGCGGGATCGCCGCCGGGCCCGTCAGGCCACCGGCGCCCCACGGGAAGAAGAGGTTCGCCAGCAGCGTCATGAACAGGCAGAGCTTCATGGCGCTCGCCCACTCGACGAGCGCCAGGTAGCGGCCCGAATACTCCAGCACCATCGCCTCGTGGATCATCGTCAACTCGAGGTGCGTCGCCGGATTGTCGACCGGTAGGCGGCCGGTCTCGGCGAGCATGACGATGAAGAACGCGGCGAATGCCAGCAGGTGGGCCGGATTCGCCGCCAGCAGGGGCTCGCGGGAGAATCGCTCCACCACTCGGGCGAGGTCGATCGTCTCGGCGCGCATCGCGAGCGCAAAGACCGCAACGATGATCGTCGGCTCGGCCAGCGCGGCGACCGCGACTTCACGGCTCGACCCCATCCCGCCGAAGGCGCTGCCCGCGTCGAGGCCGGCCAGCGCCAGGAAGAAGGTCCCGAGCAGGAAGAGGTACATCAACAAGATCACGTCGCCGGGGAAGGCCAGCGGCGGGCGGGCCAGGAATACCGGCACGATGAGCGAGGCCACCAGCATCGTCGCGGCCAGGACGTAGGGCGTGGCGCGGAAGATCCACGAGGTCGTCGTCGAGACGACGACCTCCTTCGCGAGGAGCTTGCGGAGGTCCGCGTAGGGTTGCCACGGACTGGGGCCGCGCCGTCCCACGAGCCGCGCCTTGAGGGTGCGCAGCACCCCGACCAGCAGCGGCGCGCCTGCGCCGACCACGATCACCTGCGCGACAGCCACCGCGATGGCCGCGATCACGCGAGCACCAGCATGATGAGCAGGACGGCCAGGATGTACGCGAGGTAGAGGTTCGCGCTGCCGGACTGGATCGCCCGGGCGGCGCGCGCGACCCCGCTCAGCCCGTCCAGCACCGGGCGGTAGAGCCAGTCGTCGAAGATCGAGCGTGTCGGGTTCTCGTACTCGATGCGCTCGACGAAGAAGCGCGACTCCGGATGGAAGTCGATGTCGAGCTTCTTGGTGGGCCGATAGAGGAAGTCGAAGACCCGCTTGAAGGGGTTCGCGAACGCGGTCGCGGTGTATTCCATCCGCGCCGTCTGGCCGATCCGGCCGCAGCCCCACGTCTCGTAGGCGCGGCGGCGGCGCGAGGCGCCGGCCACCCGGAGTCCGAGCGGCAACGCGACCAGCGCCACGCCGAGGGCGGCGGCGATCGCGAGCGCCGAGCCGGTCGCGAATCCCTCCGACACCCGGAGCGTCAGCCAGTCGCCGAACGCGACGGGCGGCGTGTCGCCCAGCAGCGCGCCGGCGACCGTGGCGAGCGCCGGCACCACCCACGTGGGCCCGAGGCCGAGGGCGGCGCACGTGACGGCCAGCAAGACCATGGCGATCCGCATCGCCGGCGGCGCCTCGTGGGCGCGCGCGGCCGCCTCGCTCCGCGGCAGCGCGAGGAAGGTGATGCCGAATGCCTTGACGAAGCACGCCATCGCGAGGCCGCCCGTCAGCGCGAGCCCCGCGATCCCGAGCGCGAACGCCAGGCTCAGCGACGGCCGGGCGAGGTGGGTGTTCTGGAGCAGGGCCAGGAACGTGAGCCACTCGCTCACGAAGCCGTTGAGCGGCGGGAGCGCGGAGATCGCCGCCGAGCCCACCAGGAAGCACGCGGCGGTCCACGGCATCCGCTTGATGAGGCCGCCCATCTCCTCGATGTTGCGGGTGCCGGTGGCGTGGACGACGGCGCCGGCGCCGAGGAACAGCAGTGCCTTGAAGGCGGCGTGGTTGAGGGTGTGGTAGAGCGCCGCGACGACGCCGAGCAGCGCGAGCGCCTCGAGCCCGGCGCCCTGGTAGAGCAGCCCGGCGCCGATGCCGATCAGGATGATCCCGATGTTCTCGATGCTGTGGAAGGCGAGAAGCTTCTTGAGATCGTGCTCGACCAGCGCGTAGAGCACGCCGATCACGGACGAGACGGCGCCGACGATCAGGACGGCGACGCCCCACCACGGGGGCCCGGCGCCGAGCCAGTCGAAGCTCGCCCGCAGCAGGCCGTACACGCCCAGCTTGATCATCACGCCGGACATGAGCGCCGAAACGTGGCTCGGTGCGGCCGGGTGAGCGAGCGGGAGCCACACGTGCAGCGGAATGACGCCGGCCTTTCCGGCGAAGCCGAGGGCCAACAGCACGAAGGCCACGCTGCGCGCGCCACCGCCGAGACCGGGCGCGGCCGCGCGCCAGTCCGCGAACTCTGAACTTCCGGTCCAGGCGCCGAGCAGCATCATGCCGGCGAGCAGGCACGCGAGCCCGGCGTGGGTCATGACCGCGTAGACCCAGCCGGCCCGGAGCGACTCGCGCGATTCGCGCTCGTGCAGCACCAGCAGATAGGAGGCGAGCGACATCAGCTCCCACGCGATCGCGAACGTCATCATGTTCGCGGCCAGCGGCACCAGGCACATCGAGACGACGAAGACCAGGTACGCGCCCAGACCGCGGCGCGCGCCCCCCGCGGAGCCGATCGCGTACACCGACGCGGGCGCGACACCGACGGCGATGACCAGCAGGAAGAATCCGGCGAGCGGGTCGAGGGTCAGCTGGAGGCCGCCCAGCGGGACGAGCCATCCGATCTGGAGCGTGAAGGCGCCGCCGAACATGCCGTGGAGGCCGAGCGCGGCGGCGCCGACCGCGACGAGCGCGGCGAGTCCGTACGCGAGGCGCGCCATCAGCGCCGGCGCCTGATCGCGTCGAGCAGACCGGCCAGCAACGCCGCCGGGGACGGCGGACACCCCGGGATGACGGCGTCCACCGGGATCACGTCAGCCACGCCGCCGGCGACCGCATAGGAGCCGCGGAACAACCCGCCGTCACGCCCACAATCGCCGACGGCGATGACGAGCTTCGGATCGGGCGTCGCCTCCCACGTGCGCCGCAGCGGCTCGGCCATGTTGCGCGTCACCGGCCCGGTCACCAGCAGACAGTCGGCGTGGCGCGGCGAGGCGACGAAGTGGAGACCGAATCGCTCGAGGTCGTAGTGCGGGCCGGTGAGCCCACCGATCTCGATCTCGCAGCAGTTGGGGGAGCCCGCGTCGACCTGGCGGATGTGGAGCGACCGGCCGAAGGCGCGCGTGATCTCGGCGGCGAGCCGCTCGCCGACGCGCTCGAGGTCGGACACGCGCGCCGGGGGCTCGGTCACGATGCCGGTGCGCAGCGCGGTCCACAGTTGGCGGAGCATCGGTCAGCGCCGCGTCGACCGACGCGCTTCCTGGCGGAGCGCGCGAAGCATCGTCTGGGTCCCGGCCAGCTGGGTGTTGAAGATCTGTCGCGCGACGTCGAGGAGCTCGCCGACCAGCACGTCGCGCATCGCGTAGCGGACCGTGGTCCCCTCTTTGCGGGCGGTGACCACGTGCTTGGCGCGCAGGACAGCCAGCTGCTGCGACACGGTCGACTGGTCGAGCTCGAGGCGGGCCTGGAGCTCCTGCACGCTGCGCTCGCCGGCCCGGAGGATCTCGAGGATCCGGATACGGATGGGGTGCGCCAGCGCCTTGAAGAACTCCGCCTTGAAGGACGGGAGATCGGGGGGCGGCGGCGGCGCGCTCATGAGAATTCTTATATCAAAGTATTGTTATATAGCCAAGTCCTCACGCGGGACCAGCGCGCGGTAGACGTCCGCGGTCCGCGCCATCGTGGCGTCGATCGTGTACCGCTCGCGGACCATGGCCTGGCCGGCCCGCGCCATCGCGCGCGCGCGCTCGGGGTCGCGGAGCAGGTCCAGGATCGCGGCGGCGAGTGCGCCCGGGTCCGCCGGGGGCACCAGGCGGCCGTTCTCGCCGTCGCGGATCAGCTCGGGGCTTCCACCGACTGTCGAGGCCACGACGGGCGTGCCGACCGCGAGAGCCTGGGGAATTACCTGAGGGATCGCCTCCGACCGGATCGAGGGGAGCGCCAGCACGTCGAGCGCCGCCATCACTTCTGGGATGTCCCGGCGGAACCCGGTGAGGTGCACGGATGCCTCCAGCCCCATCTGTCGGACGCGATCGCGCACCTCGTCGAAGCCGACGCCCGCGCCGACGATGAGGAAGCGCGTGTCGGGCGCCACCGCGAGCACCGCGCGGGCCGCCTCGAGGAATACGTTGTGCCCCTTCGAGCCGCGCACGTTGGCGACGAGGCCCACCAAGGCGGCGCCCGGCGGCAGCTCGAGCTCGTCACGCACGCGCTTGCCCGACACCGCGCCGTGGAACCGCGCCGCGTCGACGCCTGCGGGGATCGCCACCACGCGCTCCGGCGCGACGCCCGACGCGATCACGAGCGTGCGAACGGCCTCGCCGCTGGTGATGATCCGATCGGCGAGCCGATAGACGAGGGCGCGCCGCCGGCGGATCGGGATCGACACGTGTCGGCTCCGCACGACGGGCCGACCGAGCGACCGCGCCGCGATCCCGCCAAGCCAGCTGTCGATGGAGCTGTGGGTGTGGATCAGGCTCACGTCCCGCGCGCGCATGAAGCGCCGCAGACGGAAGAGGGCGCCGATGTCTGCCGCGCCGCGCATGCGAATCGCGACCGCTGGGATTGCCGTCGCCCGTGCCTCGGCGAGAAGCGGGCTGCCCGGCTGGCAAACGATCAAGGCGCCCCAGCCGTGGTCCAAGAGCCAGCGCGTCTCCGCAAGAGTGCGGATTTCCTGGCCCCCGTGCCCGTGGGAGGACTCGGTGTGCAGGACGGTGGGCAAGGTTCCGCCTACCGCCCTGGGTGCTCGATGAGAGTTAAGGGGGTGTGAGTCGGCTTACCAGCGACCGCCGCGGGAGCCGCCGCGACCGGCGCCGCCGCCACCGCCGCCGAAGCCGCCGCGACCACCACCACCGCCGCGCCGGTCGCCACCACCGCCGCCTGTGCCTGGCGCCTTCGCCTTCTCGACCTGAATCGTCCGGCCGTCGAGGCTCGTGCCGTTGAGGCGGCTGATGGCCTGCTCAGCTTCCTCCGGAGTCGCCATCTCGACGAAGCCGAAACCGCGCGACCGCCCGGTGTCCCGGTCGGTGACGACGCTCGCGGACTCAACGCTGCCGGTGGCCGCGAAGGCCTCGCGCAGGCGCTCGTTCGAGGTGGAGAATGAGAGACCGCCGACGAAGAGTTTGACTGCCATGGAAGGGCTCCTTCTGCCTTCCGAACCTGTGCGCGTCCGGAACTCGGAAAGGAGATCGGGGACGCGGCCTGACGGGGAGGAGGGTTCACGACGAACCGACGACCGCACCAGACAGCCGAAGTATACACTGGTCAACAACCTCCGCTACCGATTGTTGCCAGAGGTGCGATCTGGTCGAGACGTTCATCGAGCATCTCAGGTACGCCGGGCTTTTCCTCGTGCTCCTGGCCGCCGGATTGGGTGCGCCGATACCCGAAGAGGTGCCGATCGTCGCCGCGGGCGTCCTGTCGCGCGCCGCCGCGCTGCGATGGTGGGTCGCGTTGCCCGTGTGCGTCGGCGGCGTGCTGTCCGGCGACACCATCCTCTACTGGGTCGGCCATCACTGGGGTGAGCGGGTCCTCAACTGGCGCCTCGTGCGGCTCGTGCTGAGCCCGGCGCGCGAAGCGCAGCTGACCGCGGCGTTCCGGAACCACGGCGTGAAGATCGTGTTCACGGCGCGCCACGTGATGGGACTCCGCGCGGCGGTCTTCCTCACGGCCGGCATCGTCCGCGTGCCCTTCTGGAAGTTCTTCGCGATCGACGCCGGCGCCGCCCTGCTGGGCGTGCCGTTCAGCTTCGGGCTCGCCTTCGTGTTCGCGGACCAGGTCGAGTGGGTGTTCGCGGACGTGCACCGGGTCGAGCGCTGGCTCGGGCTCCTCGCCGTCATCGGCATCGCCGTCGGGACCGCCATCGCGGTCCGGCGGCGCAGCCCGCGGCCGTGACCCGGCGACTCCTAATGCTATATTCGACTTCGTGATCGGCGCGACGTCGGCCGAGCGAAAGCCGTGGCACGCGATCTTCCGTCTGCTCGAGCGGGACGAGCGCGCGTTCGCCGTGCTCCTCGCGGTGGTCATGGTGGGCGGCGTCGCCACGCTCGGGCTCGTCCCGCTCCGGCCGCGCCACCGGATCGACCTCTATCATCTGGTCATCTGGTTCGCGGCGTACAAGGTCGGCGTCTTCGCGCTCGTGACCGTGAACCCGCGCGCGACCGGGACGTACTTCGCGGGCGCCCTCGGGATCGACATGCTGCTGGTCTTCGCGCTCCTGGCCATGACCGGCGGCGGCGACAGTCCGTTCGTGAACCTCTTCTTCCCGCTCGTCGCCGTCAACGCCTACTACTTCGGGCGGTGGATCGGTCTGCTGCTCACCGCGGTCGCCGGCCTGCTCTACTGGACGGCGGCGTGGCTCGCCCCGCCGGAGGCCGCGTGGACCGCCGTGGTGATCCTCATGGGGCTCGTCGGGCTGCCGGCGTTCGCGCTGGGCCACGTGGCCGACCGCGAGCGACGCTCGCGCGCCGAGGTCGAGCGCCTCAACGAGGAGCTGAAAGGCACGCTCTCGCAGCTCCAGGAGGCGCAGCAGGAGCTGGTCGTCGCCGAGCGCATGGCGACGGTGGGGCGCCTCTCGCTGCGGATCGCCCACGAGGTCCGCAACCCGATCAGCGCCATCGAGCTCAACGCCGCGATGCTCGAGGACATCGTCCGCGACCCGAGCGACGAGCAGATGAAGGAGGCGCTGGGCCTCGTGGCCGCGATCCGCGACCAGGTCACCGCGCTCGACGCGCTGACCGAGGAATACCTGGCGTTCGCCCGGTTCCCGCGTCCCCATTTCGAGGAGGAGTCCGTCAACCACCTCGCGCAGGAGCTGGCCGACTTCATCCGCCCGGTCGCCACCCGCCAGGGATTGACGGTCCGCGTCGAGGTCGATCCGACCGTGCCCATGATGGAGATCGACCGCGGTCTCCTGCGCCAGGCGGTGCTGAACCTCGTCAAGAACGGCCTGGAGGCGCTCTCGAGCGGCGGCGAGCTCACGATCGGGAGTCGCCTGGAGGGCGAGTCGGTCGAGATCTCGGTTTCCGACACGGGCGGAGGCATTGCCGCCGAGGTCGAGCCGCGGCTCTTCGAGCAGTTCTTCACCACGAAGCCCCAGGGCACCGGGCTCGGTCTCTCGATCACGCGCCAGATCGCCGAGGAGCACGGCGGTGAGATCCGGTGGGCCAACCGGGCCGGCCACGGCGCGACGTTCACGATTCGCCTGCCGCTCAAGCGAGTGCGGGCCAATGCCTGATCCGGCAACGCTGCTGGTCGCCGATGACGACCCGGGACTGCGCGAGAGCCTCGAGCGCACGCTGACCCGTGAGGGCTATCGCGTGGTACTCGCGTCGGACGGACGGGCCGCGCTCGAGCGCGTGCAGGCCGGCGGCGTCGACCTCATCGTGACGGATCTGAGAATGCCGGGATTGACCGGCCTCGAGTTGCTACGCGCGGCGAAGGCGATCAGGCCCGACGTCGACGTGATCTTGCTGACGGCGTTCGGCACCGTCGAGGAAGCGGTCAAGGCGATGAAGGACGGCGCCTACGACTTCCTCACCAAGCCGTTCCGGCGCGAGCAGCTGCTGAAGCTCGTCGACAAGGCCCTCGAGCGGCGCGACCTGATCGAGCAGAACAAGGCGCTCAAGAAGCAGCTGGAAGACATTCGCGCCAAGGGACAGATGATCGGCGCGAGCCCCGCGTTCCGGCGGATGCTGACCCTCGTCGAGCAGATCGCCGACAGCTCCGCGACGATTCTCATCCAGGGCGAGAGCGGGGCGGGCAAGGAGCTGGTGGCGCGTGCGATCCACGAGCGGTCGGGCCGTCGCACCGGCCCCTTTGTGGCCGTCAACTGCGCGGCCCTGCCGGAGACTCTCCTCGAGTCCGAGCTGTTCGGCTACGAGAAAGGGGCGTTCACCGGCGCCGCCGGCCGCAAGGAAGGCCGCTTCGAGCTGGCGCACGGCGGCACGCTCTTCCTCGACGAGGTGGCCGACCTCTCGCTGGTCACGCAGCCCAAGATCCTGCGCGTGCTCCAGGAGGGCGAGTTCGAGCGCCTCGGGGGAACGCGCACGCTCCAGGTCGACGTGCGCATCGTGGCGGCAACCAACCAGGACCTGGCCGAGATGGTGAAGGAAAAACGCTTCCGCGAGGACCTCTACTACCGCCTCAACGTCATCACCGTCCGCGTGCCGCCCTTGCGCGAGCGTCACGAGGACATCCGCGTCCTCGCTCAGCACTACCTGCGGGTCTACGCCGCCAAGAACGGCCGAAAGCTCGAGGGCTTCTCGAACGAGGCGCTGGAGCGGCTCGAGTCATATGCCTGGCCGGGCAACGTGCGGGAGCTCGAGAACCTCATCGAGCGCACCGTGCTGCTCGCCCGAAAGGATCGCCTCGACGCCGAGGACCTGCCCGAAGAGGTCGCGGGCGTGAAGCGCCCGCCGCGCGACGCGATTCTGGAGTTGGTCGGCACGCCGCTCGACGAGATCGAGCGGCGGCTGCTGGACGAGACGCTCCGCATCACCGGCGGCAACAAGACGCAGGCGGCGAAGCTACTCGGGATCGACGTGCGCACGGTGGCGCGCAAGCTCGAACGTCGCGACGACGACGTCGTGGAGGGCGGCGACCGGCCGTGAAGGCCCTCCTGTTGACCCGCGAGTATCCGCCGCACGTCTACGGCGGCGCGGGCGTCGTGGTCGGTCAGCTCGCGCAGGCGCTGGCGAAGCTGATGGCCGTCGAGGTTCGCTGCTTCGGCGAGCGGTCCGCCGCCGAGGCGGCGGCGGCGATCTCGGTGCGCGGCTACACGCCCTGGGATCGGATCGGCGGCAAGGACGCGCCCCGCTTCGCGCCCGCACTGGAGACGCTGTCGATCGCCCTCGCGATGGCGCGCGATCCCGTCGATGCCACCGTCGCGCACGCGCACACCTGGTACGCCGACGTGGCGGGCCTCTGGATCCGCACGCTCCACCGGATCCCGCTGTGCGTGACCCTCCACAGCATGGAGCCACTGCGGCCGTGGAAGGCCGACCAGCTCGGCAGCGGCTACCTGCTGTCGAGCTGGATCGAGAAGACGGGCGTGGAGGCCGCCGATCGAGTCATCGCGGTCTCGCACCGGATGCGCGAGGACATCCTGGCTCACTTCCGCGTCGATCCCGAGCGCGTGGTCGTCATTCACAACGGCATCGATCCCGACCAGTTCCGCCGGACCGAGAACCGCGACGTCCTGGCGCGCTACGGCATCCGCGAGCCGTACGTGCTCTTCGTCGGGCGCATCACCGATCAGAAGGGGATCTTCCACCTGCTCGAGGCGGCGCCCCGGTTGCCGTCGGGCGTGCAGGTCGTGCTCTGCGCCTCTGCGCCCGACACTCCCGAGATCGAGGCGCGCCTCCGCAAGGCGGTGCCGGAGCACCCGAACGTCGTGTGGATCGGCGCCATGCTGCCGGTGCCCGACGTCGTCCAGCTCTACAGTCATGCCGCGGTCTTCGCCTGCCCGTCGGTGTACGAGCCCTTCGGCCTGATCAACCTCGAGGCGATGGCCTGCGAGACGCCGGTGGTCGCCTCGGGCGTCGGCGGCATCCTCGAGGTCGTGGACGACGGCAAGACCGGGTTGCTGATCGAGCCGGGGCGGCCGGACGTGCTGGCGGCGGCCCTCGGCTCGCTGCTCGCGGATCGCCAGCGCGCCCGGGCCATGGGACGCGCCGGGCGCCTCCGCGTGGAGGCGCAGTTCAGCTGGGCCAGCGTCGCCGCGCAGACCCGCGAGGTCTACGCGGAGGCGGTGGCCGACTTCGCCCGGTCGTCGGAAAACGGCTAACGCGCGCGTGCCCCCCCAGAGCCTGTCGACCCTCCGCGGCTTCGTCTTCGACCTCGACGGCTGCGTCTGGAGCGGCAACGCCCTCAACCCGGGCGCCGGCGACGCCCTCGCGGCGCTCGGCCGAGCCGGCCGCGGGCTCGCCTTCGTCTCGAACAACTCGCGCGCGACCGGCGCCGACCTGCGGGCGCGGCTGCAGGGCCTCGGCGTCGGCGTCGCCCACCACGTCCTGACGCCGCTCGAGATCATCGGCGTAGTGATCCGCGAAAGATTCGGACCGTCGCGCGTGCTCGTCATCGGCGCTCCCGAGCTGGCCGCCGTGGTCGCGGCGGCGGGCCACGAGGTCGTCGACGTGAAGGACTACCGGAAGGCGAGCGTCGTCGCGGTCGGCAACGACTTCGACCTGAGCTACGAGCGGCTGACCATCGCGGCGCGCGCCGCCGCAAGCGGAGCGCCGCTCGTCACGCCGAACGTGGATCCGCGCCTGCCGATCGAGGGCGGCGACTTCCTGCCCGGCTGCGGCGCGATCATCGCCGCGGTCGCGGCCGCGGCGGGCGTGCGTCCGATCGTGGTGGGCAAGCCCGAGCCGCCGCTGTTCCGCATCGCGCTCGAGCGGCTGGGGCTGCCGTCCGCCGCCGCGGCGATGGTGGGCGACAGCGTTCTGTCCGACATCCGCGGTGCCCGGGCCGTCGGCATGCAGACGGTGCTGTACGCGCCCGATGGCAACGCGCCAACCGGCGAGGCGGACGTCGTGGTGGGCTCGTTCGCCGAGCTGGCGCGGCTCGCCGGGGTCGGCTAGCCGGACCCGCATGTTACTCTAGCCGCGATGTTCGACATCGGGCTGCAGGAGATGCTCGTCATCGGGGTTCTGGCGCTGCTGGTGTTCGGCCCCGGAAAGCTTCCCGAGCTCGGACGCATGGTGGGTCGCGCGCTGCGAGAATTTCGCCGTGCCAGCGACGAGTTCCGGTCGACCGTCGAGACGAACCTGCACATCAACGATCCCGATCCGATCATCGCCCCAACGCCCGCGTCCGGCGACGCCGCGCCGGCACCCGTGTTGCCGTCGGAGGCGGAAGGCGCCGTCGCCGCCGGCGATGCCACCCTGGTCGTGGCGGTCGAGCCGGGCGAGCCATACTGCGCTCAGCGGACATCGCGGCTGTTCCACAAGAGCGATTGCAGCTGGGTCACGCGGATCCCGGAGCCCGAGCGGGCGTACTTCAAGCACGTTGTCGATGCCCGCGAGCAGGGGTACGTGACCTGCCCCGTCTGCGAGCCGTGGGAACCCGCCTGATCCGTCGCGTCTGATTCGCTCGTTTAGGCCTCGCCGGGGCCGCACTCGCTTTTTGTTGACCAGTCAACACGAGTTGAGTAATACTTCCGGA
>Ga0209058_1001219_pt1 | contig 21990 bp, 14 predicted proteins | sample GraSoiAngelo_147_FD_185904 | JGI IMG/M metagenome (GOLD analysis project Ga0209058, IMG submission 185904) | Grasslands soil microbial communities from the Angelo Coastal Reserve, California, USA - 14_1009_05_40cm (SPAdes) (version 2) | ecosystem: Environmental > Terrestrial > Soil > Grasslands ... | reverse complement strand
TCTTCAATCGCCTTCAGGCCATTTCGCAAGGCTCAAATCACACTGCGGAACGGCAGGCCATTGAAGATGCTTTCGCAAGCCTCCGCGTTCTCAAGAGGGACAATCTTGGGTTTCCTGATTGGGAAAAGAAGTGAGAATTCACGCGGCAATGTCGTAAAGCAAAGCGCGGGCTTTGCCGACCAGAACAGACGCGTGCTCAGACTTCGAGACTAGCGCGGATACCCCTGCGGTACGAGCTTCCTTCTCAGAGAACACATAGCTGTACTCGCTGAAAATAATCAACGGCACCGTGGGCATCAAACTTTTCAGAATACTGGCAGCTTCTATGCCATTCATCACCGGCATTGAGAGGTCCATCACAATCAGGTCAGGATGCAACTGCTGAGCTTTTTCAATCGCCTCTCGCCCGTTCTCTGCTTCTCCGCAGACTTCGAAGTCCGCTTCGCGTTTGAATAGCTCACAGAGCGCCTGACGGATCAGCGCATTGTCATCCACGATCAAGACGGTCTTCGCCATCGGCAAATCCCTTGGGGATTGAGGCCAGCACAGTTCTAGCGTCGCAACTTCTTCGATGCGATCATTCCTTTCCCGTTGTGTGTGCAGCTTTCGTTTGTTTTGGGGGCTATCCCGTGGCGGGCAAGGGAGTAATCAGGCATTTACCCGATTCCCATGTTGCTGATTCTAAGGATGGCGCTTCGAGCGGCCAAAAATGGGCACTCAACGGCTAGGATGCCTTTTCTCAGCAGCTTCGATAACGTACCTGCTTGCCTCCCGCCGCACGTTTCTGATCCGCATCTCTTTTTCATGCACCAGACAGTCGATTTCAGAGATTAATTCGAGCAAGCGTTTCGAGTCCTGCCCGTCAGCCGCTTCCACGCAGAGCCGCATCCAATGCTCTCGCTTTTCGCCTTCCATTTTGCCCTCCGCCGTTCGCTGGCAACAGCGCAGAGCAAACCGTTCGGACGCCCATTGTTAGCGGCTTTTGTTCCGATCCAGCATGGCAGCCCTCCACTTCCTGAAGAATGCACATTTAACGCGGTATTATACGCTGGGCCGCCATTTCGGATAGAAAAGGAGGGTTGCTGGCATCACGACCCAACCCGTAAAACCCTACTACCGTGTCATATCATTCACGTTATAACGCCAGAGTCAAATCGGGTATTTACTGTAGATGAGCACCCCTATCCGATTCCGAGCTTGAAACCCTTCCGCGACGAGATCGTTGGTGCGGCACGTGAACAGGCGGGAAATTCAGGCGTTCACCTGTCCCTAGCTGTGGCAGCAGTTTGAGGACTTCATCCAAAGCCTTTTCAACGATTCCGAAAGTCAGCAGTGTGGCTCTTACTTGCTCAGAAGAGCGATAAATTCTGGAAGCCTCTAAGTTTTCACGCCGTGTAGCTCTTTGCACGAGCATAGGGCAGGCCTGTCATCAACTGTGACATGCCTGCATAGGCGTATAGTGGCATCAACCGTGACATTGAACAATCTAACGACGCAAGAACTTCTGAAGCATGCCGAAGACATGATGCGAGAGGATCAGGAATTCTTAAAGGATTTCAACGCTGCCGTAGACCAACTTCAGAAAAAGCAGGAAAGGTTCCAGGCTGAACATCCCTTTCGGGCTATTCATAGCTCAACTAGCCGCCCACTGCTTCTGAACAGCTCATCCCTGCCACATGATTTTGATAATCTCTGCCTGTGAAGTTGGTTCTTCTGATCCTGGCTGTACTGGTGCTCGTGGGCGTGGCAGCCGGACTCATATTGTCGGATGCTGGCACGCCCCGCAGGCGACGGCACCGGAAGTGACAAACCACAACGCTTCCTGCGGCGTGGAGGCCGAATCTTCCACTGAACGTCAAACAAAGGACTTGGCAGCGCACGGAAAGCAATCTTAGTCCTTGTAAGTACATGAGAAATCAGAAAACAGATTTGCACGGATTTGCGAGTAATGAATTTTGACCGTAGGACGTGAATGGGCCGTCACTCTAAATCTAGGCAAGCCGGAGTAATTGGTGAAGGAGAGCATCAGCGATTCCAGAGAGCCGTTGTGATAGATACGGCTGGGAGCTTTAGCCGCACCAGTCGACCATGCCACGAGACGTTTACATCGATATCTTCTTTCCGGCTGTTCATGATCTCGAGCACCATCCCCCCGTCCGGACGTTTGAACGCCATTGCCCGAATGCCATCCTGCGATCCCGAGGTCTTCACCCGAACTGCTCCCGGACGCACAAATCTGCTGAAGTGGGCCAGGTAGTAGTACAGGCCGGTGTATGTGACCTTTTTTGTCTGACGATCAATAATCACAACCGGATGCTGAATATTTGGGTCGGGATTGCCGTGAACGTAGGATACTGACCACGGTCCGCCTTTCTCATCCAGGACCATGTTCCAGTAAATCCACGCAGAGGCGTGCGCCTCAAGATCATTGAAGATTTGAGTGCCCCAGAAGTCTCCGTCCTCAAATTCATAACGCGGAAGGGACATTGATTTTGGAGTCCCCGCCTCATAGGCATAACAAACTTCTGTCATCCAGAGAGGAATGTCGGGGTACTTTTCGTGGAGCTTTGCGATCTTGGCATAGTCCTTGAAGTCATAACCATGGTAAGGCGCAACCGCAACATACTTACGCGCAGCAGGGTCGTCCAGAACTATTGGATAGTTTTGGTAGGCTTCATCGCGTTCCGGAGCTTCACTCAGCATGATTTTGGTGTGCAAACCTGAGTGCTCCAGCAGCGGGCCGACATGGTCGCGCAGCAGGTCTCGAATATGGTTGTATGGAATCTTGGTGTAAACACCGGGCTCGTTGAATAGGCTCAGATAATCAATGCTGATTCCGTTCTTCTCATACTCCTGAAGGTAACGCAAGTAGTAGCGCGCAAGGGCATCGTAGTATTTCGGATTGACGTCCTGATTTGTGTCCACGTCGAAGAGCATCCAATCGGGCGGATAATCCATTGGCGCCTGAAGCACGAACTTGCCGTAGCGGCGAGCACGTTTAATGAACGTGATCAGCCCGTTGGGTTGCAGATCGCGAGCTATGGAGAAGTGGTTCATCTCCACGTCCCCGGGAACGGGATCGTAGGTGTAGAAAGGGCCGGCGGACATGAAATCCGTGGAGGCGAGCACGGTCTTCATCGCTGTAAACCCCGCGCCCTCCTTGGGATCGAACAAGGCGCGCAGGACGGACTCCTGATCCGCCGGTGGCAGGTCATTCAGAATGATCAGGCCCGCTTCGAGCATCGAGGCTCCAAAGCCGTCCATCCTTTGAAACGCGACGCTGTCATCGATTTCGAAGCCCGTGGATCCAGAACCGGTGCGCTGTTCAAAGTGAAGCTCTGGCTTGGATGTGAAGCGGTCGCCAGCTTTGGAGGACACATAGATCTGGACGTCTTGGGCCGCGGCCGGCAAGCACGTAAGGAGAACGATTACAGCTTGTAGTAAGAAGGCAGTGCGATTCCCCAAAACAGCCAATGGGTTCTGATTTCGCATAAGTTTGTGCTCCCTATTTCCGGATAGTCTGCTTTTTGGACATTAATACTGAACAAATCCGGTGGCATAGCGGAAGGCTTCAACGTAATGGCCATCCTTCCGCGGCTGCTCACTTCGCATCTCTGACTTCGCCTTGGCCAGATCGGCAGGCTCCCAGTCAGGGCGATACTTATTCACAGCCGGCTCAAACTGGCTGACCTGCTTGGCGGCAGCGTCGAACTTGAGTTCGGCAACGTCATCAATATTTACGAAGTAGTTGGCTTCCTGAGGCGAAGGATAGAAGAAGTACATTTCTGGCACTTTATACGGCTGCAAACCCTGTTGCAGACGCTGATTAGGAAAGTAGAGCCAGAACTCAGCCGCGCGCACGGCGTCAATGGTATTGAATGCAGCCATGCGATGGTCTGTCTTGTGCCAGCGTTCATACCACTCACCGGGATCTACGCTGAGCAGCACATCGGGACGCACACGACGGATGATCGCAGTGGCTTCTTCCACGAGCTTCGGCTGCGCCGCGTACTCCAGCATGCCGTCGTCATAGCCCAGCCATGTGATGTTCTCTTTTGGTGTTCCAATGAGACCCTCTGACACTTCTTCCTCGTGTTTTCTGATCTCAGCCAACCGCTGTGAACTCATCGCGGGATCGTAGGAGCCCTTGTCATCGTTGGTGTAAATGACGATATAGACCTTGTTCTGATTACGGTTGAGCAGGGCGATCGTGCCGCCGGCGCCGAACACATCATCGTCAGGATGAGGCGTAAAAAGCAGAATGGTTTTCCCGTGCAGATTCTCCAGACGGGTATTCTGCGCTTGCGCAACGATACAGGTGAAGATCAAACCCAGCAGAGCTGCCAGCTTCATGATCGTATGCTCCCTCATTTACCTGCCGTCGAAATGGAGGCCTCAAGCTCGGTGGAGAGCTCGATGGCCGCATCAAGTTTGATCGCATGGCGCTGCTCGATCGCCCGCTGCAGCATGGGGAACAACGACGAGTGAGGTTCGAGCGCCAGATTGTAGGTAGTCCCGAACCACGGATACCCAAAAGCACCACGCGTCACTTGCCAGTACCAGAGATATGGGAAGACTTTACTCTGCCAGACAAGATGGAAACTTAGACCAGACCTGGAATTTGTGATCGAATACCGTCCTTGTCCCATGCCCCGCAGAAAGGCGAGATCGTGTGCCTTCGTTTCCGGTCCCGGCATCTGCGACAGGTCCACGATTGTTCCGTTCTTCCCTTTCACACGCGGCCACTCGCCTTGCTGCTCCACTAGGCGAGACGTGGCTGGCGTTTCCGATCCCAAGACCACGACCTCACAGGGCGGCAGATCGATTTGACAGCCCTCCTCCAGAAATGGCCACCCGAAAGCTGGATGATGCGCCCACATGAACTCCATGGGTTCATCGCCCTCGTTCCTCAGCGTTTCCTGGATTCGAAGCGCAGGCTCACCATCTTCGACAATCATCGTGCGATCCAGATGAAAAGGTGTTCGGGTTGTGTTCACTGAAAATGTGACTGAAATCCGCTCCGGATTATCCTCATTAATGCGATAGGACCAGGGAAGCAGGGCCACCTCACCATGCTGTCCGAACTGTGCTCCCTTAGACTCGCTGGGAAAATCTCCGGCGACGGGGAGCAGTTCCTGCCATCCCCCTTCATAAAAATCCGAAAAAGAACCTTCTCGCAGATTGATCGTAGGCAAGGTGGGAGGCTGCCTGCGCAGGCCCAATGGAGTGCGCAGCAGAAACTCAGTGTCGGTTGGTTTATGAAGGAACTCGTAGATGTCCGCGCCCTTATCGGCGACCACGGAAATGCGAATGAGCTGATTTTCGAGCGTTACACAGCGAAGCCCGCGAAAAACGCTTTCGGTAATCCGGCAAGCGTAGTTCCGTTCGCGTATGTAAGGAAGGTAGCGCTGGCGTTGTGGGAGTCCCATGCAGCTGTTCAGGCGGTCTCCCGGACCGGCACAGATGCGGTCCCCAAATCACCCGCATGGTTCTGGATCTTCTTCAACGCCGTGGCAATTTCATGCATGTCCTGCTCGTCTCCAAGTAAGACCGGCTGCGGGATCCAGACCGTTTCCCAAGCCGCGCGATGAGTTTCAGGAAAATCTCTCTTCAAAAATGGGTGTGGCTCTTCGGCCTGCCTGCCGGTCAGCTTCCTGCGGTACTCGCCGCTCTTGAACACGTCCAGGGCGTGCAACGGAGGATAGCTTGCCTGATTGGGGATTCCCTCAGCATTCATGGCGGCGATGAACTTTTCGGTGCTGATGCCCCCGAAAGCGCTGCGATCCACGTGAAAGATGTAGGCGTACTGTCCATTGCGCGTGCACTGAGAAGCCAGTTTCTGCGGTGTAATGCCTGCGATTGCTCCCAGAAGACGGTCCAGCAGCCGTGCGTTCTTGTGGCGATGCGCGGTTTGCTCATCCAGGCGCGTGAGCTGCGCGCTAAGGACGGCACCCTGCCATTCGCTGAGCCGGTAATTGGAACCATAGATGAAATGGCTATAGAACCACTCGCCGGGCATTCGGCCGCAATCGTGGACAGAGCGGGCGAGCCGTTCGATTGAATCATCGTTTGTGAGGATAATTCCTCCTTCGCCGGCCGTGATCAGCTTGCTCGACTGGAAACTGAAAGTTGCTGCGCTGCCAAACGTGCCAATTCGCTCTCCCCGCCATTCGCTGGCGTGAGCATGCGAACTGTCCTCCACCAGGGCAATACCGCGGTCGCGAGCGATTTTGCTCAGACGATCGAGATCGGCTGGGTGTCCGCCCATATGTACCGCAATGATGGCTTTTGTCCGTTGGGTAATGCCGGCTTCAACCAAGTCGGAATCGATGCAGTACGTATCCGGCAGGACATCTACCATGACCGGGAGAGCTCCGGCGAACAGGACGGCGCTGGCCGTCGCGATAAAGGTGAAGTCGGGAACGATGACTTCATCGCCGGGGCCAACATTGAGAGCGGCCATCACGACTTCAAGCGCGGCAGTGCCGTTAGTGACCGCAATGCCATGCCGGGCGCCGTGGAACGCGGCAAACGCCCGCTCAAATTCCAAAGTCTTGGTTCCCGGGGTTCGCCACCAGACCCGGCTCTCCAGGACTTCCGTCAGTGCACGACGTTCCTTCTCGTCGTACATGGGCCAGTGGGGAAACGGTTTGGTTTTCGCTTTGCGGCCTCCCAGTAACGCCAGCTCCGGCATTGAGTCCTCCTTACTGGCAAAGCACTTTAGCTGCACACCACGCGATGGTCAACAAAAATGCTTCAGTCCGAGGAGGCGGAAACACTGCATGGAGCAATGTTGAGCTTGACTTAGTGCGTGCTCCAGGAGTATTAAGGGCAAACAGTTCGACTCCACTCTCCGGGCCACACGAGGGGGCACTATGGAGGCATCCTCCGCTGTCAGTCGTGCTTTGAGGTTGGCCTTTGCTTTCGTCGTAATCAGCTGCTCTTCCACCCTGATCGCGCAAGTTGATCGCGGCAATATCGTGGGCACAGTCAGCGATCCCAGCGGTGCGAATGTGGAGGGAGCAAAGGTTGTGATAAGGAATCTGGCGACCGATCAATCGGTTGAGGTCACAACCGACAGCTCCGGCGCATATGCCGCCAATTTGCTGCGTATCGGCACGTACTCCGTCACGGTCGAACGGCAGGGTTTCAAGAAGGCGGTAGAACCCAATGTGGAGGTGGGCGTCAATCAGGTTGTGCGAGTGAACCTGCGCTTGCAGGTAGGAGTTGCAACCGAATTGGTGGAAGTGACCGGAGCTGCACCGTTGCTGCAAACGGAGACCTCGTCGCTTGGAACTATAGAAACGGAGAGGCGGATTTCCGACCTTCCCCTGAACGGCCGCAATTTTATTCAACTCGCGTACCTCGGGCCGGGCGCCAACAGTGGCCAGACAGGATCGAACGTTTCCGGGGGCGTTTTTGAAAACGAAAGGGCAAACGAAGCGCTATCGGTAAACGGGCTGCGAGTCTCAAACAACAACTTTCTTCTGAACGGTGTTGACAACAACGAATTCGGGCTTGGTGGCGTTGTGGTGCTTCCTCCGCCCGATGCGATTCAGGAATTCCGCACCGAAGAGAACTCCATGAGCGCAGAATTCGGGCGCGGTGGAGCTGCCGTGAACGTGGTTCTCAAGTCCGGCACGAATAGGGTTCACGGCGGGGCGTATGAGTTTATTCGCAATGACAAATTGGACGCAAGGAATTACTTCGCCTCACCGCCACCTTCGCCAAAACCAGGATTTAAGCGGAATCAATTCGGCTTTTTTCTCGGTGGACCGATAAAAAAGGACAAGACATTCATCTTTGGCGACTACGAGGGGAGCCGCGTACGCGAGGCCTTGAGTTATGTCTCCACTGTGCCGAATGCCGCAGAACGCGCAGGCGATTTTAGCGATCGGTTAACAGGCGATACTTTTTCGCCATGTCCCAATCCCACCCCCAGCGAGATATTCGACATAGGCACGATTTTTGACCCCTTTACTCCCCATGCATGCGCGAATGGAGGCACTGCCGCTGTAATCCGCGATCCCATCAGCTTCAACGGCCAACTGAACGTAATTCCGCCAAACATGCTCAATGCCACGGGTGTGAATATTGCCAACCTGTATCCACTGCCCAATGTCGCGGATGTGGTTAACAACTATCTATCTAATCCAAACCGGGTGAACGACCAGGATTCCTTCGATATTCGCTTCGATCATCATTTCCGCGAACAGGACCAGATTTTTGTTGGCTACAGTTTTGGTGATATCCGCAGCTTCCGGCCGGGGCCGCTGGGTGACTTGGGTGGGGCCGACTGCTGTCCGAGTCGCGACAAGACACGATCACAGCACACCAGCCTTGGCTGGACCCACACTTTTTCAGGACACCTTCTTAATGATGCTCATGGCGGATTCTTCCGCTTTGCTGTGAACGCGCTGCCCCTTCTTTTTGGCAAGAACCTATCAGAGCAGGTCGGAATTCCGTTTGCCAATCGTGGCGATGTGAACTCTTCGGGATTGTCCTTCATTGATGTTTCGGGTTTCACCTCTCTCGGCGATTCCCTGTGGACACCCGAGCACGCCTTCGAGAACATTTATCAAATTGCGGACACGGTCACATGGGTCCGCAACAAACATTCGTTCAAATTTGGCGTTGATTTCCGCCGCCAGCAGCGCAATTTCTTCCAGCTCACGGCATCTCGCGGGCAATTCAGCTTCCCAGGCACGTACACAAATGACATTACAAGTAACAATGGCGGGAGTGGATTAGCCGAGTTGCTGCTGGGTGTACCAGCTTCATCAGCGCAGGATTTCCTAACCGGAATGTATCCAACCCGCTATTGGGATCTCGCGGAGTTCGTGCAGGATGACTACCACATTCGGCCAAACCTTACTTTAAACATCGGCCTGCGGTATGAAGTGACCTCCCCCGCCAATGGGCGGGTCGGGAACTTCGACCTGGATCGCGCGGTTGTGGTGAATTCGTATGGATCGAAGGCAGTGCCCCATGCCGGCGTTAAGTTCGATAAAAGCGACTGGGCGCCGCGAGTCGGTTTGGCATGGTCGCCGCTAAAGAACACGGTGGTCCACAGCGCTTTCGGCATCTTCTACTCGAGCGAGGGAAACATTTTCGATGACTTGGGCCTGAACCCGCCCCAGCTGGCGTTTTCGTCCCGCACCTTCAATGTGGGTCTGCCTCCTACGCCGAATCAATTGATATCCGCCGGATTTTCACCCAATATTCCTTTTGCTGACCCCAATCACCCCAGCGGCGTGGTGCGAACCACAGGCCCAGTGCGTCGCATGCCGCGGATTATGGAATGGAATCTGGGGGTTCAGCATCAATTTGCGCAAAACTGGGTGGCAGAAATCGGATACGTCGGCACACGTGCGTACCACCTGTGGAACCACGAAGTCAGCGATCTGAACCAGCCTTTTGCGCCTCTGGATTCCAACTTCTCTGATGCTACGGGCAATCAAGGCCGTCCATACTTCGGCGTCTTGCCGGATTTGAGCAGCATAGAGCCGTTGGACTTTCCACAGCTTCAGATGTTCTACAACGCTTTTCAGACCTCACTTAACAAGCGCTTTTCAAACGGATTCAATTTCCTCGCCTCGTACACGCTTGCCCACAATCTGGGAAATGCCGATGGAAACGTAGGCGCCCAAATCCAGGACGCGCACCATCCCGAGAGGGAGTACGGCCCAGTGTTGCCTGATCTTCGGCACCGGTTCGTGGTGAGCTACATCTATGAGTTGCCAGTTGGCCGTGGGCGGCAGTTCCTTGCTGACCTGGGAGGTGTTGCCGATGCAATCATTGGCGGATGGCAAATCGGCGGCATTACCAGCGCACAGAGCGGTGAGGCATTTACCGCCGGAATGTCCGGCGATTTCAGCAACACAGGCAGCGGTAGTTACCGGCCCAACCAGATCGGTAATCCGTACGACTTCTCCATTGACCCGGCTGGGCAGGCAAGTCTGGGTTGTGATCCGGGCCATCAGACGCTGGCTTGCTGGTATAACCCGGCAGTATTTGTCACGCCGCCTGTGGTTCCGGGACAAGGGGTCGCGCATGTATTCGGCGACACACGGATTGGCAATCTGCGGGGTCCGAAGCTCGTGAACGTTGATCTCGTGCTGCAGAAGAGCTTCAAGATAAGGGAATCTCAGCAGATCGAGTTTCGATCGGAGTTCTTCAACGCGCTAAACCACCCCAACTTTGGCTTGCCCGGAAGCACCGTGGACGAAGAAGGGGGCGCCAGCATCACAAGCACGTCCACTGACAACCGGCAGATTGAGTTTGCCTTGAAGTATACGTTCTAGAGTTTATTTGCGCGAAACTGTCACGTGGACGATGTTCGAATAGGCGGACTCACCCTCATCGTTGTATGCGCGCACTCGATAAGCCGCGCCCTCCCCTTTCGCCACACCCGAATCGGTATATTCCGTCGCGCCATTTTCGACTTTTGCAATTTGCTTCCACGGTGAACGGGTTCCCGGAAGCCCTTCGATCCGGCGTTCCACCACGGCGCCTTTCGGGTCGCCGCCGTGCAGGGCCCATTTCAGTCTTGGAGAGTTTCCGCTCAGGGTTACCATCAGTGAACTGGGGGCTTCGGGAAGCACGGCCCAGTCAAAGTATCTTTCATCTGTTATTGCCATCACGCCGTCTTTGAGAGGCAAAGATTCCAATGTGTCCGTTGTCCCTTTCTTCCACTCAATTGGCTTGATCTCTCCAGACGTGACGTCCACCAACACCGGATGGGTTATGCCCGTATTCTTCAATGAGAGATCCGCGTACAAGGGTGGAAACACGCCTCCCGGGAGACTGTGGGCGGCCAGCCAGTACGCCACGATCGCTTTCCCCGATCGCGAGCGGAAGCCGAAGGACACAAAAGGGAATCCCGTCTGACGACGAAGCGCGGGCAGGTCCGGACCTTTGATTTCGATCGCCGGATCGAAGTGCGAGTCGGAGAATAGCGCATTGGTGTTTTGAAGTGCGAAAAACACCGGCCGGGGTGTGAAATCCACGTCCCGGAATGTCAGCCCGTGAATCAGTCCGAAGTCGTCATACTCGTTTCCATCAGTTCCTGCAGCTAAGAGCCACACGAACGTTTTGACCCCTGCCGCCAGGTTGTACACCAGGCCGCGTGGAACGTATTTGGCCTGAACCGATTCGTCCGATCCTTTCCAAGATGGAATCGAGTTGAATTCATCGTCGAAGAACTGAATATCAGACCGTACTCCGGGGTAATTACGGACCAATTCCCGCAAGAGCCTGGGCGATTCTGTCAGGTAAGCTCCGTAGTCCATAGCCTCTGGATTCAGATTTTGACCGTAACCGGGGTAGGTGTGATACGCATAAACATCAATTCCCGAGGCACACTCGCAGCGATCAAGCGCACGCTTGGTGAAATCCCGTGAAGGGTCTGCCTGCCCGCCGTATATAACTTTGGCGCTGTCATCTGACTGACGCACAACGTGCACAAATGACTTGAGAAGCGTTCCATAGTCTTCGGGACTGGGCGCAGGGTTCCAATAATTAATGTCCTCCTCGTTCCACAACGCCCAGTAGTGGATGCGATCGCGGAAGTGATCGACCATCCATTTCACGTAGCGGTTGAATGCCGCAATCTGCTCGGGTGTTTTCGGAGGCCAGAAAACTGAATAAAGACTCCGGTCAGCATTATGAAACGAGCCTGGTTCAGGAGTGATCTTATCGGGCAGCTTGCCGGCTGCGGCCGTGTACATGGGATTCCCGTAGAGCAACTGCAGTTGAATGTTTACGCCGTTATCGACGAGCGAATCTACGGCATCCTCCAACTCCGGAGAGCTTGAGTACACGCCGCGTTGCTGTTCAATCCAGTCCCAACTAGTGCGGTCCGAGCTGTTCTCGTACTGACCAATGCGGATCCACTTGAAACCTGCGTCGAACATCCGTGTCCACCACCAGCGGTTCCAGGGCAGATATGGTCCGCGTGGAAGATCCGAGTTAATGCCGAAACCATCCTGAATTTGCGAGGAACGCTTGGGAGGAACGTGATCGGGAAGCGGTTTTCTCGCGTCCTCCGCTCTCAGCGAGCCCGGAGCAGAAATGCAAATCGCAAGAAGAACCACGAAACCGTGCCAGCCGCTGCATTTCAAGGCGATTCTATTCATTGGCTTCTCCAGCCTACTTTTGCGGATTCAATGCGACAGAGCTTTGTAAAGCAACCTCCGGTACTTATTGCCGCTTACTTTCTACGGCAGCAGTATCGGCGGTGGGTTTTGCCAGCACAAATTGCCTGATCGTACTTCGGGTTTGCGCCATTTGATCGCGATGATTCCGCGACAATTTCTGATAGAGGCTCAATTCTTGCCCAGCCAATTCCAAATTGTTCATGTTTCGATAAATCTGCGCCAGCTTATAGTGGGCCATTTCGGAGTTCGGATCCAAACGGATTGCTTCTCGAAACCTGGCAATCGCATTACTGTCCTGCTTGCGTTCAGCGTAGAGATTGCCTAATTCGAGGTGCGCTAAAGCGAGCCGAGGGTTCAGACGGACGGCTTTCTCGAGAAGCGATTGCGCACCATCGAGACTGTCTGCCCGACCCGAAGTCATGGCTTCATGCAAGAGTGCCGCGCCGTAACAAAGCACAATTTGGGAATTCTCTGGATAACGCTCTGCCAAACGTTGCAGTCGGGGCTGTATCTTCCCCCATTCCGCGGCTGGCACAAACTGTGGTAAGTCATTCCACGCGAGAAAAGCATCAGGCGATGACGGGTCAGTTTCCAGTGCACTCAGAAATGCGTCAGCCGCGTCAGCGTACTGCCGAAGGGCGAAGTGGGCCAGCCCCCTCCCCACATATAGCCGCGCAAATGCTGGAAATTTCTGCGAGCCAAGCCGAAAGGCTTCAATTGCTGCATCGAACGTGAGATGAAGAAGGTACTCCGCACCGAGGTCGAAATAATATTGTTCTTTCGTGGAGTCCAATTCCACAGCCCGCTGGTAGTGGCGGACGGCTTGCACATAGAGCCCTGCCTCCTCTTCCAGTGATGCCAGCAGGTCACAGAGTTCAGCGTTCGGCTGTACTTCGACCTTGCGCTGGAGCAGGTCGAGCGCTGCCTGTGGATTACCTGCTCCTTTATAGGCCAAGGCCAGGTTGTAGATCGCTGAATTGCTTGTTGGTTCGAGCTGTAGCGTTCTCTCAAAATGCGAGACCGCCATGGGATAAGCGCCGGCAGACGCAAACATCAATCCGAGAGCGAAGTGCTGCTCCGCCGAGAGGCTTGTGGGCGCGACAGCCAGTTCTGTCCACGACGTGTCTCGTTTCGCGAGGGTGCTGCGCGCGAGAGCTAAGTAGATCTCGAATGATTGCGGACTCAGCTCGTACGCACGACGATAATTGCCGGTTGCACCTTGATTATCCCCGAGCTCTTCAGCGACTCTGGCCGAGAGGACGTAAAACTTTGCTGCCGTCGCATCATCTTGAGGAACTGTTAACTTCGTGAGAATGTTATGAGCTTCAAACGGCCGTTTCAGCTCGCTCAGGCTTCGGGCCAACTCATAGCCGGCTTGGAAATCCCCGGGACGACTCGACCATGCTCTTTGGAGGTACGGCACAGCCTTTTCGTACTCTCGGGTCTCCGACAGAATGGTACCCAGTCCTACTGAGGCCGTGAAGTTGTGTGGCTCCTGCTGGATGGCCTGACGGAACAGGCTGGCAGCTTCCCCGTTGTTCCCGTGTTCCCAAAGCAGCGCGGCAAGATTGTTGTAGCCCATCGCCGCATGAGGCAGCAGGCGAATAACTTTCCTGAAACTGGCTTCGGCTTCGGCCTTACGGCCGAGCTGAGCGGTAACGAGTCCTCGCAGATTGTTCAATGCGGGATCATCCGGTTCGGTGGTCAAGGCGGTGTCCAATTCCGCCAGTGCATCGTTAGGTTTTCCGGCCTGCAGTAGATCGAAGGCTCTATCGTACGGCTTTGGCGCGCTGGGCAGCTTTCCTTGGCTTGCAACCTGGGCACACGGAGCTGTCGCGAGTAATACATCAAGAACAACGACCAGAACAACTCGACAAAACCAGTTCAAAACTTTTCCTGCTCAACAATCCCTTTTCCTTCTTGGATCACAACTAGACGATTGGCAGGCACCCGTTCCAATGTCTCCTGCCCACCGCCCAACCATTTGACTGTCACGCGAGACGCTTCGCGCGCACGGCCGAGGCCGAAATGCAACCGCAAATCACTCTGTGAGCAAAAGCTTCCACCGCTGCGCACCTCTTGAATTTGCTGCCGGCCTTCGGCTTCCAGAACTACTCTCGATCCGACCGCGGCGCGATTGGTGTGCGTTCCGACTAGTCTCACAAGCAGCCATGAGTTCACCGAAGGCGACAGGTTCCGAAGCAAAGTCGGAGGATCATTCAAATTATTGATTACTACATCAATTTGGCCGGTACGGAAGATATCACCAAAGGCGGCCCCCCGGCTACAACGTGGAAGCAGCAACCCAGCTCCGCTCCCTTCAGAGATGTCCTCAAAGCGGCCGTTTCCGATGTTACGGTACAGAATCTTCTTGCCTTCTTCCTCTTTCGCCTTCGGGCGTTTCCCACTCAGGCCCGGAGGATAAATCCCACCTGTGGCAATGAAAATATCGGGTTGACCGTCATTGTCGAAATCAACAAAAGCGGTACCCCACTTTACCGATGAAGTCTGCCCGCTCAAGCCGGCTTGGAAGGTACGATCGTTAAAAAAGCCATTCCCACGGTTGTGGTAGAGGGACGTTGTCTGATCGGAAAAGTTGGTCTTTAGTATGTCGAGAAGGCCATCGCCGTCATAGTCGCCCGCATCCACACCCATCCCGCCCTGCATTCCTCCGTTTTCGTCAACTGCCACCCCCGCGAGCAGTCCTACTTCAGTAAAAGTCCCGTTGTGATTGTTTTTGAACAGCAAACTCGGTGTCGAATCATTCGCGACGTAAACATCGGGCCAGCCATCGTTGTCATAGTCGGCAACGCAAGGGGTAAAACCATAAGTAGGCTCGCAATTCGCAATTCCCGCGGCCTTGGATATATCAGTGAAGGTCCCGTCGCCATCGTTGTGATAGAGAATGTTCTTGGAACCTTGTAATCCTTTTGGCCCGTACAACACAGGCGATTGCACGCCTACCAGGGACGGATCTGATTCGTACAATGCTAGACCGGAATCGTAGCCGACATAATTACTGACAATGAGATCCAGGTGCCCGTCGCGATCGTAATCGAGAAAGGCGGCGCCTGAGTTCCAGTGATCCTCGGCTTGGAGCAGTCCCGATCCGCGGGTCACATCCGTGAAAGTTCCGTCTCCGTTGTTGCGATACAGCACGTTCTTGCCGTAGTAGGTGACAAACAAATCCATAAAGCCATCGTTGTTGTAGTCGCCAACGCATACGCCTTGCCCCCAGCCAGAGCGCACAAGATTGGCTTTTGCAGTCACGTCCGTGAATGTGCCGTCACGATTGTTTTTGTAGAGGTGATTTATCGGCTCCTTATCCTTTGGGAAACCGCTGAATCCCCAGCTATTGACAACGAATATGTCGAGCCATCCGTCATTGTCATAGTCGAAAAGGGCGATTCCGCCACCAGTAGTAGAGACAAGAAAGTCCTTGCTCTCGTGGCCCGCAACAACTGTTTTCGCGGTTAGGCCCGCCAGGCTTGCAACGTCAACATAGTTTGGAAAGTACGCATTCTCCTTGCCAGTACCTGCGTTCAGCAGAACAGGAAAGGGCGACAAGGAACAAAGCCCCAGTCGGAAAAGAACCTGGAGGTTTTTCCGGCGGTTCACGCCGCACATTCTAGCATGTGGCCTAGGCCTCCACGCCAAAGCGTTTCAGCTTTGTGCTCTCTTCCGCGCGGAGGAGAAAGTAGATTCGCCTGCCGCTGCCACTCGGCTCAGGAGACGCTTGATCATTCTGTGGCAATCCACATCGCGAGACAGTAATATTGTTCGGCCAAATAGGTGTGCGATGCCCAACAGCCGAAGTTCTCGCCGGTTAAAAACTGGATGTTTCCTCTTAGGTACAGTGCTCGCCTCAAGCGCGGCTTGCTGGAGTGTGGCGCTCCGGGCAGCAGTGTCGAAGGTTGACATTACTCCTGCACACGGCGCTAATTTGTGGGGCTACAGCAATCGTGAGAACCCGGCAACCGGTACCCTCGACCCGCTCTATGCACGTGTTCTGGTTCTTGAAGCGGGCAGTCGAAGCCTCGCGCTGGTCAATCTTGATCTTGGCAGGCCGTTCGGACCGGCTTCACTTCAGTGGCTCCGCAATGCAACTCAAAAGGAGGTCTCTTTTTTGATTCTCACTGCAACGCACACCCATTCCGGACCTGTAATTCAGGACGATTATCCTAGGGGGAAGCCGGCATGGGAAACTGCCGCTCTTGAGAAAATTGCAAATGCTGTAGCCGAAGCCCGCAGGAACCTGAGCGATGCTCAGATCGGGGTTGGGTACGGAGTCGCATTCATCGGTCATAACCGGCTCCGCGTCAACCCGGATGGAACAGTAACTTGGTTTGAGCGCAATCTCACTGAAATTCCCACGGCGCCAGTGGATGGAACGGTTTCAGTCTTGCGGATCGACAGGACTGATGGCCAGCCGCTGGCGATCTTGGTGAATTATGCCTGCCATCCCGTGATATTCGGCAGCGATAACCTTCAGTATTCGGCCGATTTTCCGGGAGCCACGGCTCGAACTGTCGAGCAAGCATTTGCTGGCAAACCTCTCTGCTTCTTCCTGCAAGGCGCGCCGGGGGACATAAATCCATATTTCGCCGTTACGCCGCTTGAGCAGGACGCCATTGTCATGCGGGACCAAGCCGGTCGCATGCTAGGTCGAGAAGCCGCGAAGATCGCTGAGGAGATTCACACAAAACCAGATTCCAATGCCGACTTACAATTCTCGGAAGATTTGGTCAGCGTTGGCATGCGTTGGGATCCACAGAAGTGGCGCGACGCCACGATTGCCGTGTTCGGCGCCACAAGTTCGGATCCATTTGCACCGAAGTTAGACAACATTCAGCTTTCGGTAACAACCGTCCTCATTAATAGGGGAATCGCGATTCTCTCCATGCCCGGTGAACCTTTCGTCGAATATCAAATCGCCTGGCGGCAGCGATCTCCGGTGCGTGATGCATTGCTGATCGGATATGCGAATGGCTATAACGGTTACTTTCCCACTATCCGTAGTGCCACTTTAGGCGGGTATGGGGCAGCTAACCCTGCCACTTGGGTTGAGGTTGGAGCCGGAGACCGAATGATCGACACCGGCATCACCCGGCTTAACTGGATGCTCGGCCGCCTACACGAGCTGCCCGAGGATTTCGCGAAGTGAAGGAATTTGGCGAGACTTGTCTGACAACACGTGAGGATATCCCGCGAAGAGCCATAGATGCTTTTTCTATCCTAGTGCACGCGGTGGTTATCGTGTTACTACTGGGAATGAATACGCTCGAGTGTGAGGCTGCTGCATTAAGGGCTGGGGTGGCCAAGGCCGATATCAGTCCTCCTCCTGGCCTGCCGATGTATGGGTTTCTCGACCGCATCAACGACAACAAGCTTTCTACAGGGACCCTTGATCCTCTTTATGCGCGCGTGTTAGTACTGGACGCTGGTGAAAAGCGCCTTGCCTTGGTGACTCTTGATCTGGGCAGGACGTTCCGCGAATCTGAACTCGCTCAATTACGCCAGCAGCTTAAGGCCTCCGCCGGAGTCTCGTTTCTCGTTCTGACGGCATCGCACACGCATTCCGGACCTAACGTCCTCGATCAAGAAGCCGGCGGCGAACTGCAAGCGTGGGAGAACATCGCAATCAAAAAAATCTCAGCTGCCGTTGTTGAGGCCAGCCGCCATTTGGTTAACGCTCGCCTTGGCACCGGGCGAGGCGAAGTCTATATCGGATACAACCGTCGCCAAGTGCAACCCGACGGTGCGGTGAAGATGCTGTGGACAAACCCCGGCAAGCAGCCCACCGCGCCCCTCGATCCTACGATTTCCGTCTTGCGAGTTGACGACGCGGAAGGAAAACCCCTGGCGATACTTGTAAATTACGCCTGTCACCCTGTCGTGCTTGGGTCCGACAATATTAATTACTCTGCGGATTTCGTTGCGGTCATGACAGAGACGGTGGAGAAAGCATTCGACCGGGCGCCCCTCTGTTTCTTTCTTCAAGGGGCTGATGGCGATATTAATCCTTACTACGCCACGACGCTTCTTTCCGATGATGCCATCGCTAAGCGTGATTGGACCGGGCGCCAACTCGGCGAAGAAACTGTACGGGTTGCGAAGGGGATCCACACTGATTCAGCTGCTGATCCAGCAATTGGGTTTGCAGACGATGTAATGCGTTTCCAGCTACGCTGGCCTGCAAAGAAATTTCGCGAAGGCCTCTTGAAGACGTATGGCCCGCATGTCTTCGAAGATCATGCTGACCTCATCGGCCAAGACCCCCCACCCGATCATTTGGATCTTCACGTTACGACCGTGTTGCTCAACAGTCGGATTGCGCTGATAGGAATGCCGGGTGAGCCTTTCGTCAACTTTCAGATCAACTGGAAAGACCGTTGTCCGGTGCCGGAGGCCTTCTTCCTCGGCTACACCAATGGCTACTTCGACTATTTTCCGACAATTGAGGCGGCGGCTCAGGGTGGATATGGCGCCGGAGATTCGAACACTTATGTGGAAGTTGGAGCTGGCGAGCGGATGCTAAGACAGGCGTTGGTCCGCGTTTACCAAATGCTTGGCAAGCTCAGAGATGCGCCGGATATGAATTAGTTGACGCCGAAGCAGAAGGTTGTACATGGTCCAAAGTTTACTCTGGGAGGGAGATCTGATGCCAGAATCTCAGGCCAGTTCCATGAGTGCTTTGCGCGATCGCAATCCCCAGCCTGAAGTCGCGACACGTCTCAAAAGACTATTAACGCTGCTTCTAGTCCTGACCGCACTAATTTTTCCAGGCAGTATTCGCACGGAGTCAAATCCCATTTACCTCGATCCACAGCAGCCCATCGAGCGTCGCGTGGAGGACCTGCTAAGCGGGATGACCTTGGAAGAAAAAGTTGGCCAGCTCAATCTGCCCTGCGTGTATGTGGACCAGTTGGGAAAAACCATTCCCGAAAAAATGCAGGCGTGCAAGCGCTTCGCGGCGGGAACTTACACCAATGAAATCGGTCCCGGTGCTGGTTTCTTTACTCTTGCGGACACGATTCTCCACGAAGGAGCTGAGCAGCAAGCCGAGTACTTCAATGAGCTTCAAAAAATCGCGCTTACTAAGACGCGGTTGAAGATTCCTCTTTTGGAAGATGAAGAAGGCACCCACGGCGGCATGTTTTCCGGAGCGACAGTTTTCCCCGAGGGACTTGCCATTGGCAGCAGTTTCGATATGCCGCTCGTGGAGCAGATCTATGCGGCTGCTGCACGTGAGTCGCGGGCTGTCGGCATTCATGTGCTTTCGACTTTGGTTCTCGAACTGGATCGTGATCCAAGGATGGGGCGCAATGAAGAAGGCTACACAGAAGATACTTATCTTATGTCTCGCATCGCCGAAGCTATTGTCCGGGGCACGCAAGGCAAGGACATCAGTGCGCCTGATAAGGCCGTCGCACTGCTTACCGATTTTCCAACTCAGAGCGAACCTCTAAGCGGCCTAGAACGCGGCGCGGTTACCCTGTCGGATCGAATGCTTCGGCGAGACATACTTCCTCCATGGGCGGCAGGCATCACGAAGAATGACGCGCTTGGGGTGATGGCCGGATACCCCGAAATTGAAGATATGCCGGCCCACGGATCGAAGAAGTGGATGAACGACGTCTTGCGCGACGAACTCGGCTTTAGGGGAATTGTCGTCAGTGAGGGCGAGGGCTTCGGCACGCTTATCTATGAAGGTATCGTGCCCACGCAAAAAGAAGCGGGTGCTCTGGCCCTCAAAGCCGGAGTAGATATCAACATCACTTATGAACCTGCGTACATGAGGCCGCTCATCGAGAATGTCAAAGAGGGCCGGGTTCCGATGGAGCTCATTGATCGCGCCGTGCGGCGCATGCTGGAACTCAAATTCCGTCTTGGATTATTCGAGCACCCGTATGTTGACGTGGCTCACGCGAAGCAAATCGTTCATTCGAAGGAACACCAACAGCTAGCCCTGAACGCTGCTCGCGAAGGAATCGTGCTTCTCAAGAATGAGAATAATGTTCTTCCGCTTAAAAAGGACGTGAAATCGATCGCTGTTATCGGTCCAAATGCGAACAGTGCTTCGAATCTGTTCGGCGACTACTCCGCCCAGGTCGTTCTTCAACACGTGGACTCGGTTCTGGACGGAATTAAAGCGAAGGTCTCGCCGGCGACCCGCGTGTTTTACGCGGGAGGATGCGCCGTGAACGACCAGAACAAAAGCGGTTTTGAGAAAGCGGTGCAGGCAGCGAAAAACACGGATGTAGCTATCGTGGTCCTCGGCGAACAGTCCAGAAGAGAAGGCGACGAAGCAAAACATCGGCCTGCGCCTACCGACGGTGAAGGCTACGATGTCGCCAGCCTCGATTTAACAGGGGTGCAAGAGGACCTCCTCAAAGCTATCCGGGCGACCGGCACGCCAACAGTGCTGATACTAATCAATGGCCGCCCTCTCTCAATCCGTTGGGCTTCAGAACATGTCCCGGCGATCGTTGAGGCTTGGCAGCCCGGCGAGCGTGGAGCAGAAGCGATTGCTGATGTCCTCTTTGGCGACTACAACCCAAGCGGACGTCTGGCGATCACCATTCCTCGCAGCGTCGGCCAGCTGCCCGTTTACTATAGTTATCCGTTGTCGAAGGCGTACTGGATCAAAGGCGGCTGGACTAACACAAGAGGTTATGTAGACATGCGTGCAACGCCTCTACATCCGTTCGGCTACGGCTTGAGTTATACAAGTTTTCGGTATAGCAATTTGCGCACAGAGCCATCGGCAATCAACAGTGATGGGAAAATACAGGTCAGCGTTGATGTTGAGAACACGGGCAAGCGCGCTGGAATCGAAACTGTTCAGCTGTACCTTCGCGAGCGCTTTACGCCGGTAGCAACTCCAGTGAAACAATTACGCGGATTTGAAAGAGTCCAGCTCGACCCCGGCCAGAAGAAAACTGTGAACTTTACTCTGGGACCGGAAGAGCTCCAACTGCTCGACCAGGACTTGCAGTGGAAGGTCGTTCCCGGCACTTTCGACGTTATGATTGGGACGTCTTCGGCCGACGTCGCGCTAAAAGGAAGCTTTGAGGTACGAAGTTCCAATCCAGCATCGAGTGCGTGGGGAACCGGAAGATATCGGTTCGGTCGTCGGGCTTAGTACCGACAAACGCTTTTGTGACCACGAACCAAGCCATCCTTGCAAATGGTCGGCATCCGGCTGTCGCGGGTTTAGGCGCGCCAGTCAGATAACGACGAGTAAAGACGTCTTGTAACTACAGAGCAGATTTGCGAGCCTCCGTAAACCTTGAGGTGAAACCCGATTCTCAGTGATCGATCTGGAGTGGATTTGCGAGTGCGGTAAGTGCTTTACATGCTGGGGTGGGAGACGGGAATCGAACCTAGCCCCAAACGTCAAACAAAGGACTTGGCTGGGCACGGTAAGCAACGATAGTCCTTGGAAGTCTCTGGTAATAAAACAACTGATTTTTCGTGATTTGCGAAGGCGATGTGGGTTCGAGCCTAGCCAGTTTTAAAGCAGGACCGCCTGGACTCGCTGGTAGTGGACGTGGAATGGGCAATAAGCACCGATGCGCTATCTGAAGCCCGCACAAGATGTTCGCGGCTAGTGCTTCCTGAAGTCCGCCGTTCAGTCGCTATCGCAACGGCATTCGCTTTCCTTTGTGGGGCTTGGCAAGTTCGGTGCCAATGCCAAGTACGGTGCTGAATCATGTGTTTGTCCCTTTTGGCATCCTTCAATTCCTGGACTTCCGCCCCTGGCGCTCTTTTGCGGTCGTTTGCTGTGCGACAAAACTTGCAGACCGCAAGGAATTGCAGATTAAAAATA
>Ga0209058_1001217_pt1 | contig 22008 bp, 22 predicted proteins | sample GraSoiAngelo_147_FD_185904 | JGI IMG/M metagenome (GOLD analysis project Ga0209058, IMG submission 185904) | Grasslands soil microbial communities from the Angelo Coastal Reserve, California, USA - 14_1009_05_40cm (SPAdes) (version 2) | ecosystem: Environmental > Terrestrial > Soil > Grasslands ... | reverse complement strand
AGAGCCGGAAGTATTCCTCGGAGCACTCGCCCCAGAGCTTGCGCACGCCGCAGTCATCCGGCATGCCGTCGTGATGGTGGAGGCACATGGGCGCCGCGTCGATGATCGAGCCGTCGCGGATCGTGAAGAACACCGGGATCCCCAGCAGGCGACCGGCGAGCGTCGCGGGGATCAGGGAGTGCTTGTTCTGGGCGTGGATCACGTCCGCGCGCTCGCGCTTGGCCACGCGCCAGACGGCGATCGTCGCCCACAGGGAGAAGAAAGGATTCGCCAGCCACTTGGCCGGCGCCAGCTGCCGTCCGGGCGCCAGCCGGCGCGGGAACGGAAATCGGACGATCCGGACGCCGTGCTGCTCCTCGCGCGACGGCCCCCCCCAGTTCGGCGTCACCACCGTCACCCGGTGGCCGCGCACGGCGAGCGCGCCGGCAAGCGCGGCGAGGCTCCACTCGGCCCCACCTGGCGCGAACGGCGGAAAGTACTCGTTGACGAAGCAGACGTTCACGACGTGACGCGCGCGACGACGCGGAAGCCGGTGGACTCGCGGGGGCGACTCAGCGCCACGTCGCGCTTCCATCGGCTGAGCCGCGCATAGAGACCGAGCGACACGCCGCCGACGGCGTCGATCACGCCCGCCCACGGCGTGTCGTAGACGACGGGCATGATCCGTCCGACGGGCTCGAAGCCGCCGGCGGCGAGCTCGGCGACGAACTCCGCCTGCGTGTACTCGATCTTGTGGTCGGGATCGGAGAACGCGAAGAGCCCCGCGGTGCGCAGGCGCTGCCGCCACGCGGTCTCGCTGTTCGGGCCGGAGACCAGCAGGCGGCCGGACGGCTTGAGCACGCGCCGGATCTCGCGGAGCACCTCGACGCGCGGATGGAGATGCTCGATCACGTCGAGGAACAGGACGGAGTCGAAGGACCCGGAGGGAAACGGGAACCGCCGCGTCAGGTCCCATGCGAAGAGGTGCACGTTCGCAAGGCCGAGCTTGCGCCGGTCCGCCACGGCCACGCGGAGTTGCGCCACGTCGTAGTCCATGCCGAAGACCCGGTGCGCACGCTGCGCCGCCTTGAGGGTGTGCGCCCCGTTCGCGCAGCCCACGTCGAGGACGACGTCAGTCTCGCGGAGGTGCTCTACGTACCAGTCGTGCCACGGCGCGTCCACCAGGTGCTTGGGATGGATCAGATGGGGGCTCTTGCCCGTGTACCGGACGAGCCGCACGCCCACCGCCTTGCCGCGGCGATTCACCGCGTCGACGGCGACCACCAGCGGACGGGGCCAGCGCGGCGTCACCGCCCGCTCCGGCCCAGCCGCTCGCCGGCTTCGCGCACGGTGACGAGCTTGGTCGCGGACCCGCGCAGCACTCGCTCGAGCGCGGCGAGCCCGCCGAGCACGACGTCGCGGTCGTGGAGCGCGACGACGTCGCGGTCCGCCACCCACGTGAGGCCGTCCACGGGGCCGAAGCGCCCGGGGTCGAGGCACGACACGTACCGGACGCCGCAGCCAGCCGCCGCGTCCAGCGTCGCGCGCGAGAACACGTTGCCGGGCGGCACGAAGGTCACGACGCTCTGACCGAAGCACTCCTGGAGAATCGACTGCGCGCGCGCCACGTGCTCGCGGTGGGTCGCCGGCGGCAGCCAGTCGTGGAACTCGCGATGGAACTCACGGTTGCCGCCGAAGAGACGGGGCCGGAAGAGCCGGTCGCGCAGCACGCAGTGCGTGTATCCGTGGTTGGCGACCTCCACGAGCCCGCGCCGGACGCCCTCGCGGATCACCCCCGCCGCGTCGGGGAACTTCCGCGGGAACGGTGTGACGCCTCCGTCCGCGCCGACCCAGCCGGCGGTGATGGCCGCCGTCATCCGCGCGCCGGCGGCCTCGAGCGCGACGAGCATCCCTTCCCACTCCCGAGCCGACAGCTCGCGGTACGGGCCCCAGCGCTTGATCGGCGGCAGGTACTTGAGGAACAGGAAGTTACCCGGAAACGGCAGCGCCCGCGACCCCAGTCGGATCCGGGTGAGGCCGTAGACCTCATGCTGCTTCGACGCGGCGCCGACGTCATCGAGTCTGAGCGCGACGCTCGACACCGGTCAGCTGACCCTCGCGCCGTACACGAACAGGGTCTGGCCGAACCGCCTGAGCAGCGATGCCGGCAGGTGCCGTCCGATCGCAGCGTGGAACCGCGCGTGCGCCGCGTGGGAGATCCGCAAGGCCTTGCGGCCGAGAAGGAACGCGCCTCGGACTTCCCACCGGAACGACTCCGGGAGGAGTGGCCCGAGCTGTTCGGCGTTGTACGTCCAGTGCGGAACGTCCGAGGACCCAAGCAACCCAACCTTCCGCAGCAGCGTGTTCAGCTGCCGCCGCGTCGTGACCGAGAAGTACACACGGTCCCGCGACACTCGACACAGTTCGCCGAGCGCGGCCCGGGGATCGTCGAGGTGCATGACCGACTCGTGGCAGAGGACCGCGTCAAAGCTCCGCGTGGGAAATGGAATCGCGTAGAGCGAGGCGGCGAGCGCGTGGGCTCCGGGGACGTCGCGCCGCACCTGTGCCACCATCTCACGATTGACGTCGAGGCCATAGAGCTCGGCGGTCGAGCCCAGGCTGCGGACGGCCTTGAGGACGCGCCCGCGCCCGCACGGCGCGTCGAGGACGCGCCGGTCAGACGGTCGAACGGCCCGAAGCGCATAGTCGACATCCGCGGTGAAATCAGGGACGGCGGACCACGCACGCCAGTAATCACTCGTCCGGAAGAAGCGTTCCGCGTCAGCCGTCATCGCCGCGCGGCGCCCCGCTTGTACTGCAGGAGCGTGTCATCGTAGACCTCCAGGACCCTCCGGGCGCATCGCTCCCACCGGTAATGATGGCTGACCAGTTGACGGTTGAAGTCACCGCAGCGTCGGCGTAGGTCGGGGTCCGCCAAGAGCACGAGCAGGCGCCTCACAAAGTCCCCGACCTGACCGGCCTGGGCGACGAACCCGCCGCGCTCGTGCACGACCAGCTCTGGGAGCGCGCCCTGATCCGACACCACGACCGGCAGTCCGCAGGACATCGCCTCCGCCACCGAAAACCCGAACCCCTCGAGCGACGACGGGGACACCATCACGTCCGCGACGTTGTAGTACGCGACCTTTTCCGACTCGGGCACCCGCCCCGCGAATTCAACGAAGTCTCGGAGCCCGAGCGCAGCGGCGCGCCGCCGGAGCGAACGCTCGAGGCGGCCACTGCCCACGATCAGCAGCGTGGCGTCCGGGCGGCGGCTCACCACATCTCGCCACACTTCGAGGAGGAACGGAAGATTCTTGCGGGACTTGAGGCCACCGAGGAACAGCACCACCGACCGGCCGCGCAGTCCGTGCCGCGCGAGCAGCGACCCGGCTTTCGGCTGTGGCGCGAACCGCGTGTCAACGCCGTTGGGCACGACCTCGACGTGATCGGTCCGCACTCCGAGCGCGTCGGCGATCTGCCGTCGAGAGAACTCGCTGACGGTGATCACTCGGTCCACGCGCTCGATGACGCGGCGTTCTATCAGAGGATTGAGCAGATCCGGGTCGAGATGGTGATGGTGCGCGATGATCGGGACATCGAAGCCGTAGCGACGGCGGGCAATGAGCGCCGCCGGCCCCACATACCGCAACGAGTGCGCCCGCAGAACGTCGAATCGCCGCGTGTCGTGCACACGCTTGATCGCCCTTGGCAGGACGAACGGCGCCAGGGGCCATCGCATTCCGCGTCCGATCGGAAGGCGGTGGATCGTCCAGTTCGGGACGCCTTCGGGGTATCGTTTGTGGCGCGCGAGCAGGATATCGATCGACATGCCACCAGCGGCGAGGTGGCGCAGCAGTTCGCGCTCGTACGTCTCGCCGCCCGACGTCGTCTCGGGATCGATGCCGCAATGCGGAGAACAGACCCTCACGCCGTATCCTCACGGACCGCGACGAGCTCGATGTACGGGTTGATGCCGAAGAGCCGGTAGTATGTGCGCACCAGGGGCCACAGCGGGCCGCCGACCGGACGGTCGGCGTCGGTGCGCATGACGCGGATCACCCGCGCACCGGCGCGCTGCACGAGCGTCCGGCACTCGGCGAGCGTCAGGGGGCGCAACGTGTTCAGGAAGGCCGTCGGCCGGCCGCGCGCGGCCAGATACGCGTGCGATAACCGGCGCGGGAGCCCCGGGATCCAGAAGACCTTGTAGTGTCCCTCGAAGCATCCCCGCCGATCCGGCGAGTGCAGGTAGAGCCGGCCGCCCGGGCGGAGCAGGCGCACCATCTCGCCGATGGCGCGCCCCGCGTCATCGACGTGCTCGAGCGTCGAGTAGCAATAGATGAAGTCGAAGCTCGCGTCCTCGAACGGCAGCGATTCCGCGGTGGCAACCAGCGCCCGATCGCGAGACGTGCGGGCGGCGGTCAGGGCCACGGCCTCGGCCGACTCGTCGACGCTCCACACGTCGGCGCCGGCTTTGGCGGCCAAGAGGGAGAAGCCACCGGTGCCGCATCCGACGTCGAGCAGCCGGCGGCCCTTCAGCGGGACGCCGAGGGCGCCCTCGAAGCGCGCCAGGCGGCGGCCCTCGTACGCGCGGTCGTCGAGGCGGACCGCGACGATCTCGCGCCAGCCCGGAATGCCGAGCATGTCCCGGTAGTAGTGGGTGTAGTACCGCTCGAGGCGGTCGGTGAGCGACTCAGCGGCCGGGCTTGACATACTGCGCTTCGAACTCCAGTCCGCCGAGGTCGAGTGGCACGATCGCACGGAGCGTGGAGTCGATGTAGGCGATCGTCTGGCCTCGCTGGGCCGAGGCCTCGATCAGATTCTCCTCGCCCGCGTCATCCGCGAAGTTCACGAACAACGTGCCACCGGGCTTCAGGTGCTCGACCAGATGCGTCACGACCTGCAGCGGGTTTATGACGTGCTCGAGCACATCCAGGCACGTGATCACGTCACAGGTGGAGGTGAGGGGCAGGTCGCTGCCGAAGCCCGGCTCCTTGAGCTCGACGTTGGCGTGCTCGCGGAATCGCCAGCGCGCGAACTCGAGCGTCGGCGTCGGCAAATCCACGAGTGTGTATCGCCACTCAGGAAATCGAGGTCTGACGAACGCCGTGACGGGCGCGACGCCGCACCCGTACTCGCAGAAGACGCCCCGCCGACCGACACGCCGCATCGCCGTCGCGACGGCGTGGAAGGAGTCGTTGCGGTGGTAGTACATCTGCCGCAGCACGAAGTAGTCCGTCTCGGTGTAGAACGCGCGATAGTCGGCTTCACCGAGTCGAGCCCGGCGGCTCCAGAGCTTCTTGGCCTCCTCCTGCCCGTTCGTATAGCGCACCCAGAACTCGTCGAACGTCATCCCGCGGTAGTAGGCGGACAATTCGCGGAACCAGCCGAACCAGCCGGGGTCGCCGCCGAGCCGCGTCACGAGAGGCTCGACGAGGCGATGCCGAACACCGCGGCGCAGATATCCGCGGAAGTACATGAGGCGGGCGTGACGGGCCGGCGACAGGAGCGGCATCAGAGGTCGCAGCTCCGCGCCGGTTGACACCCCACCACGCGGCGCTTACCCTGCGCACGATGGCCGCCTCGCTCCGCGCGCTCGCGCGACGCCTGCTCGGCGTAGAGCGAACCCCAACCTACTACCTGCCGTGGCTGACGGTGAACGGGCTCGAGTGCGCGCTGATCCTCAACAACAACGTCGAGGTCCGCTTCGAGCCCGGAAAGAACGAGGGTCCGTTCCCGGCCACGGTGGTACAGCACGATGCGGACGGGACGGTCGTCGGGATCTCCGAGGTCTCGGTGATCGACACCGAGGCCGCCGTCGAGGTCCCCATGGCGCCGACCGCGAGCGGCTACGGGTTCGTCACGGTGAGCATGGAGCATCTCCGCTCGGATCTGTACGTGACGGTCTCGGATGGCGGGAGCTACACGGCGACCCACGGGCGCTTCGAGTTCGTCGAGACCTATCCCCTCAGGGTGCGCATCCTGTTCGCCGTCCTCGGCCGGCTGCTGGCGCCGTTCGGCCGCACGGTCCCGGCGTTCGTTCGGGACCAGTACGCGTACTCCGGGCGCGACGGCCGCTCGCACCTGCTGCTCCTCAACCTCTCGAACGTCACGAACCGCATCCGCGTGGTCGCCCACTGGGACGGCCCGCCCGGCGCGGCGCGGCTGGTGGCCGTGCCGCCGCGAGGCGCGCGGCTCCTCGACGTCGGCACGCTGGTACCCGCCGCCGAGGTGCTGACGCAGCTCGCCCTGCGCCTCGAAGGCAACGCCTGGTTCAACCTCTATCTGGTCGGCGCGGGTCCCCGCGATCTCGCCGGGCTGCTCTCCCTGATGCATGTCAAGTAACCTCTCGGCCCTGCTCTCGGCGACGTTCTACGAGGCGGGCGACGAGCACCGGGTCGAGCTGGTCCATCAACAAGACCGGACGGCGCGCCGCCAGCTCGCCTCCCTGGACCTGGCGGTCTACGATCCCGAGGGCAAGCACCTCGTTGCCGTCCCGATGGACACCCATCAGGAGATTCTCGACCTCGGCGCGCTGGTCGGCTCGGTGGCCGGCGCGCTGCCGCGCGTGATGGTGCTGCTCGACGCGCGGTACGACGAGCGGATCTTCCCGGGACCCTCGTCGAGATGGAGCTCGCCGCCGAGCACGCCGGTGAGCATCTGCAGCGTGTCGAGATCAAGGCGCTCTTCCGCCTGGCCAGCTACGTCGTCGGACGCCGCGCCGACTCGGGCGAGCTCGTGCTGTTCGATCATCTCTTCTCGTATCACCGGTGATCCCGAGCTCCGGCGAGGAACGCGATCACTCGCTCGCGCTCCTCGGCCGTGATCCCCACCGAGCACGGCAAGGAAATCCCGCGCGCGTAGAGGTGGTCGGCGACCTCGATCCGGTAGGCTTGGTGCGCCGCGAAGGCCGGCTGCCGATGGAGCGGGTGCCAGAGCGGGCGCAGCTGGATCCCGGCGGCGTTGCCGCGCGCGATCAGCACCTTGATGTCGCCATAGTCGGCCGGCTCGAGAAGCGTCGAGGACATCCAGAAGCTCGAGCTGGCCCACGGCGCCTCCCGGAGAGGCTCGGCGCCGCCCAGCGCGGCGAGCGCCGCGTGGTACGCGCGGGCGGTCTCCCGCTTGGAGGCGAGGAAGCCCTCGAGCTGCTCGACCTGTGCCACGCCGATGGCGGCCTGGATATTGGTCAGCCGGTAGTTGAAGCCGACCTCGCGGTGAATCCACTCCGGCCCCGGCTCGCGGGCCTGCTGCGTCAGGTGGTGCGCGCGTCGCGCGAACGCTTCGTCGTTCGTCAGGATCATTCCGCCGCCGCCTGACGTGATGACCTTGTTGCCGTTGAACGACAGGCAGCCGGCGAGACCGTGCGCGCCCACGCGCCGTCCCTTGTAGAGGGCCCCCAGCGCCTCGGCGGAGTCCTCGACGAGCGCCAGCGGAAGCCGCGCGGCGAGCTCGAGAAACGGGTCGAGGTCGACCGGGTGGCCGTAGAGGTGGACGGGCAGGATCGCCCGGACCCGACGTCCGGTCGCGCGGTTCACCACGCGATCGCCGCGCACGTCGCACTCGCGGGCGAGGAAGTCCGTGACTTTCTGGGGGTCCACCGTCCACGTCCGCGGCTCCGAGTCCACGAAGACGGGCACCGCGCCGCAGTAGCGCACGGCGTTCGCGGTGGCGGCGAACGTGAGCGTCGGCACGATGACCTCGTCACCGGACTCGACACCCGCGACGAGGAGCGCCACGTGGAGCGCCGCGGTGCCGTTGACGGTGGCGACCCCGTGCCGCACCCCGACCCACGAGGCCAGCGCCCGCTCGAACCGCTCCACGAACGGACCGACCGACGACACCCAGTTGCTGTCGAGGCACTCCTTGAGATAGAGCCACTCGTTGCCGCGCAGGCACGGCACCGCGTTCGGGATGGGCTGGCTCACCGCCGCCCTCGCTCGCGCCACGCGCGATACCACGCGAACGTGTCGCGCACTCCGGCCTCGAGACCCACCTTCGGCACGTAGCCGGTGAGCGCCCGGAGCTTCGTCAGATCCGGACAGCGACGCGCAACGGATTCCGCCGGCGCCGGGAGGGTCTGCAGGCGCGGCGTGAAGTCCGCGGTCCGGAGCACGAGAGCGAGGAGGTCGGCGATCGTGGTCTCTTCCGTGTCGTTGCCGATGTTCACGATCTCGCCCCACGCGCGCTCGCTGTCGATGAGGCGCAGGATCGCGTCGACCGCGTCGTCAACGTGACAGAACGCGCGCCGCTGCTCGTGCCCGTACACCTTGAACGGGTCCTCCCGATCGAGCGCGCGCAGGCTGAGCTCGGGGATGACGTGATCGGCGCCCATCCGCGGCCCGTACACGTTGTGCAGGCGGCCGATCACGAAGCGAAGCTTCTTCGCCGCGGCGTAGTGGATCACCGCGGCCTCGCCGAGGATCTTGCTCGCGGCATAGGCGAGCCGCGGGCTGGCGATGTCGTCCACCGAGAGCGGGACCGTCTCCGGCGTGGGCACGGGCACGGTCCCGCGACCGACGCCGCCCGCGTACGTCTCGCTCGTCGACGAGAAGAAGAGGACCCCCGCGTCGGGCGTCGCCCACTCCAGCACGTTCAGCGTGGCCAGCGTGTTCACGCGGATCACGCGCGCCGGAGCGCCGGTGACGGGACGCACGCCGACGACGGCCGCGAGCACGTGGACCTGATCCCACTGCGTCGGAAGCGGCGTGAGCGCCGCCGGGTCCGTCAGATCCGCCCGCACGAGCTCGACCGACGGGCGGGCGAGCAGCGCGGTGAGCGCGGCGTCGGCGCGGCCGCGGGACAGATCGTCGACAAGCGTGATGCGGTTGCTCGGCGTCTCGGCCAGACGCCGGGCCAGGTGATAGCCGACGAAGCCCGCGCCGCCCAGGATCAGGATCCTAGCCATAGCCGATCCCCGCGTAGCGAACGTGCGGCTCGGCGCGGACCGTCTCCTCGTCGAGGATGCGCCAGCAGTCGTACACGAGCGCCGGCTTTCGCAGCGAGGCGAGCAGCGGCGGCAGGTCGAGCTTGGCGTATTCCGGGTGATTCGTGATCACGAGCACGCCGTCGGCGCCCGCGAATCCGTCGCCGACGCTCGTCACCTCCACGCCGAGCCCTTCCAGGATCTTCGGCGCCACGAGGAAATCGTGGCCGCGCAGCGTGACGCTCGAGCCGTTCAGCGCCTCCAGCATCGGCAGGACCGGCGCGCCCCGCATATCGTCCGTCGGCGGCCATCCCTTGTACGCGAAGCCGAGCAGGAGCACGCGCGCGCCCTTCACCTCGCCGCGCGTCTCGCGCAAGAGCTCGAGGAAGCGACGCGCCACGTGACCGGGCAAGTGCTCGTTCAGCGCGCGGGACTCGCCGACGAGCCACGGCGTGTGGCCCACGGCGCGCGCGCTCTCGAGCAGGATATAGGGATCCTTCGACAGGCAGCCGCCGCCGACGAAGCCGGGCTTCGCCAGATCCGGCCGGGGGTAGTCGAGGTTCGCGGCGCGGATCAGCTCGAGCGGGTCGAGCCGCATCCGCTCCGCCATCAGCGCCACCTCGTTGCCGTACGAGTAGATCAGATCCGTGTGGCAGTTGTTGATGAGCTTGACCATCTCCGCCGCTTCGAGCGACGAGACCGAAACCGTCCGCGTCGTCAGCCGTCGAAACAGCGCCTCGGCGGCGGCGCGGCTCGGCTCGTCGAGCCCGCCGACGACCTGCGGCAGCTCCTCGAGCTCGCGCAGCGCCTGGCCCTGGATCGTCCGCTCGGGACAGAACGCCAGGCGCGCCCGGCCCCAGCGGGCGACGAGCTCCGGCAAGACGACCGTGCGGCTGGCCCCCACCGGGACCGTGGAGCGCACGATCACCAGCGTCTCGGGCCCGAGCGCCGTCGCGACGGAACGCGCGGCGGCCCGCAGCGGCTCCAGCACCGGCGCGTGGGTCGCCGCGTCCACCGGCGTCGACACGCAGAGCACCGCAGCGTCCACCGGCTCGGCGGGGAGCGTCGAGACGATGCGCAGGCGGTGGCCGAGGAGCGCGCCGAGCTCGTCCGTGATGCCCGGCTCGTAGAGATGCGCCCGGCCGGCCTGGAGCGCCGCGACGACGCTCGGCTCGCGGTCGTAGCCCACGACGGCGACGCCGCGGCGCGCGAGCGCCACCGCGAGCGTGAGCCCGACGTAGCCGAGACCGACGACCGCGACGCGCGTCAATCCAGGAGCCCTTCGGCCACGTCGCGATTGGCCTTCTCGAGGTCCGGGTGACGCCCCACGTCGAGCCAGTACTCGCGGATCGCGTAGGCGGCGACGTGCGCGCCCCGGCCGATGAGCAGCCGGATCAGCTCCGGCGCGTCGACGTACTGCCCCTGCGGCATCATGTCCACCACCGACGGCTCGATCACGTAGATGCCGGCGTTGATCGGGAATTCCTTGCGCGGCTTCTCCTCGACGCGCTCGATGCGCTCGCCCCGGAGCACGAACTCGCCGTACGGGATCTCCACCTGATAGAGCGAGACGCCCACCGTCATGGCCGCGCCGCCGCGGCTGCCGTGGAACGCCAGCATGGCGCGGAAGTCGCATTTGGTGAGGATGTCGCCGTTCACCACGAGGATCGGCAGCTGACGGCCGCCGCGTACCAGGGTCAGGGCCCCCATCGTGCCGAGCGGCTCCGACTCTTCGACGTATTCGATGCGTACGCCGAGCCGGCCACCGTCGCCCAGGTGGTCGCGGATCATCTCGGACTTGTGGCGCAGCGTGATCAGCACGTCCACGATCCCCGACTGGCGGAGGCGCTCGATCAGCAATTCGAGGATCGGCGTGCCGCCGACGCGAAGCATCGGCTTCGGCGTCGCTTCCGTGAGGGGCCGGAGCCGTCGGCCCTCACCGCCCGCCATGATGACCGCGCGGTTCGCCAGCGGCGGAGCCGGCGCCAGCAAGTCCTCGAGCCGGAGCACGTCCACGACGGCGCGCCGCCCGTCGAGCACCGGGACGTGACGGATCGCGCGGCTCCGCATCAACGCGAGCGTCTCGTCGCGCGAGAGTCCGGCCGGCACCACGACGGGCGTGCGGTTCATGACCTCGTCGACCTTGGCGTCGAGCGTCGTCCCGCGCAGGATCGCCTTGCGGACGTCGCCGTCGGTGACGAGGCCGAGCAGGCGCCGCTCGCCGTCCACGACGAGCGCGATCTGCCGTCCGCTCCGGTTCATCGCCTCGAGGGCGCCGCGGAGGGTCGAGCCCTCGGACACGAGCACGTCAACGAGCCGGGTCATGGTCGCGCTCACGCTTCTGGATCATCCGCGCGTCCAGCACCGCCTCGCGCAACACCTTCACGATGCGCGCCGCGGCATGGCCATCGCCGTAGGGGTTGGCCAGCCCTTCGAGCCGCCGGCGGAAGGCGGGCGCCAGCGCGGCGTGGATCGCGTGGAGGATCTCGTCGCGCCCCGGCTCGACGTCGACGACGTTGGCGGCGCGCAGGCGGCCTCGCTGGCGGCTGCCGATGTTCACGACCGGGAGCGCGAACGAGGGCGCCTCGATGAGCCCACTCGAGGAGTTGCCGACCATGGCGTCGGCGTGCGCGAGCAGCGAGAGGTAGAGCCGGTCGCCGAGGCTCCGCGCGAGTCGCACCCGGGGCGAGCGGGCCGCCAGCTCCTCGATCCGGTCGATGACGACGCGGCCCGTGGTGTCGGCGTTCGGATAGGTCACGACCAGCGTCGCGTCGTCCACTTTCTCGAGCGCGGCGAGCAGCTCGTCGACATGCGCGGCGGTGTCGCCGTACTCGAGCGTGACCGGGTGGAACGTCACGAGGAGCCACGGCCCCGCGGGCGGCAGCCGTAGCGCGGTCGCCACGTCGGCGCGCGACATCGGCGCGAACGCGCGGAGCCGATCGAGTCCGGGTGCGCCGACGGTGTGGATGCGCCAGGCCTCCTCGCCCATCGCGGCCAGCCGCCGCGCGTGCTCCGGCGCCGAGGCGAAGTGCAGGTGCGCCAGCTTGGTGATCGCGTGGCGGATCTGGTTGTCCATCGCGCCTTCCGACGCCTCGCCGCCGTGGATGTGAGCCACCGGGAGCGCGAACGGCAGCGCCGCGACGGCGGCGGACAGCATCTCGAACCGGTCGCCCAGCACCACGACGAGATCGAGGCGCTGCCGCGTGTAGGCGTGGGCGAAGCGGGCGACCCCCCGCCCAGTCGACGCCGCCACCGCCTCGGGCGTGTCGGAGTCTTCGAGCATCGGGATCTGCTCCGCGATCGCCCAGCCGTCGGCGCTGATCGTGTCCATCGTCCGGCCGAAGCTGGCGGCCAGGTGCATGCCGGCGACGAGGAGGCGCAGCTCGAGGTCGGGCGCATCGCGGATCGCCTCGAGCACGGGGACGAGATGCCCGTAGTCGGAGCGGCTCACCGTGACCACGCCCACCACGCGCCGTCCGGTGGTCACGCGTCCCCCAGCGCCGCCCAGTCGATGACGTCGTCGCCGGCGAGCGCGCGCACGACGACGCGGCCGAGCGCCCGATCGAGCTCGGCCGGCGAGATGCCGGTGCCCGGCCGCTTGATCGCGATCAGGTCGCGGGTGAGCCGCTCGCCGGCACGAATGGGCCGCGCGGCGACCAGGCTCTTCCGCGCGACCCGGCGGGTGTCGGCCTCCGACGGCTGCGGTCGCTTGTCGCCGTCGCCCAGCGCCGCCTCGACCCGGCGAATCGCGCCGAGGAGGCTGGCGAGCTCCTCGGGATCGAGCGACGCGCGATGGTCGGGGCCCGGCAGAGCCTTGTCGAGCGTGACGTGCTTCTCGACGATCGTGGCGCCCCGGGCCACCGCGGCGATCGCGATGTCGATGCCGGTCGTGTGATCCGACAGCCCCACCGGACAGCCGAAGCGTGCACTCAGCGTGTCCATCGCTCTCAGATTTGTCTCCTCCACGGGCGCCGGGTAGGAGCTCAAACAGTGCAGGAGCGCGATCGGCGGATCGCCGGCCTCGCGGATCGCGGTGACCGCCTCCGCGACCTCGTCGAGCGTCGACATCCCCGTCGACACGATCAGCGGGCGACGCTTACCCGCGAGGTGACGCAGGAACGGCAGGTTCGTGATCTCTCCCGACGGGACTTTGAAGAGCGCCACGCCCAGCGCCTCGAGCGCGTCGGCGCTCGCCTCGTCGAACGGCGACGAGAAGAAGAGGATTCCGCGCTTGGCGCTCTCGTCGCGGAGCGTGGCGTGCGCCGCGGGCCCGAGCTCGAGCTTGCGCAGCATCTCCAGCTGGCTTTCACCGCCGCCCGTGGTCTCCACCTGGTACGCGGCCTTCGGCGCCGTGCGCGCCACCAGCGCCTCCGTGCGAAACGTCTGGAACTTCACCGCGTCGGCGCCCGCCGCGGCGGCCGCCGCGACGAGCTTGCGCGCCAGCTCGAGATCGCCGTTGTGGTTGACGCCGGCCTCCGCGATCACGAACACCGGCGCGCCCGCGCCGATCAGGCGGTCGCCGACGCGCATGGTCGCCGGGCTCATGGGCGTTCCACCGACGCGCGCGCCGCCAGCTCGGCCTCGACCTCCGCCACGACGCCCACCAGTCGCTCGGTGAGCCGCCCGTCGACGGGATGGAGATAGCGTGCCGCGAACGTGCGTCCGCGCGCCACCAGCGCGTCGCGGGTCGGTCCTTCGCTCACGAGCCCGGCGAGCGCCGCGGCGAGGCCGTCGGCGTCGCCCATGTCGACCCGGGCGACCGCGGCCTCGCTCACGTAGGCCGGCATGTAGTCGCCCTCGAAGTCCTTGCCCCGCGTCTGCACGGCGACCACGGGACACTCCATCGCCATCGCTTCGACGCCGGCCATCGACGTCACCATGACCGCGGCGTCGGCCGCGCGGAACAGGCGATGGATGTCGTACGACTGCGTCAGGATCGCGTCGCGCCATCCCCATTCGCGCACCTGATCGCGCAGCAGCGGCAGCCGCTCGTTCGGGTGAACCTTGATCACCACGTTGACCTGACCGAGCCGATCCACGGCGCCGGCGACGGTCCGATAGAACGCTGCCTTTTCCTCGGGCGAGAACAGGACCGAGACGTACTTTGACACGAGCACCACCAGCGGGCGGTCGGGCGCGAGCTCGAACTCCGTGAAGATCCGCTCGCGCAACACGGTGCGATCCTCGAGCCTCGCGACGTTCGAGCGAGGATCGCCCACGACCGTGAGCCGTCGCGGCTCGATTCCCTGCTCGACCATGGCGGCGCGCACGTCGTCTCCGATCAGCAGCAGCCGGTCCGCGACGTCGAACGTATTGATGCGATCTCGGCTCAGCAGCGAGGAGCCCCAGAACAACAGGGTCGGGATGGAGCGAGCCCGCGCGACCAGAGCCAACGCGCGCTCGGCGTAGCGCCGGTCGCTGGCGATCACGACGGCATCCGGCGACAGCGCGTCGAGAGCTCGCCGGGCGCTTTCCAGGTAGAGACGCGAGATCACGAGGCTCTGGTTTATGGCGTCCACGGCGAACGGGCGCAGAATTTTCGCGAGCCGCACTGAGCCATGCCGCGAGAGCGACTCGTACTCGGGATCGGCCTTGAGACGTCGGCGCAGGCGCCGCTGCAAAGGCCACAGCTCCCTCACGATCCGGCGTGCATCGACGGGCGATACGTAGTTCATGAAATACGCACAGGGCACCCCGGCTGCTTCGACTCGCCTCATCCTCGCGCGGATCGCGCTCTCGATGGGCGTTGTCTCGTCGTCGACGTACGCCGCCAGCACCGTCGTAGTGAGCCCAGCCTTGCGGAGACTCACCGAGAGCGGCTCGACCACCTCGAAATGCCGTGTCTGGCACACCGAGAGCACGATCCGGCGACGGCCGGCCGGCGTTGGCCCAGACCGCCGGGTTTGGCGGTGCATGTGATGAACAACATTTCGCTCCTGTCGACTCCGGAGCCATCGGCTGAGCCTTGCGAACACGAACGGCATCAGCATCCACGTCGCGGTCTTCACCGAGATCCCACGGTCCTCGCCGAAGGCCCGCGCCACCCGCTCGGCCGTCGACGCACCGGTCAGCAGAACGATGCGCTGAGGCTTGACATCGTCCATCACCCGCTCGAGCGCGGCGAGCGACTCCAACACATCGAGCCTGAGCAGGATGCCCTTGGCCACCGGCAGCAGATCCGGGAGCCAGACGCCGTTCACCGAGAGGGCCGGCTCCGTCTCGCGTCGCGGCCACCACGCACCGATGAGCCGCGACCCGAGTTCGGTTAGCGGATCGGCCTCGGCCTTGAACGATTCCTCGTCGTAGAGGCGCAGGTGCACGCCGGCCGGCAGCGTCTGGCGGTCAACGAGCTCGCGACCGGCGAGCAGCGTGACATCGTTGCCGGGTGCTAGAAGCGAGACAGCCTCTTCGACGGCGCGACGGTAACGATTGACGTGGGCGGCGTAGCGAGCCCGTACCCAGGGTCGGCGGAACTCGCCGTTACTCCGCGACGTCTCGGTGACGACGAGGACGCGGCTCACCGTCGCGCCTCGCGCGCCCGGGCCGGCACGCCGATCACGGTGGCCCCCGGCGGAACGTCGTCGACGACGACCGCGCCCGCGGCGACGACGGCGCCGGCACCGATCCGCACGCCCGGAACGACCACGGCGCCAGCGCCGAGGAACGCGCCCCGCTCCACCGTCACATTCCCGGACAGGACCACGCCGGGCGAGAGGTAGCAGTGATCGCCGATGCGGCAGTCGTGCTCCACGAGCGCGCCGCTGTAGCAGACGCCGTTCACGCCGACCTCGGTTCCGACACCGAGCACGCACCCGCCGAAGACGACAGAGCCGTCGCCGACCCGGGCGCTCCGTGAGACGATCGCGCGCGGATGTACGAGGCTCGGCGTCGGCAGATCGCACTCGCGGAGCAACGCCCAGAGCTCGGCCCGTCGCTGCATGGCGCTGTTGCCGACGCCGACGACGCCGGCGTCGATCGTGCCCGCTCTCGCCAGCGCGCCGATTTCTCGATCGGTGCCGAGGACCTGCGCCCGCGATCCGCGGTCGGTGAATCCGGCCACGGTCCAGCCGGCGTCGGCTGCGAGATCCGCGACCGCGCGGCCATGCCCTCCGGCACCCAGGATCAGGAGCCGGCGACTCACCGGCGTTCCGGTGGAATCGGCGCGCGCCCGCGCGACAGCACGAGCTCGGCCAGCAGGAAATCCCACTCGGTGTCGATGTTCACCGCCGCCTCGAAGTCGACGACGACCGCCCGGTTGTCATCGCCGAGCACGCGCCCCTGGTCCATGAGCACCGGCGCCCGGGTGACGTAGACCGCGCCCGACGGCTGATAGACCGGCGGCGCGTCCTGGCGGCGGACGTACTTGTGGCCGTCGGCGAACAGCGGGGTCGTGCGGTCGCCGTCGAGCGTCTTCATGAAGAACGGGTGGTAGCTCGCCTCGACTACCGTCTGGGCCGAGTCGGCGCCGGTCGCGAGCAGCTTCGACACGGTGCGATCGATGTCCTGACCCGTCCGGAACGGCGAGGTCGGCTGCAGCGTGACGACCAGGTCCGGCCGCACGCCCGCCGACGACTCGAGCCAGCGCACGGCGTGCTGCAGCACCGGCACCATGCCAGCCTGGTCGGTGGCGAGCGCGGCGGGTCGGATGAACGGCACCTCGGCCCCGTGCCGCCGCGCTTCGTCGGCGATCGCGGGGCTGTCGGTCGAGACGATGAACCGGGTCAGCGTCGCGGACTCGCGCGCCGACGCGACGGCGTGGCCGATCAGCGACAGGCGCCCGAGCGCGCGGAGGTTCTTGCCCGGCAGCCCCTTGGAGCCGCCGCGCGCGGGGATGATGCCGAGGACGTAGGGCTGGGCGGCCAAGCCTCAGACCCGTACCCAGCGGCGCTCGCTGGACGCGCGCTTGGCCGCGTCGACGACCTGCATGGTCTTGAGCCCCTCCCACCCGTCGCAGGCCGGGCGCGCCTCGCCGCGGATGCACGCCAGGAAGTGGCGCGCTTCGTCCACGTACATCTCGTTGAGCTGGCACGAGAACGGATAGATCTCCCAGCGGCCCGCCTTCGGATCGAAGAGACGGATCTCGTTCTCGAAGCGCCGCCACTGGATCACGCCGTTCTCGCCGAGCAGCTCGAAGTGGCTGTGCATGTTCCAGGCGAAGAGGTCCATGTGGATGTTGCCGATGGTCCCCGAGCCGAACCGCACCGTGAGATCGGCGACGTCGTCGGCGGTGATCTCGAGGCTCGACACGCGGTCGACGACCGCGCTCACCTCGACGATGTCGCCGAGGAGCCAGCGCATGTAGTCGATCGCGTGGCTCTCGTCCAGCAGGCACCCGCCGCCCTGCTTGGCGTCGGCCATGTAGAAGTCCCGATAGTCCTTGCCGGGATAGCGGATCGACAGGTGGTACGCGTACTCGGTCCGCGCCGCGCGCACCGCGCCGATCCGACCCTCCTTGAGCATCTGCTCGACGAGGAGCATGGGCGGCCAGTACCGCCAGTTGTACGCGGTGAGCACGCGGAGGCTCTTGGCGTCGCAGAAGCGGAGCAGGTCGGCGACCCCGTCGGCCGAGAGCGCGAACGGCTTCTCGACCATCAGATGGGCGCCGCGCTCGGCGGCGCGACGGCCGAGCTCCAGATGAGAGTCGGGCGGCGTGCAGATCACGACGCCGGCGGCGCCGTCGAGCGCCGCCTCCAGCGTGGACGTCACCGTGGCGAACGGGAACTGCGCGGCCGCCGCGGCGCGCTGCGCGGGCATGGCGTCGTAGACGGCGAGCGTCTCGGCGCCGACGGTGTGGAAGTTTCCGAGGTGCCGGCGGCCGATCGAGCCGAGACCGACGATCGCGATTTTCACCGTTGAGTTTTCCTTCCGAGGATCATGGAGTGAGGATGGGGCGTGCGGTCAGGCCTGGCTTCGCGCCGCCGAAGCGCCGGGCCCAGGCGGCTTTCTCTTCGGCGAGCGGGTCGACCGGATGGAGCCGATTCCACTCCGCCTCGTACTCGGCCAGCCGCTTGAGGTCGCGCTGGACCATCAGCTCGCGCAGCCCGTAGATCTCCACGGCGTTGAACTTCTTGGAGATGACCGCGGTGAGGCGCGTCGCGTCGCCGACATCGAGCAGGAACGCTTCCAGGTCCCCGTCGTACTGCTCGAGGATCCGGCTCTTGTACTTCTGATACCACTCGGTGCCCGGGTACGGCGTCGCGAAGAACGGCTTGACTTGGAGGCCAAGCCGATTCCAGGCCAGCACGTTGTCGCGCAGGCTATCGAAATCCTCGTCCGGGAAGCCGATCATCTGGTTCGGGATCGGCCGGATCCCGGCCTCGAGCGTCCAGCGGAGCGACCGCTCGTTGGCCTCCGGCGTGGCGCCCTTTCCGATCGTTTTCATCACGCGGGCCGAGAACGTCTCATAGCCGTACACGAGATGCGAGCAGCCGGCGCGCTTGATGGCCTTCAGCACCTCTGGCGAGCACAGCGTGGCGTGGCTGGTCCCGCCCCAGTGGACGCCGGTGCACCGCTCGGGGTCGTGCGGCACGCCGTCGCGGATGCACTGCGGCTGCAGCCCCTCGGCGATCCACAGGTCGGCGATGTCGGTCAGCCACTTCTTGCCCGACGACTGGTGCATGGTCATGAGGTTTTCATCGAGGAAGCCGATGAAGTCGACGCCGAACTTCTCACGCGCGTACTTGACCAGGCTCACTACGTAGCGCGGGCTGTGATAGCGGATCAGGCGCTTGTAGCCGAAGGCGACGTCGCGCTCGCCGTTCTCCTCGACCTGCTCCATATCGCCGGCGATCCCGAGATGGAAGCAGAAGCGGCAGATCAGCGAGCAGCCGTAGCTGGCGTTGATGTCGAGCCGGCGTCGGGCCCCCATGCCTTCTTCCGAGTAGAGCGCCATGCTGTTCTTGAAGTAGACGTCGAGCGGGAACAGCTCCCACGCCGGATAGGGCAGCCGGTCGATGTCCCGGAGCAGCGGCTGCTCAGGATTGAGGTGCGACACGCCGTCGGAGCGGCGCCACACGAGTCCCGGCACCTTCGCCCAGTCGCGGTTGCCCGCGTCGAGCCGGCGGAGCAGTTCGGGGAACGACACGAACGCCTCGCCGACGACGCCGACGTCGATCTGGGGCAGGAAGCGCATGATGTCGTGCGGCATGCTGGTGAGGAACCCGCCGCCCGCCACCACCAGCGCCTGGGGCGCGATGTCCTTGGCGCGGCGCACGATCTGCTTGATCGAGCGATAGGCGGTCGTGATGCCGCCGAGCGCGACGACGTCCCAGCGGTCGGCCGCCAGCACCTGGCTCAGCACCGCGTCGGACGCCCGCCACGCGTTGGCGTCGAAGACCTGCACGAGGTGGCCCTCACGTATGATGATCGCCGCCAGCAGCGCGATCCCGTAGGGCACGTGACGAGGGTCGTCCTCTTCGCGGATGACCGGATTGACGAACAGGACTTTAGCCATGGTCTAGGAACTCCTCGAGCGTCACCGTCTTGATCTCGGGCCCGAAGAGCACGCCGCCCTCCGTGCAGTTGAACGTCTCGCACCGAGCCTCGCGCGCCATCTCGAGGAAGACGTCGCGGAACCAGCAGTAGGCCGGGTCGGTGAACCACTTCTCCCCGAGCACGGGGTTCTCGAAGTGGACGAACGCCTCGCCGAAACGCTCGCCGAGCATGTCCCGCAGCTCCGGGTAGTACTGCGTCTTCTCGTACGGCGTGTCCGGCGGATAACCGAAGTCCATCCCGATGATCCCGACGCGGCGCTTGCCGAGCACCGCGTGGGCCAGCACCCACGACGCGGTGCCGACGTTGCCACCGCCGTTGAGGCACGGCAGGCCGTTCTCCCGGTGGAGCTCGCGCGACACGCTGTCGGGACGTTCGTAGTCGTCGTACATCGGGTTCCACCAGAAGAGCTCCATGCCCGCCGCCCGACAGCGGCTCACCACCGACGGCGCCGCCGACGTCGCCGCCGCGACGCGCAGCCGCGGCCCGTCCCGGTCGACCAGTGCGACGACCGCGCGGTTGGCCGCCATCTCATCGGCGGCGTGGACCGGATCCATCTCCTGGCGCCGGAAGTAGTCGTCGGCCGACGGCACCGCGAGCGCCGGCTCGCCGAACCAGCGGACGATGCGATCGTGGGGATCGACGGTGACGACCACGTGGGGCACGACGCCGTTACGTAGACAGGCGGCCAGCGCGCTGTCCACCGCGACGATGGTGCCAGGAAAGCCGCGCGCGGCCAGCCGCTCGAGGCTCCGGCGCCGGTGCAGGCTCGGTCCCGCGGCCACGACCAGCGCGGCGTCGCCGGCGCCGAGCGGCAGCTTGGCCAGCTCGAGGACCGAGCGCCGGATGTGCGGGCGGTGCGTCGCCGCGTTGGCCAGGCCGACCTGCGCGATCCGATCGAACGTCGCGTCGTGCAGCCGGCTCGCGATCCGCCGTCCCAGCTCCATCACGACTGGGCCGCGTCTCCGTCTCCGGTCCAGAGGAAGCCCTTCTTGCTCACGAAGCAGATGGAGCCGCCGAGCCGCGACAGCGCCTTGCGCTCGAACTCGTCCGTGGCGGAGGCCTCGGCGTCCTCTTTCTTCTCCTCGATGTCGACCTTCAGCTCGTAGTTGCCCTTCAGGAATTCGGTCATGCCGTGAGCTCCTTGCTCAGCTCGGTGTAGTGTGCGCCGCAGGTCGTCCCGGGGCTGGGGCCCCGCCGACCGAGGCGCAGTTATCAAGAGGATTGAATTGATAGCGGTACAGGCGGCTGTAGGTCTCGCTCGCGGTCATGAGATCCGCGTGGCGGCCGACCGCCTCGACGCGGCCACGATTCATCACCACGATCTTGTCCGCGTGCAGCACGGTCGATAGCCGGTGGGCGATGACGATCGACGTGGCGGCCTGGATGACGCGCTCGATCGCCTGCTGCACGAGCCGCTCGGACTCGCTGTCGAGCGAGCTGGTCGCCTCGTCCAACAGCAAGATCGGCGGACGGCCCACGATCGCCCGCGCGAGCGCCACGCGCTGTCGCTGGCCGCCCGAGAGCCGGACGCCGCGGTCGCCCACCATCGTGTCGTAGCCGTCGGTGAACTCGCCGATGAAGCCGTGGGCGTTGGCGATCTGCGCGGCGCGGACGATGTCGGCCTCGCTGAGATCCCCGCGGCCGTACGCGATGTTCTCCCGGATGCTCGCGTTGAACAGGAGCGGCTCCTGCGGCACGACGCCGAAGAGCCGCCGGTACGGCTCCTGGCGCAGGGCGCGCAGGTCGTGGCCGTCGATCGTGATCGTGCCGGCGACCGGGTCGTACAGGCGCAGGATCAAATCGGCGAGCGTCGACTTGCCTACGCCGCTCGGACCGACCAGCGCGACGATCTCGCCCTTGCGGACCTCGAAGCTGGTGCCCTCCAGCACCCGCTCGCCGCCGTAGTCGAACGACACGTCGCGGACGACGATCCCCTCGCGGAAGTCCGTGATGGTCTCGGGCCCGTCCTTCACCTCGGGCTCGATGGCGAAGAGCCCGGCGATCCGCGTGGAGGCCGCCAGCGTGGCCTGGATCTGCGTGCAGGCGCCCGCCAGCGCGCTCATCTGGGCCACCACCGCGCGGCCGACGTACAGGAACAGGAAGAACGTCGCGACGGTGAGGCGACCCGCCAGCAGCTCGCGCGCGGCCAGCAGCACGATCCCGGCCTCGACGATGTAGCCAATCGCGATCCGCACCGGCTCCTCGGCGTGCTTGTACAGGCCGAACTTCACGTTGACGCGCAGCACGTTCCGCAGCGTCGACGTCAAGCGGGCCGCCTCGAACCGCTCGGCGGCGAACGACTTGACGACCCGGACCGAGAGGATCGCCTCCTGCAGCCGCGCCACCAGATCGGCCAGCACGGTGAACTGGTCGGTGGCGAATCGCCGGATCGGCCCGCGGATCCCGCGCGTGACCCCGAGATGGAGCGCCGCGGCCGCGAGCGCGGCGACGACCAGCGTGGGGCTCGTCCGGACCATCAGGTAGCCGTAGAACGCGATCAGCACGGGCGCCGAGAGCAGCGTGCACGTCACGGTCTCCAGCCCGGCGCTGGTCGCCCGGGTGTCGGCGTCCAGCCGGGAGACGAGCTCGCCGGTGCGCTGCCGATTGAAGAA
>Ga0209058_1001216_pt1 | contig 22027 bp, 23 predicted proteins | sample GraSoiAngelo_147_FD_185904 | JGI IMG/M metagenome (GOLD analysis project Ga0209058, IMG submission 185904) | Grasslands soil microbial communities from the Angelo Coastal Reserve, California, USA - 14_1009_05_40cm (SPAdes) (version 2) | ecosystem: Environmental > Terrestrial > Soil > Grasslands ... | reverse complement strand
CAAAAAGTGCAGGCGCTCAATAACGGAATACTGCCCAAAGGCATGCGCATCGTGCCCTATTACGACCGGACGAACCTCATCAATATCACGACACACACGGTGACGCATACGCTGCTCGAGGGGATGATCCTGGTCGGATTTATTCTCCTGGCATTCTTGGGTGATCTTCGAGCATCCCTCGTTGTCGCACTGTCGATTCCCCTCTCCCTGTTGTTTACGTTCGTCATGATGGTGATTCGGGGCGAATCGGCAAACCTGATCTCGATGGGGGCGATCGATTTCGGCATTATCGTGGACGCTTCGGTGGTCATGGTCGAAAACATCTACCGGCACTTGTCGGAGCCGAATCCATACCGCCACAACGTGCGCCGCACGACGGTGCTGGCCGCTCAAGAAGTCACCAAGCCGATCTTCTTTTCGTCTGCAATCATCGTGGCTGCTTTCCTGCCGCTATTTACGATGACGGGCGTCGAAGGAAAAGTGTTCGGACCAATGGCGCTGACGTACGGATTTGCACTCACGGGAGCGCTTCTGTTGGCACTGACATTTTCTCCCGTAATGGCATCGATAGTTCTCAAACCTCAGTCCGAGGAGCATGAAACATTCGTCGTTCGTGGAATCCGCCGGGTGTACTCGCGGTTCCTGGCAGCGGCGCTGTCTCGTCCGTGGACAACCGTGATGATTGCGGTCATCGCTCTGACGATAACGCTCTCGACCTTGCCATTCATTGGCGGCGAGTTTATGCCGAAGCTGGAAGAAGGAAACCTTTGGGTCCGCGCGATGATGCCCCAATACCGTCTCGTTCTCCTATGCGCGGCAATTGGCCGATCAGATGCGGCTTACCTTTAAAAAATATCCCGAAGTCACGGATGTCGTCAGCCAACTCGGACGGCCCGAAGACGGCACGGATCCGACCAGCTATTTCAATTGTGAGTTTTTCGTGAATCTTAAACCGCGCGAATATTGGCGGGCCGGCGTGGATAAGCCGGAGTTGGTTCGCCAGATCGAGGCCGAACTGCGCCAGATTCCCGGAGTCAATTACAACTTCTCGCAGACGATTCAAGATAACGTGGAAGAAGCAATGTCGGGTGTGAAGGGCGAGAACTCGATCAAGCTGTTCGGAAGCAATTTGGAGGACCTCGAATCGACGGCGAATCGTCTGGCCAAAGTCATGGGAACGGTTCAGGGCGTCGCCGACCTCAGCGTCCTCACAGAACTCGGTCAACCCAACTTGCTCGTGCGTGTCGATCGCGAGCGAGCCGCCAGATACGGAGTCCTTCCAGGCGATGTGAACGGCATTGTTCAGGCCACAATCGGCGGTCAAGCCGTAAGTCAAGTGCTCGATGGGGAGCGGCGTTTTGATGTGGTGGTCCGGTTTTTGCCGCAGTATCGAAACAACGTGGACACTATTTCCAACATTCCTGTAAGCATGCCTGACGGCGGCCGCATTCCGCTGAAGCAAGTCGCCGAGATCGTCAAACAAACCGGAGCTTCCTTCATCTATCGAGAGGATAACGGCCGTTACATTCCCATAAAGTTCAGTGTCCGCGGACGGGATTTGCAGAGTACGATCGCGGAAGCAGAGGAGAAAATCGCGGAGCAGATCAAGCTTCCTGCCGGATACCACTATGAATGGGCCGGAGAGTTTCAGGAGCTTCAAGCAGCGGTGGCGCGCCTGGAGATCGTCGTTCCGATCAGCCTCTTGATCATTTTCTTTTTGCTCTACAGTATGTTTCGTAGTCTCCGCGATGCTTTGTTGTTGCTGGGAACAGTCCCTCTGGCACTCATCGGTGGCATGCTCTCGCTGCTGGCGACGCACACGAATTTCAGCATTTCCGCCGCTGTTGGATTCATCTCTTTATTCGGAGTATCCGTGTTAGGCGGGGTGATTTTAGTCTCACGTATTCAGCAATTGCGCGAAGGAGGATACTCGTTACGCGATGCCGTTGCTAAAGGCTCCGAATTGCAGCTGCGCCCGGTATTGATGGCTGCACTCGCTGCGGCTATCGGCTTGCTTCCGGCGTCCGTTGCGACGGGCATCGGCTCGGAAACCCAAAAGCCATTGGCCCGAGTCGTCGTCGGTGGGATGGTAACATCGGCAATTCTCATATTGTTGGTCTTACCGGCGATGTACTTGATTGTCCATCGCTGGGCCGAGCGCAGAGCGACAGTCCGGGAACCGATGGAAGCTGAACCAGCGAGTGAATAGACGCGGACCAGAGACCTCAGGCCAACTCCCTGGCAGTAAGCCGCATCGTCAAATTCGAACCAAGCAGACGTCCCACTTCCAGACGCGTGTGATCCGGCGAGACTGTTGCAAATGAAAACTGGTGAGGATCGATCGCGATCTGCCGCTGGGACTTTGGAGCCAATAAAAGGACGCGAGGTGGGCTGCATCAACCTCCTGGACCTTCATTCGCTCATATTGAGTGATACCTTCAAATATCGAAACGGCAATATCCAGCTCGCGGCCAAGGTGTGTCCGGAAAAAACTGAGGACCTCTTCCACTTCACGAGGGTCACTAATATGCATCAACTGGATTATTGCACTCGCGAAAGCCCGATTACAATCGGCCTGCTCCGCGTCATCTGATCCGGTTCCAACGCATCCCGATGGACAACATACTTCCGTTGAAGCCGTGATTGGGTGGAGTCAATCCCGCGTTTGACATATGGAAATATCGGTACTCCATCACGAGTGAGCGTTCCAAGCTCAGACGGCGCTGTATGCCGGCCCCTGCTTGCGATATGAACTGGATATGCCCGCCGAGTTCCGGCGCCTTTTGATCCAAACTTGTATGCAGCGGCCCGGAAGACACATTGAAAAACGGAACGAACCTTCTTCTGGAGTTGCCGCTAACACGGAACATGAGCGTATCCCCAAAAAGGTGCCCACCCGGATGAATGGCCCCCCCAACGACACCTTCGCTCACAATTTCAAATCGTTTGATGGGCAGCCTGGATTCGGGAGAATCCCAGACGATGATGCCTACCTGCGGTTGCGCATAGAGCATTTTGATGTGGGAAATGTTGCGAGGAATATTGTTCTCTAAACCGAAGGCGGCTTGGAGACCGAAGATTAGACGGTCGCTCGCCGCCAACGGCCCGGCGGTACAAATGGGAATCGCAGAGACGACTGAAAAGAGCAACAGGACGGGGCGTGGCGCGTACATCGTGGTGTGCGGCATTATATTCGATGTCGCCAGGTTAACCGCCCCCGAATGCTGGCGCCGATGAGTGAATTTCGAGATCATCGGAAGCATCAAACAAATTAAACTCAAGATCGAAAAAGTGGTGAGGAACACTTCAAAAGGAACTCATTAATCTGAACAGGACCGAACGCAGCGATCGATTTGGAAAGTTCTTTGAAATTCAGGTCGCCTTTCACGCCGGGGAATGAGGAAAAACGCTTTTCGTCTGGTAGGATCTCGATCCTGATGACGGTTACTCCGCAGCTCTGCTGTGTCGAATGCTATTCGCCGCTCGGCGCCGAGTTGCGTTGCACGAAATGCGGAAAGACTTATCCGCGCGCTCAAAACGGAGCGCCCGTTTTGATGACGGCGCTCGATCGCGCCCAATTCACAGTCCTACTCGATCGTGAAGAAGGCGCGCAGATGCAGGCATCCTACGTGCGCCGCCGCGAGCGAAACTGGATTCGCAAATTCTTTCCCCCGGAACCGGTGTACGTGAATCCACAGGCGCCCCCTTTGCCGGTTCCGCGGCCTGGCGCATGTGTTTGGCTCGGCGGCGCGGGATTGGACTTGCCCGGCTTCATCGACCTGGATGTCGCGCCTTCAGCAGGTGTGGATATTGTTGCTAATGCTGCGCGATTGCCGTTCGAACCTTCGTCATGCGATCTGATCGCGTGTCTTGCCCTGTTGGAGCATGTCACCGATCCGGAGAAGGTCGTCGGAGAAATCTATCGCGTGTTAAAACCCGGCGGTGAAGTTCAGGTCGTGGTGCCGTTCTGCCACCCCTATCACGCCTATCCTGCGGATTACTGGCGCTTCTCGCGCGAAAGATTGCAGAACATGTTTACAACCTTTCACCGAAGGGGGCTTGGAGACCAAAGATGAGACGGTCGCTCGCCGCCAACTCCTCGGCGGTACAAATGGGAATCGCAGAGACGACTGAGAAGAGCAACAGGACCGGGCGATCAAAGTGGAAGCCAGCAATGGTTTTGTGATTTGATGCTATATTGAGGTTGCCCTTCGCGCCCTGCAAGGTCGGCTATCACACATGACATGACACCCGAGGAAAGATTCACTAACATCGAACGCGTGCTCGAACGCACAGCAGAACAAATAAGCAAATTGCAAGTGGAGCAAGCGGAACAGAGCAAACTGCAGTCTCAGCAAGCGGAACAGATCCGAAACCTGATTGCGAATGGTGATAAGCAAAATGAGGCAATTCGCAGCCTCATTGTCGTGAGCCGGACGGTATTGAGCTCTATCCAGGAAATGCGCGCCGCCCAAGAGAAGATGATTGAAGAAGCTCGCGAACTGAGTAAACACACGGACGAGAAACTCAACATCCTGATCGATACAGTCGACCGGATCATCCGGCAGCGCGGTTCAGATCGCGGCGAAAAGTGATACGTGCGGGTTTTGGAAATGCGGCACGCTCAATCCGCTTCACAGCCCGACCATTTTCGAGTACACCGACCGGGCCACGCCCGGCTCCTCGGTTCCTTTGATTATGGCGCGGCCATCTGTGAATAAGGTGATCTCGTAGGGCGGTGAGGAACACTTCAAAAGGAACTCATTAAACTGAACAGGGCCAAACGCAGAAATAGATTTGGAAAGTTCTTTGAAATTGAGGTCGCCTTTCACGCCGGGGATGAGCTGTACGGCATTTCGTCCGCACAGCGTGATCGTACGGAGCGGATTTCCATTCAGGTACTCAAAACTTCCTTTTGAACAGACGGGGCAAGCCGCCATTGAATCCGTACCCACATCGATGCGTTGAAATCGATGGGACCAGACATCATAGGCGATCAGGCGAACGTCCGAAGAATCGAGATGTCCAGTTAAGAACTTCAAGGCTTCCGCTACTTGGATGGAAGCAATGATATGAGTGATGGGAGCCACAACGCCCGCTGTTTCGCATGTCGGCGAGGTGCCAGGTGCCGGAAGGTTTCCGAGCAGACAGCGCAGGCATGGGGTCGCCCCGGGAATCACCGGCATCACCAAACCATAGCTCCCGACCGCCGCCGTGTAGATCCATGGCTTGCGTTGCTTGGCGCATGCGTCGTTAATCACGAAACGCGTCTCAAAATTATCCAGCCCGTCGAGTACCAGATCGACATCACCAATGTAGTCTTCAATGTTCGTTGGATTCACATCGTCCACTCTCGCTTCGATGAGCATGGCGGAATTCACACGGCGCAGTTTCGCCTCTGCAGCGACAGCTTTGGGAAGGTTGTTCTTGATGTCGTCTTCATCGAAGAGCGATTGCCGTTGCAAATTGGAAAGCTCGATAAAATCCCGGTCGACCACCCGCAGAAATCCAACGCCGGCACGCACAATCTGATCGGCGGCGACTGTGCCGAGCGCACCGAGCCCAATCAGGAGGACGCGGGACGAAGCGAGCCGCTTCTGGCCTTCTTGCCCGATAGGCGTGAATCGTATCTGTCTGGAATAACGATCATCGCGGGACAAGGGCCAGCATCTCCCGCTTCACGGTTTTGTAGATTGCGTTCACCAGCGGTTGGGTTTCGATAACCATCGCTTGAGCGACAGCTGTATTGAATTCCTTCGCATGTTCCGGTGGAAAAAAGAACGGAGCAAAGCCGGCCTGGCCCAAACACATGTTTCCGCAAACCAAAGCAACAGTAAGGTTACCGAATTCAAACGGCCATATATCGGCAATCCGCGTAAGCACAAGGGCCGCTCGTTCGATCGGGTGGATCTCAGAAACACTTTCAGCTGACAGCCAATTGAAAAAATTCTGCAGAGAACGATCGATGAATTGCGGAGCGGGACAGTCTTGACCCCGATAAAGAGGATTAAGCGACCCACGTCGCAAAAGACCCGCGTCCTCCCGGCCGCCGAAGAGGATCGCATGAGCACGCAGCAGGTTAGGTTTTGTCAACCCGGTTAACGATTCCCGAGCACGCCGAGCATCGATTGCCCCTTCAAACTGTTCGATGAACTTGTCCGATTTTTCCCACACTGATGTCGTATCAATCCCCTTCAGCCTCTCTAAATCTTCAAACTGCAGCCTCGTTCGCAGGATGGATTCAGAGTAGATCGGCAAGTCTTCAGGCACGGGTTCACCTATTCCTATTCCCCTCCTCTGCGAGGAGGGGAATTGCTCCTTACACAATAATCCCACACGCCGGCATTATTCCCTCTCCCTCACGGCCTGTTTGGTTTCTTTTTCAATCGTCTTGCGCCGAGAGACTTCACGTTTATCGTGGACTTTCCGTCCCTTAGCCAAAGCAACCTCACATTTGAGTAGCCCGTCTTTCAGGTACATCCGCAGCGGCACCAGCGTCAAACCGCGCTCAGTGGTACGCCCAATGAGACGGCTGATCTCCGAACGTTTCAACAATAGTTTTCGCGTGCGTAAGGGATCGTGGTTGGCGTAATTGCCATGGGAGTACGGACTGATGTGGCAATTCAGTAACCAGACTTCTCCCGATTTTACGAGTCCATAGGCGTCTCTCAGATTTACCCGGCCTTCGCGCGCGGACTTGATTTCGGTACCCGTCAGGACAAGGCCGGCTTCGAATTTTTCAAGGAGCTCGTAGTTGTGGAAGGCTTGACGGTTGACGGCAATTTCCTTCACGGTCTAGGCTGCGTTGCCCCTGGAACGCCAAACACCGTTGGAGCACCGAACATATTCAAATTGTTCTGATTGTTTTGGGGCGCCCCAAACGGGCTAGGCGTCCCGAACGGGTTAGGTGTCCCGAAGGGGGTGGGCGTGGGGGTCCCTCCGACTGTGCCTGGCTGGTTCAGCCGTTGATCGGGAAACAGAGGACTCTGCTGCGCTGGTGCAGGTGCAGGGACAATTTGGGGCACAGGTTGGCCGGCGCGCGGATTTGCGATTGGTCCGAATGGCGTCTGGATAGTGGGTGGCTGCTGTTGTGGTATCGGCGGCTGGCCGGGCTGAGGCACCGGAATCTGCGGAAAATCCGGTGTGAATGGCTGTTCAACGGGCTGTGGTGAAAACGGCTGAGCCTGCGGCGCATTATAAATCGGCGCCGATTCCGCGCCGACTGGGGTCGTCTGTGACGCCGAAGTCACAATCACCCCTCGCCCTTCAACCACGACGTAGTCCAACGGCTGCCCTTGGAATATCTTTCGAACGCCATCCTCGAGACTCAAGCCTGAAAATTTGACACTGATGTTGCGGTTCGCAAGCTCTGCCGGAACCTTTGACTGCATGCCCGTCGCAAGGTCCAACAGGCGTAGCAATCGGCCAAGTGGAATGGTTTCGGCGTTGATGGAGAGCTTGTTATCGACGAGATCGATTTCGGGACCTTTACCGGCGGCGAAAGCACCGGCGCTCATGGCCAGGATTACTAAAAGCGTAGCAAGCGATGATTTCATAGATTCCACCATAGCTTAAGGACAATTTAAATTATAACCCGGTTTAGTGTGTTCTCTCCCTCTGGCAGAGGGAACCGCGACAGCCAGCGGGCTGGCGCGCCGGGTGAGGGTCACAATTTCCGCAAATCTTGAGACCTTCATCCTGCCTTCTCCCAGAGGGAGAGGGCAGGATTCCTACTTCGCCCCTCTACCTAAAAGCACGACCGGTACCGTTTTGAGCAAAATTTTTAAATCCAAGAGAAGGGACCAGTTGTCAATGTAGGTGAGATCGAGCTTCATCCAGTCTTCGAAGCTGACTTCGTTGCGGCCACGGATTTGCCAAAGGCAGGTCATGCCGGGCTTCATGCTCAACCGGCGGCGCTGCCAACGCTCGTAACGCGCCACTTCTTGCGGGAGCGGAGGGCGAGGGCCAACAAGGCTCATGTGGCCTTGTAAGACATTGAAAACTTGGGGAAGTTCGTCGATGCTGCGGCGGCGGATGATTTTGCCGATCGTTGTAACCCGGGGGTCACGCGAAGATTTGAAGACCGGTCCATCCATTTCGTTGAACGTCTCCAACTCGACGCGGTGCTGTTCGGCGTTGTCGATCATCGAGCGGAATTTGTACATCGTGAAAACGCGCCCGTTCAAACCGCAGCGCTTCTGCTTGAACAAGACCGGACCGGGCGAGGTGAGCTTAATAAGAAGGGCAGCCGGTAACATGACCAGCGGACCAAAAATGATGAGGATGAGCGTGGCTAAGAGAATATCGAGAATTCGCCGCACAAACATCAATCCTTCATTTGTGGGCGTCGTACTGAAAGAAAGGAGCGGAAAGCCCTCGAATTCGTCCAACTCCATTCGAGCTATCGAATGAGGAAAGAAATTCATCACCACGCGCGCCGTGACTCCAAGCTCTTCACACAGCAAGAAGATGCCGGTGTACTCATCAAGGCTTTCACGATCGATCGCAATGATCAATTCATCGACTCCTCCCTGTTCCAGGAGTGTCCGGATTTCGTCGCGGCCAAATACGCCGAGAAGTTTCAGTCCCCAAACGTCGTGGCGCTCGATCGTTCGGGCGAACTCATGTGCCGTTTTCTCATTACCCACCACAGCCACATGGCGTATGTCGAGAACACCGTGTTTCCTGACTTTAATCAAAACGACTCGATACGAAACAAGAAGGATGTAATTGATGACCAACGTGGACAAAACGATGATGCGATTCGAGGCGTCCGGGTTCACGAAGGAAATCAAAACCGCCACGACCAGCCATGCGAAACCTATCGCCTTCGAAAGCCGTCCGATTTGATTCAGCGGCGGCAGCGTCGGCTCGGAATAAACGCTAAAGAGGGGCAGCAACAGAGCCCAGGTTGGAAGGATGATTGCAATATGCCAAAAGTAAGTCTGAATGGGCATGACGATGTGTCCACTCAGTTCAAACAAGGAACGAAAGCGGTAAGCCAAAAAGAAACTCGCCGTTGTCAAAGCCAAGTCAGCCAGCCACAGGTTGACGGCAAAAATTCTTTTTCTTTGACCGATCATGCAGGTCCAGGAAGATGAACGCGCACTATAGATTTGAAACCAACAAGACATTATTGGCCCTTATCGCTGTTTTAGCAATCAACGTTGCAGGCTGCGCATCCAGGCAGGCGTACACGCGAGGCAACCGCGCGGAAATTACCAGGGATTTCGACACGGCAATGATCGAGTACAAGGCCGCTTTGGATCGGGATCCGCGGAACTACGAGATCCGCCTAAAGTACGAGCAGGCACGTTTCAACTCGGCCTTCCAGCACTTCGAAGCAGGACGGCGCGCTTTCGATAAACAGGATTACCAAACGGCAAAAATGGAATTCACGCGTGTGCTCGAGATCGACCCGACCCATACGCTCGCGGAACAGCAATTGGCCAAAGTGAACGAAGTCCTGACGAGCCGCAGCCGCAAAGAGCCGGAACCCGAGGTTCAGTTCGAGCAGCTCAAGGAAGAGACGCGCACAAATCCCACGCCGCAATCGCAGCTGGAGCCGAAAACCCGGGGCCCCATCGACGTTCACATGACGCAAGACAGCAAGATCGCGTTCGAAACCTTAGCTGAGTTGGCGGGTTTCAACGTGATTTTTGATCCGGACTTTCGTGGCGCCAGGATTCAGATTGATCTAAACAAAGTCGATATCTTCGAAGCTCTCGACATTTTGGCTCTGCAGACGCGCTCGTTCTGGAAGCCGGTCAACAGGACAACGATTCTTGTTTCTCCCGACAACCAAACGAAGCGCCGCGATTACGACGAGCTCGTGTTGAAAACGATCTACATGACGAACAGCGTCACATCGACAGAACTCACCGAGGCCATCACTACACTTCGCACGCTGCTCAATATGCGGTATCTGATGTCCAGCACTTCCATGAACGCCATTATCGTCCGCGATACGGCAGACCGCGTAGCGATCGCGGAAAAGATTATCGAAGATCTGGATAAAGCCAAACCGGAGGTGCTCGTCGAGGCGACCATAATGGAAGTCGACCGCAGCACGCTGCGTCAACTCGGAATCTTGCCCCCGCAGGGCACTGCCGTCACCACAACCGGGGGGACCGGGGGAACAGGTACATCAACTGGAACTTCTTTTCCCTTGAATAGGCTGCCGCGAAGCAGCGCGTCCTTCTCTCTTACGATTCCGCCAACAACCGCGCAATTCCTGGCAACTAGCACCAATACGCGGCTGCTGCAAAATCCGCGTATACGGGCGACCGACGGGAAGCTTGCTTCAATCCGCATCGGTTCACAGGTCCCGATCGCTTCGGGGAGTTTTCAACCGGCATTTGTGGGAGCAACGGGAACGCCGGTTGTCAACTTCCAATTTGTCGATGTTGGGGTAAACTTAGATATAACGCCTCGCGTTCTCCTCAATCACGAAGTTTCAATGACCGTCATGGTTCAAGTTCGTGCTGTCGCCGGAGACAGAAACGTTGGCGGCGTCACACAACCGGTGCTCACGAATCGTCAGGTACAACATGAAATTCGCCTGGCCGAGGGTGAAACGAACATTTTGGGTGGAATCATTACAGATACGGAAGCGACATCTCTCAACGGTCTTCCCGGTCTCAAGAATATTCCGATATTGCGATACTTTTTCTCACAAGAACAAAAATCCCGAGATTCGACCGAAATCATCATTATGCTGACACCGCATATTCTCCGCATGCCGAATATATCGGCGGGCAACTTGCGCGGTCTCTACACCGGCTCCGAAACCATCCCGCGGCTTCGGGCAAGTCCGGAGGTGCCGGCCATCGGCGCGCCGTCTCCAACGCCCGGGACTCCTGCGCCAGGTGCGCCCCCGGCTCCCCAACCGCCCGCCGGGCAACCCCCTGCTCCAACGCCTCCGCCCGCCGGAGCGCCGGCAGCGCCGCCTAATGCGCAGCCGCAAGCCCAACGGCAGACCAATTCGACTGTCATGTTCGCGCCGTCACCGCTCACGTTGCCGGCAACGGGAACGGAAACCTTAATTATCATTGGCAACGGAATGGACTTCTTTGGTGTCGATCTGACGCTTTCGTTTGAGCCCGGAGCAGTCAACATCCGGGAGATTCGAGATGGGGGTTTCCTCAGCCGCGACGGACAGATTGTGGCTTTCGTTCAAAGAATGGAAACCGAGAGCGGCACCGTTCGAATTTCAGTTGAGAGGCCCCCGGGAGCTGCGGCAGTGTCGGGAACCGGTAATCTCGTAACGCTGGTGCTCGCGCGCGGCATGCGAGCCGGTGATTCGACGATACGCATCACCGATTTTCGCATCCGCGATCCACAACAAAACGTCGCAATCGGACAACCGGCGGAGGTGCGCGTCTTAGCTCCATGAAGAGCACGACTGTAGCGGCGGTCCGCGAAGCGCTAGCGCGGCAGCGCGCAGCCTCAAGAAACGACCGCCGACAATCTCCTGATCGCTGCACAGCCGGCGCTCATAGAGAGCCGCTACAGCTCGGCTTCACACTGATCGAGTTGATCGCAACGGTCTTCATTATTTCGATCCTGCTCGGTGTGGCCGTTCCGTTGGCCCGGAACTCGATCCAGCGTCAAAAAGAAGTCGCGCTACATGAGGCCCTGCGGGAGCTACGCACAGCGATCGACAAATATAAGGAGGCGTCGGAACGGGGCATGATTCCGATGAAACTCGACACCGAGGGGTACCCGGAATCGTTGCGGGTGTTGGTCGAAGGCGTGGATATGAACGGTACCGTCGGCAAGAAACTGAAACTTCTGAGACGCATACCGACCGATCCGATGACCAACACGACCGAATGGGGGCTGCGTTCGTACCAGGATGATCCCAAGAACAATTCTTGGGGTGGTCAAAATGTCTTCGATGTGTATACGAAGTCGCAGGGGACTGCGTTAGATGGAACGAAGTATAAAGATTGGTAACGTGTTCAGACATTCCCCTCCTCGCAGAGGAGGGGTGGCGCGACAGCTTAATAGAAGCTGGCGCGCCGGGGTGGTCAGACCGGCGCAACGTCCCGCGGCGCATCCACCGCTCCTCTGCGAGGAGGGGAATAGTTACGGTTTTACTCTTCTCGAGTTGATGATCGTCATCGCCATCCTAGGGATCTTGGCTTCTATTGCGATCCCCATGTACAGGGCCGTGGTGCTCAATGCCAGAGAAACCGTTTTGAAGGACAATCTGCGGGAAATGCGGCGCGTAATCGACCAGTACACAGCTGATAAAAAGAAGGCCCCGGTCAGCCTGCAGGATCTCGTCGACGCCGGTTACTTTCGTGAAATGCCGGTGGATCCCATGACCCATTCTAATTCCAGCTGGCAACCGGTTAACGATACGTCGGTGACGTCACCGGATCAGACCGAGAGCGGCATCGTGAACGTCCACAGCGGGTCAGCTGCGATCTCGTCGGAAGGCACGCCGTACAACACCTGGTGAGTTATTCAAGCCCCAGACTTCTAAGCATCTCCTCGTCATCCCGCCAGTGCTTCTTGACTTTGACGTGCAGCTCGAGGAAAACCTTTCGTCCGAAGAAGGATTCCAGTGCCTTACGCGCCTCCGTTCCAATCTGCTTCAATTTCTGTCCGGCCTTGCCGATCACGATCGCTTTTTGGGAATCGCGCTCAACGAAAATGCTTGCAAAGATGCGCTGAAGTTTTTCGTCCTCTTCAAACCGGTCGATCACCACTGCAGTCGAATATGGCATTTCTTCCTCGGTTAAAACGATTAACTTTTCACGGATCATTTCTGCAGCGATGGCTCGTTCTGGCTGATCGCTGATTTGATCATCCGGATAAAACATCGGCCCTTCGGCAAGATATTTGAGGATTTCACTGAGTAGCGAGTCGACGTTCTCACCCGATAACGCGCAAATCGGAATGATCTCTTCGAAATCACCCGCCTTTGAATAGCGATCGATGATTGGAAGCAAGTTCTTCTTTTCAACGAGATCGATTTTGTTTAACAGGAGAATTTTTTTTCTGGTAAGCGGCTTCAACAACTCGAGCGTGAACTCGTCGCCCCGCCCGAATTCAGCGGAGGCATCGACGATGAGCAGGATTAGATCGGTGTCCGCCATCGCCTCCCGCACGGCTTTCATCATGCTTTGATTCATTCGGTGAATCGGTTTGTGAATACCCGGCGTGTCTAGAAAAATAATTTGCCCATCAGGTCTGGTTACGATTCCCCGGACGATGCGCCGCGTGGTTTGCGGCTTCTTCGTAACAATGGAGACTTTCTCGCCGACAAGGTAGTTGAGCAGTGTGGATTTTCCGGAATTTGGCCGCCCGACGATCGAAACGAATCCGGACTTCATGACACTAGTGTCGCGTTTCATAAATAGCTGCACCATTGCCGATGGGGCTTGCGAGGCGAGGTCGAGGAGCGATGAGGAGGCTGATGCTCATTCATCGCCGACGAATCGCGACGACGAGATCGCCCGCAACCCCCATCGGCCCTTCGGGTTGCGGCGGAACGGCCCCGTCTTCGTTGTCGCTCCTCGGTCACAATGAAAGAGCATTGCTTCCTCGTCGCTCCTACAATCCGGGGCCGTTGCGCTCGCAACAATGGTGCAGCTATTTATGAAACACGACACTAGGATGTCATTCTTTTGGGACCATCGGCTTGAGGCGCAGGCGTCGCACGCGCCGACGGTCGGCCTCGAGCACTTCGACCTCGATTCCGCCGTGCTCGATTTTTTCTCCTGGAACGGGGACTCGTCCAAAGAGTTCAATGACGGCGCCGGCAACCGTAGTGCAATCGGTCTCGGAAACCAAGGGAATTCCCAATTTTTCTTCGAGCGCACCAAGTTCGAGGCTGCCGGGCACGATAAACACACCACGGCTCTCCTCGATGACTCTCTCGCCGTCGGGTTCCGATTCGTCGCGGATATCGCCGACAATTTCTTCGATGAGATCTTCCATTGTGATCAGCCCCGCTACTCCTCCGTACTCATCGACGACCAAGACCATTTGATCGCCTTTCTGCTTCATCTCCCGAAGGAGATCGTCCACGGGTTTGGTCTCGGGCACAAAATAGGCCGGTTTGATCAGAGATCGGAAATTATCGAGCTTGTCGCCCCGCTGCCAGACGCGCAGCAAATCGCGCTCGTGAACGATGCCTTCAACATTGTCGAGGTCATCGCGATAAACGGGAATCCGGGCATGACGCTTGTTGATCACAAGTTGAAGCAATTTCTCCACAGACGAGTTTATGTCGGTTGCCACAATCTGAGTGCGCGGTGTCATTACATCTCGCGCCACGATGTCGCCGAACTGCAGGATCGACTGGATCATTTCGCCTTCGTCGCGTTCCAAAATTCCTTCTTCCTGGCCCGCATCGATGAATGCCTGAATCTCTTCTTCAGAGGCTTCCTCTTCCTTAGCCGGTTCTATTTGATCTTCCAGGCGGTGAAAATAGTTCAGCGCGGACATAAACATGCGCGAAATAGGGCCTAAGATGAAATGAGACGCCTTGAAGACCGGAAAGAAAAGAACCAGAACAAATTCAGGATTACGCCGGGTAACGATCCGCGGAAGAAGATGGCGGAAAATCAGGATTAGAAACATCATAACGACAACCGTCGCCACTACAGAAGTCGTATATCCGATAGGCCGCTGCTCCAGCGCCGTAAACAAGGAGACGGCTCCCGATACCAAAAGCATTTGAATGATAATGTGAATGGAAGTCAGGACTTCCGTCCGCGTATCGAGTAGCGCCGCAATCGATGAAGCGGCTTTCCCCCTTGGTCCGTCGACCAGACGGCGCATCGATACCTTGTTCACATTTGCGAACGCGACGTCGATGATCGACATCACCGTCAGCCCCGCAATGAACAGGACCGCGCCGAGTAATTCCGTTGCGCTTAACATTGGAACCTTCGCCGTAAACGGCGTTCCATAGCCCTCATCTCACCGTTGTCGGTTTCGTGGTCGTATCCCAACAAATGCAAGAGTCCATGCAGAATGAGGCGCCGAATGTTGGTTTCAAAACTGAGCGTGCTGGATTTACGTGATTGATTATAAGCCGTTTCAGACGAGATGAGAATATCGCCCAAATACCCTCCATCTCCCTGAAAAGACAACACATCCGTCGACTTGTTGAAACCACGATAATCGCGGTTGAAACGACGCATCTTCTCATCGGTGAGGAACACAACCGAAAATCCACGCTCCTGCAATCCAAGTGCCGGAGCGAGCGACTCGAGAAAGCGGCGAAGCCTTCCATTCTCGATGGCGTGCTTCCGCTGTTTGTTAATAATCAGGAAGTTTTCTCTAAGTGGAAGCTGCATCTTGTCCGAATTGCAGCGACTCCTGGCGCGCGGTGTTCTGTGCGCTATAGGACTCATAAGCCCGGACAATCCGCTGTACGAGCGGATGACGGACGACATCTCTCTCGTTGAAATAAATGAACGAAATTCCCTCAACACCGGAAATAACATTCCGCGCTTCAATCAATCCCGACATTTTTCCTATTGGAAGATCGATCTGGGTAATGTCGCCCGTGATTACAGCCTTGCTGCCATACCCGATCCGCGTGAGGAACATTTTCATTTGCTCGGTTGTCGTATTCTGTGCTTCGTCGAGAATGACAAATGAATCGTTTAACGTTCGTCCACGCATAAAAGCAATGGGCGCAATTTCGATCACCCCACGCTCAACGTTGCGATCCACCCGTTCCACATCAAGCATGTCGTAGAGCGCGTCATATAGAGGCTTCAAGTACGGATCGATTTTCTCCTGAAGCGTTCCCGGAAGAAATCCGAGCCTTTCGCCGGCTTCGACCGCTGGCCGCGTCAGAACGATACGGCTGATTTTTTTCTCCAGTAGCGCACGCACGGCCATGCTGACGGCGAGATACGTTTTTCCGGTACCGGCAGGCCCGATCCCAAAAACCATATCGTGTTTTTCTATGGCTTCGATGTAGAGCTTTTGGTTGAGTGTCTTCGGCGCGACATTCCGTTTTCCTGCTTGAAGGCTCTTAGAGCTCGACACCACACCGCGCAGGCTTTGTGACGTGTCTTCGGAAATGATCCGGATGATCGATTTCAGATCGCCGTTGCTGAACCTTACACCTTCCGTTCGCAGCTGCGCATAGTCTTCCACGAGCCGCTCGACCAGCTGAACGTGCTCGTCCTCACCGTCGATTGTGAGATTGTTTTCGCCGTCGATATGAATCTGAACTTTGAGGAGAGACTCGAGATATTTGATATTTCCGTCGTACGTTCCGAAAAACTCGGCGACGCCGTCGCCGATTCGAATGCTTTTCTTCATCCTACCTATAGGTACCTAGTCTAATTATAACATTGGGCCTTTACCCGAAAATTCGGGGATTTTCTGATATTATTCTTATTTTTGAAGGAGATTCGATGGCAAATCATCCGTCCGCGCTCAAAAGGTATCGCCAAAGTCAGCGGCGTCGCCTAGTCAATCAGATGAACCGTCACAAGTTGAAGACTCAAATTAAAAAGCTGCGAGCGGCAATCGCTGCGGGAAAAGGCGCAGATGCGAAGCCGCTGTTGCCTGCCACTCTCAGTATTATTGACCAGTCCGTGCAAAAAGGCGTGATCAAGAAAAATACGGCACGCAGGTACAAATCACGTCTGGCGAAAAGGGTCAACGGTCTACCTGCATAGCCCAGTTCACCATCATCTTCCACAGCATTACGTCAAAGTAACCCTCGGGATTGGGCGTCGAGGTCTTCAAGGCACGATCGGCATTGAGTAATAGCCGGAACCCGGCCGCGAGTTGTCTCCACTCGAACTTCTTGCATGAGGCGGCAAAATCCGCCGCTTTCCATGCGGGTATCAGAGCGGTGGCTGCGATCTCTTTCGCGTTTTTTTTCTCGACTAGCGACTTCCCGATAAAAAGCTGGCGCCATACCCGGACGATCCGCGAAAGTGCGATTAGCGGTTCCACGCCTTCATCGAGCATTGCTCCAACAACCTGCACGGCCTTCTTGTAATCTCCCGCCAGAACCGCGTCGTCGAGATCGAAAGCACCAAACTGTTCCGAACGCAGAATCAGTACATCGACGTCGCGCATTTCGATCGGCCGCGCATTGCCCGTATACGTTTGCAGTTTTTCAACCTCATTGTGCAATTGATAAAGGTCGGTACCAACGTTATCGGTGAGATACCGAGCGATTTGGGGTGTGAGTTTATAGCGGTCCATCAACCAACGGGCAACATCCGCCGGCCTCAATGAGTCGATTTCGATGACGGGAAAAATCTTTGGCCAAGATTCGACGGGCTTACGCGTATCCGTCACGAGGACAATTCGCAATGACGCGTCCGGTAGGCTTTGAACCCTTCCCAAGACTTCAATTCTTGCTTTCGTGAGTCTGGCGGCATCAGTCACGATAATCAGCCGGTTCTCGGCGAATAGCGATCGTGTCAGCGCGTCATCGATCAGCCGGCTTGATGGAATCTCCTCGAACTCCTTCGCGCTATATTTTTTGGAAACCCATTCGCCGGCTGGAATACCAGAGATGCGTTGCCAAACCACCCGCGATTCCTCAATCAAGAAATCGTCTTCGCAGACGAACACGTAAACTTTGGAACTCTGCTTTGGTTGAATCTGCTTGAACTCCCAAAATTTCATTTTGAGTGCAGCAGAGAAGCCACGAGCGACGACGCGAAATGCCGCGCAAGCCTGTCCAGCGCCGCCGTATCTTCGGCCACGAATTCGCTGGAGCTCTGCGAGAGCTCGAATACCTCGCGAAAGGACCAGCGATCATTTTGAAACAAGACTTTGCCTGTTCGCGTATCCGTAACGTGGACGCTCAGGTCAACGAGCATCGTGTATGCTGAACCCCTCCCTTGCTGGTTAAAAATGACGGGCACCGCGTTATAACCCAAGACTTCACCGCTCATTAAGAGATCGCCTGCATTGTCGGACACGACTTTGAACCGGGTCCGCCGGATGAGTTCGCGACGAACTTCTTCCGCCAAGCGCTGTTCGATTCTGTAGGTTGTCGTTTTGTTGATGAAGGTCGGCACGGCAATAGTACTGCCGGCACCTTCATTAAGTTGCGAATTGGCCAGATGATACCCGCAGCCGCTTGCAGCGAGGCAGACAAGACTGATTAATTTACGGACCACGGCCTTATCATAGCGTAATGAGGAATGACGGGTAAGGCGCATTCCCCTCTCCTTCTGGGAGAGGGCGGCGCAAAGCGCCGGGTGAGGGTCGCGCGAAGCGCGAGCCCGATAGGGCGAAGCCTCAAAAGAAGTCTATTCGAATCTTGAGACCCTCACCCTGCCCTCTCCCAGAGGGAGAGGGGTGACGGTACTCATGAACGAAATTTATGCGTACGCCCTGAAACTCTTGCGCGGCCGCGATTACACCATTTCGAAATTATGCGCAAAGCTGGAAGCGAAGTTCGGGTCGGTCCCACCGGAAGTCATTGAACAACTGCTGGAAAAAAAATTTCTGAATGACCGCCGGTTTGCTGAGAATTACATAGCAAAGCGGAAGTCCTGCGGAGCTCAACAGGTTCGAGAAGAACTGCTGGCCCTCGGGATCTCGGCGAAACTGGCGGAAGAAATCGTCTCTCACACAGAGTGGCCCTCGCTTCAGGACGCCCTCACGGCTAAAATGAGGGATTGGAATTTGCGTCCCCCTCTTCAACCCCGCGATGCCGGCCGGCTTTTTAGGTCTTTGCTTCGTCTTGGTTACGATGAGGACGCCATCCGAGAGGAATTAGAACAACTTGAACAGTAATGAAATCCGCCGGCGGTTTCTTCAGTTCTTTGCAGATCGCGGTCACGCCATCGTTAAGAGTTCCTCTTTGATCCCGGCCGAAGATCCGACGTTGTTGTTCGTCAATGCGGGAATGAATCAGTTCAAGGACGTGTTTCTCGGACGCGAGCAACGTTCCTACACCACGGCAACAAGCTGCCAAAAATGTGTCCGCGCCGGCGGCAAGCACAACGATCTGGACAACGTCGGACATACGCGGCGGCACCAGACCTTTTTCGAGATGCTCGGAAATTTTTCGTTCGGCGGATACTTCAAGAAAGAAGCTATCGATTACGCGTGGACACTCCTGACACGAGAATTCAAACTGCCGATCGACAAGCTGTGGGTCACGATTTTCCGCGAAGATGATGACGCGGCAAAGTCCTGGATTTCCGGTCCCGGCGTCGCTCGCGACCGGATCTTGCGTCTGGATGAAAAAGACAATTTTTGGCAGATGGGGGATACGGGACCTTGCGGACCGTGCTCGGAGATTCATTACGACCTCGGTCCGGCTGCGAGCGAACTTGGACATACGAACTGCGCGTTTCCTTGCGATTGCGGCCGCTATGTGGAGATTTGGAACCTCGTGTTCATGCAGTTCGATCGCGACTCCGAAGGCCACCTCTCGCCATTACCTAAACCATCGATTGATACGGGCATGGGTCTGGAACGCATCGCCTCCGTCCTTCAGGGAAAGATCAGCAATTACGAAACCGACCTGCTCAGGCCGATCATTGACGAGGCTTGCCAATTATTCAACGTTGAATACGGCGGGGCGGCCTCTTCCGACGTCTCGCTCCGGATCATCGCCGACCATGTCCGCGCCGCGACTTTCTTGATTAGCGACGGTGTGATCCCATCCAATGAAGGCCGCGGGTACGTTCTCCGTAAGATCATGCGGCGCGGGATTCGGCAAGGAACCCTGCTCGGTTATAAGGAACCTTTCCTGTACACGTTGTCCGGCTACGTTGTTGAGATGATGAAGGAAGCGTATCCGGAACTGATCCACACGCGCGAGTACGTCGCGCGCGTCATCAAGACCGAGGAAGAACGTTTCGCCGCCATGGTGACGGTTGGCTTACAGCGGCTTGAACAAACGATCCATCAGCTCGTCAATTCAGGCAAAGATGTCATTCCCGGTATCGAAATTTTCAAGCTCTACGACACCTATGGATTTCCGCTCGATTTCACTAAAGAAATCGCCGACGAAAAATCGATGCGACTTGATATGGACGGCTTCGAAGCGGAACTCGAGAAACAGCGCGAACGCGCGCGCCAGAGCTGGAGAGGCGATGAGACGGCGGTCAGTCCATTCTATGAAAAATTCGTTGGGAAGGGCGGGACCCCGTTCCTTGGCTATGACGCGATCCGGTCCACCAGCCGCATCGCCGGGTTTCTGGTGAATGGCATGCCGGTCGACTCTGTCGGGGGCGGCCAAACGGCAGAAATCATTCTCGATGAGACGCCGTTTTACGCTGAATCCGGCGGGCAGGTGGGCGATACCGGCACCTTGACGTCACCCTCCGGAGTGGCGCGCGTCCTCGACACTTATTCGCCGGTTCGGGGCGTCATCGTTCACAAAGTGCAAATGGAATTTGGGAACCTCGCAGTGAACGATGAAATACAAGCTCAAGTCGATGAAGAGCGGCGGTTGCGAATCGCGGCGAATCACACCGGCACGCACATTCTTCACGCAGTACTGCGCGAGACGTTAGGAACACATGTGAAACAGGCCGGCTCGCTCGTCGCTCCGGATCGTCTTCGTTTCGATTACACCCATTTCGCGCCGCTCACCGACAGGGAAATCGAAGAAATCGAGCAGAAGATCAATCGGATCGTTTTCCGAAATCTCCCGGTTCAGACCGAAATCATGGAAATCAACCAAGCGATCGCTCGAGGCGCACTCGCGTTTTTCGGCGAGAAGTATCAGCAGCAAGTCCGTGTGGTGTCAATACCCGAGGTGAGCATGGAACTCTGCGGCGGAACACATACCAGAATGACAGGCGACGTCGGCCTGTTCAAAATTGTCGGCGAATCGAGTATAGCTTCCGGCATTCGGCGCATCGAAGCTCTCACCGGTTTTGGAACATTTGTCCGCCTGGAAGAAGACGAAAACCTGCTCCAGGAGATTGCCCACACGTTACGGGCGCCGCGAACCGAACTTACACGGGCAATCACGCGTCTGCTGGAACAGCAGCGGCACCTTGAAAATGAATTGGAGGCGCTGAAGCGCAGAACCGCAAAGTCGCAGATCGGAAATCTGGTTGAAAGCCCGGCAACAGTTAAAGGCATTTCCGTGGTGTCGCGTCGAGTCGAAGGTGTGGATGCTTCCATGCTTCGAGAATTGGCCGAGAACGCCGGCACAAAAATTGGTTCCGGTGTCGTTGTCCTCGGTTTAGCCTCTGATGGTAAGGCGTCGCTGGTAGCGGTAGTTTCGCAGGATCTTCAAAAAAGGCTACACGCCGGCAGGATTATTAAAGAGGTTGCGGCCTTGGTCGGTGGAAGCGGCGGCGGCCGCCCGGATTTTGCTCAGGCGGGTGGAAAGAATGCCGAAAAATTGGAAGAAGCTTTACAAGCTGTGTACAATATCGTGGCTGAGTTTCTCGTCTAAGACACTTTAGGTTGTGGACGTGTTGCGAAATCAATTTGCCGTGCTCCTCGGCGGAGTGGTGCTGTTGGGGCTGATCAAAACGGGGCCGGCCCGCGCCGAGGACAAGATTCAGGCGGTTGTTAATTCCAGTGGGAGAATTGTTTTCACGAATCTTGCCGGCAATGCGCCAACACCTCGCGTTGACGATGTTCCGCCTGTCATCGATAACACCCCTCGTCCCCCGGCTCCGGTGATTGCGCCTTCAACTGATTTGCTTGCCGAAGCGATGCCGGAAGCACTTCGAAAACTTGTCGAGTCCATTTCTTTAAGTCATGGTGTCGATCCCGCGCTGGTTCGAGCCGTGATCAAGACGGAATCCAACTTCAATCGCTGGGCGGTGTCTCCTAAAGGCGCGCGGGGCTTGATGCAACTCATACCCGAGACAGGCAGGCGGTACGGGGTGCGGGATTTTTTTGATCCACAGCAGAATGTCGAAGGGGGCGTGCAATATTTGAAGTTCCTCCTTGAAAAATTCAACGGGAATTTAGATTTGTCATTGGCTGCATATAACGCCGGTGAAAACCTCGTCGAAAGGCTGGGACGTATTCCCCCAATTCCCGAGACGACGAATTACGTGCGGCAGGTACGTGCGAGCTACTTGAAACG
>Ga0209058_1001214_pt1 | contig 22049 bp, 25 predicted proteins | sample GraSoiAngelo_147_FD_185904 | JGI IMG/M metagenome (GOLD analysis project Ga0209058, IMG submission 185904) | Grasslands soil microbial communities from the Angelo Coastal Reserve, California, USA - 14_1009_05_40cm (SPAdes) (version 2) | ecosystem: Environmental > Terrestrial > Soil > Grasslands ... | reverse complement strand
CACGGCCACGCGGACGCCGATGGAGCACGTCTGTATCAAGGTTCCCAACGGCTGGAAGAATCCCATTATATTGCGGAAGGGCATAGGCTGCCTTCGGGTGTCCGAAGCCTCTCTCGAACGCCTGCGGAAGTTCTTGCTGCCCCTGGAGCTCGCCGAAGCGGAACTGAAGGCGAAACCGGCCGCCGCGGTGATGATCATCGTGCGGGATGGCCCCCGAGGTCTCGAGGTGCTCCTCGGCGAGCGGACGAAGCGGGAGGGCGACCCATGGTCCGGACAGATCGGCCTTCCGGGGGGCCGCCATCGGGCCGAGGATCCGACGATGCTCGCGACCGCGGTCCGCGAGACGAACGAGGAGGTTGGGATTGATCTCGAGGGACGCGCGGAGATCCTCGGTCACATGCCGCCTCGGGCGCCCGGCAACAAGCCGGAGGTGCTCGTCGTCCCCTACGTCGCGCTGGCGACGGCCCCGATCGAGGCGACGCCGGGGCCCGAGATGGCCTCCGTGTTCTGGGTGCCGCTCCCCGATTTGTTGGCGAACCAGGGGAGGGCGACGGTCTCCACGATCCTCGGCGAGTTGAACGTGCCCTCCTTCACCTACGAGGGACGTCTGATCTGGGGATTCACGTACCGGATCCTCGAAGAGCTTCTCGTCTTCGTCGGGCTCAGCGCTTGAGGCGCGGATCCCGCGGCGGGTTCGGGCCGTGCAGGAGCCGCTCGAGGAGGCCCGGGTCGTCGATTGCGTCGATGAGGTCGCGACTCGAAACGTTCTCCAGGTCCCGCGCCGAGGTCGTGACGTCTTCGCGAGATACCGTCTTCGACGCGCGGTCCGAGAAGTGCGCCGCGTCGACGGCCTTCCGGAGGGCCACGGCGGAAACGACTTCTTTTTCCGACGGCTTCGGCGTCAGCTCGATCCGGCGGTGGGCTTCGCGTCCCTCGACCGTCAGGCCGTCGAGGCGCTGACCGCATTCCGGGCAGAGAAGGGATCCCGCTCGGGTCGGCCGCATCTCCGCGGCGATGATCAGCATCCGCAGGAAGAGGTAGATCACGATCGTCGCGAGGAAGTACGACTCGATCGGCGCCCTTGACAAGGCGAACGGTCCGTTCAGATAGAGGATCTCGTGATTGATGAACAAGAACGACGCGACTCCCGCGAGGCTCACGATCGCGAGTTCCCGCGCCGCCGATCGTCTCTCCCGGGTCCTGAACCGTGTCAACGGAACCCTCCCGCTGGGCCGACTCCCAAGGGAATCCAGCCCTCCTCGTGACCTCTCACGACTCGGGCCGGGATATACCTTTGGACGGCGGTCGAGCGGATATCAAAAATGAGAAGGAGGGGATGAAGTATATCCGATTCCGAAATAGGATTGATGGACTCGGATGGCGAACTTGATGAGACCGAGGACGCTGTCGATCATCTTCGGCGGCTTCTTCGCCGTCGTCGCGTACTTCGCTTGGACGTTCGCGAATGCCCAGACGACGACGACGCCCTGGTTTCCGGCGAACATCTCGCGATGGATCTACACGACGTACATGTTCGTCGCCGCGATCTTCCTCATCGGGCTCGGCGGGCTCGCCGTGAGCATCCGCCGCTCGTTCGCTCGGCAGATTCGAGACCTCGAGGGGAAGCTGCAGCGAGGCTCGTCCCACAACCCGGGGTCGAACGCGCTGCCCCCGCCGCTCCCGGACACGACCACGAGCCGGGACCACGTCGATCGCGACATCGACGAGCTGCTCGAGAGCCTCAGTGAGGTCGAAGCGAGCGCGGCTCGGGACGCGCGGGCGATGGAGATGGAACCCGCGGGCATCCCGGAGGTCCCGACGATCGAGGCGACGGATCGGGAGATCGCGGTGCGCCGCTCCCGACTCATCCAGCGACAGAAGCTCCTAGGACGCTTCATCATCGGGCCGGCCGCCGCCTCCGCGCTCATCCTCGGCGTATCCGGCATGATGCTGCCCGGCGCCGACACCTTCGCGCAAAATCCGCCGTACGTGTTGAACACCGCGCTCATCCTCGGCATCAGCTACAGCTGGATCGGGGTCGGCGCGTACATCGCGGCGACGGTTGCCGCGCTCGTCAGCCGAGGCGGCGGGAAGCGGAAGTAGTCGATGGGCCAGAAGGCGATCCTCAAGGCTCATGTTCGAAACGAGCACCCATCGGGGATGCCTTTATATATCGCAACAATCCTGCGACCCTATTGAAGGGAAAGGAGCATCGCAATGATCACGACCGTCGTCACCGTGACGTCGACCTTCCTCGCGGGTACCTTCGGCGCCGCCGCGGTCGCCGCCCTCATCCTCTTCCTGATCATGCGCGAGCTGACGAGCGCCCACGCGGAGGAATCGGGCAGCATGCGGTCGAAGATTCTGTCCCACACGCTCCTTGTGCCGATCAGCCCGCTCCTCGTGGTTTTCGCCTTCATCGTCGCGGTGAAGGTCCTCGAAGTCCTCTAGGTACTGCTCGGTTTAGCCCTCCGCGTCACGCCGTCCAGGGAGGCGAAAGCTACTTGGTGGAGTGGTGTTCCGGTTTGGACGCCGGTCTCAAAACAGTCAGCCTCGGGCCCGATTTGGCATGAGGCTCCGCGAGCCAACGGAGGGTCGTGAGGAGCCCTGGATCTAATCCGTGAGGACCTTCTAGGTGCTCCAAGGCGTCCAAGATCTCCAGCCAGGGGGTGTCGCTGCTAAGTCCCGTCCGGGAGGCCAGGACGGCCCGGATCGACTTCTCGACCGTCGGCCCTAAGAGACGTTCAACGGCCTGGTCGGCCGCGCTTCGCCTTCTTTCGCTCCGAGGGCGGTCCCCTGATCGCTCGGTCGAGCCTTTCGACTCACGGGCAGGGGAAGGGTTCCCGGCGGATGATGGGGTCCGCCTCCGTGTCGTTCGGTCGACGCTCCAACACGCGACGTCTGCGCGAGGCGACGCAAAACTGAGCCCCCTGAGAGGCCGCGATTGTCCCGAAAAGTTCCGTCGGGGGTCAAGAGAGATACGTGTACACGGGCCACCGCACGTAAGACAAAGCGTTCGCTTCCTCCCGCATGCAAACGTCTTGGTCGCGTACCGAGATCGATCCGTTCTCTTGGACCGCGGATTCAGCGGATCGTTCAGCGGATCGGATCGTCGTGGATCGACCAATCCCGACGGGGCTCGATCGAAGGCGTCGCGACGTCGCCGTGGCTTTGCCTCCATCGGACGTAGGCCTCGGTCTCTCGATGGTTGATCGCGGCGAGCCTCTCCTCGTCGTCGCCGGAGATGATCACGCCGCGCATGTGACCGAGATCGCCGATCACATGTTGGATGTCGCGCATCAACACCGCGAGGCGCGAGGGCACTTCCGAGAGCCACGACTCCAGACGCTTGTCGCTGGACTTCACGCTCTTGAAGATGCCCGCCGTGGCCGGGCCGGTCACGTTGAACAGCTTCTGCAGTTGCCGCTCCCGGAGGGCGGCCTCATCGTTGAACGTCCCGACCCCGTGGTAATACCGGTAGAGGTTCGAAGCCACCTGATCCGGCGCGCTGTCCAGGAGGCGGTGAAGCCCGCCGATGGCGAGAAACCGCTCCCACGCATCCACGGGGAACGTGTCGACGGACGAGGCCCACGTGCGCAATGCGTCCAGGCTCGGCTCCGAATTGACCCCTTGGCGGACGAGGGCCATCCTCCGATCGAGGCTCTCGAGATGCTGCGACAGCTCTTGATGGAGTTCCCATAGTGCAAAGCCGAAATGCCTGCGGACCTCGGCGCGACGGAGGGCTTGCTGGACGGTCTGTGTCAGGAAGACGACCTCCATCGCGACCGCGGTCGGAAGGATCAGCTCGACCGGGACGCCCGCGGCCCGCGACAGAGAGTAGGCGATCGGCGGCACGACGCAGACGGCCAGGATGAGCCATAACGGTAGACCGAGTACGCTCCCCCGCATCCGCGAACCGATTCATCGATGTGCCTTTAACCTTCCGGGCTCCTCGCTTGAGGGATTGACAAAAAGTGGACCATATCGGCCAAGGGTGTCGGATTTCACACGCCGAACGAAGCGCGCAAAACCAACCCGTTCGATGGTGTCGACACGTCCGCGTTGGGAAGCCGGCGATGGCGCGACGCTTTCCGTCGATTGCGATTCAGTTGTTGATAATCTTCTTCGAAAGTGACCGGTGATAATCTCACCGGATAACCGGCCCTTCGCTCTATATATGGACTCCCCGGCCTTCGCGCGTCGCTGATTTGGATGCTCCGCATGGGCGACCGAGGAGTTGGGGAAGGCCCTATCGATGAGGCTTTCGACGCCCGAATGAAACGGGCCGTCGCCGTCCTCCAGGCCCTGCTCGACTACTACCGCGTGAAGAAAGTCCCACCCATTGCGAGCATGGAGCGGATCGAAATCGAGGACGCGGCCCTCGCCGTGGCGGTCGGCGACTTCTGCCTCACGGACGTCGCGCTTCGATTGGATGCGCTCCGGTATGACCTCGACCCCGCGGGCGAACCGCTGACGGACGAGGACGGCTTCCCCGTGGAGTGATCTCGTCGACGTCTGGTTGATCGTCCCGACCTAAACAGTCATCCGTTGACGCTCGTATTCCGCGGCGAGCGTGGGCTGCATGGAACCCACCGAGGGCCACGTCAAGATTCTCGGCTTCGATCTGTTCTATCGCACGTACGGACGGCCGACGAAAGGGACCATCCTATGCTTGCACGGAGGGCCGGGGGCCACCCACGACTATCTGCTGTCTCTCGAGGACCTGGCCCAGTTCGGGTATCGCGTCGTCCTGATCGACCAGCTCGGTTGCGGGAAATCCGAACGGCCTCGGGGCACGGCCCTCTACACGATCGCGCACAACGTCGAGGAAGTCGAGGGTGTCCGCAAGGCGCTGCAACTCGGCAAGGTCCACCTCATGGGGTCGAGCTACGGAGGCGCGCTGGCGATTGCGACCGCGTTGAAGTACCAGCGGAACCTGAGGAGCCTGGTCATCACGGGAGGCCTCGCGAGCGTCCCGCTGACCGTCCGCGAGATGCGGCGACTCGTGAACCGCCTCCCGCCGAAGACCCGGGCGACCCTCGCGAAATACGAGGCGAGGGAGGACTACGAGAACCCCGAGTACCTGGCCGCCGTCGACGTGTTCTACCGGAGGCACGTGTGTCGCCTCCCCGTTTGGCCCCGTGAGGTCACGTACAGCTTCGAGCATCTGAGCCGACCGGTCTACTTCACGATGAACGGACCGAACGAGTTCACGATCATCGGCACGATCAGAGACTGGGATGTCACGGACCAACTGCCCACGATTCGGGTCCCGACCCTCGTGACCGTGGGACGATACGACGAGGTCACGCCCCGCGTGGCCGAGAGCATTCATCGGGGGATCCGCGGCTCCAAGCTCGTGCGGTTCGAGAAGAGCGCCCACTTGGCGATGTGGGAAGAGCGGTCCCATTACATCGGAGTCGTCCGCGATTTCTTGGACCACGTCCGCTCCAAATGAAGGGGACCCCATGTCGTTTCCGCCGTTTCCAGGGGAGAGACGCCCGCGTCCGCGGATCGAGACCCTCGCCGACCTGGTGTTCGGCCTCTCCCTGTCGATCGGGGCGATCGGCCTCATCGCCAGTTCGCCGACCACGCAAGGGGAGATCAACAGCCACATCTTCGCCTTTGGATTCACGTTCTTGGTCCTGATCACGGCGTGGATCATCTACACGACGTACATGTCCGTCCTTCCCGGAGACACGAGGGCCGTCACGTTCCTCAATGTCAGCCTCCTCCTCTTGGTGGCCCTGGTCCCCTACTTGCTGAACAGCGTGGAGCTCGCGAACCCCTCGCTCAGCCCGGCCGAAGCATCCGCGATCGGGGCGTACGCATCGACGCTGTTCACCTTGGACCTCACCGGGATCTTGGTGATCCTCGCCGCATTCGCGCACGTCCTCAGCTTGGAAGAGAAGAACCTCGTCGCGCCGGAACTCGCTCGACTGTTCCGAAACGGGAGAAACCGCATGGTGATCCTGTCCCTTGCCACCGCGACTTCCATCGCCCCGCAGTTTTGGGAGTGGACCTGGTTCGGGGTGCCGGCCCGCTTGTACATCTGGTATCTGCCGCTCATCTCGTACTGGGTCGGACGAGCCATCCGTCCGCAGAGTCGCACCTACCGGATTTCGTGAACACCCGTCTCGCAGAACCATCGCGCGGCCGAGATCGGATGACTCTCTCGAAGCGCCCGCGACGATGTCCACATCAGCGAACCAGCGGGAAGAGGAACGGCGCGACCAGATACAAGATGACGTTTCCGAGGCTGTGGCTCAGGATGACGCCCCACAGGTTCCGCGTCACGAGCACCACGACCCCGTAGAACAATCCGACCGCAAAGACGAAGACGAGGTCGACTCCGTTGAGAAAGAAGATGTGCAGGGACGCGAAGATCGCGGTCACATAGAGGAGCCCGCCGCGTTGGCCGAGGCCTTCCACCGCGCGTTTCAGCAGGATCGCGCGGAAGATGAGTTCTTCGGAGAATCCCGTCGCGAAGAAGATCACGAGGCCTCCGAGTACAAGGGAGCCGAACGTCAGCCCCCCAATCCACGCCGGGGACCGCAGGATGTAGAATTCCACGAGGCCGAGGGGGATTCCCGTCAGCGCGATCGCCGCCTGCGGGACAATCTCCGGCCACCGACGGAAGGCGAGACCGAGGTCTCGGGGCCGCAATCCCTGCACGTAGGCGACGGCCGCGACGGACACCAACAGGGGCACGCTGACGAGGGCGAGCCACGGGATCGTATTCAGCGGGTTCGTCTCCGGGATCGGGAACTCCGATGTCGGCGAGAGTCCGAGGAAGTTGTATCGCGGCACTGCGAGGGAGAACACGCGGACGAGCGAGGCCAAACTCGCCGCCACGAGGAGCGGCGCCAGCGTCGCGTCCTTCGGCTGGATGACGACGGAAAGGAACATCAGCGTGAACACGAGGAGGATGTGGATTCCGAGACCGATGGACTGGAGGGGCCGGTCCTGTCCGCCCGAACCCCCCGGGATCGAGATGAGCACCTCGGCCACGATCACCGCAGCGAGGTAGGCGAGGAGATACGGCCAGCGCGAGGCCGGCATCGCGGGAGTCGGGTGTGCGGTCGCCGTCGCCATGATGCGACCTCACGGCGCGATAGGGGAAGGTTCGATCGTCTCCTCCTCGATCGGCTTCCCCGCGGCGAGGAGGAGGTACGGCGTCGAGGCGGCGTTCCCAATCACGACGGCCCACGCGAGCCCGAGCAGGCCGAACCAGGTGAGGAATAGATAGCCGAGGACGAGCGTCGCTGCGGTCAGGATCGCGGCGGAGACGATGAGCGGAATCACCTGTTTGCGGATCCGCACCCGGGTCCCGAAGATTGTGTTCAGGAATATCGGGATCGAGGCGAGGCCCAGGATCTGGAGCGCGGGGGATCCGAGATCCGCGAGTTCCGGCCTCAGGTCAAAGAGGATTCGGAGGAGCACGTCGGCGAGGAACCAGAGGGCCAGGATGCCGGGCACCAGGAGGCCGAGCGAGAGCGCGATCGCCCGGCGTTCGTCCCGACGGCGCGCGGCATTCCTCTGGGACGCTTCCGCGTAGAGGGACGTCATCGTGGCCGCGGGAATGGCGGAGAGGCTCCCGGCGACGACGGTCGCGGCGTAGAAGACCGCCGTGCTGTCCGAGGGGGTGATTCCCAGGGGATTCGTCCGGAGCGTGTTGATGATGAGGAGCGGGAGGAGCAAGGTTCCTGCGCTCCCGATGACCGCGGCGGCCCAGTTCCCGAGGCTGAAGCCGAACATCGGCCGCAAGCGTTCCCGACTGAATCGGGGCGTTGGACGGTACCCCTTGATGGCGTGGGGGATGAAGACGAACGCGGCGGCGAGGACACTCACGCCGAACGCGATCGACCATGACATGTAGATGCCCAGGACGCGGATCTGGCCCAGCGCGGCCCCGAGCCACAGGGCGAAGACGAGCGGCAGCGGGACTTTCGTGACCGAGAAGATCACGATCCTCCAGAGGTAGAGGTCGGCGCGTCGCGCGGCGATGGCCGCCTGGTCCAGGATCGGGCCGAACGTGTAGGCCACCGCGGTCACCACGACGATCGGGACGTATTCGGGCCGCCAGAATTGAACGACGAGTCCCGGGGCCCAGATCGGCAGGCCGACGATGAACGCCAGGCTCAGCACGAAGACGATTGCGCCGGAGACGGTCATCACGGAGTTCACGAGAGCCGAGGGGTTGTCCATTTCCGGCAGAAAGCGAATGAGGGCGACCGGCATCCCGAGGGTCGCGACCCCGGCGAGGAACGTCAGGGTGTTGAGCATCGCGATCGCGTAGCCCGCGTCGTTGGACGTGTAGAATCGGTACGCGACGACCCAGAACACGAGGCCGAGCGCCTGGCCGACGACGTAGGCCAACATGATGTAGAAGGCGTTCCGGTAGAGCGGGCTCTTGACCTGGTCCCACGCCCTCCCCACGAACCGCACCATTCGATCGCGCGTCAGGTCCATGGGCCCGATCCGGCGTCGCATCCCGCCGCGCGTGATAAAGACTTTGTCTCAGGGGGCCGCCGCCAACGCGCCGTCTTCCAGACGATACGAGGTCGCGCCGAATCCCTTGACGTCCGCATCGTGGGTCGCGACGACGACCGCCGTGCGGTAGGACGACCGGGCGAGTTGGAACGCTTCGAGCACCGCGGTGGTCCCCTTCGCGTCGAGCGAGGCCGTCGGCTCGTCCGCGAGGATCACCTTCGGGCCGTTCGCGAGGGCCCGGGCCACGGCCACGCGCTGTGCCTCCCCGACGGAAATCTCCTTCGGTCGGCGGGTCGCCAGTCGCGCGATCTGGAACGTCGCCAACAGATCGGCCACGCGAACGTCGGATGGCTTGCGGGCGAGTCGGAGAGGCAGCGCGACGTTCTCCTCGACCGTCAAATCGTCGATGAGGTTGTGGGTCTGGAACACGAACCCGACGTCGTGCAACCGGATCTTTGCAAGCGCGGATTCCTTGAGATGCGAGATCTCCCGGCCGCCGATGGTCACGGACCCGCGGCTCGGCACGTCCAGGCCGCCGAGGATCGAGAGGAGCGTGGTCTTCCCGCTGCCGTTCGGCCCGAAGACGAGGACCGCCTCCGCTGCGGCGACATCGAGGTCCACACCGCGGAGGACGTCCGCGCGACCGTCGTAGCTCTTCCACAGGTCGCGCGCCCGCACGACGGCGTCGGCCATCGCCGGTCCATCGGGTCTCGGGGTGAAAAACATTCGGGGCGTCGCGGGCATCGCGGTCCGGCAGGGCGCGTGCTGTCCCGCCTACCTCCCACCCCCGACGGGGGCTTTCCGTGGGGATTCCCGTGTCTGCAGTCTCTCCAGGAGCGCAGTCGACCTCGAGTGCCGAGCCTAGCGATATCCGAAAAGTCGGTCTTACTCGCGGTGGGAGAGGATCTCCAGGATGAGTACCATCGTGCCCACGCCCGGAGAGGATTGAACGGTGTAGACCCCACGGTACGCGAGCGGCAACTCGAAGCGCCATGCATTTGTGAGGGGAGAAGGAAGACCGCTCCTCGTCGCGAGCCGAACTGGAATTCGATCTTTCGGAATCTGGTCGCCCGCAAACACGTCTTCCTTCAGGCGTGCAATCCACCATCGAAGCTTTCTTCGCTGCTTCGGTTGGAGCCTTGTCTCGGCCGAGAGCGCGCGGGGTCCCAACCTAACCGTGCTCGCGCTGAGGCGAGCCAGGTCAACGGGCCTCCCATGTCCTCACGACCTTCCAGAACTCGGGCTCGGCGTTCAGTGTCCACATCACACCTTTCGAACCTTCGGAGACGCAGCCGAGGCGCTTGTAGTGGTCAATGGCCTGCCGAAGAGGAGCATGCATCATCTTCCGCGGGAGGAGGCCCTTGATCCGGTTGAGGCTGAGCGGCTCGTCAAACTTCCGGAGGATCGACTCCACCATGTGCAGCGTCCCTAGCGTGGGCCCTTTGTGCTCCAGCTTCGGGGGCATGGCCGGCGCTCGCATTGGTTAGGTATGTGTCCATATAGTATATGAATATATACCTAGGATCTGCAAATCGGTATTTGTCCCGGCGGATTCGGAAAGGACGATTCGACCTCGGATGGGGAAAGGGCATCCCTCGTCCTTTGTTCAGCGGTTGCTCCGAAGGTTCAAAGCCTCTTGCGCGTGATTGCCCCTGCGGTGTAGCGTGTCGGAATCACGACGCGGAACGGGTCGACTGTCCTCGCCGAAATTGCTGTTCGCGAAGACGCCGGCGGAGTTCGCGGCTCAGTTTCAGGCAGACCTGGGGAAATGCCGGTCCCTCCTCCGGAAGATCGTGGCGGTCCCGGGTCGACGGACGATCGAGAACACGCTCGAGCCGTTCGACGAGCTGTCCCGTCGGCTTGAGGAACTCCTCTCGCAGCCGAAGTTCCTCTTCGATGTGCATCCGGACGCCGCGATGCGTCAGGCCGGAGACGACGCGTACCAGGAAGCGGACCGGTTCGCCACGGAATTGAGCTTGAACCGCGACGTGTACGACGCCGTCGCGGCGCTCGATGTGTCCGGCGAATCGGACGCCACCCGCTTCGCGGTGACCAAGATCCTCCGAGACTTCCACCTCGCGGGCGTCGACCGAGACGACGCGACGAGGGCGCGGGTGAAGGCCTTGCGGGACGAGATCACCGCGATCGGCCAAGAGTTCGACAAGAACATCCGCGAGGATGTCCGCACGATCCGCGTGGGACCGGCGGACCTCGAGGGCCTGCCCGACGATTTCGTGAAGTCGCATCCGCCGGGCGACGACGGCAAGATCGCGATCACGACGAACTACCCGGACTCGGTCCCCGTGTTTCGCTATGCTCGGAAGGAGTCCGTCCGGCACGACCTCATGGAGGAATATCTGAATCGCGCGCATCCCGCGAACCTCGAGGTCCTCGCGCGACTCATCGGCAAGAGAGACGAACTCGCGCGCATCCTGGAATTCGATCACTTCGCCGACTACATCACGGCGGACAAGATGATCGAGACCGCGGACGCCGCGCGGGCTTTTCTGTCCAAGGTCGCAAACGTCGCCGAACCACGAGCGCACGAGGACTACAACGAAATCCTCGCCCGGAAACGTCGGGACATCCCCCAGGCGGAGGCCCTGGAGCGCTGGGATCTGAACTACTACACGGAAATCGTGCGGGCCGAATCGTACGCGTTCGATGCGAAACTGCTGCGCCCCTTTTTCGAGTTTCGTCGAGTCCGAGACGGGCTGTTCTCGTTGACGAGCCGGATGTTCGGCGTCCGGTACCGGCGGATCTCCGGCACAGCCGCGTGGCACCCGTCCGTCGAGGTCTACGACCTCTACCGCGGCCGTCGGCGTCTCGGCCGGTTCTACCTCGACCTCCATCCGAGGAAGGACAAGTACACCCATGCGGCCGCGGCCGGCCTCGTCGTCGGGACCGCCGGACATCGCCTTCCGCAGGCGGCGCTCATGTGCAACTTCCCCGATCCGGACGGGGGCCACGGACCGGCCCTGATGGACTTCTCCGAGGTCGAGACGTTCTTCCACGAGTTCGGCCACCTCCTGCACGGCCTCCTCTCGGGCGGCGTCCGATGGGGGCGAAATGCGATGGGCGGCATCGAGTGGGACTTCGTCGAAGCGCCTTCTCAGATGTTGGAGGAATGGGTCCGAGACCCCGAGGTCTTGCGGACGTTCGCGCTCCATCACGAGACCGGCGAGCCTCTGCCCGCGGATGTGATCGCCCAGATGCGACGGGCGGAAGCCTTCGGGCGCGCGTACGAGGTCCAGCGACAACTCCTGTACGCGACGCTATCCCTCCTCTACTACGCGCGGGACGCGGCCGGGATCGACACGACCGAGGTGTTGCGGGAGGCCCATTCCCGATTCCCGCTCATCCCCCATTTCGAGGGCACGCACTTCCAATGCAACTTCGGCCACCTGAACGGATACTCGGCGATCTATTACACGTACATGTGGTCCCTCGTCATCGCGAAGGACCTGTTCAGCCGATTCCGGGCGCACGGATCGCTGCTCGACCCGGCAGAGGCGGAGCGATACCGCGATCTCATCCTCGGTCGGGGGAGCGAGAAGCCCGCGGCGGAGTTGGTCCGGGACTTCCTCGGTCGCGAGATGCGCTTCGGCCCGTTCGAAGCCTGGCTCCGAGAAGCCGGTTGAGTCGTCCCCTCAGGTTCGTCGCGTCCGATACCACGCGAGGGTCCGCTCGAGGCCGTCTCGGAGGGATGTCCGCGGCGCGAAGCCGAGTTTCTCGGCGGCCTTCGTGATGTCGGCCCGGGAATCGCGGATGTCGCCCGGTCGCGGTTCGATCCGTTTCGTGCGGAGGGCTGCGGAACTGATTTCCGAGAGGAGGCGGGCCACCTCGCTCACCGACGTCGCGGTCCCGGAGCCCACGTTGATGATCTGACCCGCGACGGGTCGTTCGCCTGCGAGCTCCAAGGCCGTCGTGAGATCCCCAACGTAGAGGAAGTCCCGCGTCTGTGTGCCGTCCCCGTAGATTTCGATTCCCCGGTTGGCGGCCACGGAGGTGCAGAATTTCGCGATGACGCTCGCGTACGGCGACGTCGGGTCCTGTCGCGGGCCGTACGCGTTGAAGATCCGCAGGACGACCGTCTCGAGGCCTTTCAGGGAGGCGATCTCTTCACAGGCGAATTCCCCGACCATCTTCGTGGTGGCGTAGGGCGACGCCGGCGCCGGGCGCATCGTCTCGACCTTCGGGTTGTCCTCGGAATCCCCGTACACCGCGGCGGTCGAGGCGAACACGACCCGCCGCACGCCAGCATCCACGGCGGCCTTGAGCACCCCGAGGGTGCCCTGGACGTTCGTCCGCCAATACGCCTCCGGATGCGCGACGCTGTCCGGGACCGAGGTCTTCGCCGCGAGATGGTAGACGATCTCGTGGCCCTCCATGGCGGTCGCCAAGGCCTTGCGATTCAGGATCGAGGCCCGTTTCACGCGGACCTCCCGGGGGACCGTCTCGAGATTCCGCAGCGATCCCGTCGACAAATCGTCGAGGACCGCGACTTCGTTACGGGCGCCGAGACGTTCGACGAGATGCGAGCCGATGAAGCCGGCGCCGCCGGTCACGAGGACGCGCGTTCCTTCCATGCGCTCGCGCCGCACGGAACGAGACGGCCATAAGGGTTCCGGTGCGGCTCGCGGCCCTCAGACGGAGAGATGGGCGAGTTCCGCGCTGACGTCGAAGAGTCGACGCGCGACGTCCGGGTCTTGCGCCGCCCGAGACGGCTCTCGAATCCGTCTGTTCGCGAAGTATTTCCCGGTGACGCCTTCCACCGCGGGGGAAATAGCGAGGTAGATCGGTGTCTCGGCCCCTCGCTCCGGGCCCTTGAAGAACATCCGCACGAATCGCACGACGACGGAGGAACCGCCCATGCCGAGGTTCGTCCGGATGACTCCCGGATGGCAGGCGTTCACGGTGACGCCGGTCCCTTCGAGGCGCCGCCCGAGTTCGCGCGTGAACAGGACCTGCGCGAGTTTCGATTGACCGTACGCGCGGTATCCGCTGTAACGGCGCTCGCCTTGGAGGTCCTCGAACCGGATCGTGCTGCCCTCGTGGGCGCGCGAAGATACGTTCACGATGCGCGAGGGCGAGGACTTCTTGAGGAGGTCGAGCAAGAGGTGCGTCAGCAGAAATCCGGAGAGGTAGTTCACTTCGAACGTCTGCTCGAGCCCGTCCGCCGTCACGTTGCGGTGTGCGGTGTAGAGGCCCGCGTTGTTGATGAGTACGTCGAGCCGCGAATACTTCCTCTGGAACGCCTCCGCGAAGGCCCGCGTCGAGGCTTCGCTCGCGAGATCGACGAGTTCGAGCGAGACCCGCGAGTTCCCTGATTGCCGGACGATGTCCTGCCGTGCGGCCTCGCCGCGCGTTGCACTCCGGCACGCCATGACGACGGTCCCGCCGAGCCGGGCCAGACCCAGGACCGTGGCCTCGCCGATTCCGGAATTCGCACCGGTCACTAGGAACACGCGGTCCTCAATCGTTGTCGACATCCCTCGACCTCAAGCGCCCTCAACGTTGACCACGGGAACCCCGCTCCCCACGAGGATGCTCACGACGACCACGCCGTGTCCTCGGTCGGGATTCACATCGCGGTGCACCAAGCCCGGCGGGACGTGGAAGAAATCCCCGGGACTGATCGTGGCCACCTCGGTCCCTTTTGGTCCGTACTCGAGGCGGAGCTGACCCGAGACGAGGAATCCGTAGAGTTCGCGGGTGCCATGATGATGCCAACCCGAAACCGCTCCACGGTCCAACCGCGTTCGGGAAACGAGGACGGTGTCCGACTCAAAAGCCTTCTCGCGAACGATCCCCGAGGTCGATTCGCCCTTTTTCAAGTCGGTCCCGTGAACGACATCGATCCGCGGCATGAGGCGCCTGACGAGAGGGTGATACTAAAAGTTCTGGCTAATTTCCAGTCCAAACGAGCCCACAAACCAACGCGGGAATATCCGCAACCGGGAGGGGATTGACTCAGATGTGAGACTTTGGGGAAAGGGCTTTTTAACGCCGGCCCGGTACGTCGCGGGGGCTGATGGTCGAAGCCTCCCAGTGGTACTCTCTCATCTCGGTTGGGAGCAGCTCCCTGGCCCTCCTCGCCGCAGCGTACGTCGTGCGGAAGATCCCGAACCGCCGCGCGGGCGACACGTTCGTGCTCGCGATGGTCTTCTTCGTCCTGGCAGGCACGTTCGCCTATCTCCTGCGGACATCGACGCTCGATTACTACGGGACGAATTCGGGACCGCTCGCGATCGCTCGGCTCTTCTACTTCTTCCACATGCTCGCCGTCGGCTTCACGGCGTCGTTCATCGGCCAGTATTTCCTGGGCTTCGAGCTCATGCGGCGTCGTCTCGTGAACCTCTTCCTCCAAGTCTCGCTCCTGATCGTCGCGATCGGGGTCACGACGCAGGTCACGACCCTCGAGGACGAGTACGGAGGCATCGGCGTCGTCGTCGAGGACGCCTGGGCCCGCGGGAGCCTCGCGCTGTTCGCGACGCTGTTCATGTCCACGGCCCTCGCGGTCCTCGTCCGCACCTTGATCCGCAACAAGGATCCGACCGTCCGGAAGCAGGCGATCCTGATGACCGCGGGCGTCGTGATTCACGGAACGGGCGCGGAGTCGTACGCGTACCTGCGAATCTTCGCGGACATGTACCCGCCGCCATACCTGACGATCACCGCGTTCACCATGGCCGCTCTCTTCGCGGTTGCGGTCTTGCGCTACCGGATGTTCGTGGTCTCGCCGCAGAAAGAGGAACCGGTGGGCGTGCCGCGGCGCTTCGATCTGAAGGCCGGCCATGCGTACGCGATTCGCGAGCGCCGGCCGCGGCTCGCGTTCCTCGCCGTCGGGGAGGCCGTCCGACTCGGGTCGCTGGGCCTCGTGATTACTCGGCGGACGCCGACGGAAGTCCGCGATGACTACGACTTGCCGGCCACTCCGATCCTCTGGCTCACGTCGGTCGTGGGCCAGAACCGCGTTCCGCCGACGAATCCAGAGTTGCTCGAGCGGCTTGTACGCGAGTTCGTCGCGTCGCAGCCCAAAGCCGTCGTGCTGCTCGAGGGAATTGAATACTTGTCGAACTACCTGGAGGCGGCGCGCGTCGTGCGCCTCGTGAACTCGCTGCGGGACCTCGTGACCGCGGGCGATGGAGTCCTCCTCGCGAGCGCCGACCCCACGGCCCTCGACGAGGCGACCGCGGGGGTGCTCGATCGGGAGTTCGAGCCGCTCGCGGTGCCGGAGAAAGTCGGCTACGAGGTCGAGGACGTCTTCGTGATCGAGGGAGGCGGTCTCCTGCTGACGCACGCAAGCCGTTCAGATGGTGCCGAGATCGATCCGGACGTCATGGCGGGCATGCTCACGGCGATCATGAATTTCGCGCGCGTGTCGTTCGCCGTCGGCGCGGACGAGCTGCGCCGGCTCGAGCTCGGCGACCGGACCGTCGTCATCGAGCGAAGTCCCAAGTTCATCCTCGCGGTCGCGATGACCGGCAAGCCATCCGCCGAGGTCCAGGAGGAAATGCGGATCTTCCTGGAACGCGCGGAGCGCCGTTATGGCCCCCTGATGGCCAAGTGGACCGGGGATCCGCAAGAGTTCCCCGGCCTGCAGGCGATGACGAGCCGACTCTTCCTATGAAGAGGCCGGCGGCGCCTTTCATGCGGATGGACGCGCGGGTCTCGAATGCATCGGCCACTCTCTGGGAGCAATATTAACGGACGCCCGAGTGATTTCGGCGTGTGGATGTCGGCCCGAGGCGACTCTGTCCGCGGTGCGGCTGCGTCGTCGCGATCCAAGAAAGCGGCTGTCGACGGTGTGGACTGGAGCTCCAAGGTGGCGTCGAGCGTACGCGCGCCGATCGATTCGAGGTCGTCTTCCGCGTCGTCCATGCGGTGGCGGCAGTCTTCGCCTCCCTCATGTACATCTTCGCTCGTGGCTCCGACCTGGAATTCGTTGGCGGAGCGATCCTCGCGGTCGTCGGCGTCAGTTTCGCGGTCCACTATCGTCGAAGGCCTCAATACCCTGTGATCAAGGCGAGACGGCGGACGCGCCGTCTCAAGAGGAAGCGCGTCACCGTCCTGGCCCCCGCTGGCAGCCCTCTTTCCCGCCAGACGGTCCGAATTTTGGGCACTGTCGCGTGGGTCGCCGAAAGCCGCATCGATCAGATTATCGTGCGGGCCGATTCGGCGGTGAAGACGACCGGAAACGACGAATCGAATCTCCTCGCCCTTGCGCCCGTCGAACCCGGCGACATGTTTACGACCCTTCTCGATGCCGGTCGGATGAGCGTCGGGATTTGGCTCCTAGACCCCCGTTTCCTGTCGGCCCGTCGAATCAATTTTCGTGCGCGCCGTCGGCTCCGCCCCTCGTTGTCGCTGGGCCTCGGCGTGGTGCTCGTGACGAACTCGCGGCCGATGCGATAGGTTTCTGGCGGTCGGCGCGAGACGAGGACAGGGGCGTGGGGACGCGCGTCGCAAGACGGCGATAACGAGTCGACTCTTCTTATGACGGCCCCGGATCGCCCTTGTTCAAAAGGCGCACATCGATCCACGTCATCTCGGGCGGCTCGACGTCGATTTGCCAGAGGAGAGCAATGAGCTCACCGGTGTGGTGGGCCTGCTCGAGCGTCACTTGCATGAGGGCGTCACGGAGGGGATGGGGCCGGGTCTTCCATTCCGGCTGCACCCCGCGATCGAGGTCCTTGTCCGCGAGTTTGGCGAGGAACCGCTTCTCCTTCGCTATGATCTTCTCCATGTAGCCGCGAAGGGGCTCCATCGATCGGACCTCGTCGAAATCCTTCTCGCGCATGGCCGGTTCCGCCGAGCCGCCCTGGGCAGTCACGTTGAGCCAACCGTCGTGGACGGAAAGGATGTGGTGGAAGATGTTCTTCAATGATTCGTGCGTCGCCTCGCGGTTCTTCAGGAGTTCGTCCTCCGGTATCTTCGAGAGGGCCTCGCAGTAGTCGCGGAGGACCCGCCAGTTATATTCGTAGATATCGTGGAAGTCGGCGACGCTTGGCATGCCTTCCGGGAAGTACGCTCCCCTGATAAAGGATATGACGGGCCAGGTGAAAGTCGCCCATGGGACCTCCGAGCCTAGGGATCCTCTCACCCTGGCCGAATCTTGATATAGATGAAATTCATTACATAAGATAGTGAACCACTTTGCTCCCGTTCGACATCGACCGGGTCCACGTTTACGTGAGCAAACACTTCCGGAACACTTGGATGAGAAAAGGGGACTGGGATCAGACCGACCTGAGGGAAGCGTTGCGCGACGCGTTCCGGGCTTCGCGCGTCGGAAGGGGAAGGTGGGAGATCTTCGTTCCAAAGAGAGGACACAAAAAGCTGGTGATCGCGTACGACGCCGAATACGATGAAGTCTTTGTCATCACGGGATCCGAAGGGTAGCCGAAACACGCGCTGTCCCAATTGCGGGAAGCGGAGGCTCGTCCCTGCGGATGATATCACTTCCGAGATCGAAGGCTACACCTTCGTGGAGCAGGGGCTTCGGTGCGGGGCCTGTGGAGAGGAATTCATCCCCGAGGAGCAGAGTCAGCGGATGATTCGAGTCGCACGTCGACTCGGCATCTGGGGCGAGCCGCTCAAGTTGCGGCGCAAGCTATCGCGGAGTGGGCGCGGGACGGTCCTGCGGATTCCGACGGACATCGAGCGCAGCCTCCAGCTCCGAGGAGACGAGGAGGTCCTCGTCTCGAAGGCGGGGAAGAAAATCATCATCGAGCTGAGCCGCTAGCGGAGACCTGATCGCTCCCCTGGACCAGCGACGGATCGGCAGCGGGCCCCGGTGCGTCGACCTTGTCTAAGGTTGACTTCTCCAAGTCCTGCGCGGAAGGGTTCCACGGCCGATGAAATCCCGCAGAGCCTTCCAGGACAGGATGCCATGGGCCCAGGCGAACGCGACCAGGCACGCGGACCCAACGATTTCGCCGAACTGGACATAGGGATCGTGGAGCAGAGTGTCGAACCAACCGCTCACGTTGAACGGCGCCGCCGGGAACGTCCATCCGTAGGCCGGATACAGGACGATCGCCGGCTGATTCCAAATCAGGTCGAGCAGCAGGTGGGTCGCGACGCCGAACCCGATGAGTCGCAGCCCGCGCAGCGACGGCACGAAACTGAGCGCCAAGATCGCAAAGAGGAACAGGAATGTATGGGCCCACAGGCGCGAGTCCAGTCCGGCAAGGAAGCCGAGAGGCTTGTCGATCAGATCGGGGAGGATCGCCCCGAAGAGGACCCACCGATAATCGATGCGGGTCGGGGATTTCCAGGAGAGGAGCCATGCGAGGCCAAGTCCGATGCCGAGATGGCCGAGGAGGAACATCGCGGCTCATCTCGACGATCGTGCGGTACGCACGAGCCGGCCCCGAGACCCGGCGGCCCGCATCATCGATTCGTCCGCGGTGTACACGACCGTGTCGAGGCGTTCCGCGAGGGAGATGTAGGTGGCATCGTAGATGGAGAGCCCGAGTCGGAAAGCCGAGTGAATCGCCGCGGTCATCGAGGTCTCCGACGTCGGATCGAGGCCGATGTCGAGTGCGAAGAGGTCTCCGATGTGCTCGGCGAGTCGATCCGACCCGGCCCGGGGATGGTACCGCAGGGCGTTGGCGACCTCGTAGACCATCAGGTCGGGAGAGACGAGACGCACGTCCCCGTTCAGGTGGCTCTCTCGAAGCAAGAGGGCAGCGTCGGTGTCCGCTTCCGGGAGATACCACTTCGTTGCGACGGATGCGTCTACGACGGCCGTCGCAGATCGCGCCATCGCCGAATCTCCTTCGTGCTATCGTACTCGCTCGGGGCAATCTCATTCCGATATTCGTCCATGCGGCGGGCGGCCGCAAGAGCACGCCGTCGATCGATCGGCGTTCGAAGCCTCTCCTCGAGTTCGAGCCTTCGTCGAATCGCGTCCCGAAGGACCTCGGACCAGTTAATGTCCCGGATTCGGGCCATCCGCCGTTTCGTGGAGGCGTCGACCTTGAAGCTCACGACCTCCATGATCCGATGATATTACTTGTATTACTTAAGGATTACCAGACGAGTTGTCCTCCCTCGTTGTCCCTGGAGGAGATGCGCGGTGGGCGGCAAACCGACCGGAGGCCTGGAGAATGTTCATATCGTCTCGGGCCATGCGAGCGGCCCATGGGGTCGCGAAGCCACGCCTGGTCCGACTTCAGCTTCGTGGTCTCGAGCGGGTACCGCGAGCGGGTGTTGACATCCCTCGCTCCGAAGCCGAAGGTCCCGCGACAACTGGCCGAGGAGACCGACCTCCGAATCGTCCACGTGAGCCGCGCACTCCGAGAGCTGTCGGATCGCGGCTTGGTCGAGTGCCTCACGCCCGAAGTGAAGGCCCGCGGGCGCCTCTACGGGCTCACGCCGGACGGAGCTGCCCTCCTCGCCGAGCTGAACGGATCTCGTCGATACGTCACCCCGACGGTCCGCGAGGCACACGCGGTAGGATTCGTCCCGAAGATCCGCGGCTCGAGCGTCTTGCGGTTCCTCGAATACCTGCGGAAGACCCGAGGCCGCGACGTGGTCGCGGAAGCGATTGCGACCTGGCCCGTCGACGCGGAGGAACTCACGGAAGATACGTGGCTCTCGGTCGATGCGTGCGCGGCCCTGTTGGAAATCGTCGAGACGAAGTTCGGGGACGGCAGCTACGGATCCATCCGGACGCTCTTCTCCGGTGCAATGAGCACCTTTCCGACGGTGCTCGAGCAGCTCTCGAAGGCGATTCCCCTGACCGCCCTCGCCGAGCGCGCGCCGATCGTCTACGCGAAAGAGTGGAACTACGGTCGGCTCGAGGTGACGGCCGAGCGCCGCAAGATCGTGTTCCGCCATTACGACTGGATGCCCACGCCGGCGATGTGCGCGATGTTCCACGGGATCTACGAGGGCGGGCTCATCTATCGGGGCGTGAAGGGCAAGGTCACGAAGACGATGTGCGTGCGGACCGGCTCCGACCATTGCGAGTACCGGGTGGAATGGTAGGGACGGGTGCGGGCCCCACCGCGATGGCCTGGCGCATCAACGGCGCGAGCGCCCGGAGGTATGCATGGACCACGTCCTCCCGGGCTCCCGCCTCCGTCACGAACATGACGACGGGCGCCATGACCGCGAGGAATGGGTAGAAGAGGTCGGGATCGTCGCAACTTCGCCGGGCGTGTTCGAGGGACCGTCGGGCGAGCTCCGCGGTCCGGCCGAGGAAGGCCTCATAGTCTTGCGTCGTCAGCGCGGGTCGAAACCCACGGGCCGTCCGCAATTCGCGAACCTCCGGGCCGCCGCACGCGATCAGGAAGATGTTCGCGATGCCTCCCTCGAGGTCTTTCTGCAGGTCCATCACGTTGTTCATCAGCGTGGCGACGGCATCGAAGTAGAACCACGCGGCAAGGTGTTCCTCGAGCGCCTTCGAAGAGAGGGGGGCGTCCGCGTAGCACAGGTCGAGGAGGCTGAGGGCTGCGGTGTGCGAAATCCAGCCCGAGATCCGCTCCCACGGCTCCAGGTCCTGATCGGGGGCATCCATGCGGGAGGCGCCGGTCAGGAAGGCGCCCACGTCGAGGGTCGGATCCTTCTGATACATCGTATACGCTTCCCCGAGGGCCCAGTTCTCCTGGAAGCGGTCGAGGTCTCCGACGAGAGAAGGGCCTTGGGGAGATTCCCAGATGCTCCGATGCACGGCCTGCCCGAGGCACGCGAGGAACTCGGTCATGCGACGCTGAACGGGGGAGAGGCGACCCGAGAGTTCGTCCCGGAAGATTTGTCGGTCGAAGCGGGGTAGGGTCAGTGAGCCGAGGCAGTGCCGCATCAGGTCCAAGGCGTCGGAGAAGCTGTACCCGTCCGTGTCGATCAAGTCGTCGATCGTGTCGACGTACACTTCGTATAGGATCTTCAAGCGAATCGCCCGAGAGCGGTTCTCGACCAGAACGTCGTTCCGAAGACTCGACATCATGAGCGCGCCCGCGGCATACCGCAGATTCTTCTTCGAATTCCAAACGTCCCGGATCTCCGCCTGGAGGACCTCCCCCGGGATCTCGAGGAAGGCTTCGGATCCGCGTTCGAAGACCCGGCCAATTTCTGCTTCTACCTTCGTGATGTGATTGCGCACGACCTCCCGAGAGAAGCCAAAGTCGTGATAGTCGAAGAGGCCCTCCGCGTAATTTCCGAACTGTACGATGAGTCGCCGGATCATCTGGACGTGATCTGGCTCCACCTCACGCGCAGTCGTCTCGCCCTGGCCCGGAAGTTCCGCGTCGATTTGCATCGGTTCCACCTGAGCCGAGGCAATTCATCGTCGGGTCATAGGGAAAGTTACCGCGGTTGCGTCGGAACCTTACCAGAGCGATACCAAACCTCGGCGGCTCGCCGCCGAACGTTTATCCCCGTCCCGACCATCCGGCGGACGGAGGACGCATGCCGCGCCCGATCCTGCGGCTCGCGACGCGCTTCACGCGGCGAACGCGCGCGACCGTGTGGGCGATCGCGTTCGCATGCATGGTCCTCGTTGGGGCGATGAGCCTCGCGGACGGCCTCGCGAACGGCATCGGGTC
>Ga0209058_1001207_pt1 | contig 22150 bp, 22 predicted proteins | sample GraSoiAngelo_147_FD_185904 | JGI IMG/M metagenome (GOLD analysis project Ga0209058, IMG submission 185904) | Grasslands soil microbial communities from the Angelo Coastal Reserve, California, USA - 14_1009_05_40cm (SPAdes) (version 2) | ecosystem: Environmental > Terrestrial > Soil > Grasslands ... | reverse complement strand
ACAAGGCCATCGAATATTTGATGCTCGCCGCCGAGCAGGCGCTCGACGGCTGGGCGCTCGAGGAGGCGGTCTCTCACTACAACGCCGCGCTCGAGCTGGCGCCCGACGACGCCACCCGACGGCGGATTCGGCTGGCGCGCGGGCTCGCCCGGTCAAGGCTCGACGAGTACCAGGCGGCGGTCGACGATCTGGGGGAGCTGCTGCCAGAACTGAGCGGTCGTGAGCGCGTCGAAGGACTGCTGGGATGGATTTGGGGAACCGAGTGGACAGAGCGCAGCGACGAGACCATCACTGGAGCCGAGGAGGCACTCGAGCTCGCGCAGTCGCTAGGCGACCAGGAGCTCGTGACTGTCTCGAGTGCGCGCCTGAGCCAGGGTCTCGCTATGAGGGGTCATCCGGGCGACCTCGATCTGGCGGCGGAACTGGGCCAGAAGGCTCTCGACACCTGGGTCCCAGGCAGCCGGTCCTGGGATCTCATCAACCATCAGCACATGTTTGGCGAACAGCTCTACTGGATGGGACGCCTGACGGAGGCCGGCGATCTGATGGCCACGGTGACTGATTCGGAATCTGATCCGCTGAGTCTCCAGGCGCGCCTCAGGAGCGCGTCCCTCAGGGCCATGGTTCTCACCTCGACAGGGCGCTACGAAGAAGGCCTGGCATTGTTCGATCAGACGCTCGAGCTTGCGCAAAAGCTCGGCCGGTCTACCCGGATCGTCCAGAACTACTCGACGCTCCCGCTGCGCGACTTGTTTCTCCTGGAGGAGGCAAGGCGCCGGACCGAGGACGCGTTGGTCGGTTCCGAGTTGCTGACCGGATTCACCATGCCCAGAGCGAGTGCTATGGCTGACCTCGTCCAGACCGCCCTTTTGCAGGGTGACATCACGACCGCAGAGAAGACATGGCATATCCAGTGGGAGGATTCGATCAACACGAAGGGCTGGGCCCGCTGGCTGGTCGGCATTCGCCTGGCCGCCGCGAAAGCAGAGCTAGGCCTTCTGACCGGACGGACCGAGGACGCGGTCGAGTGGGCACGAAAGACCATCGAGCTGTCCATACCCGTCCGCCGAGTGAAATACGAGATCGTCGGCCGCACGCTCCTGGGTGAGGCCCTCGTCGCTCTAGGAAAAAGTCGGGAAGCACTTCCTGAGCTGCGTCTTGCTGTCGAGCAGGCTGATCGCTTGGGCAGTCCGCCTCAGCGCTGGCAGGCGCAGGCGTCACTGGCCCGGGCCTTGTACGCAACCGGCGACGACAACGGGGCGGAGCGAGCCTTCGCCACCGCCTCGACGGTAATCCAGGACGTCGCCGCCGGTCTATCGGCCGAGCGCTCCGCTCGCTTCCTGCGGGCCGAGCCAATCCAAAGCATTCTTGGGGGCCTGACCAAGGCTCGCCAGTAAAGCGCGCTCTACGCAGCGGTGAAGAGCGTCACCGCGCCGCTCGCGATCAGGACGAAGCTCCAGCCCAGGTCGAGATTGAACCATCCACGGCGGAGGATGGCGAGCCCGACCTTCTCATAGATGGCTACGGAAACGACGCCCATCACGAGCAACATCGCCGCGACGTGAAGCGAAGCCGCGGCAACCGCCTGGAGGGAGATCTCGCTGAGGCTGTGGTAGGTCGCGTAGACCTGGAGCCCGAGCAGCACAGGCGCGAGCATCAGGCCGGCGCCATGCGCGGAAGACATCAGAAACGACCACATCGTGAGCCCGGCGGGGCCAACTCGCATCCCGAAGCCGCCGGGGTGCGAGCGCGGTCGCGCAAGCTTGTAGAGGCCGAAGCTCACGAGCACCAGCGCCGCCAGCAACCGCACGAAAAATGGCGGCACGACCTGTGCGGTCAGGGAGACCGCGACCACCACCATGACGATCGACGCCTCATGCCCGATCGCGATGGGGAGCAGTGAACCCAGCACCGCTCGGCGGCTCTTCTCCTGCAGGCCGCGCGCGACCGCGAAGAGCCAGCCCATCCCGGGGTTGACGCCGTGGTAGGCCCCGAGCAGCACGAGCGCTGCCCAGGGCCACAAAGCGCTGTTCACGAGTAGCAGTACGAGTCGGACGAAGCGTCGCCACCTTCGAGGTGGACCTGGTGCGTGCGCTGCTCGAACGTGGTGAAGAACCCGCCGTCGAGACTGAGTCCGCCTTCAGGCTTCGCGTCGATCAGCGTGGCCCAGCTCTTGATCCCGTCCGGGTAGAACTGCTCGTCCCAGCTCGCGTACAGAGAATTGGTCAGGTAGGCTCGCTTGCCGTCCCGGCTGACCTCCACCATCTGGGGGCCGCCATTGAGCGGACCGCTCGTCGGATGCGCGGCCTTGCGGACGATCCCTCCGAGGTGGACGCTTCCGGTTTTCTTCGGCTTGAACGGGTCGCTGACGTCGAACTGCAGGAACTCGCCTGTACCCCATGCCGAGACGTACAGCCAGCGGTCGTCGAGCGTGAGATTGATGTCGCTGACCAGAGGCGGCACCGCCTTGAATCCCTTGAGCAGCGGCGGCAGATCGTCGGGGTCGGCCGGCTCCGCCGGGATGTCGATCACCTTCTCGATCTTGTAGGTCGAGCCATCGAGGTACCAGGTCCAGATCGACGCGCTGAGGTCTTTCAAGCAGGTCACGACGCCGACGAAACCGTAGGCCTTGGCCGGGTCGTGCGCGGGCCGAAGCTCGAGGACCATCTGGTACTCCTTGCCGAGGTCGATCTCCTGGCGGTGGCGGCGCTTCGGCAGGTCCCAGATGTGGATCTTGTGGCCGTACTCGCCGGCCAGCAGGATCTCGGGATTGACGCCGCCCTCAACCATGTTGGGCGTGCCCCACTCGCTCGTGATCGCCGTGTCGTAGCCGAGATGCCACCAGAAGTCGTAGGCGAGTTTCTGGGGGCCGCGGTCGAGCTCCCAGCGGCCTTTGACCGCGAACGTATCGTGGTCGATCACGAAGACGCCACCTGGGGCGTCGCCGTCGGGGTTACCGAGCGCGCTCACGTAGATGCCGTCCGGGCCGCAGTGGATGGTGTGGGGTCGGCTGTAGCCGGCGCGGTCGGCGATCTCTTTCGCGTCGATCGTATGGACGAGCTTGGGCTGCTTGGGATTGGGTTTGACGTCGAAGATGTAGATGCGCGACGAGCGCAGTCCGGGAACGAGCAGGTAGCGCCGCTCCATGTGCGGATGCGAGGCGTAGGGGCAAAGCGCGGAACTGCATACGTTCCATCCGAAGTGATGGAACTCGTCGCCGACGTTGGGTGCGTCGACGCGTCCGATCTGCCGGCCGAAGCTCTTGGATTTCGGATCGACGTCGAGCGTTACCAGCCCGTCAGGCGCCTTCCGTGTCGGGTCGAACGTGACCATGTAGGCGAGCGTCTCGACTGGCGCTTCCGCCGCGAGACGCGGCGACGGATAAAAGGTTTGATCGGGTCGGAGAAGTGTGGTTGCCATTCTGTTCCAGCGATTCCTCCTTCAGACATAGTCGTGCGTCTGGTTCGCAACGAGCCTATGCAGCTGGACGATCCAATGGTGTGCCGTGCAGCACAGTGACGGTGTGTTGTTCGACACACGTCGCCCCAGCGCTTTCCGCTAGTCCCGCCTATCGCGAATCATACGTTCGAGGAGGCGCGATGGCGAAGGCGGTCGCGGTCGAGCAGGGTGATCGAACCGGCAGATCGGCGGATGTAGCCGAGTTCGGAGAACCGTCGAAGCGCACGGTTCACGTTCTCCCGGCTGGCGCCGACCATGCCGGCCAACACGCGCTGGCTGAGCGGTAAGTCGATGACAACGCCATCAAGTGTTAGCCGGCCTCTCGCATCGGCCAGCTCCGCCAGCTTGGATGCGACCCGACCTGATATGTCGAGGAATGCGACGTCGCCCATGGCCGCGTCCTTCCGCCTTATGTACACGCTCAGACTGGTGATGATTCGCAGCAGCAATCTCGGTTGGGCGGTGAGAAATCGAAGCAGGGGCGCCTTTGCGATGACAAGGCACGCAGTCCGTTTCAGGGCCTGGGCATCGGCCGTCCTTTCACCCTCGTCGTCGAAGAGGGACAGCTCGCCAAAAACCTCACCGGGCCCCGCGATGGCGAAAACCACCTGACCACCACCTTCGCCAACGCGCCCGATCATCACCTCGCCCTCAACCACCATGTAGAGGTGTGAGCCGGGGTCGCCCTCTCGGAACAGATACGCGCCTCTTGCGAAGGTGCGCGTACGGATGCCAGCTCGAAGCGGTTCCAGGTCAGCCGGCGCTAGGCCCTCGAAGATCGGCGCCTTGATGAGCAGTTCGAGCGGGTCCATAGGCCACCAATCATGCGCGGTGCGCGTTTTGTGTTCTGCGGCGTAGCCTGACCGTTCGGCTAAGTCCAATTGGCCAGCTGACGTCACGGGCGGTTTCATACGTGTAGCCTCGCCTCCTGGCGGCGACGCTTCGTCCCACTCTCACTGCTATCTACCGTGACAATGGGCGTGCCGCCCACGACAGTCACGCGGGTGTAGGGTGATGACCGACGAACTAAGTGAACGCGGCGCTGGGACCGTTTCTGGGCATCTGGACTCCGATGATGGCGGCCATGATGCTGCCATCTGCCTGGCCAATGATCCTGCTGCATAGGCGAGGGGTTGCAGGTCCGGCTCGGATCCGATCTGAGCTGCGAACGGGCATCTTTGTCGGCGCCTACTTGCTGGTCTGGGGAGCGGCCGGCATCGGCGTATGGATCGGGGTTCGGATCACCGATGCGCTGTTACCAATGAGCGCCCGGCCACTCGCAGTTGCGGCGATCTTGCTGCTCGCCGGCGTCTACCAGTTCACGCCTCTCAAGAAGGCCTGCTTACGGATATGCCGGAGCCCGATGGACTTCCTCCTGACCCACTGGTACCCAGGCGTGGCGGGCGAACTCCGCCTGGGCCTGGAGCACGGCGTCTACTGCTTGGGCTGCTGCTGGGCGCTGATGGCCGTGTTCGTGGGTGCGGGCGCGATGGGTCTGCTATGGGCCGCAATCATCGCGGTGGCCGTATTCGTGGAGAAGGTTTCGGCCCGGGGGTCTGGGTTCGCCCGCGTGATTGGGGTCGTGCTTATCGCCGGCGCCGCGCTAGTTGCAGTACGACCCGATATCGCCCTGTCTTTCGGGGGCAAGATGTGAGGTTGGGAGGAACGATATGGCAACCGTGAAGGCGACCAACTGGATGATGAAGGGCCAGGTCATCATCTCCTGCAACTGCGATTACGGGTGTCCCTGCAACGTCAACGGTCGTCCCAGCACTGGCAAGTGCGAGGGCGGTTGGACCTGGCACATCGAGCAGGGGTCGCACGGCGACTTGAGGCTCGACGGCCTCAACATCAGCCTCTACTGCAACTGGCCCGCCGCGATTCATGAGGGAAACGGGGTCGCCACCTACTTGATCGACGAGCGGGCCGATGAGTCGCAGCGCGCCGCGCTGAGGGGGCTTCTGGAAGGGAACGGGGGCGGTCCCTGGGGAATCTTTCGCAAGACCTTCAGCGAGCTTCACGGCCCCCGCTACGTGACCTACGAGGTGGACGCGGAAACGAAGCTGCCGCGCGTTCTGGCCGCCGAAGCGGTCGCGGTCGAGATGGAGTACATCCGGAATCCGGTCACCGGGGAGACCGTCCACCCGCGCATAGTCCTGCCCGAGGGCCTCGTCGTGAAGGAAGCGGCACTGGTCGGCACTAGGCAGTTCGTGGTGAGGGATGATCACGTGAACTACGACCATTCCGGCCGGTACGGTGCCTTCGGCTTCTTCCAGTACTTCGGTCCTTAGCTGAGCGGGTGGAGATACATAAGGATGCGAAAGCGCCATCGGGATCACGCTGCCTAAATCGCCAGGGCGACCAGACCGCTTAGGCGAACCTGATCGCCGTACGGCAACTATCACCCCGAATCCCGCCGAGGCTACCAATCCGCTCGACGCTTATGGACTCTCAGCGGACCTCGACGTGAGCCCGATGCGTTGACAGCTTGGCACGCAGGGCCAATAGTCGAGGCGACGGGTACGCCACGACGCACCGAGCCCCTTCCGGGGCGGCGCGAGATGCAAGCGAAGCCGTCCGGTTCTCGCTCCGAACGACTCCTTCACGAAGTCGATCGGGGCCTCAGACAAGCTGTGGCTCTCCGGTCTCCACGTCCTGAACGGGCTCTTCATCTTCTGGCTAGCCGTCGAGTGGGTCGAATGGACCCGGCGTGACCTCGAGCGGATGTCCATGCCTCCAGGCGATGCCAACGTCTCTTTGACTACCTGATCGAAGTCATCCTCTGGCTAGCTCCCAGCGCCCGGGCCTGGTCTGGGCCACGGCGGGGAGTCTCAAGCAGCGTACATTTTGGTGAACTGCCTGGTGAATTTCGAGAAGGAGCAGCGTGATGGCCGACACGGTGCGACGCGTCGAGTATTACTACGTGAACGTTCCAGACAAGCCCGGCGAAGGCGAGCGGATCCTGTCGGCGCTGAAGGAGAGCAAGGTGAACCTGCTTGCGTACCTCGGCTTCCCGACCGGTGGCGGCCAGTCGCAGATAGATCTGGTGCCGGAAGATCCCGCCACTTTGCGCCAGGCCGCCGAGAGCTCAGATCTGACCCTCAGCGAGGCGAAACAGGCATTTCTCGTTCAGGGCGACGACCGCGTGGGTGCCGTGGGCGATGTGATCGCGAAGCTCGCCGAAGGGAACATCAACATCACCGCAGCGGCAGCGACGAGTGCCGGATCGGGGCGCTACGGGATGATTCTCTGGGTCGCTCCGGCCGATTACGAGCGGGCAGCTGACGCATTGGGGATCTGACCTCTCAACGAGGTCCAAACAAGCAGAGCCCGCTCGAGCGGGGCATTGAGGCGCGGCTAGTTCAGCGGAAGGTCACACGCGGTTTCGTAGGTGTTGCCCCAATCCCGCCGGCGCTACCAACCCGAATGGGTCCGACTGCCGGCAGTCGCGGGCTTCGCGGCCCGCTCAAAGCCGCGAGCGCCGTCGCGGGTTTCAGGTGCCACTCAGAGCCGCGAGCGCCGGCAGTCGCGGGTTTCGCGTCAGACAGGCGTGACCCACCGGGGGCTACCACTCTCCGTCTTCCACCCGTTCGTCGATGTCTCATAATGTGGCCGCCCGCTGAGTGAGAGAGCCTTGTTACCGGGTTCCGCCGTCGCCGGTATGTTCGCGTCCGTGGTGTGGGTCACAGCGCTGATGGTCGAGGCTCGGTACGACCTCGGCCCATCCGGTCAAAGCACGAGGCGTGGTGGTCGTTGCCGTGATGGCGGCTGTCGTCTGGGCGATCGTCAGCCTGACGGCGCGCCCCTCTGGTGACACAGCTCGGCGGACGCTGGACGAGCGCTACGCGCGGGGCGAGATCGGCGACGACGAGTACCAGCGCATGAAGGGCCAGCTTGGCTAGGGCGAGCCGACGTCCGTGATCACAAGGCGAGCACTCCTCGCCGGTCTGGCTGCCGGGGGAAGCCTGCTCGGCCTCGGCCTGCTGGGCGGCTACCTACTGCGCGATGCCCTGCGTCTGGGCCCATCTGAGGGCGGAATGATGGGCGGAGGAATGATGAGCGGCGGAATGATGGGCAGCGCAACCTCCGCTGACATGAACATGTACATGAAGCTCTTCGATCGTCACACCGAGCTTCGGCGGACGGTCAACGAGATTCCTGGCGGAGTGCGGACCACGACCGAATCCGACTCGGCGGAGTTGACGGCCTTGCTGCAGGCGCATGTCTCGAGCATGTACGGCCACGTCAATCAGGCGGCAGAAGTCACCTGCATGAGCAACAGCCTGCCGACGCTGTTTCGCAATGCCACGCGATACCGGCGGCAGCTTTCTTTGACCGCCAAGGGCGTAACAGTGACCGAAACTTCGGACGATGCGCGGCTAACCGCAGCGATTCGAGCTCATGCGGAAGAGGTGAGTGGATTCGTCCGCGACGGGATGCCGGCGATGATGCGCGGAATGATGGGAGGCTGAGCAGGGCCTATCCCTCAACGGCGAGCAGCACAGCTCCGCCGAGCGCCAACCGATAGGATGCGCTGGCTACGGGTTAGACGTGGAACCGGAGAAACGGTATAGCAATTGTCGCCCCGAATCCCGCCGGGGCTACCAGCGCTCACGCTCATATCCGCCACCGGCGGTCGCGCCCTACCACAGCTTCCTGCGGGAGCGACCGCCGGCTCTCACAGCCGATGTCCCGGACTTATCTTTGCCCGGTTCCGCCTCTGCAGAGTCCGAGCGTCCCCGGCGAGCCCTTCGGAAGGCCGTAGTATCTCCAAGAGTCGGCCGCGGTCTGCACCCTGGAGACGATCTGGCCTTGGTCCACCAGCATGTCATTCAGCCCGCTGGCCGCGCAGGCCGAGTTGGCGTGTGCAAGTGCCGCGGTGCTGTCATCCGGCTGGGCAGAACCCGGGACGCCCGGAGTGCCCGGAGGGCCGATCACCTCACCAGCGAGCGCGCTGGTCGCTCCAGCGAAGGTGAATGTCGCCGTCAACGCCATGGCGATTAGCAGTCGCCTCATGCACTTCCCTCCTTTGCGATTCGGCTAGGCGTCGGAGCGCCTCGAGCCACTGCGGGGAATCCTAATTTTTGGGCGGACGAACCGTCAATGGGCCGACTGTCCTATGACCCCTAGGCGGTGCTCATGCCGCGTGCTGGGCCATCTTGCGTCGCCAGGCGCCCGATGCGCACGTTTTGCGCCAAACGGCGCTATCAGCGGCACGGAATGCACTCGTTTTGCGCAAAACGCATGTATCGCGCTCAGGCTTCGTCGGCTGGAGTGATGTTGACAAGCATCCACGACCATCGCGTGAAGTAGGCCGTCAGCCTGCCGTGTTCGTGGAGCATGTCCGCCAGGCTGAAAGGCAGCCTGACCTGATGGCCGCCAACCTGCACCCGAAACTTGCTCTCGTGGTCACCCTCCTGCAGGATGATCGCCGTCCCGGTGACGCTGACGACCTGCCCGCTGCGAAGGTCGGCCACGATTCGGTACAGCGCCCACAAAGCGAGGGGCGCGATGACGGTGGCGATGATTCCAGGGCCGGCCATCCATCGCGTTTCGGCGGCGAACACCAACCACCAGGCGATCATCGCGAAGAACGTCATGCTCACCCATCCGAGCGTCGCGGCAGTCGCGCGGGCGCTCAGTTGGAAGCGCTGGTCTCCGCTGATCCTCCCGGCCCGGTTCGTCTCGACGGCCCGAGGATTGAGCGCTATCCGCTGCCTTTCAAGCATCTTCTCGATCTCCGTCCAGCAGTGCGTGAACCCTCATCGGTATCGCCTCTACAGGAGCTCGGATCCGCACGTTAGCTGGTAGGAAGGTATCGGGACGAATCCCTGGAGCTACCACATCCTGCATCAGGCTTGAACGCCGACAAGACCGGCTGCCCTTAAATGAGCTTGTGATCCGGACTTCGTTCACAGAGTTGATTGGCGTCGAGCACCCGATCGTTCTGGCGGGCATGGGCGGCGCCACATCGCCAGAGCTCGTTGCCGCCGTCAGCAACGCGGGCGGGCTCGGGATCCACGGTGTGACCTCCATCGAGAGCTCGGAGATCGTGTCCCAAGTCGCCGCCATTCGGAGCAAGACCCCGCGGCCGTTCGGGCTCAACTTGCTGCTGCATGGCGCCGACGAGGACCAGGTCAGGGTCGTCCTCGACGCCAAGCCGGAGATCCTCTCCACCGCCTGGCCGCGCGACAACCAGGACCTCGCTCAGCTCTTCGCACGGGCCCATGAGCGTGGACTGAAAGTGATGCACATGGTTCCGGGCGCGGCCGACGCGGCAAAGGCCGCTCATGCCGGCGCCGATGTCATCGTCGCCCAGGGCACCGACGGCGGGGGCCACATCGGCTTGATGGGCACGATCGTGGTCGTGCCGGCGGTGGTCAAAGAGGTTGCGCCCATTCCGGTGCTCGCCGCCGGTGGCATCGCCGGCGGGCGTGGCCTGGCCGCCGCACTCGCGCTCGGCGCCGCGGGCGTGTTGCTCGGGACCAGGTTCCTCGCGACCACGGAGTCGGAGCTGCACGAGAACTTCAAGCGGCTGATCGTCGAGAGCGACGGGGGCGACACCATCGTCACCGACATCGCCGACATTTTTCTCGGCGTCGAGTGGCCTGGCGCCCTCGAGCGGGTAGCGCGCAACCGGGCGGTCGAGCGGTGGCTGGGGCGGACCAACGAGCTGCGCCGACGCAGAGAGGAGCTGCTGCCCGGGATGCGCGAGGCGCGCCTCAAGGGAGACCCAGACGAGGCGATCGTCTACTTCGGGCAGTCCGCGGCGCTGGTTGACGACGTCGTGCCCGTGGCGCGGGTCATCGAGGACATGGTCGCCGAGGCCGAGGAGATCGTGGGCGAGCGACTGCCGAACCTCGTCCGATAGAGAAGATTCCAAACCCGCCGCTGCCAGCACTCGCGGGCATTGACGGGCGTCCAGACCCGCCACTGCCGGTAGTCGCGGTTTAGCGTTGGCGCATGGCTGGCGGAACTCACGTCAGCCCTCCACGACGCCGGCGCCGCCGTCGACGAGCACCAGCTGTCCGTCGTGGAGCCGAGCCGTTCCATCGCCGGTCCCAACCACGGCCGGGATGCCGTACTCCCGCGCGACCTGAGACGCATGGGAACCGACCCCGCCGGTGTCGGTGACGACTGCGGCCGCACGGGTGAACAGCGGCGTCCACGCGGGCGTCGTCACTGGCGCCACCAGGACGTCGCCGGGCTGAAGCCGCCCGAAATCGTCCAGGCTGCGGATGATCCGGGCGTGCCCGCGAGCGCGGCCGGGGCTTGCAGGCACCCCGGTTACCAACGATGGGCCGACACCTGGAACACGGACGGACTGCTCGAAACGGGCCAGAAGCTTGACGAACAGCGGCGGGACCACGCCGATGGTCAGCGGCGCGGCGAGCTTGCGCTGCCGTTCCCACGTGGCACGTCGACGACCGGCCTCAGCGACCATCGACGACCGATCGCCGGCCAATGCGCCAATCAACTCGTCGTGGCTCAGGAAATAGATCTGGTCGTGCGCATCGAGGACGCCCGCGGCCACCAGGTGCGACCCGATGCGCCCAAGGGCACGCCGCATCACGGGCCAGCCGAGCGTCATGTACGAAAGCTGCTCCTCGCGCAGCGGCTGAAATCGCTGCGCTTGGGCAAGAAGGCGTTCGAAACGTGCGCGCAACCGCCGCCTATCAGCAAGCGCCGCCCGAGCCCGGCTTTCAGCTTGGCGTCGCGATGCCGCGAGCCTGTCGCGGCGACTGGCAACGGCGGCGGGCGGTTCCTGGCTGAGGTCGAGCTCGGAAAGAGTCGGATGGAACCAATCCAGGCTCACGACCGAGTGACCGCCGGTTCCAGCGTCGGCGGCATACAGACCCTGGAGCAGCTCGGCGTACGAACCTCCGACCGCTGGGTAGAGGTGCTTGCGGTAGAAGCCGGCGAGCGGAACCTCGGCCTTCCAGGCGAAGCCGGCCACAGCCGTGACCGACGTGTAGTAATCGCCTGCCTGGGTGGCGATTCGATCGATGATCTCGACAAGCTGCGCCGGCGATGCGCGGTCGACCATCTCTGTCGCCTCGGCGACCACGCGTTGATGTTTCGGCAAGACGTCGTCGCGCCACTCTTTCACAAAGAGGTCGACGCCGAAGTGCGCGAGGGGTGGGATCACCATCACCGCGCGGCGGGGCCGAAGGAAAAGGTTTGGAATCAACCGCTGCACGAGGAATCGCAAGACTTCGAGCGGTGTGCCCGGCAGCACATCCATCGAGTAGTAGTACCAACCGTTGACGACGATGTGTGCCGGCTCGGGCCACCGCATGGAGATCCATCCGCCCTGGAGCTCGTGGAGCCGCCGCTCCAACCTGGCAACCAACCAGCTCTCGAAGAGTGGCGTCACGGGGTCGCCCAGCCATTCGCCGAGACGGAAATACCGAACGTATCCACCAGGCACTGTCGGTTCCCAGCGCACTTGTTCCGGCAGTGCGGTCATCGGTCGTGACTGCAGCAGATAAAGCTCGCCCCCGGCGATCGCCCACTCGATGTCCTGAGGAGCGCCGAGATGCGCCGCAGCCCTCGCCGCGAGGTCCGCTATCGCCAGCGCTTGCGCGGCGTCGATGGCGCCCTCGGCTTGTCGCCTTTGATTCGCCGAGCCGTCGCGCACGAGCCACTCATCGGCGTCGGCCTGGCCCGAGACCAGCCTGTCGCCCAATCCACCAATCGAATTGACCACTGATTCCGCGCGGTCTTCGTTGATCGGATTTGACGAGTACGCAACGCCCGCGCTTGTCGCCTCGACCATCCTTTGAACCAGGGAAGCACGAATCCATCTGGCACTCGGAATCCGGCTCGAGCGAGCTCGCCCAGCCTCGCCGCCTTGCCCCCAACTTCCTGGATCTGCGCCAGGCCGACCGCAGAGAGAGGGAGCCACGATGCGCCGGACTTCACGGCCCGACCGGCGCCGGCTGCGGAATCGGCAGCTCGGTCGGACCCTGGAACGCTCCGACCGCGGTGAACAGCACGACCACCAGCATTCCGATCGCGAGCATGACCGCGGCGATTAAGACCCACAGCCCGAGCTGGCGGGAAGGGTAGGCCCTGTGGTGGAGCGCGCTCATGAACGATCGCTCACTACGTAGCGCGGGCGCTCGTGGCGTTCAGCATCCCGACCGCGGCTCCCGAGGGCGACCGGGATCTCGGGCTCGGGTGAGGGTGGCTCGGTGGATTCCATCAATTCGCAGTAGCCAATGGCCAACATCGGGTCGGCGTAGCGCAGACCTGGCTCAAGCCACCGCCAGCAACGGCCCAACATGCTCATCGCCCCGTCCTCCAACCAGGCCACCGGACCGGCCACAGTATTAACGATAGGAATCATATTGTCAATAGTGGATTCCTCTTGCTAACATTGCCGCCGATGGCCCGGACATACGTGAGCCCCCTTAGGCGGGGGCAGTTCGAAGCGACCCGCCTGCGAATCGTCGAAGCTGTCGGGCGCGTGCTCGCGCGCGGGGTCACAGAGCTCTCCGTGCCGGCCGTGGCGGAGGAGGCCGGGGTATCCGTGGCTACTGTTTACCGCCACTTTCAGTCGAAGCAGCAGCTCGTGGCCGCCCTCCGCCTGCACTTCGCCGATGCGATCGACGCGCGTCCTTCGGACCTGTCGGCCGGGAGATGGTCCTCTCTGGACGAGATGCTCGACGCTTTCCCCATGATCGCGGCGCGCATGGCGCGGCTCGACCCTGGCCTGCGCGCTGCGATCGCGTCGGGGGCGGTCGACGAGTTTCGGCGCGAGAATCGAGCCGAACGGCTCGATCCAATCGAGCACGCCCTGCGCCGCGAGCGACCCGACCTGGACCCCGCCGCCTTGCGCAAGCTGCGCGACCTGATCGCGGTCCTGGCCTCGTCTTCTGGCGTGCGAGCGTTTGAGCTCCTGACCGGGTCTTCGCCTGCGCAGACAGCCGACACGGTGGCGTGGGCGATTCGGCGGCTGCTCAGAAATACCTGATCCGCCGGGGCTACCAAACCGATTGGCCGCGACAGCCGGCAGTCGCGGGCTTTGAAGCCCACTGAAAGCCGCGAGCGCCGGCACTCGCCGGGAATCCTGATCAAAGGGTGCTGCCCGCGCTAGACGCCGCCCGGCGCGCCTGCTTGCCGCCGGCGTGAAGCGCTATCCTGTGCGACCTTGCCCCCGGCGGAGACCTCCGTAACGCCCCCGATGCCACGCTCGTTGCAAGCTCCCGTGAGGAACGGGGTAGTCCTTCTCGTCTCCCTGCTTGCGATCGGCGCCTGCACGGCCAACGGGCCCCTTGCGCCCTCCAGCAGCCCCGTCGCCAGGCACTCGCCGTCGCCCAGCCCGAGCCCTCTTCCGAGCCCCGAAGAGAGCCCCAGTCCGTCGCCAACGCCCACGATCGAGCCCACCCCCGTCGCCGTTCCCTCCTGGGCCGCCCTCCACGCCAGCTGCGCCGGCCAGCCGGCCGCCCAGGAGGCGCTGGTCACGCTCCAGGGCGCCACCAACCCCGTGCTCGCGGACGTCGCCGACCCGAAGGCGCCGCGCACCCTGTGCGGCCTGAGCGGAGGCTCATTCCAGCCCCAGCTCGTGACCCAGACGATGATCTCCTGGTACGCGACCCAGGGCGCGCCCGACCGGCCGGGGACCAGCGTCATCGCCATCCTCGACCTCTTCACCGGCACGTCCACCGTCGCCGCCACCTGGTCGGGCGGCGGGTTCCTCGACGGCCTCCACGCCTGGAGCCCCGACCGCGGCTTTCTCGCCTACGTGGCCAGCGACGGTAGCGGCGTCCGGCTGCACGTCCTCAGCGGCGGAGGAGACCGGGTCATCGCCACGATGGGCGCCGTCCCGGCGCGGGGCGTCAACCCCAACGAGGACGACGCCTACCTCGCCTTCTCGCCCGACGGCGCGTACATCGCCCTCGTCCAGACGTTTGCCAGCTCCGGCGATCAATTGCAGGTGCGCCGGATCATCGACGGCACCGTCGCCTTCAGCCTGTCCCGGGGCACGATGGCCACCTGGGGCAGCACCGGGAGCCGGCTCTACTTCCGCCAGCCGACCTCGACCCTGGTGCAGGTGTGGGACTCGGCGGCCGGCGTATCTCAGGCCTTCGGTCAGCAGCTTTCCTGGATCCGGCCTCGGGCAGGCGTCGGCACGGACACCACGCTCGTCTTCACGGTGCGGGACTCGAGCGGCACCCCGCACACCTGGCTGTACAGCCACGACGGCCGCTCGGGCGGCGTGCTGCCGAACGCGCGCTCGTCAGGCGCCTGGCTCAACGCCACCACCTTCTTCTATGTGGAGGAGGCGGCTTGCGGCGCCAACTGCGGCATCGGCCCCTCGTGGCAGCCCGACGGGAAGACGTTCACGTTCGACGTCGCGGCGCAGGCGGAGACGGCCTCGAAGATCGCTCAGGTGTACGGCCTGTGGCCTCGAGCGGGGCAACAGTGATCGACGAGACACCCGGTGGTGGGATCATGACCCCGACCCACGTGGACCAGCTCACCGAGACCCCTCCCCTCGAGCCGGAGATCGTGACCCTGCCGCCCGCGCCCTCGGCGCCGCGGCGCTCGCGAGGGCCTTCGGCGTGGGCGCCGATGTTCGAGATGCGGGAGCGGCGCTGGTGGACGGTCGCGCTGGCCGCGACCCTGCTGATCTCCGCGGGGGGAGTCGGCCTCCTCTACCTCGACGACACCGGCAATCAGGCCACCATCCGCTCCCTGACGACAGAGAACGAGCAGCTGCGCGGTCACAGCCAGATCCTCCAGGACCAGCTCCGGACGACCGAGCAGAACCTGAACTCGACCATGGGCGAGCTCGAGCGGACCAAGGCCGAGCTCGAGCACCCGACCGTCACCATCTGGAACGTGCCGCAGGAGATCAAGGGCGCCAACGCCTGGCTCGAGGGCAACGTCCCGGACACCTTCACCTACCACCTGCACGTGACCTCCACCGGTCCCATGTCGGTCAGCATCCTGACCCTCCAGAACTACGCCGCGGCCAATGTCTGCATGGACCAGGGAGGCACCGCCAACTACTGCATGCACCACTCGGGCTCGGCGATCGGCTGGCTCAACAAGACGAGCGTCGACTACGACTTCCACCTCGCCGAAGGCTGCGCGGACTACGTCGCCGTGTTCACTTCGCCGACCACGATCACACTCCGCCCGAACGTGAGCGTCACCTACCAGCCGGCCAGCAGCGCCACCGGGACCTGCGTAGCCTGACGCGGGATCGAGAAAAATCGATATAGGCGACCAAGCCTCCGAAAGTTAGGCTATCCTATCTTTGATGATAGGCACGCCAACACAGGAGAAGCGGAGCGCCTTCACCCGCTCCCAGGAGGATTACCTCAAGGCGCTCTACCTGCTCGGCGGCGGCGAGCGTCCTGTACCGACTCGCGAGCTGGCCCAGCGCCTTGGCATCTCCTCGCCGAGCGTGAGTGAGATGGTGACGAGGCTGACCGCCCAGGGGCTGGTCGAGCATGACCGCTACCGCGGCCAGCAGCTCACGCGGGAGGGTCGCAAGATCGCCCTCGAGCTGGTCCGGCACCACCGCCTTCTGGAGATGTTCCTGGTCAGGGTCCTGGGCTACTCGTGGGACGAGGTCCACGAAGAGGCCGAGCGCCTCGAGCACGTCATCTCCGAGCGCATGGAGCAGCGCATCTTCGAGCTTCTCGGCAGGCCCGAGCTCGACCCGCACGGCCACGTCATCCCGACCCTCGGCGGCAAGGTCCGCGCCGTCAGCCACCGCAGCCTCAGCGAGGCGAAGGTAGGGGACAGGCTCGTCGTCCAGGGAGTCTCCGACGAGGACCCCGCCAAGCTCCGCGAGCTGCAGCGCCGCGGCCTCGTGCCCGGCACGCCGATCGCGGTGGTCGCCGGCAGCGAGTTCGAAGGCCCCCTCGAGGTGCGGATCAAGCGCCGCCGCTCGAGCGTGCCTCTCGGCCTGGCACGGGCTGTGTTCGTCACGGAGGCTCGCTGATGGCAGAGGCCCTGCGCGCCGTCGTCGCCGAGCCGTGGGTGGAGGTCGCGGAGAGAGCCCTGCCCGGCGAGCTTCGCGTGCTGCGGGCGGCCGAGAAGTCCCTCAACGGCGAGCGGCGCGGGCTGCGCGCCGTGCTCCCGTTCCTCGGCCCGGCCTTCATCGCGGCCGTCGCGTACGTCGACCCGGGGAACTTCGCCACCAACATGGCGGGCGGGTCGCGCTACGGCTACATGCTGCTGTGGGTCGTCCTCTCGGCCAACCTCATGGCGATGCTCATCCAGTCGATGAGCGCCAAGCTGGGCATAGCCACCGGCCAGAACCTGGCCGAGGTCTGCCGCGACCGGTTCCCCCGCCCGGTGGTCATCTTCCTGTGGATCCAGGCCGAGCTGATCGCCATGGCCACCGACCTGGCCGAGTTCGTCGGCGCGGCCATCGGCCTCAACCTCCTGTTCGGGATCCCGCTCTTCACCGCGGCTCTGATCACCGGCGTGGCGGCCTTTGCCATCCTCGCGCTCCAGGCTTTTGGCTTCCGCCGCCTCGAGGCGACGATCGCGGTCCTCGTCGGCGTGATCGTGGTCGCCTTCGGCCTCGAGGTGCTGCGCGCCGAGCCGAACTGGGGCTCGGTCGCCGGCGGTATGGTCGTGCCTCAGTTCGCCGGCACCGAGTCGGTCCTGCTGGCGGCCGGCATCCTCGGCGCCACCGTCATGCCCCACGTCATCTACCTCCACTCGGCCCTGACCCAGAAGCGGGTCGTTGGCTCGAGCCCGGCGGCCAGGCGCAAGATCTTCCACTTCGAGAGGGTGGACGTCGTGATCGCCATGGGGATCGCCGGCGTCATCAACCTGGCCATGCTCACGACGGCCGCCGCGGTCTTCCACTCCCGCGGTCTGCTGGACGCCGGTAGCGACCTGAACCAGGTCTTCTCCGGGCTCGATCGCTACCTCGGCGGCAACAGCGGCGCAGTCTTCGGCATCGCCCTCCTCGCGTCGGGCATCTCCTCGTCGTCGGTGGGCACGCTCGCCGGCCAGGTCGTGATGCAGGGCTTCATCCGCCGCCGGATCTCGGTCTTCCTCCGCAGGGCGATCACGATGGTGCCTGCGCTGATCGTGATCGGGGCCAACTTCGACCCGTCGCGCGCGCTAGTGCTCAGCCAGGTGTTCCTATCGTTCGGCATCCCGTTCGCGATGATCCCGCTGCTCATTTTCACGCGCGACAAGAAGCTGATGAACGGTCTTGCCAACAGCCGGTTGACGAACTACGCGGCCTACGGCGTGGCGGCGCTGATCATCGGCCTGAACGTCTTCTTGCTCTATCAGACATTGACCGGCGCCGCGTAGTTAGTCGCGACTATCGAGCCACCTCGCGGCCCCAGACTCGCGTTAGTCGCGACTATCCAGGCACCTCGTGCTCCAAGACCCACGTTAGTCGCGACTATCGAGCTTTCTCGTGCGCCAAGATGCGCGTTAGTCGCGACTATCCGCGGTCCCCGAGGTCTGAGATCGGCCGGTCGGGCGGCACGGCCATGTCACGATAGCTGCGGAGTGTCGATCTGAAGCTCGGCGTCAGCGTCGGCTACTGGGGCCTCGGCCTCACGGCGGCCGACCAGCTGGAGATCGCCCAGACCGCCGAGTCGCTGGGCTACGACTCGATCTGGACCGCAGAGGCATACGGCTCCGACGCGGCGACCGTCCTGGCCTGGCTCGCTGCCGGCACCAGCACGATCAAGCTTGGCGCGGGCATCTTCCAGATCCCCGCGCGCAGCGCGGCGATGACGGCGATGACCGCGGCGACGATCGACAACCTCTCCGGCGGCCGCATGCTCCTCGGCCTGGGCACCTCGGGCCCGCAGGTGTCGGAAGGCTTCCACGGCGTGCGGTTCGCCAAGCAGCTGCAGCGCACCCGCGAGTACGTCGCGGTCCTGCGCAAGGCCCTGGCGCGCGAGAAGGTCGAGTTCCACGGCGAGACGATCGATCTCCCGCTTCCGGACGGGCCTGGCAAGGCCCTGAAGCTGACCATCCGGCCGGTGCAGGAGCGAATCCCCATATTCCTGGCGGTGCTCGGGCCGAAGAACGTCGCCCTGGCCGGAGAGATCGCCGACGGTTGGCTGCCGGTGTTCTTCTCCCCCGAGCACACCAAGGCCCTGCGTGGGCCGCTCGAGGAGGGCGCCGCGCGGGCGGGCCGGTCGCTGGACGGATTCCGCATCTGCCCGTCGGTCAACGTGATGATCAACGACGACCTCGAGAGCGCCCGCAACGCGATGCGTCCCATCGTCGCTCTCTATGTCGGTGGCATGGGCTCGAGGGAGCAGAACTTCTACAACCGCCTTGTGTCCTCGTACGGCTTCGAGCGCGCGGCCGAGGAAGTGCAGGAGCTGTACCTGGCCGGACGCAAGACCGAGGCGATGTTCGCCTTGCCCGACGAGCTGATCGACCTCGTCTGCATCGTCGGCCCCCGCGACCGGGTGAAGGCGAAGCTGCGCGACTTTCGCGACGCCGGCGTGGAAACGCTGATCGTCTGGCCGGTCATGCCCGACCAGGAGGAGCGAAAGGCTCAGCTGCGGGCCATCGCAGAGCTCAATGACTGACCGAGTCGACGCCAACCAGCCGCCGCCGCTCGTCGATTACAACGTCTTCGAGGCCGACGCGCCCCTCGGCGAGGCCCTGGAGCGCGAAGGCGGCGCCTGGGCCCACGACCTGGTCCACGAGCTCGGTCGCCTGGCCGGGACCCAGAAGGCGATCGACTGGGGCTTCCAGGCCAACGCGCACCCGCCGCACCTCCGCACCCACGACCGCTTCGGCGAGCGCATCGACGAGGTCGAGTTCCACCCGGCGTGGCACGAGCTGATGAGGGTCGCGGTCGGTCACGGCCTGCACGCGCTGCCGTGGCGGGAGCCGCGTCCCGGCGCGCACGCCGCCAGGGCCGCTGCTTTCTACGTCTGGTCGCAGGTGGAGGGTGGCCACTGCTGCCCGGTGTCGATGACGTACGCGGCGCTGCCGACGCTGCGCAAGTCGCCCCGGCTCGCCGCGAAGTGGGAGCCTCTGATGACCTCGCTCGACTACGACCCCGGCCTGGTCCCCGTGACATCCAAGAAGGGCGTCCTGTTCGGGATGGCCATGACCGAGCGGCAAGGCGGCTCCGACGTCCGCGCCAACACCACCCGCGCCGAGCCGGCCGGCGTGGAGGGCGAGTTCAGTCTCACCGGCCAGAAGTGGTTCTGCTCGGCCCCGATGTGCGACGCCTTCCTGGTCCTCGCGCAGGCGCCGGATGGGCTGTCGTGCTTCCTCGTGCCGCGCGTCCTCCCAGACGGCACCCGCAACCGATTCCACATCCTGCGCCTCAAGGACAAGCTGGGCAACCGCTCCAACGCGTCCGCGGAGGTCGAGCTCGGCGGCGCGTGGGCGGTGATGGTGGGGGAAGAGGGGAGAGGGGTGCGGACGATTATCGATATGGTCAACCACACGCGCCTCGACTGCGTCATCGGCTCCGCGTCGCTGATGCGCCACGCGGTCGCGCAAGCGACGCACCACGCCGCGCATCGCAGGGCTTTCGGCAAGCTTCTGAGCGAGCAGCCGCTGATGGTCAACGTCCTCGCCGACCTCGCCGTCGAGTCGGAGGCGACGACGGTCTTGATGATGCGCCTCGCCGGCGCTTTTGACCGCGACGCCGAGCCCGCCGAGGCGCACTTTCGCCGCATCGGCGTGGCGGTGGCGAAGTTCTGGACCACAAAGCGCGCGATCGCGGTGGTGGCCGAGGCGCTCGAGTGCCTCGGCGGCAACGGCTACGTCGAGGAGTCGATCCTGCCGCGCCTGTACCGCGAGGCGCCCCTGAACTCGATCTGGGAGGGCTCGGGCAACGTCAACGCGCTCGACGTGCTTCGCGCTATGCAGCGTGAGCCGGAGTCGGTCGCGGCGTACTTCGGGGAGGTGGAGTCCGCCCCGCGCGACGCTCGCCTCGACAGAGCGGTCGCAGAGCTCAAGCGCGAGCTCAAGGCCACCGCCGACCTGGAATCGCGCGCACGCCGGCTCGTGGAGCGGATGGCGGTCGTGCTGCAAGCCTCGCTGCTGCTGCGTCACGGCGATCCGCTCGTGGGCGAGATTTTCTGCGCGTCCAGGCTCGATGGCGATTGGGGACACAGCTTTGGTAGCCTGAAACCGAGACCACAACTCGAGTCGGTGATCGAAAGGCACCGGCCACAGTTGTACTCAGGGTGATGATTCAAGAAACCCAGGAGATCACGCACGTCTGGCGGAACTCGCCGGCATCTCGAGTGCCGCCGAGCGAGCTGATACTCGTGACGGATTTCGACGGCACGCTGGCCGAGATCGTGCAGGATCCTGCGGCGGCGCGCGCGCGATCGGACTCGCTCGAGGCTCTGCAGGAGCTCGTGATGCTGCTCGCGGACGTCATCGTCCTGAGCAGCCGTCCCCCCTCGCAGCTGGAATGGCTCGTGCCCATCTCCGGCGTGCGCCTGATCGGCGACAGCGGCCTCGCCCTGCCGCGTCACGCGCAGAGGGAGGCTCTCGACCGCTTCAACTTCGACGCGTCGCGACTGCTGCAGCGCATCCCGGGCGCCTGGGTCGAGGCCAAGCCCGCGAGCACCGCCATCCACTTCCGCAACACCGACATGACCGGCGAGCAGATCCTCGCGCTCCTGCGCCCGCTCCTCGAAGGCGCGCGGCTGGGCGCGGCCCTCGGCCGCAAGGTCGTCGAGGTCCACGCGCCCAAGGCGGGCAAGGGAAGCGCCATGGCGGCGCTGGTGCCGGCGGAGGATCCGGGCGGCATCGTGTGCTTCGGCGACGACGAGAACGACCGCTCGCTTTTCGAGTACGCGAGCACGCTCGACATCCCGCACATGTCGGTTGGGGTGTGGTCGGTGGAGGCGCCGGCGGACCTGTTCGAACGCTGCGACCTGGTCGTCCCCGGGCCGGAAGGCGCGGCTGCCGTCCTGCGCGAGCTCGTGGAGTGGGCTCGGGTTGACTCATAGACGAGGTGGAGCAGCAGGCCGGATTCATTCCGGCCGTCCCCCAGCGTCGCCCACCAAACGCCGCCATGCGTCGCTTGTGAGGAGGGGGTCCGCGGGGGAGGCCTGCCTCCCCCGCGAAATGCAGTGGGCTAGGGCTAACTCGGGCTGAGTCGGGCGGCGGGTTGGGCCGCCGCGTGCGTCAGGTCGCGCAGGTCCTGCACCTGGTTGGAGATCCACCGCGCGATGTCGTTTGTCCGCACCACGGTCCGCGCGCCCTCGTTGAGCCGCCGCCGCTCCTCGGCCGGCATCACGAGCGCGGCGTGCATCGCCGCCGCGGTGGCCTCGACGTCGAACGGGTTGATGGAGAGCACATTCCCGCGCAGCTCCTCGTGCGCGCCCGCATTCTCGGAGAGCACGATCACGCCGTCCGTCTTGTTGACGAGCGCGCCCTCCTTCGCGACCAGGTTCAGGCCGTCGTATACCGGGTTGACGAGGAGCACGTCGAAGTTCCTCATCGCCGCCATCGCCTTGCGCTCGCTCTCGGCGATCTCCAGCCGGATCGGCTGCCACTCCGGCGTTCCGAACTCGCTGTTGATCCGGCCGGCTGTCTGCCGGATGTGGCGCAGGTAGCGGCTGTACGCCGCCACGTCCTGGCGCGACGGCTGGAGGAAGGCCCAGAACTGCACCTGCCTACGAAGCTCGGGGTGATAGCGCAGCAGCTTTTCGTACGCGATGAAGCCGCGGACGATGTTCTTCGAGGGATC
>Ga0209058_1001202_pt1 | contig 22191 bp, 22 predicted proteins | sample GraSoiAngelo_147_FD_185904 | JGI IMG/M metagenome (GOLD analysis project Ga0209058, IMG submission 185904) | Grasslands soil microbial communities from the Angelo Coastal Reserve, California, USA - 14_1009_05_40cm (SPAdes) (version 2) | ecosystem: Environmental > Terrestrial > Soil > Grasslands ... | reverse complement strand
CCAGACTAACGACAGTGCAACCCGTACACAAGCAAAGAGTTTCTCGTCGTGGATCCTGCAGTAACGAGGCCTTTTTGCTGAACGGATAACCTAAAAAAGTCAACCCAGGAAAATCTTTTCACACCAGCCGGCGCCAGGGATGGTGCACTCGGGATGCTTTGTGGGCCCCAATCCCCCGGTCATTCTTCTAGGAGCACGCAGTGTCGGGGCTCGGCGCTCACGAACACCTCATCGCCCTCGGCCATCGGCTCCGCCGCGGCCGAGCGGACGATGAGCTGCCGGCCCTCCCACTCCAGATGGTATTGGGTGAAGTCGCCCTGGAACACGCGTTGCCGGATCCTCGCCGGCCACACGTTGACGGCGCCGGCCGGCCGCGCGCGATCGATGCGCAGGCGAACGGTGCGCACGGCGACGAGCACCTCGGCCCCGGCCCGTCGATCGGGAGCGATACCGTGGACGAGCGCGCCGCCCGGCGTCTCGATGACCACGAGCCCGTCGCGCTCGAGGTCGGGGCGGCGGCGGCCTCGGATCAGGTTCGCCGACCCCACGAAGTCGGCGACGAACGTGTTGCGCGGGCGGTCATAGATCTCGCCCGGCGTGCCGACCTGCTCGATGACGCCGTCACGCATCACCACGATCCGGTCGGAGATCGCCAGCGCCTCCTCGAGGTCGTGGGTGACGTACACCGAGGTGACGTCGAGCCGGCGCTGGAGCTCCTTGAGCTCGACGCGCATCTCGGCGCGCAGCTTGGCGTCGAGATTCGACAGCGGCTCGTCGAACAGGAGCACCGAGGGCGAGAACACGAACGCGCGGGCCAGCGCCACGCGCTGCTGCTGGCCGCCGGAGAGCTTCGACGCGCTGCGGGCGCCGAGGTCGCCGAGCTGGACCAGGTCGAGCGCCTCGCGTACGCGCGTCGTCACCTCGACCTCGGGGAGCCGACGCACGCGGAGGCCGTAGGCCACGTTCTCGAAGACCGTCATGTGCGGCCAGATCGCGTACGACTGGAAGACCATCGAGAGCTCCCGGCGCTCGGCGGGGACGTTCACGGCGGGCGAGGACGAGAACATCACGCTGCCGCCGATGCGGATCTCGCCCGACGTCGGCCGCTCGAGCCCGGCGATCGCGCGGAGCGTGGTCGTCTTGCCGCAGCCAGACGGGCCGAGCAGCGTGAGATGCTCGCCGGCGCCGACGGTGAAGCTCACGCCGCGGACCGCGACGACCGTCCCGTAGCGAACGACCAGGTCGCGCACCTCGATCGACGCCTGGCTCACGCTCACTCGCCTCCGGCCTGGACGGCGCGGCGGGCCACCGCGAACATGATCGCCAGGGCCGCGGCCACCGCCAGCGTTTGTAAGAGGGCCAAGGCCGCCGTGAGCTCCGAGCTGGTCGAGAACCACGATTCGACGATGGCCGGCGTGATGACCTTGGACTTGGGCCCCATCAGCAAGATCGACGCGCCCAGCTCGCGGACGCTGGCGATGAAGAGCAGGAGCCACGCCGCGACCAGGCCGGGCTTGAGCAGCGGCATGGTGACCGTGCGCAGACGGTGGCCCCACGTCGCCCCGCACATCTGGGCCGACTCCTCGAGCGAGCGGTCGATCTGGAGGATCACGCCCGAGATCGTGCGGAGGCCCAAGGGCAGGAACACCGTGAGGTACGCGATCAGCAGCAGCCACAGCGTGCCGTAGATCGGGATCGGAAACACCAGCCACGCCCACAGCATCCCGAAGGCGAAGACCAGGCGCGGCACCGCCTGCGGGAACATCAGCACATACTCGATGAGGCCGGCGCCGGGCAGGCGCGAGCGGTAGATCAGCCACGCGAGGAATCCCATGAGCACGACGCCGAGGCTCGCGGTGGCGAAGCCGAGGAGCAGGCTGTTCCAGAGCGCCGAGCGCACCGCATCCAGCGACAGCGCGGTCGCGTAGTTGGCGAGCGTGAAGTTGTCCACGCGGGGGAACACGGTCGTCAGGCGCTGGAACGAGGCGTAGACGATCGTCAGCACCGGCAGGATCACGGCCACGCCCAGGTAGCCCACGCACACGCCGAGGAGCGGCCAGCGCAGCCGTCCGACGTCCATGACCCGGGGCCGGAAGGCCTTGCCCGTGATGGTGGCGTAGCTGCCGCCGCTCACGATGCGCCGGTAGACCCACACCATCGCGAACATCACGGCGAACAGCGACACGCCCATGGCCGCCGCCGTCGGGAAGCGCGGCGGATACTGTGACACGAGCTGGTACATCGCCGTGGTCACGACGTAGAAGCGGCTGGGCAGGCCGAGGACCAGCGCGGCCGAGAACGAGCCCAGCATCTCGGCGAACACGAAGACGGCCGCGCCGAGCACGCCCGGCAGGACCAGGGGCAGCGTGACGCGCAGCATTGTCCGCAACCGTCCGGCGCCCAGCACTTGCGACGCTTCCTCCAGCGCCGGGTCCATCGACTTCATCACGGCGCCGATCATCACGAAGGCGACGGCGCCCTCGAAGAGGGCCATCACCCAGGCGATTCCCCACGGCGTGTTGATGTCGACGAGGTGGCCGTCGCCCCCGAGCGCGCGCCAGAGCTGATTGACGAACCCGCTCGCCGGGGAGCCGATGAGCGCCCAGGCGAGCGCGCCCATCAACGGCGTCACGTAGTAGGGCAGGGCCATGAGCTGTTCGAACGCCGCGCGGCCAGGCACGTTCGTCCGCGAGAGGATCCATCCCATGACGAACCCGAAGACGATGGCCAGCACGGTCGCCATGCCCGCCACCAGCAGCGTGTTGCCGAAGATGTGCGAGTAGCGGGGGAGGTCCGCAAAGTTGGCGAGGCCGTAGGCCTCGGGTGGGCGGGCCTGCGGATCGCCGACGCTCAGCGAGGCCTGGAGGAGATAGGCGATCGGATAGAGGACGAGGACGGCAGCGCCCCCACCGACGAGCACGCTGACAAGGCGCGGGCCCGGCCGCCAGGACCGGGCCCGCTGCAGGTACCTCACCGCGCTGAGGCTCACAAACCCATGATCGAGTTCCACTCCTTCACGAACACGGGGTGGCTCGCCACGTAGTCGTTCCAGTCCGTGGGGAAGAGGAGCTTGAAATCCGCCAGCCGCTTGCCCGTGGGCATCGGCGGGGCGTCGGTCCGCAGCGAGCCGTAGAGGAGGATCTTCTGGTTCTGGTAGACCGCCTGGCCGCGCTTGGCCAGCGCCCAATCCACGAAGAGCTTGGCCGCCTCGGGATGGGGGGCGCGATTGACGACGCCGATGAAGAACGCCGTGGCCGGCAGTCCGTCGGGCGGCGCCACGAACTCGATCTCCGCGCCCTTCTCGGCGAAGAGCGTGTAGCCGGCGTACTCGGCGAGCACGCACATGCGGTCGTCGCCTTTGGACAGCCGGTCGAAGAGCTGGGCGCGGGCGTCGAAGCCCTTCGGCCGCTGCTTGGCGAACTCCTGCCAGAAGTCGTTGCCGTAGAGCTTGCGCAGCACGTACCACTGGGCGTGCTGCATGCCGGAGGTGGCGAGCTTGGCGCTGACCCCGTCCTTGAACGCCGGGTTGAGGATGTCCTTCCACGTCTTCGGCGCCTGCTCGGGCTTCACCTTGGCGCGGTTGTAGGAGATGCCGGCGAAGCTGACGCCGCCCCAGGTGTAGTGACCGGCGGGAGCCGACTGGTGCTCGGCCTTGTACGCCGTGAGCTCCGGTGAGACGTGCACCTCCCAGCCGCCCTTCTTCTGGAAGTCGATGGCCGGCGAGATGTCGGAGAGCTGGAGCACGTCGACGCCGAAGCGGCCGGCCGAGCGCTCGGCGGTGATCTTCGCGTAGAGCGCGCCGGTCTGCAGCCGCACGTAGCTGGTCTTGATCTTCGGAAAGTCCTTCTTGAACGAATCGAGCAGGACGCCGATGCCGGCCTCGCCGTCGTGGCCGTAGTAGACGACCTCGCCTTCCTGCTCGGCCTTGGCGACGTCGGCGAGGGTCTGGAAGTCGAGCACCTTGGTGGCGGTCCGCGACTGGGCCGCCGCGAACGGCGCGTGAGCCAGCAGGGCCGCCGCCGCGGCGAAGGTTGCGGTCTTCACGAAGCCGCGTCGATTCATTCAGAGATCTCCTCTTTCGATTTGTTGATGTCGGGGCGACGTCTCGCCCGCCGCCGTAGCATAAAGCCACCCGGCCTTCCCTGGCCATCTGCGGTATCCTAGCGCCGTGCTGCATGCTCTACGAGCTGCGTCGTTACGATGTCGCCGCCACCAAGCTCCCCTCGCTCATCGACCGCTTCGGCTCCTTCACGGTGCACAAGTGGAAGGAATACGGCTTCCGCTTGATCGGCTTCTGGACGCCCGTGGTGGGCGAGAAGAGCAACCAGGTCGTCTACATCTGGGGCTGGGAGAGCTACGAGGAGCGGACCAAGAAGAACGCCGCCTGGCGGGCCGACCCCGAGCGCGCCAAGAAGTGGGCGGAGACCGAGAAGGACGGGCCGCTGGTGAACCGCGTGTACAACCAGCTCATGGAACCGACCTCGTACTCGCAGATGGATCGCGGCGAGCCCTACGGGCCCGACGCGTCGAGCCGCAGCCCGTACCTCTTCGAGCTGCGCGAGTACCAGGCGATGCCGGGCAAGATCAACAACATCACCGACCGGTTCGGCAACTTCACGTGCGGCGCGTTCAAGAAGCACGGCTTCCGCCAGGTGGGCTACTGGCACAACCGCATGGGCGGCAACGACCACCAGCTCATCTACCTGCTGGCCTGGGAGAGCCTGGACGAGCGCATGACCAAGTTCGACGGGTTCGCCAAGGACCCGGAGCGCGCCCGGGTGTTCGCCGAGAGCGAGAAGAACGGGCCGATCGTGCAGCAGGTGACCAACGCCATCCTGCGCCCGACCGCTTTCTCGCCGATGAAGTGAGGCGATTGCAAGAACAGGGGCGGGGCGTCACGACCGCAGCACGCGGACGGGCTGGCCGGCCAGCCAGGCCTTGACGTCCTCGAGCGCCTGTCCGTAGAAGATCCGGTAGCCTTCTTCGGTGACGTAGCCGAGGTGCGGCGTGATCACCGTATTCGGCAGATCGCGCAGCGGATGGTCGATCGCGAGCGGCTCGTCGTCGTACACGTCGAGGCCCGCGCCGGCGATCGTGCCCTTCCGCACGGCGGCGACGAGCGCGCTCTCGTCGACGATGGGGCCACGCGACGTGTTGATCAGATAGGCGGTGCGCTTCATCAAGGACAGCTCGCGGGCCCCGATGAGCCCGCGGGTGCGGTCACTGAGCACGAGATGAATGCTCGCCACGTCCGCGCGCGCCAGCAGCTCGTCCTTGGCCACCAGCTTGGCGCCCACCTCGGCGGCGCGCGCCTCCGTGAGGTTCTGGCTCCACGCGATCACGTCCATCTCGAAGGCGCGGCCCACCTTGGCCACGCGCGAGCCGAGGCCACCGAGTCCGATCACGCCGAGCGTCTTGCCGTTCAGGCCGAGCCCGCAGCTGATCTGCCACCGTCCTTCGCGGGTCGCGCGGTCTTCGACGGGGATGCGACGCACGAGGGCGAGAATGAGTCCCCACGTCAGCTCGGCGGTCGGATAGGGAAGCCCGGCGGTGCCGCAGACGACGATCCCGCGCGCGGTGGCCGCCGCCACGTCGATCGACGCGTTGCGCATACCGGTCGTGACCAGCAGCTTCAGCTTGGGCAGCCGCTCCAGGAGCGCGCGCGGAAACGCGGTGCGCTCACGCATCGCCACCACGGCCTCGAAGTCGGCGAGCCGGGCGGCCACCGCGCCCGCGTCCTTGAGGTGGTCGGCGAAGACGACGACGTCAGTGCCGGCGGGCAGGGTGGACCAGTCGGCCATGCGACGCGCCACGTGTTGATAGTCGTCAAGAATTGCTACGCGGGCCATGTCGGTCTCCTTGTTGAGGGGGGCGACCCCCCGCAAACTCCCCCGGCACTCGATGCTCTACAACTTCGGCGCTCATTGCTCTACTGCTTCGGGGCATTCATGGGATAGACGTCCGACGTGTCGAGGAACGTGATGCCGCCGGCGGCGGCGCGCTCGAGGATGGCGACGGAGGTCGCCTCGTCGCACTGCAGGCCGAAGGTCATGGTGCCGAGGCAGAGCCGCGAGACCGGCAGCTCGGTGCGGCCGAGACGAACGTGTCGCAATCGCGACCTCCTTCACCGCGCCGATGCGCGCCCGCACAATACCACCGAGCGCTGTGCGCTTGACACCCGAACGCCCGGCGGGCTATTCGTCGAGCCTGCCGATGACTTCCGGCGACCGTCCACGACGCGCCGCGAGCCCCACGCAGGGGCGCGCGCGCCACAAGACGAAGCGCGGCGCCCTCCGGACGTCCGGCCGCTCGCCCGTCGAGCGGCTCCGCGCGATCTGCCTGGCGCTGCCGGAGGCCACCGAGAAGGTGGCGTGGGGCGAGCCGACGTGGCGCGTGAAGGACCGGCTCTTCGCGCAACTCGACGACCATCACCACGGCGCCGAGCACCTCGCGGTGTGGCTGCCCGCGCCGCTGGGCGAGCAAGAGGCGATGGTCTTCACGGACCCGGTGCACTTCTTCCGGCCTCCTTACGTGGGGCCGCGGGGCTGGGTCGGCGTGCGCATCGACCGGGAGCTCGACTGGACCATTGTGGCGAAGCTCGTCGGGCAAGCGTACCGGCTGGTGGCCCCGCCGCGACTGCGCGATGCTCTGGAAACGGGAGCGGCGGCGCCTCGCAGCGTGCGCCGGCGGGCAACGACAAGGAGAAGCTGAATGCGTGTGATCGACATGGAGTGCAGCGTTCCGAAACGGGAGAACGGCGCCGCGCAGGCGCCGGCGGCGACCGCGACACCGAGCGCGGCGCCGGAGCGGGTCACGGGCTATGGCATGGCCAACTACGAGCGCATCTTCCGCTCGCGCCGCGCCGGCGGCGACACGCGCCCGCACACCGAGCTCGCCGACTACGTCGACCTTCTGGAGCGCGTTGGCATCGTGCGGGCCGTCCCGTTCGGCACCTCGAACGACGAGGTGGCCGATCTGATGCGCGACTTCCCGGGCCGGTTCATCGGCCTCGCCCGGATCAGCGGGCTCATCGGCATGCGCGGCGTCCGCGAGCTGGAGCGCCGCGTGCGCGAGCAGCAGTTCCAGGCCCTCGGCGTCTCGGCGCTGGTGGACGGCATCCCGGCCAGCGACCGGCGCTACTATCCGCTGTACGCGAAGGCCGTCGAGCTCGACATCCCCGTGCGCATCTACTCGTCGATGAACTACGCGACCGACCGGCCGTACGACCTCGGCCACCCGCGACACCTCGATCAGGTGGCCATCGATTTCCCCGAGCTGACGATCATCGGCGGTCTCGGCGGCTGGCCCTGGGTCAACGAGATGGTCGCGCTCGTCCGCCGCCACCCGAAGCTCCATCTCGACACGTCGGCCCATCGCGCGAAGTATCTGGGCCAGCGCGGCTCGGGGTGGGAGATGCTGATGCAGTTCGGCAACACGCTCATCCAGGACAAGGTCCTGGTCGGGCTCTCCGCGGGCCTGGTCGGGCAGCCGCACGAGACGCTGATCCAGGAGTACCTGGCGTTGCCGCTGAAGGACACCGTGAAGGAGAAGTGGCTCTACCGCAACGCCGCGCGCGTCTTCCGGCTCGAGTAGAGCGTCTACGCGGACCGCCTAGTTCAGGTGGGCGACGCGGGGCGCGACCTGCTCCATCAGGAGACGCAGGCTCTCGTGGTCCCAGCCGGCGTCGTCGGAGTCGGTCGTGATCGAGAGCAGGCCGCCGAAGCCGCCGCTCTCCTCGTAGAGCTGGTGGATCTTGTCCACGCACTCGGCGGCGTCGCCGACGATCCACAAATTGTCCATCAGGTAGTCGACGGTGACGGCCTCGTCGGGCATGGCCGGGTCGAGCTTGGTCGACGCCATCTGGACCGTGCCACGGCGATTGGGATGCTGGTGCTCCAGGTAGTTCCGTCCGAGCACCGCGCGCGCCCGCTCGCGGGCGACCGCCGGCGTGGGCCCGACGAGAACGTCGCGCGCGATGCGCCACTCGCTCCGCTTCGCCGGCCGCCCGGCGCTGGTGGCGCCGTCTTCGACCAGCCGCCAGTGATCGCCGAGGTAGGTGCGCGACAGCAGCGAGCTCGACATCGGGATCCAGCCACGCTCCCCGGCCTGGCGCATCGAGGTGGATTTCGGCGTGCTGGCCGCCACCGCGATCGGCGGGTGCGGTCTTTGGTAGGGCTTCATGTAGTACCCGCGTTCTTTCACCGGATCGAACACGGGCGTGTCGATGTCGAAAAACTTGCCGTGATACGTGAAGCGGCCGTCCGACTCCCAGAGCTTGAGCACCACGTCGAGCACTTCGGCCGAGCGCGCCCGCACCGCCGCCGGGTTCGAGTGATCCAGCCCCAGGAGCGAGAGATCGGTGGGGATGCCGCCCCCACCGATCCCCCACTGAAAGCGGCCACGCGCCATGTGATCGAGCATCGCCAGGCGATGCGCGAGGTACACCGGATTGTGCAGCGCCAGCAGGGTCACGCCGGTCCCCAGCCGCACGTTCTTGGTGAGGGCCAGCGCTTGTGCCAAGAGGAGATCGGGCGCGGGCGCGTTCTCCCACCGCTCGGTCAGATGCTCGCCCACCCACACTTCGCGAAAACCGAGCCGATCGGCCAGGACGATCTGCGCGATGTCCCGGTCGTAGGCATCGGCGAACGCCCGATAGGGCGGGTGCAGCGGCATCATGAACAAGCCGAAGTGCATACGCGCCGCGCCCGGTCCTTTACCGGAGCTGCTTGTGCGTGAACTCGGCGATCAGGTCGAGCGCGCGGTTGGACGCCGGCGAGCCGACCTTGCGCATGATGAAACCCTGGCCCTCGCCGTTGAACAGCTCGAGATCGACCACGCCGCCCGCCTTGCGGTACGCCGCGACGAAGCGGTCGAGGTGCGGCCGCGGATGCGCCACATCCTCGGTGCCCTGCAGGTAGAGCACGGGCGGGAGCTGCATCTTCTCACCGCGCTCGAGTGCGGAGGCCGGGGCGCCCTCGTCCATCGCGGCCTCGGTCTTCCAGTACGCGTCGTGGCACGGCAGCACCTCGTCCACCAGCGACGGATACGGCTGGCCCTTGGCCTTGAGATCCTTGGCGTAGCGGTAGCGGCCGAGCGGATCGATGACGGGCGAGGTCATGATCACGCATTTCACCGTCGCGTCGATGCCGGGCGCGCCGACCAGCGGCAGCGCGGCGTAGCGCGCGTCGAAGGGACGCATCGCGAGCAGCATTGCCTGATGCCCGCCGCTCGAGTTGCCCATCGAGCCCACCAGGTCGGCCCGGCTCCGGAAATCCGCCGCCCGCGACTTGAGCCAGCGAATCCCGTAGTGGATGTCCTGGAACGAGGCCGGATACGGCGCCGTCGGCGGCTGCCGCCAGTCGAGCGCGGCCACGACGACGCCGGTCTTGGCGAGCGCCTCGTGGATCACCTTGTCGCCGTGCCGATCACTCCGGCACCAGGCGCCGCCGTGGAGCTCGACCATCATCGGGAACGGCCCGCCGCCCTGTGGCCGATAGATGGTCGCGAGATACCCCGTGGTCCCGTGACGGATGTACTCGACGTCCTCGACTCTCACCTCGTAGCTCATGGTGGCCTCCTCAGGTGTTCACCGCGCATCGCTGATGTTTGCTGGGCGCCGCCAAATTCCCTCAGCTTGGCCCCGGAGTCAAGTGTCGGTCACCCGAGGCCAGCAGAGGCGCGACGTCGGCCAGGTCGGCCGTCTTGTCCAGACCACCGACCGCGTCGACGATGGCCGTCGCCCGCTGGGCGCTGAGCACCGACGCCGTGTAGCGCCGAAACTTCTCGACGGCATCGTCCCAGGTGAAGGGGTTGAGCGGTGAGCCCTTGTGCGGACGGGTGTGCAGCGTACGGCGCTCGCTCCCGCACTCGATCGTGATCTCGGCCGGCCAGAAGCCCGGGCTCTCGTGGTGCGCCTCGGGCAGCGGCTCGAGCTCGATGCGCCGGGCCAGGTCGCGGACGAGCGGATCGGCGACGGCGCTGGCGTCGTAGACGAGCGGGTTCGACATGTCCCGGGTCAACGCCACCGCCGTCGTGAACGGCAGGCTGTACTGTCCGCCCAGCACGTCGAGCGGCTCGCGCGCCGCGTGCCGTTCTTCCATGATGCGCGGAGCGCCGCGGATCCCGACGCGCGTGATCGTCCGAGGATCGAACGGCCACTCGCGCTTGAGCGACTGGATCGCGTCGACCACCGCCTGCTGCGTGACGTGCGTCGCGTACGATTTGTGCGACGGCGGCTCGATGGCCCACACCGTGCCCAGATCTTCCAGGAGCCGCTCCATCCGTGGCGGCGTCGAGAACGCGTTGAAGTAGCCGTAGCGGCCTTCGAGGACCGTCGCCGGTCCGCGCACGTCCTGCCGCGCGAGCAGGGCGCTCTCCAGTCCGAGCTGGGCAGCGCGCCCAAGATGCAAGCGCTTGGTGTCGCCGCCGCTCCACGCGAACTCGAGCAGGCCGGCGCTCGACGAGCCCGCGATGCCCATCGCGCTGGTGAGCCGCTCCTCGTCGAGGGCGTATAGCTTGCCCACCGCCGCGGCCGCGCCGAAGGGCCCCTGCGTGCCCGGATTGTGGAAGCCGCGCACGGTCTCGAGCCCCACGGCCGTGCGCGCCAGCCGCGCGGACACTTCGAATCCCACGGCCAGCGCCGTGAGGAACGCGGCGCCGTCGAGCCGCTCGCGCTGGCATACCGCGAACGCCGCCGGCAGCACGGTGCCGCTCGCGTGCGACCCGGTGAGCGGCTCGCACTCGAACGCGCCGATGAGGACCCCGTTGGCGAGCGCGGCCCGCGAGACGTCGGCGCGCCAGCCGTGATGGATGACGGATGCGTCGGGCGGCCCGCCGAGCGCGCGGACCACCGCCACGATGCGCTGAGCCCACGGCTGCAGCGCGCCCACGAAGCCGGCCCCGAAGGTGTCGAGGACGGCGATCTTGAGGTTGTCGACCAGGCGCCGCGGCAGATCGGTGAACTGCGTCTGCGCGACGAACCGGGCGAGGGCCTGGGTCTCGTTCACGCGTTACAGCAGCCCGTACAGCTTGCCGGCGTTCTCGCAGACGATCTTGCGCTGCACCGCCGGGCTGACGCCGCCGAGGTCCGCGGCGATCCCCTTCTGCGAGTCTGGCCAGATGCCGTCGGGATGCGGGTAGTCGGAGCCCCACATGATGTTGTCCTCGCCGATGAGCGGGATCATGGGAGCGACCGACGGCTCGTGCTGATACGTCGAGTAGCCCTGGCAGCGCCACAGCTCGCGCGGCTTCATGTCGATGTGACAGTCGGCGGAGATGACTTGGTACTCCATCGGCCTGACCTCGCTTCCGATCGAACGTGCACCGCGTCGCGCCGAGCGCCCCCGGAGTATACCTCGCCGAGGCCTTGCTATCCTGTGAGCCGTGTTGTGCGCGCCCCAGGCCGTCGCGGGGCTGGGCCCCGCCGGCCGAGGCGCGCCTACGAACTATGACGAGCTCTGGCATCGGCGCGTCGGTCAAGCGACGCGAAGACGTTCGGCTGGTGACCGGGCAGGGGCGCTACGCGGAAGACTACGACGCGCCCGGCCAGGCTTACGCCGCGTTCGTGCGCTCGCCGCACGCTCACGCCGACGTGGTCGCGATCGACGGCACGCCGGCGCTCGCCGTGGTGGGCGTGCTCGGCGTGTTCACCGGTCGCGATCTCGCCGACGGCGGCGTCGGCGCGATTCCCACGTTGATCGCCGAGCGCGGCGGCGGCATCCGGAGCCGCGACGGGTCGGCGTTCGCCGAGCCGCCGTGGTACGCGCTGGCGACCGATCGTGTCCGCCACGTCGGCGAGCCGATCGCGGTCGTCGTCGCGACCACGGCCGCGGCGGCACGCGACGGCGCCGAGGCGGTCGTCGTGCGCTACGCCGCTCGCCCGGCTGTCGTCGACGCCGTCGCGGCGCTCGCATCCGGCGCCACACGGGTGCACGACGGCGTCACCGGCAACCGCGCCTACGACTGGGAATGCGGCGACGCCGAGGCCACCGCGCGGGCGCTCGCCGCCGCCGCGCAGGTGACGCGGCTGACGCTCGTCGACAACCGGCTCGTCACCTGCTTCCTGGAGCCGCGCGCGGCCGTCGCCGAGTGGCATGCCGCCACCGGCCGCTACAGGCTCCACGCCGGGCTGCAGAGCGTGCACCAGCTGGCGACGAATCTGGCGCGCGTGCTCGGTGTCCGGACCGAGCAGGTGCACTGCCTGACCGAAGACGTCGGCGGCGGGTTCGGCTCGAAGATCCAGCTCTATCCCGAATACGTAGCGCTCGCGTGGGCCGCGCGACGCCTCGGCCGCCCGCTGAAGTGGGTCTCGAGCCGCTCCGAGGGCTTCGTCAGCGACGTCCAGTCGCGCGACCATGTGCTCGACGGCGAGCTGGCCCTCGACGCGACGGGCCGGATCGTCGCGCTGCGCGTCCACTCGACGTCGAACCTCGGCGCCTACGTCGCGCCGACCATCCCGATCTCGACGCTCTCGAACATGGAGCGGATGATCTCGAGCCTCTACGCGATCCCGGCTATTCATTTGCGGGTCGTGGGTGCCCTGACCAACACCGTGCCGATCAACGTCTACCGCGGGGTGGGGCGGATCGAGTGCGTCTACACGGTCGAGCGGTTGATCGGGCGCGCGGCGCGCGAGACCGGGCGCGATCCAGTCGAGCTCAGGCGCGCCAACATGGTGCGCGCGTTCCCGTATCGGACGGCGACCGGCGCCCTCTACGACTCGGGCGACTACGTGGCCCGGCTCGACGAGGCGATCGCCCGCGCCGAGGTTGCTGGATTCGCCGCCCGGCGCGCCGAGGCCGCCCGACGCGGCAAGCTGCGCGGCATCGCCGTCGGGCCCTACATCGAGGGCACTGGCGGCGTGCCGCAGGAGTTCGCCGAGGTCCGCGTGCTGCCGACGGGCATCGTCGAGGCGCCGATGGGCAGCAACTCCCAGGGCCAGGGCCACGAGACCGTCTTCGCGCAGGTGATCGCCGAGCGGCTCGGCGTTCCGTACGACGCGGTCCGCATCGTGATGGGCGACACCGACCGGGTGGCGAAGGGCGTGGGCACGTTTGCCTCGCGGTCGATGGTCAGGGCGGGCAGCGCGGCGGTCGAGGCGACGGCCGCCGTCGTCGCGGCCGGCACGACCATGGCGGCCCATCTCCTGGAGGCGGCCGCCGCCGACATCGAATTCGCGGACGGCGCGTTCCGCGTCGTCGGGACCCACCGGTCGATCGCGATCTTCGACGTCGCGCGCGCCGCCGCCGCCGGAAAGCTGCCGCCCGCACTCGGCACGACGCTCGGCGCCGCGCGGATGCACGAGAACGCGGCGTTCGCGTTCGCGAACGGTTGCGAGGTGTGCGAGCTGGAGGTCGACCCGGAGACCGGCGCGATCGAGATCGTCGCGCTGACGGTGGTCGACGACTCCGGCCGCGCGGTGAACCCGATGATCGTGCACGGGCAGATGCACGGCGCGGTGGCGCAGGGGATCGGCCAGGCGTTGATCGAGCGGTGCGCGTACGATCCGGCGACGGGCCAGCTGCTCTCCGGCTCGTTCCTCGACTACGCGATCCCGCGCGCCGACGACCTGCCGGCGATCTCGGTCACCAGCCGCGACGTACCGAGCCCGACGAACCCGCTCGGCGTCAAGGGCGCCGGGGAGGGAGGGACGGTCGGCGCGCCGGGCGCCGTGATCCACGCGATCCTCGACGCGCTCGCGCTGCTGGGCGTGACCCACCTCGACATGCCCGCCACCCCCGAGCGCGTCTGGCAGGCGATCCGTCACGCGCGCGCGAACGCTTGACCTCAGGTGCTACATGTAGCACAATCGCCCCATGCGCACCGCAGGCATTCGCGAAGCCCGTCAGAATCTGTCGATCCTCCTCGACGAGGTCAAGAAGGGTCGAGAAGTCGTCATCACGGAGCGCGGGCGTCCGGTGGCGAAACTGGTGCCGCCCGATCCGCCCAAGAGGCGAGGCGTCCCCGACCTGACCGCGTTCCGCCGGACGATGCCGGTGCTCGATCCTCCACTCTCGTCGACGATCACCGGAGAACGCGAGGATCGCGCCTAGACCGCGGGCCCGGGCAGCCGTTCGCGAGCGGCGTGCGGCCTACCAGGCCGCGCTGTCGGGGCCTCTCTACTGCGACACCAGCGCCCTGGTGAAGCTCTATCTGCCGGAGCCTGGAAGTGACGAGCTCAACCGACTGGTGGAGGGGCGCGTCGATCTGCTGGTTTCCGATCTTGCCGTGACCGAGGCGGCCTCCGCGCTATCACGTGCGCTGCGTGAGGGCTCGATCACTGAGGCAATCGCGCGACGCGTGCACCAGGCGATCGTGGGACGCCTCGACGAGGGAGTGTATCGGCGCGCGGAACTGACGCGCGACGTGCACCGCCGCGCGGAGCAGTTTCTGCTGCGGCTCGTGGCGACTCCACTCCGCGCGGCCGACGCGCTTCATCTGGCGCTGGCGACGACCGCCCGAGCGGCGTCGCTGGCCTCGTTCGACCCGCGGTTGGGGGCCGCGGCCCGCGCCGTCGGTCTGGCGGTCTACCCTAGCTGAGCGCGCCGGATCAGATACCCGAGCCGAACCCGCCGGCGGCGCGGACGGTCGCCGCCTCGCCCATGTGGCCCGCCGAGTGAAAGAGCGCGATGCCGCTCAGCACCGCGGCGCGGGGCCGGCCGGGGAACATCTTCGTCATCTGCTCGGTCCGGGCGCCGAACCCGCCTTCGGCCGCCGCGCGCTGAACGCCGTCGGCCGTGACCTGGCCTTCCCAATCTTGAGATTTGAAGGCACTGACCACATCGCGCGTGCGGAGCCCGACGGCGTCGCGGTACTCGCGGAGCGCGCCGAGGTCGATCTGCCGCGTCAGCTCGGTGACTTCGGGGCTGGTCATGCCGATGCCGAAATCGCGACGATTGATGCCGAGCTTCTTCATACGGGCGTCGTCGAAGACTTGTGAGCGCCCCGCGAGGATCACGTTGACCATGATGTCCTCGGCGCGCGCGATGTGGAACATCAGCCACGCCAGCGAGTTCAGGTCCTCGCGCGGGCGCACCCGCATCTGCTCGTCGGTCAGGCCGGTGAACGCGCGCTCCGCCGCCGACATCTTGTTGCCGCCGACGGCGGCCGAGTGCATTGCGGCGTGCTGGTCCAGGAACAGCTCGCGGATGTCCATGTGAATCCTCCTGTCTGTCTGCGAGCGACTCTGCCCCGACCCCGGAGTGGTGTCAAGCGCGGAGGTCTACAATTCCTCTGACGGGAAGGGGAGGACGCCATGGACGACCGGCAGCTCGAAGCTCGCGACGCGGCCACCGTCGCGCATACGCTGGAGCGCGCCCACGACGCGGACGTCGCCGAAGCACTGAACGTCATTGATCCGCCGGCGGCGGCGCGCGTGCTGGCGGCGCTGCCGTTCGATCTCGCGGTGCGCGCGCTGAACCAGCCGGAGCTGGATCGCCGCGCGCGGCTGTTCGAGCACTTGTCCACCGACAAGGCGGCCGTGCTGGTCGGAGCGATGTCGGCCGATCAGCGGACCGACCTGTTCCGCGAGCTCCCCGAGCGCACCGCCGCGCGACTGCTGTCGGCGGTCGACACCGGCACGCGCGAGTCGCTGCGCGCGCTGCTGAGCTACCCGCCCACCACCGCCGGCGGCATCATGACCACCGAGCACGTGGTGGCGCCGGCCACGTGGACGGTCGAGCGCACGCTCACTCAGATCCGGGCCGTCGCCCAGCCGCGCCGCCCGGTGTATGCGGTGTACGTCGTCGATCCGGTCGACCGCCGGCTCGTCCACGTCGTCACGCTGCGCGAGCTGGTCCTGGCCGATCCGACGCTGACGTTGCTGGAAGTCGGCGATCGGCGCCCGCCCGTCACCGTGACGGTGTGGACCGATCGCGAAGAGGCGGCCCGGCTCATCGCCAAGTACGACTTGCTGGCGGTGCCGGTGATCGACGAGGGCGGCCACCTGCTCGGCATCGTCACGGTCGACGACGTCATCGACGCGCTGGTAAAGGAGCAGACCGAGGACGTTCACAAGCTCGGCGGCGTGCAGGAGCTGGACGAGCCGTACACGCGGATCAGCTTCGGCACGATGATCCGCAAGCGCGGCGGCTGGCTCTGCGCGCTGTTCCTCAGCGAGATGCTCACCGCGACCGCCATGCAGCACTTCGAGGGCGAGCTGAGCCGCGCGATCGTGCTGACGCTCTTCATCCCGCTGATCATGAGCTCCGGCGGCAACTCCGGCTCGCAGGCGACCTCGCTCATCATCCGCGCCCTCGCCCTGCGCGAGGTGCGGCTCCGCGACTGGTGGTGGATCGCGCTGCGCGAGCTGCCGGCGGGCATCGCGCTCGGGTCCATCCTCGGCGTCATCGGGATCGTCCGGATCGCCGGCTGGCAAATCCTCGGCTTCTACGACTACGGGCCGCACTGGCTCCTGGTAGCGCTGGCGGTCGCCCTCGCGCTGGTGGGCGTCGTGACGTTCGGCTCGCTGGCGGGGTCGATGCTGCCGTTCGTGTTGCGTCGGGTGGGGTTCGATCCGGCGAGCGCGTCGGCGCCTTTCGTCGCGACGCTGGTGGATGTGACGGGGCTGGTCATCTACTTCACGGTCGCGTACGTGGTTCTGCGCGGCACTCTACTGTAGGCGGGTCGCTGAAACAGGCCCATCTGCTTCGTTGACGCCCTCGGCCCTCCCTGCGGCGTATGCGGCATACGCCTCAGTCGGGCTCTCGGGCGTCGCCTCGCATCTGGACCTGTTTGAGCGACCCGGTTGCGCTTGCCACGCCGACTGGGGCGAAACGTCGGCGACATTGCGTACTATAGCGGCGCGGTAGCGATGCACGTGGCTGAGGGTTCTGGAACGAGATAGTTGACGGAGTCGGAGAGGGAGAACTCGCATGGGGATTGAGGCGCGGATGGTGACGTTGGAGAAGGGTGGGATCCCGGGGTACGTGGCGCATCCCGGGGGGCCGGGGCGGCGGCCTGGGGTGTTGATGGTGCACCATGCGCACGGCGTGACGGCGGACTACAAGATCGACGCATATCGGTTGGCTCAGCTGGGATTCAACGTCTTCGCGCCGAGCCTGTTCAACATGTTCGGGGTCCTCGGCTCCACGCACATCGGCCAGGGCGCCGAGCTTCAGGCCAAGCACTCCGACGGCGAGTTCCTCGGGAAGATGGACGAGGCGTGGCGGTATCTCGTCGAGCGCATGGGCTCGGATCCGGCGCGGACGGCGGCGATCGGACACTGCATGGGGGGCCGGCTGCTGATCCCGTTCGCGGCCGACCATCCCTCGCTGCGCGCGATCGTCCTCTACTATCCGTCCGTCCGCGACGAGCCCGAGACCTCGCACCGGCCTCGCCACGCGTTCAAGCTGGCGCGAACGCTCACGTGCGCCTCGCTCGTGTTCGCCGCCGGCAAGGACTTCATCGCGACGCCGGCGATCCAGGGGCCGCTCTGGCAGAGCTTCATCGCCAACGGCCAGCTCGTCGAGTGGCACTTCTTCTCGGACGCCACCCACGGCTTCCGCCATCCCGACAACGACGGGTTCCAGCCGTACTACGCTGACCTCGCCTGGCCGCTCGTCACCAGCTTCCTGCAGCGCGTGGTGTAGGCCGCGACCGGTGGTCGTCTGCCCTAGCGGGTGTCAGACGCGCTGCGGCTCCGACGTCGCCACCGCCGTCCGGCTCCGCTCCCACAGGCTCGCGCGCCACTTGAGGCCGATGAGCAGGGTGAAAACGAGCCCGACCGCGCAGTAGACGCCGATCGTCAGCACGTAGCCCGCCAGCTCGATGAGGGCGCCCGAGGCCATGAGCCCCACCGGCATGCCGTAGATCGCGAGCGTCCGGACGCCCATCACCCGTCCGCGGAAGCGGGCCTCGGAGGCGGCGAGCAGGCTCGCGGTCATGGAGATCATCGCCACGCTCTGGGCGACGCCCGCGAGCAGGAGCGTGAGCAGTCCGATGCCGAAGGTCTGCACGGAGCCGAAGGCGAGCAGCAGCGCGTACCAGATCATCGTCTGCACGAGCACCGTGCGTTCGGGGTGGCGCGTGCCGCCCGTCGCCACCATGACGATCGACGCCAGGAGTGCGCCGAACGAAAAGCTGGCGACGAGCCAGCCGAGGCCGGTGGCGTCCGCCCGGTAGACGTTCCGGGCGACGTAGGGCAGCAGGCCGCTCGACACCGGATACGCGGTCAGGTTGATCAGGAACGCGAGCCACATCAGCGCGAGGAGCCGCGGCGTCGTCAGCACGTAGACGAGCCCGTCCTTGAGCTCGCGCCAGCTCGAGGTGCGGAGCGCCCCCGCCCCGCGCGGCGCCTCGGCCGGATCCGGCATCGCGGGCCGCCGCGACACACCGAACGTGAGCGCGAGGCTGGCCAGGTAGAAGATCGTGACGACGACGTAGGCGTCGCCGAGCCCGAGCAGCGTGGAGAGCCCGGCGCCCACGAGCGCGCCGGCGATGCGCGCGGAGTCCGCGTTGGCGCGCGACATGCCGACGGCGCCCATCACGCCGTCCGGCGGGATCGTCTCGCCGATGAGCGCGTGGCGCATCACGAGGTCGTTCGGCCGCACGATGCCGGTGAGGGCGGCGACGATGAACACCCAGAGGGGCGTGAGCATCCCGGTCAGCCCCAGCACCATCAGCACGGCGGCGAGCGCGGCGCAGATCGCGCGCATCACGCACAGCAGGGTCCGGCCGCCGAGCCGGTCGCCCAGCACGCCGAACATCGGCGCCGCGAGCGTGCCGAGCAGCTGCAATGAGCCGAACGTGGTGAGCAGCAGGACCGAGCCCGTCTGCACCATGACGTACCAGCCGAGGATGAGCGTCTCCATCTCGAACGCCCAGGACATCAGGAGATCGGCGGGCCACTGATAGCGGAAGCTACGGACGCGGAAGGCGGCGAGGATCAGAGGGACTCGATCGCCCGTACCTCGTCGGCGGAGAGGGACAGGTCGCGGCTGGCCAGATCCTGCTTCATGTGCTCGGCATCGGTGGTGCCGGTCAGCGGCAGCATCCCGATCGCCTGGGCGAATCGGAACACGACCTGCGCCGGCGTCGCCCGCGTGCGCGCGACGATCCGGGCCACCAGCCGATCGCGCAGCACCTCCGGGTTGGCGGTGAGCAGTGAGAAGCCCTGATAGACGATCCGCCGCGCCGCGCAGAACGCGCGCACGTCTCCATCCCAGCCGAGGCGAGCGAAGCAGCGGTTCTGCACGAAGGCCGGCGGCTCGGCGCCGGTGGCGACCATCTGCTCGAGGTGCTGCAACGACACGTTGCTCACGCCGAGGAAGCGCGTGCGGCCGGTGTCGCGCTCCTTGATCATCGCGGCCCAGACCTCGACGTCGTGATGGCTCCACCCGTAGCCTGACGAGGGCCCATGCAGCACGTAGCTGTCGACGTAGTCGGTGCCGAGATGCTCGAGCGAGCTGGCCATCGACTGGGCGACTTGCGTGGACAGGCTGGCGGTCGGGTCGTACGGCAGCCGGTGGTCCTGGCCGCCCTGATAGGTGAACTTCGTCTGCAAGAACAGATCCGCGCGCGTGACGACGCCCGCGCGGTAGGCGGCGGCGAGCCCCTGACCGACGCCGGCTTCGAAGTAGTGGCGCCGCTGGTTCGCGGTGTCGATGCCGCGGAAGCCCGCGCGCAACGCGAGCTCGGTGAGCGCGGCGGTGCGATCTTCCTTCCAGGCGGTGCCGTAGAGGAAATCGGGGGCGGATCTAGGACGTTGAGCCGGCGTCATCGACGGAGCGTCCGCAGCACGAGCCTCAGTCTACCCGATAGCGTCGGATCGCCGCTTCATCAAGCTCGAGGCCGAGGCCGGGCGCCGGGGGCGCGACGAGCTCGCCGTTCTCGATGCGTGGCATCGCCGCGAGAATGCCGACTGACCGGGGCACGTACTCCACCATGTGGCCGTTCGGGACGGCCGACAGCAGGTGCACCTGGACCTCGGGCACCACGTGGCCGCACACCGGTGTGCGGTGCGCCTGCGCGAGCGCGGCGATCTTTCGCCAGGGCGTCACGCCGCCGACGCGCGCCAGATCCAGGATCACGACGTCGACGGCCCGCATTTCCAGAAGTGTACGGAAGGCGTCCAGGTGGTATAGGTGCTCTCCACCGGTGATGGGAACATCGAGCTCGCGGCGGAGCGCGGCCAGCCCGGCGACGTCCTGATGGTGGACGGGATCCTCGAGCCACGCGATGCCGGCGGCCTGCAGCGCGCGGCCCGCGCGCCGCGCGCGCGTCAGCGTCCAGCTCTCGGTCGCGTCGACCATGATGCGCACGTCGGGCCCGACGGCGTCGCGTACCGCGCGGACGCGGCGGACTTCGGCCTCCGGCGTCGCCTCCTTGCCGAGCCGCAGCTTCACCGCGGAGAACCCGGCGGCGGCGTGACGCTTCGCCGCGGCCGCCAGCTCGTCGGGCGAGAGACTCACCCACATGCCGTCGCTGGCGTAGGTCGGCAGTCGGTCGCGATACCCCCCCAGCAGACGGTGCAACGGCTGACCCAGTGTCTTGCCATTGGCGTCCCACACGGCGATGTCGAGCGGCGCCAGCGCGGTGTGCAGCAGCCCGCCCGGCCCCACCCAGTCGCCCCGTCGGGCCAATCGCTCCCACGCCGCTTCAGGCTCCAGCACGCTCATCCCGATCAGGTGCTCACCGAGCTCGCGTGCGGCGTGGCCGATCGTCGTCATCAAGTCCGGACGCGGGTAGACCACGTAGCCGAACCCGCCGACGCCGTCGGAGGTCGTGATCCGGGCCAGCACGTGCCAGTTCGCATCGACCGTCCGGCCACCCGCCGTATAGGGACGATCGACGGGAACCCGCAACACGTTCACGGTCACCTGCGTGATCTTCACCGGACTCTCCTCCCCTGATCGAGCGCTCACGCCGCCACGGCCTTGCAGGCCTCAAATACAACGAAGCGGCCCGCCGGGCAAATCGGCTACGATGCACCCCGCTGGTAGGTCGCCACCCGATACATCTTTCCGAGCCAGGAGGTCGTCATGATTCTCGAGCGCTTCAAGGTTCCCGTGAAAGACCAGGTCTTCGTGTCCGAAGCGGCGCTGCGCAAGACGGTGACGCAGATCTTCGAGAAGCTCGGCCTGACCCCGGAGGACGCGACGGAAGGCGCGGACGTGCTGACGATGACCGACCTGCGCGGCGTCGAGACGCACGGCGTGTCGAACATGCTGCGCGCCTACGTGCGTGACTACAAGGCCGGCAAGCTCGACCCCAAGCCCGGGTGGCGCATCGTGCGCCAGACAGGGGGGACGGCCGTGATCGACGCCGAGCGCCGCCTCGGCATCATCGTCGGGCCGAAGGCGATGCGCCTGGCGGTCGAGAAGGCCCGGACGGTCGGCGTCGGCGCGGTGACCGTGTACAACAGCGGCCACTTCGGTGCGATCGGCCACTACGCGATGCAGGCCGCGCTCCAGGGCATGGTCGGCGTCTGCTTCACCGGCGCCGGGCTGAGCGTGGTCCCGACGTTCGCGGCGAAGCCGCTGCTCGGCACCAACCCGATCGCGCTCGCCGCGCCGGCGCGCCACGAGGCGCCGATGCTCTTCGACGCCGCGACCTCCGCGATCGCCGGCAACAAGATCCGGCTCGCCATGCGCGTGGCCTCGCCGCTGCTGCCGGGCTGGGTCACCGACAAGGACGGCATCCCGATCATGGAGGAGAAGCCCGTCTTCGATCGCGACGAGTTCTACCAGGCGCCGCTCGGCGGCACGCGTGAACAGGGCTCCCACAAGGGCTACGGCTTCGCGCTCATGGCCGAGGTCCTGTCCACGATGCTGGCCGGCGCGCTCCCGACGATGCTGGCGCCCGGCAGCGGCTCCAAGAACCATTTCGCCGCGTACAACATCGAGGCCTTCACCGACGTCGAGAAGTTCAAGGACACGATGGACCAGATGCTCAAGACGCTCCGGACCGCCCAGCCGGCGCCGGGCCAGGAGCGGGTCCTCTATCCAGGCTTGTCGGAGGCCGAGGAGACCGCGCATCGCCGCGAACACGGTATCCCGCTGCACAAAGAGGTCGTGCAGTGGTTCGCGACGTGCACGGGCGAGATGGGCCTCCCCGCGCTGGCCGTGATGCGCTGAACGCGCACGCGCGCTCATTCGAGCGCGCCGCGCTGCCGCAGCAACTCGGCGATCCGCGGCTGGTCGCAGTAGACGGCCCAGCCGAACACGGTCGCCTCGTACTTGTCGTCGCGGAGGT
>Ga0209058_1001197_pt1 | contig 22261 bp, 26 predicted proteins | sample GraSoiAngelo_147_FD_185904 | JGI IMG/M metagenome (GOLD analysis project Ga0209058, IMG submission 185904) | Grasslands soil microbial communities from the Angelo Coastal Reserve, California, USA - 14_1009_05_40cm (SPAdes) (version 2) | ecosystem: Environmental > Terrestrial > Soil > Grasslands ... | reverse complement strand
AAAAAGAGTCAGAAAAAGCACCAAACAAAAATCGTAAATTTGTTTGGATTGAACTAATATTTTACATTCTATAAATCGATTCTAAGATTGTCAAAAATGGTCTAGCTGATTGTGAATATATATAAATATATCCTATCAATAATATATTCATGACTAGTCCCTTAGTTTCAGAAAGCATTTCATCGCTGCTTTTATGGCCTGTTGGAAATATAATGAATAGTGATGCAATTATACTAGAGGCAGATAGGAGTCTAGATGAGGCAATAAAGAGAATGAAGGAAAAAAATCAGCGCAGCGTGCTTGCTTCCCACTTAGGCGAGGTAGTAGGAATGGTTAGCAAAACAGATATACTTTATAAGGTAACGTCTGAGGGCAAGAATCCTTCTAAGATTAAACTCAGGGAAATAATGACATCTCCTGTCCTTGCAGTGAGTCCGCAAAACACTATAAGAGACGCCCTTACAATCATGAATAAGCGTAATGTAAGGCAGTTAATGGTTCATGCATATTCTGCTGTTCTTGGAATAATTTCACGCGAGGATATTTCCAGGAAAATGGAGCAAATTGCTCTTTCATCGATAGATGAGGTTCTTCATGGAACACCGGTATGTATTATCGATACTAAGGCTATAGAATATGTGAAGGATTCTAGCAAGGCAAAGTTCAGCTGTGCATATTGTGGCTCCCCTTTTGATACAAAAGAAGGTCTTTCAAAGCACATTGATAGACTCCACAATGAATCTGGAATTCTGGAAGGAGATGTTCGGCATTTAATGGAATGACAACTCTATTTTTTTCATAAATAACAAATACTTTTCATTTGCACAACCAACAATATTTATAATTAGTAACGTATTTATCAATATTATCGGTTTACGCGAAAGAAATTAGTTCTCATTATTTTGACTGACACCTTTTGGGATAAATTAACTACGTTTGGTGAACTCTAATTGGCCAGTTGCATTTGTTATTGTTTTAAGGAGGTAGAACACACCAACTAAAACGAATATATGAATTCAATTCTTCGTTACTTCGTTTGCACATATAAGTAATTATTTGATTATGGAACTGCCAATTTCAAAAATACGAAGATGATGCACACGAGTGAGTCCTGTTCAATTTTTGAACCTCAGGATCACAATTATTTACCCTGAAGACACAACATGTGAACCTGATAATTTATTAGTAATTTTCTTGACCTGTTCAAGTGTCAAGAAATTTCAAATTATATTATCCCTATATCATAATTCTGATAGGCTTTATATTATTTGTTAACTACGGATTAACTAACGCGCAACCAAACTTATCTACGACAAATAACTTATCGCCTAATGCACAGCCTAACGCAAGCACCCCTAATGCACAGCCTAACGCAAGCACCCCTAATGCACAGCCTAACGCAAGCACCCCTAATGCACAGCCTAACGCAAGCACCAAAGATACCTCATCATCGATAACTGAGACCGTAAATCAAGTATTATCCGGTTCGATAAATGGAATGATTGGAGATACTGTAAATATGTTAACTAGTAAAACCGCCAATATGGGTGAAGATTCTGCTAAAAGTAGTTTTGAGAACAAATTGCCTTCAAGTCTTACCCTAGGGAAAAATAATAATTCTATAGCTGAAGATAGTCCTACTAATGAAAGAATACAAGGAAACTCTACCAACAATACATTGAACACCAATAAACAACCTATCGCAAAGAATGAAAGTACTTCGGATCCTGTAGGTGAAATAAAACAATCATTTCAGAAATCCATGTATAATTCAACTATTGTACAGAGTTTCGATAATAATAGTTTTTCCAAACTAGGGAATCAAAATACATTTGATGATTTTGTTTTCAAAATGAAAAATATTTTAGATATCGATTTATTCAAATAGATTTTAGCTTTCTTTATCTTCTCCAACTTCTATCCACTTTAATATTATTGATTGAATCATTTAGATTCCAGGCTGTATTATTTAATAAAAACGTTACTATATACAGTATCAGTACTTTGAGATTACAAAAAGTAATACGACTAGTATTGCCTAAATACAAAAATAATTACTTTATTTCAATATGGTCTTCAACCTGTTTTCTAAAAATGCCAATTTCATATCTATTTTGATTTATTTACTTTTTATGTTTAGATGAGGATTATCAAGACATAGTAATTTAAAAATGCAATACTATGATAATAATGTTATCCTATAATCTTATGTTAAATTTTTAATTTGTTTAAAGATATTTGAAAACCTTATATTCTTTATATATTTATGTGAAAATATGAAGCGTATTGAAGCGATAGTGCATAGTGAAAAAATCCCCGAGTTAAACGAAAAGCTGAAAGAGATAGGACTTAAGGGGTGTACAATAACAGACGGAAAGGGCAGGGGTAAAGGTGAAAAACCTGTAGTACAATCTGGACGTGGCACCGGAAAATATACTTCAGAATTTTCTGCTAGGGCAAATCTATCTACAGTTGTGGATGATTCAGAAGTTGATAAGGTAGTAAAGACCATTTTGGATGCTGCAAGTACCGGTTCTCCCGGAGATGGAAAAATTTTCATCTCGACAGTTGCCGAGGCAATAGATATAGGAACCCAAAAAAGGGGAAATGAGGCTCTACATTAAAAAATTTTCTGGTTATTAATTTTTCCATTGTATCTTGTTTAACTAAACTGGATTCTATCTAAATTATTTTCATTTCCAAAATGGTTTTTTTTAACTTCAAAAAGAGTAGATTACCTGATGCAATTTCAACTCGCAAAATAAAAGAAGCATATCACTTTTAAGTCAGATAACAAAATTATTTACATATTAATGGCTATTGGCAGACAGATAAGACTCTCAAGGATTCTAAAGAATGGTAAAATGCTTTGTATCCCTATGGACCATGGAATAACAAATGGTCCAATACACGGATTGGAAGATGTTTATGGGCTTATTTACAAATGTGAAAAATCTGGTGTTACAAGTATTATAATAAACAAAGGGATTATCAAATCATTGCCACGGCCTCCCACTGTAGGATTAATCGCACATTTATCCGCTAGTACTTCTCTGGGACTCTCGCCAAATAAGAAAGTACAGATGGGTAGTGTAGAGGAGGCAATTAGGCTTGGCGCCGATGGTATTTCAGTTCACATAAATATTGGCGCTAAGGAGGAACCCGACATGCTTCAAAAGTTAGGAATGATTTCAGACAAATGTAATGAGTGGAATGTTCCATTAATTGCAATGATGTACCCTAGAGGTGAAAACATTAGGGATCCATATAACGTAGATATAGTGTCCCATGTAGCCAGGATTGGTGCAGAGGCGGGAGCAGATATTGTTAAAACTGTTTATACCGGAGATAGGGATTCTTTTAAAAATGTTATAAGAGTATGCCCTGTTCCTGTGGTTATTGCTGGAGGACCAAAAGCAACTACCGATGAGGACATATTGGAAATGTGTGATGGTGCGATGCAAGCTGGAGCGATTGGTGTTACCTTTGGACGAAACATATTCCAACACAAGAATCCGCCACAGATACTCAATGCATTATCAAGAATTATTTTTAATAGCGAAAAACCAAACGAGGCATTAAGGAATATTGTCAGTTCAAAAAAATAAAGAGCTCATAGTAAAACCGCTTGTGCCAAGAGAGAAACTTGATAATTTTTTATCCAAAGTATCGAATGTGTCATTAATATATGGCGACCCCTCGGTAATCACAAACAAAAACTTCAGAACAATATTTGATTCTGATAATGCGGATTTTGTTGTATGCAACACATTGGATACATTGAAGGAAAATAAGAAAATTCTTCACAAGAGTGTAGGTTATATGAAGAAGATATCAAATAATGAAGATTTAGAAGAAATTGTGCTTGCTTCCAAATATGGCGCAGATTTTGTAATTGTTGAGGCTATTGATTGGAAGATTATTCCTTTGGAGAATCTGATAGCCAAACTTCAAAAGACGGGAACAAAAATATACACAACAACAAAAAATTCAGAGGAAATTAGAACTATGTTCTCTGTTCTAGAGCTTGGTGTTGATGGCGTTATATTGGAAACAGACGATGTGAGTCAGGTCGAGAATTCGCACGACTTGCTTGAAAATCCTACTTTCAATCTAAAATATGCAAAGATACTTGAGTTAAAGGATGTCGGGATGGGCGAGAGGGTATGCGTAGACACTGTGTCGATGATGACTATGGGTGAAGGCATGCTAATAGGTAGTAAATCAAATTTTTTGTTTCTTATACACAACGAATCTGTAGGTTCTTCATTTACCTCCCCGCGACCATTTAGAGTAAATGCTGGTGCTGTTCATTGCTATACTACTATGTCAGATGGAACTACAAAATACTTGTCCGAGCTGGAAGCGGGTGTGGAAATCCTCGTGGTAAGTAAGGATGGCACCAGTAGAAAATCGACTGTTGGACGATCAAAAATAGAATCTAGACCAATGAAATTGGTAAAGGCTCAAATCGATGATTTTAAAGGATCTGTAATCCTGCAGAATGCTGAGACAATAAGGTTAATTACAAAAGACAGCAAACTCGTATCTGTCACTGACCTAAAAGTCGGTGATGAAGTCTTAGCCTATACCAAATCTTCATCCGGAAGACATTTTGGTATGCAGGTTGATGAATTTATTTTGGAAAAGTAACATCACATTTAATTGCGCTAATATATCGATAGACATAGAAAAGCTTTTCCAATTATTTGTACCTAAATTGTTTTTTGAGATATCTACTTGTATCAAATTATCATTGGCGAAATTTGATTTTTTTTGAAATAGGATTTTACACCTCAGTATGACGTATCATTAATCGTACAAGGGAAGTAAACCGTTTTCATATATGTAGAACATAATATTCTGATCGTTGATACAACTGGTGGGTACACCAAAATATAACCAATCCAGAACCCCACAGTTAATGATTAGATTTGGCAAACTTGTTTTCGTAAGATGTCGACTTACGCGATTCCAAACTATACTTTACACTTAATCCACTAATTTCAGCTGTTATCAATTATGAAGTGAATGATTCCTAGTCATCGTTTAATTTTTTATTGGAAGCATTCTGATGAATTCAAGTATCTCTTGATTGTATTTAGTAAAATCTGTTGAGCATTTGAGGAGATTTACTCTAACCATTGTTCGTAAATTTTGTTAATTTTTTACCTTATGAGGTGCGAGAATTTAATATTGTTCCTGACAGCTAGTAGTGTTACTAGTTAATTTTATTAATTTAATTAATCATCAAGTTTATTTTTTTTAAGTATGAGGGATATGGATTGATACATAAAGAAAACATAATTCCATGTTACTCGAGTTTCAAAATTCCATAATTCAGGGAGATTGTAGAAAAGTTCTTTCAGAACTACCTACAAATTTCATCCAACTTACAATTACTTCTCCGCCTTATAGAAATGCTATAGACTATGAAGCACATATTGAGAAAAATGGATATTATCGTGGAAAAGCAAGAAAAGAAACAGCCGAGTATCTCGATGAAATGGTTCAAATTTTTAATAGTCAAGTTTATAGAGTAACTAAAGACGGTGGTTACTGTTGTATAGTCATTGGAAATGAAGTTGTAAATGGTACCATTATCCCACTACCTCATATGCTATTATCAAAGTTAGTCCAACCTTTTGGAAATTGGAACCTTCATGAAGAGATTATATGGCACAAAGTAACAGGCGGCACCAATAGATACGGATCATTTGTAATTAATCCATATCCAAAATATTTTAGGGCTAATATAATGCATGAATTTATCCTCGTTCTAAGAAAGGGGGACGTAAATAGCGGAAGAACAAACAGACATGAAGTTCTTCCCGCCACACATGAAGAATTTACAAAAGAGATCGCAAATTCAGTGTGGCATATCGCACCTGTTCCTCCAGGACATATCGAACATCCATGTCCATTTCCAGAAGAGATTCCATACCGCCTCATGAAGCTCTATTCGTATAAAAGTGACATAATTCTTGATCCTTTTAATGGTAGCGGGCAAACTACGAAGGTAGCTCATAATTTTGCTAGACGGTATATGGGTATAGATTTAATGAATGAGTACGTTTCTTTGGCCAAGTTGCGACTAGATAGAGAATCATTACATATTAGACCCGATGCGCTGATCGCAAAATGGCAAAAAATTCAATCGCATTATATGACTAAATAGCAAATTTCAATGCCGATTTAAGATCAAACCAATCTTGAGAGGTTCATAAAAGTGCAACATATGTATCATCAAAATTTAATCATGACTTCGCACAATTGTTTAATTATGTTATATATTGTGACTTGATTTACATTTATTTAACTGGAATTGGTTAAAGATGCGTACATCATGGACTTATAGATGAAATAGCCATAGATTTAGGATATCTCATCTTGTAGATTTTTTTATTGAATTTGTTGTTGTCTACTGTTTTTTAATTAATACTTAACTTCAATTACAACCGGACCTTTTATAGATTCTTTTAGACCAAGTTGTTGAGGAATTGTATCATACAAAATACTCTAAACTTGTTGCATTATGCCTATTGCCAATATTGTTGATGATTTTAACGACACATACTTATGCTAACTTACAAAATAACAGTAGTAAGATTATTTCTCCACCTAACAATAGTCATTTTGAAGTTGGCAATTTGAATATCACGACAGCAGGGTCTAATAATTCTAATTTTTCTGATATTGAGTCGGGTGTCTCAAATAGAGAACCGAGCGTAAAATTAAATCAAGCCTCAAAGAATAGCGATCTTTTCTCAATCTATAATTTCGAACATGCTACACCGAAGAATAAGGCAAATGAATTGAAATTGGACAAATCAAATAATGATCAATTAAATGGAATTTATACAGCTCATAACAATAGTATACAAAATAATGATTTTCAGATAAGTGCCACACCTCCGTCAATTCTTGAAATAGAATCTAACCAAAACTCGACTAACCTTTTTTCAACTTCCGATAAAACCCTATTATTTGCTGACGCAGGAAAAGATAGAACTGTCTATGAGGGTACGTCAGTGACACTTAATGGTAGTAACAGTACGAGTAAGGATAGTATCATTTTATCTTATGCGTGGAGGCAAATTCCCAGTCCCAATATTACAATTGGAAGCGCAAACACCGCGATATGGTCATTTGTTGCTCCGAATGTTTCAACTGATACTACTCTTACATTTGAACTTACAGTCATTGATAACAAGGGAATAACTTCAAGAGATGATGTTAATATTATTGTTAGAGATGGAAATAATGTACGAAATGATATAAATATGAGCAATCAATTTGTTGAGGGTGCCGAACAAAATATTAACAGTAAACTTGAGCCTAAACAAAGGAATCTAGTAATTCAAACTTTAATAGATAAAAATCCTGTTGCTAAAGGTGAAGAGCAGATCATAAAGATTGATCTGTTTGATGGCAAGTCTGATCATAAGATAAACAATGCGACAATAAAAGGAAAGATAATGGATTCGTCAAAAAAAGTCATAAAGAAATTTTCAATGAATAATAACAGTGTCAATGTATCATTAAATATACCAAAAAATGCAAAAGTAGGAAATTCTATAGTGAGTGTGAATGCCAGTGCACCAGGGTATATCTCATCGAATATGGACACAAACTTTAGAATCCAAAAATAATAATTTCAATAATTTCATATTATATACATCTAAGTCATCGACGATACATAAAAATTAAAGATTTTAATACTTTACCGGAACTTCAAATGATGTAGATAATATTCACTTTAGTAACTCGTTCTACGAACATTTATGCAATCCACCAATTTTGGAGAGAACATTATCGATATGGCTTTTAATCTATGTGAAAACTACGGATCCTATTGATTGCCTCGCCACTCAGCTTTAAGGTATAGGCAGAAGAATCATCATCAGAATAATGAGACAACTCCTCTAAAAACTTGCCCTTTTCTTTTCCCCTCTCGTAGAGGCCCCCAGATTCCTTGATACAAAGAGGAAATTTTTGCATTTTCAATCCATTCGAATTCAGAAAATTTATGAAAGAACGGTATCCATCAATGTTGTACCAATCAATCCCTCTCTCTTCACAGAAGGCTATCCAGACATCAATCGTATTTTGATAGAAAGCCTTATCTCTTAATTTTTCAAGCATCATTCCTATAATATTTTTTTATATAAAATATATGTTAATAAATCTATTCAGTTTCAAGATCTATATTATTTCCATTGCGATCAAAGGCCGCTATGTCTTCAACCTCATATGGATAACAAATTATTAATGATACTAGACCAAAAAAATGATTCAAATCCTCTAATGATGGCTTATTGGATCGGCTTGGATGTGAATGAACGGTTCCAATGTATGATAAGTCAAAAGGAAGTTCATACACAGGAAAGCCTGAATAATAAGGACCATGTGTTGAGAAGGGTGGAATAATCAACCCCGTTATTCTGATCACATTTTTGTCTTTTTTACCTTGCAAAATCAATATTCCCTCATTTGGATGCCATGACTTGGCGTAAGTTATAACACTATTTGTAATCTGTTTCGTCAATACAATTCTTCTTCTTACTTCAATTGCTTCCTTTTTCCTTCTAAAAAACACGATAATAATCACGAAATTCCCAGTATTAAAATTAACTATTATATGTTAAATTTACATAACACTATTTATAGTCAATCTATTGATGAATCTGAGATAAACGGTTCTTTCACTAAAGAACAGAGAAATTATATTATGACAATTGAAGATGAACATACAGATCCCTAAACATTTGAAAGTGTTTGCTGTATATGTAGAGTATTGCCTCTGGTCTATGTTATCAACAATCAATTAGTTTAAACCAAAGAGAAGTTTGATTCTTAATAAAGTAACATGAGAAAATTTATAGTGGAGATAATCAGAATACGCTCAAATTCTCAATCCAATAGTATCTGAAAATACGCTTCACATATGATATTCTGCTAGAATATAATGATTCCAAAATAACTGAATTACGTAATATAGAATAGAAATTGGATTATCAGCAAAATTACTTTATTAATAATCCTAGCAATCAATAATAATTAATAACCACATCTAAGGTTAGATGAACTACATCATGAATCTTTATTTTCGAATGCATTATCACTGTTCTATCAAAAATCAAATGTGGAAAATAATGTTAGTGATAATTGGGCTCTCATTATTGTTTTCGACGATTATGATTTCAAATGTTATTATGGCTTATTCACAGTCATCAACAAAAAAACCGACTAGCCATGGTGTTAAAATTCACACTCCGAGACTAGATGACAAAGTATCAATTGCAGTTAATAATTTCACCATAACTGGCAGATCCGTTGACAATCAATCTTCAGATTGTCAGGTCTTCGTCATTGTCAATGATGTCAAACCATATCAAAAAGCTTCTGCGATCGGATTTAATGGAGGCGATGATTTTTCGCAGTGGAAATATGCACTTTTCCCTGATTATGCCAAACTTAAAATTGGAACAAATAAGATAACTGCTAAAATAGATTGTAAAAATCCCATGGATATGTTGAGGTATGACACCATAAACATTATGGGAACTAAAGCTTACGATTTAGAACAAGATGATAGAAGTCCCAGGACTGGGAATATTTCAAGAGTCGAGAAAAATGCGTCTTTAGATATAGGCAATCTTGCAGCAGAGAGATCTATCCAATCACATAACCTCGTGAATACTACAATAAATGACAAGAATTTACCACCGTCACACTCTAACTTATCATCATCAAGAGCAGACTCGTATAACGGAGAGGCTCAGAATATTTACTCCGATAAGAAAATGACATTTTCTTCTAGTGTAAAGTACCTTGTAATATTAATTCCAAACGAAGGACATGAATCTACCAACCAACCTAAGAATCAGTTACCATTAATCAATCAACCATACGTACCTCAAAATGCCATTATAGAGAAGGGTACGAGTATTATATGGCTAAATGCAGATGTAGGACATAGACACAAAATTAGTCTCAATGATAGTAATTCAAAGATTTTTGATAGTCGATTTTTTAAATATAACACAACTTCAAATGAGATTAGATTAAATGAGACACGTACTTACCAATATTGGGAATCTGATGTAAGTAAAGAGGTACCCGATTTCGTTATGCTGGGTACCATAACTGTATCCTCACAGGAGCAGCACAATGCAACTACTGTATCTCAAAATAAGGACGACATAGTAGGAACCTTTATGGTTCCTGCAAGGTTTTTAGATAAATATCGTTCTGAATTTGAGGACAGAGGATTTACTATTGACAGCACCTATACTTACAAGGATCTACGAGGTGGACAGAAAGGCACAGGTCCAGAACAAACACTGATAGTATGGAAAGTCCACAATGTTCCACTGAAAAAAGTAGTGAGAGATCTTGAAGAGTTAACGCCCACCCTCCCATATAATTAACGTGTTTTGATGCTCTGACGGAAATGACTTGTCAATACGCGAAAAATATTACTAAGGATATTTTAATGGGTCACGAAACAATCTAGATTACTTGATAATTATAGAGAATCTTGTCAAGAAGTACGGAGATTTCTATGCGTTAAATGGTTTGAGTTTCGAGGTTAACGAAAATGAAATATTTGGACTTTTAGGTCCAAACGGTGCGGGAAAGACAACCCTTATCCATATACTTGCTACACTACTAAAGCCAACAGAGGGTGGGGCTATTGTAAATGGTTTTGATGTTTTACACGATGCTACTAAAGTAAGAGGAAGTATAGGTGTCGTTTTTCAAGCACCAAGTAGTGATGATATGCTTACAGGATATGAAAATCTTAAAGTTCATGCGTTACTCTACGGGATACCTGGTAAGATTAGAGAAAGAAGAATTTCTGAAGTTTTAAAATTAGTGGGATTGGAAGAGAGAAAAAACGACCAAGTAAAGAAATATTCTGGTGGGATGAGGAGGAGACTTGAAATAGCACGAGGACTCCTGCATCATCCAAGGGTTTTTTTCTTGGATGAACCCACACTGGGTTTAGATCCGCAAAGTAGAGACACTATGTGGACATACATTAAAAAAATTGTAAGAGAAGAAAAAGTAACGATTATACTAACCACACATTACATGGAGGAGGCTGATATATTATGTGATAGAATTGGTTTTATCAGCAATGGAAAAATAATTGCATTGGATTCTCCGTCAAGATTAAAACAGGAAATTGGTGGGGACATTGTAAAAATTACCTTCACGAATGGAATTCATTCTGCCAAAGATTTTACTCATTTCGAATTTGTGCATAGAGTGGAGCAAAATAAAAATTCTGTAATTATTTACATGGATGAGGTAAATTCAAATCTGCACAGGTTGATAAAAGATTTAGAGGATGTACAATCGATTGAATATAAGAAACCTACTTTAAATGATGTATTCCTGAAATTTTCCGGGGATTCTTTATCCGGAGATAGTCCTGAAGGGGGATTTATGCAAAGATATGCTGAGTACAAGAGATCATAATTTAAAAATAATACTGGGACAACTTTACGCATTATGGCTTAGAGAATTTAAGGTCTTTCTACGTGAGAGGAGTAGACTAATTGCCTCCACTTTTACACCATTACTATGGTTATTTGTCATAGGATCTGGTCTTGGATCAACGAATCTGCAAATAGGAACAGATTATCAAAAGTTTATTTTTCCGGGGATTATTTGTATGTCCGTTATATTTACTTCTGTTTTTTTTGGTTCGTATATAATCTGGGATAGAAAATTTGATTTTCTCAAAAGTGTAATGGTTGCTCCATCAAGCAGAACTACTGTTTTTATTGGTAAAACTCTTGGTGGTATGACGACTTCTCTTTTTCAGGTCGCTATCATTTTAATAATTGGTATGGCGTTAGGGATTAATTATAATGCACTTTCATTACTGCAAATAATATCAATTGTTTTGATACTCTCATTTGGTTTGACATCGCTGGGACTAACATTTGGAAGTTATATTGAGAGTTTGGAAGGCTTTCAATTAATTGTTAGTTTTGTTGTCTTTCCATTATTTTTCCTAAGTGGTGCATTATTTCCAATAGATAATTTACCTGCATGGCTAAAGTTCATCACTCTTGTGGATCCAGCTACATATTCAGTAGATGCATTAAGAAACAGTATATTAAATTTGGGAACGTATTCTTTTCAACTGGATATTGAAATATTACTATTGTTTACCCTAATTATGACTCTGATTGGAATCTTCTCTTTTAAGAGAATGAAGGCAGTTTAGCGTAATTTTTTATATTCCACGATTCGTTTTCTCTTTTATCAAAAAGGTAGTGAATAATAATCACGATGTGGAAGCCAATATAGAAATTAAGATTGATAAGAAAATTACCATTCATACATGTCCAATAAATTTATTCATGTTAAATCTCTTCATCTAGATCCTCAAAGGCCCTTGCTTTTGAAATCTCGTGCAATCTCATAGTTGACATTCTTTCAAATTCCCTTCTGCTTAAAATCCCTTTACTGACTAATAACTCAACTAGGGTATCCAGCTTGATATTAACTTCGTCTTGCGAGGATAATTCTTTACCTGTAATTTTTTTCTTAGTTGATTCATTCCTATTCATAATTAATCCATTATTTTACTAATGTGACATTAGTGTAATTTGATTCAATTGTTACTTTTAACTTTGTTAGTTTGAATCAACCCATATTCACTATTGCTTCCCTGAGCTAGTTCCAAAGTAATTATCCATAATCTACATAATACTTGTATCTTTTTTCTACATCTTTGCTTTTGCCTGCTAAAACTATAGTGGCTTGGTTCCTAACTCCATTCTTGACAAAATTCAAAATATCCTTTGAATTTGGATTGTTTTGATATCCTGATGATAGCGAAGACTCAAACAAGTTCATAAACTCAACTACCTTAGTTCTGTATTCGTCAAGGGTTGGTGTCTTATTGCTTGCTACTTTAAACCACGTTGTTGCACTTGGAGCGGCGAACGAACGTGCCAATTCTTCCAGTACCCTTTCCATTTCAAAAAAATCCATCACAAATTCACCTTCTATTTTATTCCGTAGTTTAGAGTGTATAAAATTATGGTCGTCTAAATGTAGAAATATTGAATTGTTTGGCTCTGATAAGAATAAATTTGTGAAAAATAAGCTTAATCTATATTTTGAACTTAATGAATGAAGAATTATCTTCTAACTTACTTTGGGTTTATTTTCTTGTATCGATAGGCGTAGCACTACAGGTTGGAGCTGCTAACTGGGATATTATATGGCATGGCGTTGTTAATGTTGAATCTTTCTTTACTCCACCCCATTCAGTGTTATATTCTGGAGTAGGCTTATCCTTAATTGCTACAGTTGCAGGAATAATATTTTCAATAAGACATGCCACTCCGATAATGAGACCATTTTCCGCTTATCATAAAATTCCTAATCCATTGAAGTTAATTGCCTTAGGATGTCTGGTAGAAGTATTTTCTGGTCAATTTGATAACTGGTGGCACACAAATTTTGGATTTGATGGTCTTTTGAGTCCGCCACATTTGATGTTGATAAGCGGAATGCTGCTTTCGATAATTGGTGGACTAATTGGAACGCACTTGTATCAAACCCATAATAGATTCAAGATAATATCTGAAATGATTTGTTATGGAATTCTTTGGATGATTTTGATTAACTTAGTCTTTATGTTTACACTTCCTTTCTCCGATGGTCAATACTTTGATTTAAATCCTTCTCCGACAGTTGCGTTGGTATTGGGATTAACTCTCCCTGCTGCATTTACAGCTATACTTTTTTACTCTGTACAAAGCATATCATTTCCTTTTCGAATGACAGTTGTAGCTGCAACCTTAATCACGTTACAATCCTTAGCCACAATCATTTCAAATATTTATTTTGTGGGTTTACTTCCTCTTTATCTTTTAAACATTGTGATACCTTTATCTTTAGATTTAGTTTCTATTTATACCAAAAATAATAACAAATTATTTCGTATTTTTTCAAATAACGACTACAAACGTATTATTTTTTCAATTACCATCTCGCTCTTTTTCATCACATTCTATTTTCCATGGTCAGTGAATATGTTCAAAGCCTTCTTTGGAATAGATCTAATTACGTTTGAAAGTGTAACCATATTTGAACAACTTTTGTGGAAATTTATCCTGCCTATATTAATGCCTGTATCGCTTGTTTCAGCGTACATGGGCATAATAATCTGGAAAAAGCTATACGGATACCCAAAGTTAACAAATATGTTCAGAGTTGTTGTTAGATGAAATATCTTAATTCAGTATTTGCATTGGATCAATCTGATATTTTGACACGTCAGGGTTGGTACATCGTATTGACGATTTCTTAACATTTCAATAATTTCCACTCTGATTTCTAAGATTAGAAAACTTTGTTGTTAGATAGAGACATTGGAAATTTAGCTTAATGAAGGAAATGATTGTTTAGGAATTATATCTGCAAAAAGAAGAATATTTAGAACGATTGAAAGTTCAACATGACCAACATGACAAAGTACTGTCATAAAACTATGGTATATAATTGATAAACCAATTTCAAAATAGTTAACCTTAATAATCTAGTTTAATCAATTAATATATTGAAACATGGAAAATAAAGAATTCCTTACGCAACAGCTCTTATGGATCGTAATCTCAATAGGAATTAGCATAACCATATCAATGTTTGTTCCATTTCCGCTGTCCTGGGTCGTTATTATAGGCGTGTTTCTTGTGTTGAGTTTCTATATGCGTTATAGAATGATGAAGAAAATGGGCTCTGGAGGGGGTATGTTTGGTTCTCTATCATCCCCATTTTCGGGAAATTCAGTTAACTATTACTGTATGAGTTGTGGAACAAAACATAGAGAAGCCTCATGCCCAAGATGTGGCTCAAAGATGAAAAGGGTAGGTTAAGTGCAGAACTCGTTAAATTTTCTTACCAGATAAACAAATTTTTATTGCTAAAATTTGTAAAGTGAAAGTGTCCTACACATATTCACTGATCTTGCATTGTTTTAAAGAAATTGCATAAGCCTGTCTCAGTTGAGTAATTTGTTCTATCAGTTGATTGAAACCAAATGAAATATTCGTTTTTGATATCTCGTCTTTGAGATTGTTGATTACTTTATCAGTGTATGTTCTATTTGCACTCAAATTATTTTCATGGTGAAAAGGTTCTTGAAAGCCATAAATTCTCTCATATTCTCTAATAGCCCACGAAATTCCAAATAATTCAAGAATCTCCCTTATTCTTATCCATATATCATGTCTTAGTCGCAGGACTGATCCAGATATACACCTCAAACCTAATTGTTGGCAATTATCAACGATTGATCCTATATGTTCCTCACCATCAGTAATAAAAGGAACAATAGGATCTATGTTAATACAACATCTAATCCCAGAATCTATAAATTTTCTTATAGTATCAAAAACTCTACTTGTCGGTGGCGTTCCCGGTTCGATAATACGTTTTATTTTTTCATCAATAGTCGTTATCGACCAAACTATAAAACAATTATCATTATAATTGCGAAAAAGTTCTAGATCCCGTTCAATCAGGGATGATTTGGTGAATACATAAAATGGAATTTGATATTGTTGTAATACTTCAATACACCTTTTTGTAATGCCAAATTTCGCTTCTGCATACTGATAGGCATCTGTTGCAGATGATATCATTACAGGTAATATTGAAGTATTTTTCAACTTGTTTAATTCTGATTCTAATATTTCTGGGGCGTTGATTTTCCCATAGATCTTGTCATAAAAGTCTGGCGACCATTTGTATGTTGCATAACAGTATCCGCACCTGTGATGACATCCTTGATAAGGGTTTATTGTTAATCCTAAGTGTGATCCAACCTTGAAATAACGAAGAATTGATTTAGAATATTTTCTTACAATTGTAGGTGCCTTGTCGGAATACCACAACAAGAATATGAAACTAAGAATCTTAATTAGGATTGAGATACCATCAGGCGAGGGAGAGGGGACATGATATCAATATCAAGTATTATCAATCATCCAACCTTCTAATTAATGGATTTTCGGGTCTATTTACGATTGATTGAATGAAATTGAAAACCGGCTTCACTTCTGAGATCGGTCCGCTTATTTCAAACTTTATGCCACCCTGTATTCTAATTTTGGAACTCTTGAATAATATACCTTCTTCATTGTATTCTATACCATAGATGCTTTCAAGCCTTTCGCTAATCACATCTGGTGATTTAAAAAAACGTCCTCTTTCAGAATATAGTAGTATTCTGAAGTTCGTAATTATGATGTTGTATTTTTTATGTGTACATATTAGTTTGGTCTTTGTTCTGAACATTATGTTCTCTTGAGGAAGTAATATTTCCTTAAGTGTCAAGAACTCATATGTATAGCACGGGGTTATATTCATAAAAGTTGAATCATTTTATTTATTCTACTAACAAATGTAAATGATCTTAATTTCTATTAAAAAGTTTTATAACAAGTATTCATTTGTTTGCTTTTCTTGAATATGGATTGATAGTTCAATATAATTATTATATCGAGATTACATATTTTCGAATATTGTAATGTCTTCATCTGCGATGTCAATAGCTGAACATGTTGATGAACTGAGAATAAGGTTAATTCACGTAATAATTTGCATTATAATAATAACTATTTTTGGTGCAGTAATAACACCAGATGGAAGCGGGGTCACAAAGTGGTTTGTAGCACTACCTATGATTGCCCTCTATGCTGTCGGCATAAGAACAATTAGACGAAATGAAATGAGTGGCATATTACGATAAAAATTACAAAAATACCATTAACATTTAAATCTCAACCATCTCTATCTATCTTGTAGTTATGAATGGTATTCATAATGCAATCTTGCAAGTACCATTTGGATATGAATGGATTTTCATCATAGTTATTATTGTGGTGATATTTTTTGGTGTCAAGAAAATTCCTGAATTAGCCAGATCATTTGGAAAAGCAACAGCAGAATATGAAAAGGCAAGAATTGAAGCTAAAAAAGAATTGGAGCAAATTAGGGGTAAAGATAAGATGGGACGTGAGAAACTTGAAGAATTAGCGGAATCGTTGGGAATAGACTACACAAATAAAAATGATGATGAACTTAAGAAAGCCATTGAAGGAGCTATTAATAAGGAAAAGAGTGGGTAATCACTAAAGGAATATTGAATAATCATTAATAGTAAATTTCAGATTATTTTTAGGAAATTTTATTTATAACAGAATCTTCTGCATGCATAAACATGATTGGTACTGATTCAATATCTAAGGTTGTAATCAAGTATGATGTAAAAAATATACATTTGGCAGTTATAGGCAGTCATTCCGCATTGGAAATAATGGATGGCGCAAAGGACGAAGGGTTGAGAACAGTATGCATTTGTCAAAAAGGAAGAGAATTACCATATTTGAGGTTCAAAAGATTGGTAGATGAGATAATTTTGGTAGAAAAATTCTCAGATTTAGTTTTTAAAGAAAATCAAGACAAACTCAGGGAAATTAATAGCATAGTAGTACCTCATAGGGCATTCACTGCATATGTTGGGTACGATTCCATTGAAAATGAATTAATGTTACCAATATTTGGAAATAGAAACTTATTTCGTGCAGAAGAAAGGGCTAATCAAAAAAATCAGTACTTTTTATTAGAATGCGCACAAATATCTCATCCTAAGATTTACAAAAATTACTCTGAAATTAATGGATTGGCGATTGTGAAGATTCAAGAATCTACACGAAAGCTAGAAAGAGCTTTTTTTGTGGTAAGCTCTGCACAAGATTATCTGGAAAAATCTAAAGACAGGATAAGAAAAAAAGTTATCACTAAGGAAGATCTGGAAATATCTGTAATCGAAGAATTTGTCATAGGCACCTATTTTAATTTTAATTTTTTCTCCTCGCCTTTAACTCCGGAAACCGAATTTTTAGGCATTGAGCGAAGACTTCAAACTAATCTCAATGATCTAAACGCATTGCCTGCAAAACAACAACTAGAATTTGATACGGATGTGAAACATATAGAAATAGGCCATACACCTGCAAGCATCAGGGAGTCTATGTTACAAATGGTATTTGAACTGGGTGACAGATTTGCAGAAGCGGTGAGAAAGGAATATCCTCCTGGAATAATTGGACCATTTTCCCTACAGAGTATTGTTACACCCGAATTAGACATAGTTGTTTATGACGTCTCTCTGAGAGTTCCTGGAAATCCAATAATGGCAACAACGTCTCCATACACAAAATATTCTTACGGTCATACATTTGGCATTGGACGGAGGATTGCAATGGAGGTCAAGAAGGGTATACGATCGAACAACCTAGTCACATTAGTTACCTAAATCAGATAAATTATTGCTCAATTGTTTCTTCAAACAGATTTTTTCTGACTTTGATTGGTACATCAAAAAATGCAGCTAGGGCAATAGAATCAGAGGCACGATAATTTCTTAAGGTGATTATCTCCTTCCGAGTTTTGAAATAAAGATTAGACCTTAATACAGGACCGTTTCTGTAAATTCTCACCTCAACCAATAATAAATCCTGCAAGGATGATATTTCTTCAATAAGGTTATAAATAGTGGGTATGGTACTCTTGTCTCCTTCTTTAAACCTAAGGATATGCCTTGCAACTTCTCCCGAAAATGCACGTATAGGAAATTCTCTTCCGTCCTCGGATTTTAAAGTAAGAAGTCCCTCAAGACCAAGTTTATCAACGAAACCAATAAAGCTTATCGAGGCTGTAACAAATCCTTCGCTTGTGAAAGTTTCGCCCATATTTTTTTTTATACGCCGATAAATTTAGACTTTATCCAAGAGCCCATTGTTATTTGAATTAAGTTAATATAGATTGATTTGTTTCTATAAATCAATTTACTTTTGGTTGTTAGCCATGTTCGAGAATTATGAGTCGCTGCGAAATAGAGGTATTCGTATTATTTCAATCAGCGCCTTTTCCATAATTTTTGCTATCTCTATATATTCATTATTTAGTTCAAATCAATCATTAACAGACATAGGAAAATTGTATAACTTGGCGATAGCCGTTATTTTCTTAATACTGGTTTCGTTGGTTTCAATTGGATATGGGACTTATTTGATACTCCACTCTGAATCATTGAAGCCAGAGCCTAAGAAGAGTTATCTTGGATACATTTCTATGATTTTGACAAACAAAACTTACTGGAGAATATTTATTGTTTCATCTATTGTTTACGGCGTTTTCTTTGGTTTCTTATCTCAAATTCTTATTTATCACGATGATGTTGTAGGAAATACCGCCCCATCTGTTTTTGTCACGCTGTGTTGCAATTATGCCGGATATGTTCCAATGATCACGATAGACGTTACCGAATTATTTTCTATTTTGATAATTCCATTGAATCTAATACTTGCAATAATCGTTTCGTCATTAGTTGGCTTTAATTTTGCATTAAATGTAAGCTCTCTCAGAATAGTTAGAGATCAGTCTCAAAGAAAATTTCCAATTGTTTCAACTTTTGGCATATTCAGTGGACTATTCATAGGTTGTCCAACGTGTGCAGGGAGCTTATTTTCAATCATTGTCGGATTTAGTACAAGTGCTGCAATCTCTGCACTGGCTCCTTTTCAAAGCTTATTTATTGCAATAAGTATTCCAATTTTGGTTGGAACACCACTGTTGATTATACGTAAGATAATGAAAAACGAGACGTGTGATATAATAGGTAAATAACAAACTTATCACCAATAAGGAGTCAAAGTTTGAATTGCATGAGATTTCTTCAAGTCATGCCTTCATTCGAAAATTGTAAAAGTATTGGTTTGTTCCTTTAAAATTTTTTCAAATTTCAAGATATCGAGATCCTTGAACGGTCTCATTTTGGGTAATTGTGGGGGCTCTTTCACTTTTTCCAATATTCCCCTTGAAATTAACTCCGCCTTTAATTTTTCACGCAATTCTGGATGACATAACTTGCTATGAAATATGCTTCCCCAACCCTGTGAGAACATCTCCTTTATATGCAAATCTCCCTTTTCTTCATGAAAATGTGGATTCCGTGTTTCGATTTGCAATACCTCTACTCCCTTTTCCATAGTGTCCTTGTGTTCAGGCGGGGTGATTCCACCGAACTGTTCCAACAAATTAACTATTTCAAAGGGTTCGATGGAAAAACCAGACGAGTAAGTTAATAGTTCTGCCAACTGAATAGACATACAATGTTCTCCAGAATTTCCTGTTCTGATAACCTCTGTCTCAAATCCAGTATAGTATGATATCATCAAATTCAAGAATTGATTTGTCATTTCAGAAACCCTGCCTAGTTTGGAAAATCTTACACCAGATTCGGAAATCTTTGGTTTGTATATCCATGAGACACGAACCATAGTGTAAGGTGTTGTCGATAACGCGATCCCAGACGAAAATATTTTTGCGTATTCATTCACTGCACCAGGAACATAGTTGTCAGAATCAACGAATCCAACATATTTTTTTCCCATCATTTTTGAAAGGATCATGCCAATGAACATCCCTTCTCCTTTACCATTGCGTATTTTATTATCAGAATCAAAAAGATCTGTATACCCAACTTCCTCTAAAGCCTTCACAAGACCTAGATCCTTTTGATGTATGATTACTGATCTTTTTTCTGCGAATCTGTTAAATTGCTCAAAGGCCTGTTTTTCTAGTTTATACCTATCAATTGGTTCTCTAGGACTGTTTGATACGATTATTGTTAAACAATCATGAGGAATACCGCTAAGTACTCCTTCTAAAAGCTTTAAACGTTCTCCTTTTATAGGAATCACAATTGACATTTCTGACTCTATTTTGGAAATGATTTCATCATCAATGGAACGAATTACTTCAGATTCAGTTTTCGGATGTTTGTTCTTGTGTCCAGAATCCAATTCGTACACACGTTGAACTCCATGTAGACTTACCGATCCAAATCTTTCTGTAAATCTCGGGACATCAAGCTTCATATCTTTGATTCAGTTATGCCATATTTATTGCAAGTCTATATAAATCAATAATTCTTTACATGAAAACTGAGAATTTACGATTTCAAACTTCGAGGATTATATCGTGATCCCTGATATATTTAAAAATAGAAAAAGAATATCATAATTGGTTACACCGGATTGAGTTTAGTTTGATATTTAAATTGTAATTAAGAGAGTATCAGCATTATCGTACATTGGTTTAGTAAAGTATAGTTTTAAGTAAATGTTGGGTACCAGGAATAAATTACTTTTTTCAATCAATACAAAAATATAAGCACCACAAATTATGCTCGGACTTGCTTCAAATCTACACTTCGATAAACAGTGTATCATTTTCTACCGAGACACTATGACTCTGCAATGGTTTTAATTTTTGAGGAAACGAAATCAAACTTCCTGTTTTAATATCCCATTTTGCTCCATGCCATGGACACGTTAATTCACTTTTACTCAATTCTCCCTCATGAAGCTCTGCTCCAGCATGAGTACAGATATTGTCGATTGCATAATAATTTCCGTCCAATTTTGTTACTACGAGCTCCTTTCCGCTAGCTGTTATATGCACCAACTTGCCTTCTTCAATATCTGAAGTTTTTCCCACGACAACCTTTGCCATGAACATACAAATAATTCTGCATTATTTTAAGTTAATTTTTTGCTATTTGTCCAATATTTAGATATCTTAATATACAATATTTCAACTTTTTAATGATAATTAAGAATGAGGCCAGATGACAAAGATTGAATATTCTGATGTACTTGATTCTATTACTAATAAGAATCTGATCTGGATAGATATTCAAAAACCTACCAGAAAAAAATTAAAAATGCTGGAAGGAAAATATCCATTTCATGAACTTAATGTCGAGGATAGTCTTTCCAAAATACAAATACCCAAAATTGACAGATATCAGGATCATATTTTCATAATATTACACTTTCCAACTGTGGATAAAGATAAGAGTATTCCGCGTTCTACTCAGCTTGCAATATTTGCCGGCCCTGACTATCTTATTACAGTACAGCAAGGGGAACTAAAACCAATCATTGAAATGTTCAATCTCTGTAAAGATAATGAAAAACAGAAGGAGACATTCATGGGCTCTTCATCTGGTTATCTATTACATAGCATAATAGATCTTATGGTTGATGATTTGTTACATGTTTTAATGAAACTTGAAGGAAATTTAGATGACATAGAAGATTTAGTATTTGATGAGAAAGTTGCAGTAGCAAGGGACATTTCATTATTGCGA
>Ga0209058_1001195_pt1 | contig 22266 bp, 18 predicted proteins | sample GraSoiAngelo_147_FD_185904 | JGI IMG/M metagenome (GOLD analysis project Ga0209058, IMG submission 185904) | Grasslands soil microbial communities from the Angelo Coastal Reserve, California, USA - 14_1009_05_40cm (SPAdes) (version 2) | ecosystem: Environmental > Terrestrial > Soil > Grasslands ... | reverse complement strand
GGGCACGACCGTGAGCAGCCCCAGACGTAGCAGGCCCTCGTAGAAAAGTGTGTCGGAGACTAAGGCCACAATGCAAACCGAGCACGCATACCAAACCGTCAGCCGACTCACTAAAGACCAGGACGTGAGTTCGGCGCCACCGACATCGTGACCGAGCGCGAGGATGAGGGCGTGGCCCGGATAAAAGAGCTGACAACGGTATCGGGTGCTCGACCTCGGGCTTGCCAAACGAGGTGACACACCCGCCGTTTCATCGGATAACTCTCCCACAGTTACTCTCTATCCAACTGGAGCCTAGGAATTTCAAGCGTGATGGGCCAGATTACGATAAGCGTTTCTCCCGCAAGCCTTCCGGCTGATTTCGCTTTCAAAAATCCTTGGCGATTTTGAATGTCGACCTGTCCAATGTAATGTAGACGACCGAATGACCCAGTGGCCGAATGACTTCATAATCAAAATTCAAGCATTTGGTCACTGGGTCATTAACTCGACATTTTTCCGAAAAAATCTGTTGAAGCCTTTCGCGGTGTCGCGAGTTGGCACTCTCTTTACGTCATAACGAACGCAGGAAATTCAAGATGTCCCGTTTCTGTTGGGGCAGAAGTGCATCGAAAATGCTGATCACTGCGTTGGCTTCCGATCCGGAGCTTGAATGCGCCGAAATAGCCTGCAGAAGATCGCTTGTCCGACCGTCGTGGAGGAAGAAAATCCGCTGGCCTAGACCCCACAAGGGCGCGGTGCGGAATTCATCGGGACCGGCAGCGCCCTGCACAATATCATCCGCCAGCCCGGTTCCCATGTGGTGAACCAGCAAATCAGAAAACAGGTTGGCCTGCTTACCGCTCAAGGCTGCGGTCGAGGACACGCCTGTCGTCAGGGACGGCGTATGACACAGCGCGCATCCAGTGGTGCTAAATAGAGTACGGCCGCTTACGAAAGGCGAGGAGTCGGCCGGCGCCGGGGGCGCGAGGAAGCGCACGAAGTTGGCGAAGTTCGATGTGTCGGCCAATAATTTTAGTGGGTTGGTTTGCTCGAAGTTAACGTGGTTTTCCGGAGTGGGGTTGAACAGGCAGCCTGGCGTCTCATCTCTCTCTTGCGGGAACAAGTCGTTGGAGACTCCCTGTTCAACGTTGTAGGCTTCGCCCGAAAAGATGACCAGCGACTTGTTCTGTGCCTTCCAACCGAACCGCGTAATAGTTCCCGCATTGCCTTCGCGGTTCTCATGGCCACTGATGCCTAAAGCCGCTTTGGCACCCGCGTTAGCGTTCTTATTGGCGATGATCGTCGAATCCGTGATGGCTTCAATCAGACCTGCGCCAAACGTTGGGGTGGGTATCCGGAAAATCAAGTTGTTTTGACCATTAGGCTGAATCTGATTAGCGCTGTCGAAATCAGGCTGCGAGATATTGCAGCCGGGGGCATCCGTGCGGCCAGTGATGGTGAAGAGGTCATGCACGCCGCCGTCGCGAATGGTGTTGGTGGGTGGATTTGCGAATTTGAATCTCGCTTCCCTCACCGGCCCGTTTAGAGAAATGAAGAACGGGAGTGTGTTTGTTGCGCCATTCTTAGTTGCCACCGCGATTTGAGGATTTGTAGAGGGGCTCGTTCCGCCAATAGCCGGTTGCGAATGGCACCCAGCGCAACTGTCCAGATTGAACCGCGGTCCGAGTCCTTCTTCAGTTCCAGCTATTGTTCCCTGAACCGATTGGACTTCAGTGAAAGCATCGAGGCCGGCGTCAAAAAACTTGCCTTCTTTAACCGTCAAACCTGCAATCTGCCCTCCAGCTCCTGCCGCCCCTCCCCGGACGCCGGGGTCGGACTGTGCCAGGAGCATCCCGGAGCCGAGTGCTAGCGAAAAAACCAGGACAGAAACTGTACCGTGTGCCCATCTGAAAAAGTTTCGTTTCCTCTCAGTCATTGAAGCTCCTTCCCGTCTAGTTCGTTTGGATTAGATTCGTGGCTTAAAGTTGCCGGCGGTAGTGTGGCAGAGCTTGAAGCTCAACTGCATTGACGTCTGTTAAGGCGGGCATTGATACAGATCAAGAAGCTTCGAAGGTCGTGAGAGGGCGTTGCGCGGTGCTCACCTGCTCTACTCAGAGTGTTGCAAGCGCCTCAGGGTCCGAAACGACGATCCAGCCGTCTCGGAAGTGGATGTGACCCTCGATCTTAAGTGCGTGAAAAAGCCGGCTCAAGTATTCAGGTGTTATACCAATTAACTCGGCCATCTCTTTCTTCTTGAGTGGCGAACGCACGCGTGCGTTCCTCCCTACTGTCGGTATTCCGCTAGCGGTGATCAAACGCTTCAGAATGGTGGCAAGCCTGGATCGTGCCGAGCAGCAAACCAGTTCCCCCAAACGATTGGCCTGGTCCTGTAATTCTCGGCTGTGGATTTGGTGCACTCTCCACGCAAGCTCCGTGTCGTTTTGTAAACGTCTCCTGAACTTTTCGGCCGGAATGCGCTCTACAACCGAACGTACCAGCGTGACCCCAGTTGAGGAACAAGGCCTTGCCGCGATGACGGCCGGAGCGCCCAGAAACCAGCCGCGCCACCGCAAACCGACGATGGTTTCCTTGCCCTTTGATTCGGCCCAAACGAGCTTCACGGCCCCTTCGTGAATCAGATATACCTCGTCGGCGGGTATGCCCTGCTGAAGCAGTTCAGTGCCGGGCCCGTAGCTGCGAATCACTCCCAGTTGGCCAAATTCGCTTTGAAGGTCCAGGGTCTCGGGAAGCTTCCTCGGAGAAGTCTCGCCTCTCATAGTCATGATCTCCGGTGCTTGATCACGGTTAATTGGGAGAGGTTGTGAACAACCTACAACAACATTTGCGTCAGACTTTTACACGACTGATGGGTTTTTAGGAGTTTCCCCGAGAGAGAGAGAGCATACCTCACAAAAATACCGATTCAAAACTGATTTTCACCGGGCGGTCGCAATTTTTTGTTCGCGCAGTCGATCTCGAGCTTTCTCGTTCGACTTATTAACAAAGCAAGAAATTTTTTAATCAAAGGAGAATAAAAATGCGATTCATGATGCGGGTTAAAGCGAACAGAGCGCGGCGTCTGGTGTTGGGCAGTCCCGGCAACCTTCATCGCGGCCCTTTAAAGACAGGGAAAAGTCCCCTACAAGCGACTACTCCGATCCGACAATCGCCCGGGACTATATCAACCGCGCTATGCCCGCCAATGAACCGGGATGGCTCACCCGGACGAAGTGCTCGGGTGTTCTCCTCACCAGTGGCTGCGGATCAGCTCGGCCCGTTTGAAGATCTTCTCCCGGAGGTCCTCGCGCACCACCTTGGGCGGCGCCTCGGCCTTGTCGGCCAGCGGCTCGATCTTCAAGGCGCTGAGCTTACGCACGACCTTGCGCATGGCGCGAGCCTCGTCCATCAGATACTCGCTCGCTCGGAGGCGGATGAAATTCCAGCCGAGCCGCTCCAACGTGAACTGCCGCTCCATGCGTGAGAGGACCGACTCTTCGGAGACGATCCGGTCCCCGTCGCAGGAGATGACCGCCTTGGTCCCGGCGCCGCCGTTGATCAGGAAGTCGACCTCGAACTCGCCGATCTGGTACTTGGGCACGACGCTGTAGCGCAGCTCGGTCAGCCGTTCGTAGAGGGACTTCTCGAAGGCGGAGTCCCACTTCACATTCGACGAATGCCCGTTGGGTGATTCTCCGCCGCCCCGCTCGGCGTGCGAGATGAGCCGTAGCCGCAGGTCGCCCTTCTTCAAATGGCGGTGGGGATCCATCGAGTAGACGACCCACAGCTGATCACGCGCGCGGCTGGCCGCTACGTTGTAGACGCGCTTCCACTCGTCCGAGCTACGTAAGGCCAGCGTCTCGCCCTCCGCCGCGGTATCGACGATCGAGAGGAAGACGACGTCGCGCTCGTCCCCCTGAAACTGGGAGGCGTTGCCGCACAGGATCCGGCGGCGTCGATACTCGGCCGCGCTCAAGCGCCGTCGCAGGATCGAGTCGATCTTGAGCGCCTGCTCCGTGCCAACCATGCAGATCGCGCCGATGGTGCAGCCTTCGAACTCTTCGAGCCGGCAGATGGCCGTGATCAGCGAAGCCACTTCGAGGGCTTCCGCATCGTTCGTCTTATTCTTCGCGACCGCGCCCTGGACCCGGTGCGCGATCAGGTGCGGGTAGACCTGGCTGGTGGACGCCTCGCGCAGGGGCAGGATCTCTCCGCCATAGCAGAGCTGATTGCTGAACTGGATGATCTCGGGGACACAGCGGAAGTGCTCGACCAGCCGGATAATGCCCCCGAAGGCCTGGCGGGCCAGATCGTAGACGGACGTCTTGCCGTCGTAGAGCTGCTTGTTCGGGATCCCGTCCAGGAACTCGTCGATGAGCCCTTGCCCGCGATCGAGCTCGAAGCCGATCGCGTACGGGCTGACCTGCTCGTGATCGCCGATGACGACCACTTTCCTGGCCAGGCCGAACGCGGCCAGGCCGAATACGTCGCACTGGCTCGCCTCGTCGATGATGACGACGTCGAACGTGATCGTGCCGAGCTCGAAGCTCTCGAGCGCGCGTGAGAGCGGCATGATCCATACCGGCACGGCCTGGTGGCACTCCAGCAGCACGCGCCTCGCTTCGTCCTTGAACTTTCCGACGAGCTTGCCGGTGCCCTTGCCAATCTTCCGGTAGAGTCCCAGCCACCCGTTCAGGGCCTGCTGCTGCTTCAGACCCGTGCGCTCGATCTGGGCCCGCCAGGACAATCTCTCCACGTAGAAGGCGTTCACCTTGTGGAGCTTCTCCGTGACTAGGCCCAGGCGTTCTTCGAGCTTTTCGACGTCCGCCCCGCCCAGGCTGGCCAGCTTCTGTGCCAGTTGGCGATGTGTCCAGGCCCGCCCGAGATTGCCAGGTGGAGTGGCGCCATCGTGCGGCGACTCGCGATGCCGGATCGCGTCGGCCCACTGGGGCGCCACCTGGCCGATCTGATCCAGGATCCGCTCGCGCTCGTCGAAGGCGGGCTTCAGCTCGAGCACCTGCGCGAGACGCTTGTACGCCTTGTCGTAGGCGTCGTAGTCGATCGCCTTGAACGCCTGCTCGAGCGTCTTCAGCAGCGGACGAGAGACCTCCGTGGCCTTGACCGACCGGATCGTCTTGAGCCACTGCGTGCGTTGATCCTTGAGGCCCTTGATCTCGAGATTGGCGACGTGTTTGCCGGTCAGCGGAATCAGCTGGTCGCGGATGAGGTCCACGATCCGGAACGCTTCGGCTTCTTGCTGCGGCCGGAGGGGCAAACGCTTGAACAGGATCTCCCACTTCAGTCCGACGTCGGCCATCTCGGCCTTGAGCCGTGCCCACTGTTCGGGGATCCACGTGACGGCTTTCTCGAGCTGAACCGCATAGGCCGCCATGGTCTCTTCGGGCTTGGGCCCCATGTTCGGCGACCGGGGCGCGGCCAGGCCCTCCATCTGGCGGTCCCAGCGCCTGCAGAGGTTCTCGCGAAGCAAACGCACTTCGACGAACTGGAGGACCGCTTCGAAGTGCTCGATCTCTTTCAGCTCGCCCTGATCGGTCCGGGTCTCCTGGGTGAGCCGGTTCCACTCCGGGTGCAGGAGCCAGGTCAGCTTCTTGAACCGCTTCGGCGATTTCAGGTGCTGGATGATCTCCTGCAGGATTCGGATCTGATCCTGTGCCGGCAGCGCCGACTGGGTCGACGGGCCCAGTCGAACGATGAGCCGGTCCCGTTTCGCGATGTCCTCGCGCGCGGCCTTGATCAAGCCGATCAGCTCCCGCCAGGAGTCGGCCTGATCGCTGGCGCCGGCCTGCAGGCAGGCCATGAACCACGGCGAGTCGCGCTCCACGCCCTCGATGGCGTCGGCAAAATGGTGCTTGAGGCGTTCGAGCGCCACGACGCCCACCGAGCTCGGCTCCCAATACTCCTTCATCTCCTCGGGGATCTTTTCGTTCAGGCTCTTGAACTGGTCGAAATATGCGATGAACTCCCGGGGCGCCGGCAGCTGGTCGAGGGCCGGCAGTGGCCCGGCCAGGAGGGCGTTGTCTTCGTCCGTCAGCTTCGCGTTGTTGCGATAGAGCTTCTTGATGTCTTCGTCCCGAACCGGACAGGTCCCGGCTTCGGAGACCGGCCCCGGGATCCACGCGTGTTGCTCGCGCTCCTTCGCGATCCTCCTCCCCAGCTCCGCCGGGAGGACTTTCTCGCCATGGAAATCCACCCGCCGGTAGTCGACGAGGGCGGCTTCGCGAAGCCGCTGTCTCAGCTCGTCCGATTCCTTCACGAGCTCGCTGCGCTCCGAGGCGATCTGACGGATCTCGCCGTCGAGCTTGGCCGCGCTAGTCTTCGCGAGATACGTGATGATTCCGGTGACCGATTCCTCGAGCTCCTTCGAGCTGTCGTCGTCGCCGTGGAGCACACTGACGCACAGATTCCGCAAGCTCGGCGCGACGTGATCCTTCACCACCCTGAGGGCTTTCGACGCGTGGCTCGTCACCAGGATCCGCTGGTTCCGCGCCAGGAGGTGGCCGATGAGATTGGCGATCGTATGCGTCTTCCCGGTGCCCGGAGGCCCCTGGACCATGACGGTATCGTTCAGCTCGAGCTCTTCGATGACGCGTTTCTGCTCGGGATTGGCGCCCTTGGTGAGCAGAAGGTCGATCGCCTCGCCCGGCGGTCGCTCGCCGGCGCGTTCGTCCGTCCCGACGAGCCTCAGGAGCGCCTCCGGGATCTGCTGGAGATCCGGAAGCTTCTGGATGTAGGACTCGAGCGCCTCGACGTACCCCTGACCGCGATAGCCGAGGAAGAACATGGGCGCCCGGTAGAGGCACGGCACCTCGTCGGACTGGATCTGGCCAAGCGAGTCGCCATAGAGCCCGTCCGGCCAGAACTTGTGGACGAACGCCTTGAAGAACTCACCGGTGGCATCGGGGTCCAGGGGGTGCAGCGCCTGCTTGTCGACCTCCTCGCGCAGCTGCTGCATGGCCTTCCCGTCGATCCCGGCATAGCGGAGCAGCGGCGTGCAGAGCTCGGGGCCCTGCGACGATTCCTTGATGAGGAATTCCGGCACCGATGGGTTGAAGACCAGCTCGACCCGCTGGAGCAGAATCGGATGCTGGATGACGACGTCAGGCTTGTGGATACGCAGGATCCCGTCGGCCAGGAAGAGCTGCAAGCGCTCGGCTTCCCGCTCGAACTTCCCGTACAGCTCGAAGAGGTCGAGGAAGACGTTGAGCGCATCGTAAAGTTGCTTCTCCGCCGTCTCCCACGCCCGCCGCTGCTCGTACCACTTCTCGAAGGCCTCGACGCGCTCCGGCGATTCCTCGAAGGCCTCGACGACCTCTTTGCCTTCGACACTCGTCGTCTTACGGCGCTGGTAGAACTCGGGCTCCACGCCGAACTGTTCCCAGTCGGCCTTGAGCCACTTCTCGATGGCGACCGATGGCCGTGGGCACTGGGATTCGCTCGGCCGCGCGACCTTGATGATGAAGCCCGAGCCCGCGTCTCCGCGCTGGACCGACGCGTACCGGGGGACGGCGTCGTAGCTCAGCTTCCACTCGTAAAGGGCCAGGTCGACGACCGGCGGCGACTTCACGTAATGAAGCTCTTGCAGGAACCGAAAGATCTGCTTGATCTTGTCGCGATCCGTTGCCGGGGCGCTCAAGCGTGGATGCTTTTCTGAGCGGCTTGGCGGTCGGGAGTATCCTAACATTTTAATCGCCGATCTCCTTCGAGGTACGGAGATAGGCATTCTCAAGCCCACTCACGTAAGTCCATGCAATGGTGCTCTTACTGGGCACGCAATGGCTCTCACCACGCACGCAGGGGCGAAAATGTTTCAAAAAGTTACCAATTGAGGTAGCCCGTAACCCAAGTAAGGAGGCGATGGTGAAAAAAGCGTTAATCGCGTGCAACAAAGTTGATTGAATTCCCTTGCATGAAATGAGTCACCGTGTGTTCGGCATGAAAAAAACCGCGCAATGGCGGGCGAATTTCAAACCGGCTACCGAAGCATAGGAGAAATGAGCGCGGTTTTCTCTCCCTGGCCGCCGCGGTTTTCTCTTCCCGGCCGATCCAGGAATTTGGGGAAGAGCGTGATGGAAGACCCGATTCGGCGTGCACGGGCGTTTTTCGGGCGCACGAACCTCAAGGTTCACGGCCACGGGCTCGGTTTCAAGGTGTAAAGTCCTCATTCCAGGCCTCCGTTAAGCTTCGGATCTCGATCTGTCACAGAAGCCCGCGATCGCTCGCAAAATGGCTCGAATTGCGAAGTTCACCGCACAGACATACCGTGATCCGCGGCACTGCTCGTCGTTAGACCAGTTTTCCAAAAGTAGTCCGGATTCGGAGAATGTCAGACGACTTTTGCAAAAGTAAGGCCGACTTTGAAAATGTCGGACGCCTTTTCACAAAGTCGGACCGAAACGTAAGATTCTGTCTGCCTTTTTGCAAAGTTGGCCGGAAATTGAAAAAGTCGGGCTGGAAATTTCGATTTTCCGTCTTACTTCTGCCAGAGTTGCCCGACATTTTCAAAAGTCGTCCGACTTTTGAAAAATCCGCCTGACTTTTCCAAAAGCGGTCCGACTTTGACAAATGTCGGACGGAAATCCTAAAAGCGGTCTGACTTTGAGCATTGTCGGCTGACTTTTCCAATTTCCGTCTGACTTTCTGAAAAGTCGGACAACTTTTCGCAATGCGGTCTAACTTCTGAAATTTCCGGACAACTTTGGCGAAAGTAGGCTGGAAATCTGAATTGCCATCTGACTTTCTGAAAAGCGGTCCGTCTTTTGTAATTTCCGTCCGACTTTTTAAAAAGCGGCCTAACTGTGCTGGGAGTACTCGATTTTGCCGCGGGATCGGCTGGACGCCTTGCTGGTGCGCTTTGTCCAACGCATCCGCGATCTCGATTGCAATCTTCAACGCGTCATCGAGCGGCAACGCCCCCTTCGCTAATGGCTGAGCCAGCGTCTGCCCTTCGAGGTACTCCATGACGAGGTAATCGGTGCCGTCCTGGTGGCCGACATCGTAGAGCACACAGATGTGGAAGCATAGGAGAATCGAACGCGGTTTTCTCATGATCGAACGGACCAGCCGTTCTGTAATTCGGGTCCGAACCAAATCTGCCATCCTTTGTTGATAAAGGGGACCATGGCCTCAACGTCCTTTTTACGGAGCACGCGCATCGGGACCGCCTTACCGAGCGCAGCCCAATTCACGGCTCAGAACCGTCGTTCCGGCCGGCACCGATGGAATCGACGCTGGACGAACTTCCCAAATCCAAACTTTTACCAGGGACTGACGCAGGCGCTGAATCGTGGGAATGCCGAACGGCTGTTCCCCCCGATTTAAATCCTGATCCTCACAGGTTCAAAATCACTTGTTCACGCGAGCGGCTGAGGAAGTCGCGACGGTTACGCGAATGTCTCAAGAAGTCGCGAATTTGCAAGAAAAGTGACTTGATGCCCTCGTCAATTCAATCGGTTGCAGATGGCTCGAAACATTGCCGTGTTGTAAACTCACTTCAGCATGCCAACGGTTCTGCGGGTGGGTCCGTATCGGTTCTTTATTCTATGCTGACGATCGACAGGAACCACCGCACGTGCACGTTGAACGCGATGACAAGGTCGCTAAGTTCTGGCTCGTCCAGTAAGACTTGAACGCAGTGGAGGTTTCTCCAGACGAGAAATCAATCGAATCCAGAAATTGGTGGAGAAGAACGCGGAGGATTTGCTAAGGAACTGGAATGAGTACTTTGAAAGTCGAGCAAACTGAAGCAAGAGCCCTGCATGTTAAAGTGACGGCCGACACTCTTACAGTTGACCTCACCGATGGCAGAACAATCTCTGTACCACTTGCTTGGTTTCCACGGCTCCTGCACGGTTCGGTTTCGGAACGGAACAATTGGCGTTTGATCGCTCGTGGCGAGGGCATCCACTGGATCGACTTGGACGAGGACATCAGTGTGGAAGGCCTTTTGCATGGTCACCAATCGCGGGAAAGCCACGAGTCACTTGAAAAATGGTTGCAGAGCCGCCGAGGAAGAGCTTCCTCAGGCCAAAAAACGCCTAACAGGGGCTTGCAGCCGACACCTCGCACGCGAAAAGCGCGTGCTCGGCGCGGCTGAAGCGGTTTTTCTCATGAGCGCGGACAGAAATGCGGCGACCGAGCCGCGCAAAACCGGATTGTCGACTATTCGCGAGAGGAATTTTGGGGAAAGAATCATCGCGCCGGAGTGGAGGCTCGTACCGGCATCGCGAACACAAAGCGTTCACCATCGCGGCTGACGTTGTTCCACTGCGGCGGGTTTCCTGGAAGCGGTCCCTGCAGCTTGAATAGCATCCTGGGAGGTTCTGCCTGAAACGCCGGGGTAGTCGTAATGTCCACGGCCATCACTTCCCAGTCGCGCGTCAGGAAATACATTTCCCTGCCGTCTTGCCGCCAGGAGATCATTCCGATGGCGCCGTCCTTGGATACCTGTATGGCCGGCCCAGCCGGAGTTTCGGGCTTATTGGGGTCAAACGGGCGGACGTAAACGTCGGTCTTATTAATGGTGACTTCGTTCGAGAGAAAGGCCATGTAACGCCCGTCGGGCGAGAAGCGCCCGTCGATGACGTCGTAATCCTCCCGTATCCATTCAATGGCCTTCCGATCCAGGGCTTTCTCCTCCGGTCTAAGCGCGATGAGGTTCAACACTCCGGTCCAGAAGGTCAGGAACTTTCCGTCGCGTGACCAGTCCGTGAGGACCATGAAAGCGCCAGGTGTGTAACGGAACAACTGTTCTTCATTCCCCGTTCCATCCCAGGCTTTTCGATAGACTCCGGAATATTGCTCGCGGAACGAAGCGTAGGCCACCTGTGTTCCATCCGGAGACCAAATGGGCGCGTTCTCCGGATGAGTGTCGTTAGTGACCGCGTAACCTTGACCTGTCGCGATGTCGAACGTCCAGATATCCTGATTTGAAGTCTTGGGATCGGTTCTCATCACCACCAGACGTTTTCCGTCGGGCGAAATCCCGGGTTGAACATAAAAACCGGGTTGGCCCACAATACTGACCACTTTCCCCTGCCGGTCGAGTATCGTCAGTTGCCGGAGTTGAGGCGGGGGAATGGCAATCACAACACGTTCGCCGTCACGGCTAATGCTCGACGTTCCCGGCGCGACACCGGTGATGGCATCCGCCGGAGGACGAAACAGCAGCGTGGGTTTTCCGAATTCGAAATCCGGAGAGGTGGTGACGGGTACGGCCATGATTCCTCGATCTGCCGCCAGGTAATAGAGTTCCTTGCCATCGCGCCGCCAGTTCGCCATTCCCAGGCCACCTTGATCCGAAATCTGCCAAGGGCCTGCGGCCGGCTTGGAACCTGGAGCAGCCGCCGGATCGAACGGGCGTACATAGATTTCCATTTTTCCCGACTCGTTCGAAGCGTAAGCGATAAAACGGCTGTCGGGAGAAAAGCGCCCGCCCTGAATTTGGGTTTTGCTTCGGGCGATTTCGATCGGTTTACGTTCTCCCGTCGCGTTGAGCGGTAAAGCAAACATGCTATTGCCGCCGGCAAGATCTGCGGAGAAATAACTCAAATAGCGCCCATCCATGGACCACTCATTGAGCGAGATCAAAGAACCTCCCTGGTAGAGAAGCTCTTCTCGGCCTTCACCATTCGATGCCTTTCGATATATTCCGAAGTAGCCGCCGCGTACTCCAACGTATACGACCTGGCTTCCGTCCGGAGACCACGCTGGATTGGTCGCCTGCTCGCGTGTTTGGCTGGCCGTAATCTGTGTTCCCCTGCCGGTGGCGATGTCCAGTACCCAGAGATCCGAGCGCTCTTTATCCAGATCAATCCTGCTGACGGCCACACGCGTAAGGTCCGGCGAGAATACAGGCTGGTTATACACGTCGCGCTGTCCGACAACACCCGCCTCTTTGCCCTCGCGATCAAATAGCATGAGCCGGCGGGCGTTCGCCTCAAAGAATTGAGCGACAACTTTCGCTCTTTCTACAGGGTCGGTGGGAAGAGCCTGGCCATAACCGGCAACCGAAGCGGCTAGCGTACACGCAGCCAGAGTGACAACAATGGCGAACCGGTAAGAGTTCTTCACGTCGAAATCTCCTTACGAATCTCTCAGCAATTCTGCGGACACGCCGACACGACCTTCCCGCCCGGCAGTGTGATGACCCGTAGCAGGCCGGAACGAGAATGGTCTCTTGCGCGGCTGGCTTCGGCAGTAACGGCCTTTCCGAGAGCCGCCTCGATATCGCTCCGGTTGATATCCCGCGCCCGGAAGAAGCTGGGCGGAGGCCCTTCCAGGGACCAGCTTTCCATCTGATCTCCATTCTTTGCATCCACGACCAATTCAATGTGGGGATTTCTCCAGTCGACTTTCGTGAGCGTTCCGCTCAACATGACGCGATCATTGAAATCGAATATGGCCGTCATGTTGTGGTGCGCCCAGGCAGAACCAGCCAACAGAACGACTCCAACGGCAATGAGAACAATGGTCCTCTGCCTCATAGGGATGCTCCTTGTTGACGGTGACAAACGACATGGTTTCATCAAATAGCCCATCTAAGATTAGTCTTCCAAGATCAAAAAGCACAAATTTTCGTGCGACGCCGTGCGGCGAGACTCGAGGAATGGACTGGACAGTTATCAACGCCAGCTTCGCCAAGTAGAAGGCGGCAGAGAAAGTCGGGTTCCTCGCGCTGAAGAGAAACCGGCGGATCGAGATGGAATCGGAAGATCCGGGAAGAAATTGTACCGCTTGTTCCCAGTTCGGTTGCGAGAGCTTCACGATCCCGGATAGCTGCGAAGGTTGTGATTCTGGGAACGGTTGGTCATCGATCCGCCGCGCACCGGCTGTGCACGAAAGAGCTTGGAGCTGCTGCGCAGGTGTGGCCCAGGTGATTTATGTGTCTTGCCATCCGGCCGCTGGCGCGCGATGTGGGCATCCTCAGCGAGGAAGAAGGGTTCAAACTGCGGCGCGTCACCGCTGGACATGTTTCCGCAAACCCGGCACGTGGAATGCGTGGCGGACTTGCGGCGTGAATAGAGTGCTACCTATTTCGTTTCGCTGCGCGTGCGAATGTCCACTTCGGTAAATCCGAGAGCCCTGAAAAACTGTGTGAGATTTGCTTTAGCCCGTTCGAGCGCTTCTTCTTGGATGCCACTGTTGCCGGCGGCCAGCATGATTTCCTGGCGGGCCTGTTCGCGAGCGTTGTGCTCGAGGTGCGGGTCGAATTTTCTAAAAATGGCAAGTTTGTGCTCCCAGACTTGTGTGTATTTTTCGTCGAGGTAACAATCCAGGATCTTCCCGGGGGGAATGATGAGGGAAATCTTCTTGTCGCTCACCTTGATGTCGTCCGCAGAAATTTGCGACAGATCGACGCCGGCCTTCACATCGGCATGGGCGATGATGATAATGCGGTCGCCGGGGAGCAAGCCGTAAAGGGCGGGTTCGGATTCGAGTTTGACGACTTTTTCCATGACATATTTGACGGTTACGAGCTGGGAGAGTCCCTGGACTTGGAGGACAAGGTTGGGGGTGTTGGCAATCTTGGGCGAGGCCTGAGATCTGAGCACGGGCAACACCACGTAAAACAAGAGGGCGAGCCCGGCGAGAATACCTCCCACAACGGCGATAATGGCAAGACGCGTCTTCCACATGCACCTACTGTACGGCTTCGGCGCCGGATGCAAAAGCAGGAAAGTCGTCGGTACTGAGATGGGCCGATCTCCGTTTCCTTAGAAACGCTCCCGCATCGATAGGCAGTCAAAAGAAAATTCTAAAGAAAGCCGCAAGCGAGGATCCTTGCTTGCGGCTTTATGTTTTACGGCGCCCTTTTCTTAGACTGAACCCCGCGATTCACAGCCGGGGGGACCCAGCATGAGGCTTTACATTTTCAGGTGCCGAGCAAGACCCGGGATATACGCCGCCACTCGCTTTGAAACGGCCTCCAATCTTCCGAGAGAAGAATGTTCAGGAGGATGGGCCTTTTACGAGCGAGTCGACTTGACGCCCAAAGGCAGACTGCGGTTCGCCGTTGATGCCACCAGACTCCGACGTCAAGTACAGCAAAATGGTTGGTATATGTGGGAGGAGTCGGCACCAGAATGGCGGCTGGGCATAGCCCCGGAGGACAGGCTGGTGCGCCGCGACGAAGAGCGTCCGCCTGCCGAGCACGAGTCTACTGCATCAGTGCTGGTCTCGGTGCCGACGACAAAGAAGGCCTCACCGACCGCGCCGCCGGCCCCGCCAGCCCCGCCAGAAGTTGGGCCAGCGCGCCCTGTGGGAGTGTCCACACCGGCCGAGGAAAGACCGGCCAGAAGCGTCGCTGCGCCGGCGGTATGGCATCAGGTGGTTTGGTTCGACATTCCCACTCGTGATCTCGATCGCGCGGTGCGTTTCTACTCTGCCGTCCTGGGAACTGCATTAAAAAAAGAACAGGCCGGACCCGGCGTCGCGATAGCCATGCTGCCGCACTCCGAAGGCTCCATCGGTGGCTGTCTGGTGCAGAACATGGATGCAAGGCCGTCAGAAAGTGGGCCGTTGCTTTACTTGAACACCCAGGGCCGTCTCGACGAGGCCACGAACGCGGTCGAGAAGTACGGCGGCAAAGTCCTTGCCGCCAGGCATTCGATTTCGCCGTTCGGCTTCCGCGCGATTGTACTCGACAGCGAGGGAAACCGCATCGCGCTTCATTCAATGTGAACGCTGCAGCATTCACGCCGAGGTTCCCCAGCTTGCTTGCGGCGGCGGAAGGATCGAAACCTATTACTCCCACACGGAAAGATTCTCCGCAGGATGCCGGTCCCAGCACGAACTCCGATTTTCCCACGCGGAATCGCCCCTTCTCGCGTGTCTCGGCCGCGCATCTCCAGCGCGTCTCCCGCCGATTTCGGCGATTTGAGTCTTAAATCCTTGCGCGACTCCAGGAACCAAGTTTACATAAGATCCAACTGCGACACTGAACGGCCGCCACCTGCCGACTCCCCCCGCTTTTAGAATTAACACCTTACGGCAGAACAGGATATCCCGTTTCCGTTTGGATTCCATTCGCCGCCTGAGCTGGCAGTAGTTTTGCACCCTAAAAGGCGCTCTAATCGCTCCTGAAGAAGCCGATTGCTGCTCCATATCGCGAGCAGTGTACGGCGATTGCCGCTCCGTATTTGTGAAATGACGACCTATGCTGTCACTGGGACAAATTCGACCTGAACCTCGGCGGACGGCTTCGTTTCCAAATCCTTGATGGAAATATCGGCGATGAGCATGTAGGCTTCACCATCTTTCATAGTCTTGGCCAATTCACGGTCGAGAATCTTGCACTGCCTGTTGTAGGCATCGTATTGAACTCTCACTAAGACCATAAATCATCCTCGTACTAGAAATCCGAAACAACGCCACCAGCGGCAAGTTCGGCCAACGGGACATCGCGCAGTCCGAAAATCCAGCACCTTCTGTTTGCCGACTTAATCGTCGTCGCCGAAATCTCGTACTGGTTCAGCCCCGCGCCGAATGTCTACCTTCATCAACAATCTATCAACTTGTTTGAAGCATTCCTCAAGTCTGGCTTCGCCGTAAGTCGATTTCCAGGTCTCCAGATCCGTCACAGTGACGAAGTGTTTCTGGCCGATCTGCATTACTGGAATGTGATCTTCCTCAATGATTCTGCGGAAATGGCGTGACGAATAGCCCGCCCGGAAAGCCGCACTCGGAATATCGAGGAGGTGGCTTTGCGTCTTACGTTGAACTGCTTGTGGGTTCATTTGGGATCCTCCGTGCTCCATTTGTGCAAGCACAATTCCAAATTGTCAAAACCGATCGCGTTCTCTTCCCTGAATCAGGAGTTTTGGCGTGTCGATGGCGGTCGAGTTTCACCCAGCCGAGCAAAACAAAAGCCCGAATTGACGCGCCTTCATGAATGCTTGCCCTGAACGCGCTGGCTCTCAAAATCAAGCCTGCCGTGCCTTCTGCCTTGCGCGGTCGAATATCGGATGATGATCTCGGACTGCGTGGTGGTGAAACCGGTCAGGTAACGAAAAGTTTCGCCGGGTTTCCACGGCCAAACTCGATTTGCGGGCGACCTTCGCAAATACGCGCGGATTACGAGAATTCGCATTCCCGTAATCCGCTGTCGGACGACTCCGGCCGCCATTACGAGCCAACCTCGATGTGAATTTGAACGGCCGACTTTCGATTGTCCGACTCGACGTAACGGATGGTCGCGTTTTTACCCTCCTGACCGCGAAGGTCTCGAACTCCGCCGCCTCCCGTGAGTTTTGTAGTCTCCGAGAATGCAAACGAGTGAGCGTTTCCTTTCGTGTCCTTCAGAACAAACGTCTTGGCATCCATGTTGATGTCCGTCAGTTGACCCACCACGAACTGCTCCGCCGGTGGACGCGTCTCTGCGGCCGGTGTTGCAGGCGTGACGGGCTCCTGATAGGAAATCGGTTGAAGCGATGACTGATCGACACCAACGGACGCCGGGCCACGGCAGGCCGCGAGTGCCATCAGGCAGATCAGCGAAACAATGAGCAAGCTGGTATTCATGGAACCTCCTTTGAGTGTTTTCTCATGCCTTCGTTGAAGGCAAATGAATGACCAGTGCGACGCCCAATGCTGTCAAGGCTTCCAGAAGTTCGGGCATCACGTGCGTCGAAGAATTGCGTGATTTGTAATTGTGAAGATGGCGGGCGGTCATAGCATCGGCCTGATGGGGGTGCTACTGGATGTCGACTCGGGATTCCGTTTGAATTAGCGGCAGTGACTGCGACTTGCGGCACCAGAAGGTCAGCAACGTGATGGCGACCAGCACGAGCGAGAGCACGAAACTGATCCACATCCCGACTGCTCCTAGACCCTGGTTGAAACACAAAAGGTACCCGAGCGGCAATCCAACCAGCCAGTAACCACCCATGGTGCTGTACATGGGGATCTTGGTTTCGCCCAGCCCGCGCAGGGCGCCGCTCGAGACGATCTGCGTACCATCGGCCAACTGAAACACGCCCGCCAGGAAAAGCAACTTAACGGTGATGTTCGCAACCTGTATGTCCGAAGTGAACGCAGCCGCGATCCACTTACCCGCGGTTATGAATGCGATTGCGGAAAGCGACATGAACCCCACGCCCAGCAGGAGCGCCGACCACCCTGCGTAGCGCACGCCCGTGAGATCGCGCCGGCCCACAGCCTGGCCCACTCGTACTGCTGCGGCTGCGCTTACGCCGAGGGGGACCATAAAGGTGGTCGCAGCGCAAAGCATCGCAATCTCGTGCGCGGCGAGCTGCGTGGCATCGATTGTGGCGATAAGTCCGGCGGCTCCCGCAAAGACCGCGATCTCCAGACCAATTTGGACGGCAACCGGCACTCCAATGCGAAAGATGCGAGTGACCAACCGAAAATTAATCCTTAACCGTCCTCGCAGAAGCTCCAGCTTGCGGTCGTGCCCCCAGGCAATAACCGCGAGCACGCCGAACATGTAAAACCGCGCAATGTTCGTTGCCCAGGCAGAGCCCTTGATCCCCATGGCCGGCGCGCCCAGGTTCCCGTAGATCAGTACCCAGTTGAAAAATGCGTTGACGACGTTCGCGGAAATCAGCACAAACGATATCGGACCGACAACGTTCATACCCTGCAAGTACCGGCGCAGCCCAAAGTAGAGCAGCAGCGGCAGAGTGCCCCACGTCAGCGTCCCCATGAATGGCACAAGCTGATCCATGACAGACGGCGTGAGGCCGCAGCGTGGCAGCATCTCCATGATTGCGAAGGTCGCGGCCGTGATCACAGGCGTGAGAGCCGCACCAATGTACAAGCCGTGTACCATAGCCTCGCGGCACTCCTCGAGGAGGCCGGCGCCGAACGCCTGAGAGATGATCGTGTCCAGCGCCAGCAATACTCCGCCCAGCAGCAACACAATGTTGATGTAAATCGCGTTCCCCAGACCGGAGGCGCCTATCGCGTCGGCGCTATTGGGCAGGCGCCCGACGAACATGGTGTCCACGATGCCCATCAGCATCCAACCCAGTTCGGCAATGACCAGAGGAACCGCGAGCTTGAGCGTAGCAAGGAGATCTTCGCCGGAAATCAAGTACCGCGCGTTCACGTCTAGATCTTAATGATCGCACGACGGACTCTGGACTGGGCTTTCTGTTCTTTCATTGGACTCATTTCCTTGACTGCTGCAGAACCGACACCTGTCTGCCTGTCTTCGCTTGGGTAAGCCAATGGATGCACATCGGCGGTTTCGAGGAATTTACGATCGCCTTGTCCCTTGCATCACTTAATTTTCAGTAATGACATAAGGAAGATGGAGCGTCGATGCTGGACTCGCTGGCAATTCTGGAATACTCTTTGAGGGAAGGAGAATCACCATGTTCAAGCTCGGTAGTCGCGGCCTTCGGCGGATGGCCCTGGCTTCGGGATTCCTCGTTTTGGCGGTTTTTTCGGACTCCGGGGTGAGGATGAACAAGCACGCCAGCCCGGTTCTTCCACAACTAGGAAACGTGATGGCCCTCTACGGTGCCGAGGCCGTTACCATCGACCGCAATGCGAGAGATTTTAAACTGCCCGATCAATTTGCGTGGCAAGACCGTCCAGGAAGCGCAAGCAAGACGGTGACTCTGTTTGGCGATCCGTCAAAAGCCGGCTTGTACGTGCAAATCACCAAACGGGGTCCCAACGATTGGAGCCAGCCTCACTCTCATCCCAACGAGCGATTCATCACGGTCCTGGCCGGAACTTTCTTGATCGGCACGGGGGCGAAGTTCGATAAGAACAACACCGTTGCCGTCGGACCGGGCGGCGTCGTCCACGATATCCCCAATCAGATGCACTACGACGGAACGGGGCCCGAGGGCGCTACCCTCGAGTTCATCGCCATGGGTCCAGCGGCGAGGAACTAGGCGAGATAGACCGAAACCCGAGCATTCTTCGTGATTATGTCGGAGCCGCGAAAACAGCCACCGGCGCGGAAACGGCCAAAAGCCTTCCGATGAAGTTCATGCTGGATACTAACATCTGTATACGATTGGATCTCTGGATCTCCTTATCGCCGCCCACGCTTTGAGCCTTGGCGTGCACTTGATCACAAATAATGAAGTCGAATTTAAACGCGTTCCGGGTTTACGCGTCGAGAACTGGCTCTGACTCGAAAGGACGATAATGCCGAGAACATCGTACAGAAGGTGCTGTAGAATGCCTTGCAGATGAAGCGACCTGAGCCGTTCGAAGTGTTTCAACCCGTCTCGATTCGAGAAGCTTGCGAACTTTTTAGTAAACATGGGCCCGGAGGACATCTACTGGCGGGCGGGACGGATCTCGTGATCGCGATCAAAGAGAAGGGACTCGTTCCCCGGTACGTGGTCGATCTCAAGAAGATCCCCTCGCTGACCGGGATACGTGAAGCCTCCGACGGATCACTGACCATAGGGGCCCTTACGACGATGCGAGAGATCGAGACCTCACTTTTGATTCGCAGAAAGTATCCCTTTTTGGCGCAAAGCGCGGCCGAGGTGGGATCGATACAAATCCGGAATCGCGCCACCATTGGAGGGAACATGGCGAACGCCACTCCCTCTGCCGACGTTGCGCCGGCTCTTCTGATCCTTAATGCCCGAGTGAAGGTATCCCGATCCGACGGTGAGAAAATCGTTTTGCTGGAAGAGTTCTTCATCGGACCCGGCAAGACGATAATGCAGCAGGGCGACGTCCTGACCGAAATCCTGATCCCGCCTAGTCCTCCCGATTTTTGTGGGGAGTACATCAAGTTCTCGCCGAGGGAAATGATGGACCTTGCATATGTCGGGGTAGCAGTGGGTGTCGTCGCCGAAGGAACGAGAAAACTATGCCGGGATGCCCGAATTGCGTTGTGCGCCGTGTCGCCGACACCGATAAGGACGAGGAAGGCCGAGGCGCTCCTCCTGAATCGGGAGATAACGGCCTCGCTCGCGGAACGTGTGGGGGAAGAGGCCTCCAACGAATGTAAGCCCATTAGCGACGTGCGCTCCTCCGCGGCCTACCGAAAAGAAATGGTTCGGGTGAACACCAGGCGTGCGCTTCTGAATGCAGCAGCCGGCTATGTCGACAATCTCTCCTGGACGGCCAGAAGGGATCGAAGATACTCATGAATACGAGGATTCAGATCCGGCTCAACGGAAAAATCCTCGCGCTTACGGTGCCTCCGTTCAAGCTTTTGCTGGATCTCTTAAGGGACGAAATTGGTTTAACAGGAACGAAAGAAGGCTGCGGAACCGGCGACTGCGGTGCCTGTACTGTGCTTCTGAATAGTAAGCCCGTGAACTCCTGTCTTGTCCTTTCGGGTGAATTGGACGGCGCAGACATCGTCACCATCGAGGGCTTAAAGATTGGTCCCCACTTGCATCCCGTGCAACAAGCATTCGTTCAAGAAGGCGGCGCGCAGTGCGGCTACTGCACGCCGGGCATGCTGATGATGACCAAGTCTCTTCTGGACGAAAACCAAAACCCCACGGAGGAAGAGATTCGGTTTGCGCTCTCGGGCAATCTCTGCCGCTGCACGGGTTACGCCAAGATCATTCAAGCGGTTCAGATTGCCGCGGCAGAGCTTCGCAAGGATGAGGCTGGAAAATAGAATGGAAGAACTTGCAGTCGTCGGAAAATCGGTGACGCGCATCGACGCCGAGGAGAAAGTCACCGGCCAGACGGTTTATGGATACGATCTCGTCCTTCCCGGCATGCTTTATGGAAAGGCGCTGTTCAGCACGCGGCCACACGCCATCATCAAGCGTATCAACACTGAAAAGGCAAAGAATTACCCGGGAGTACATGCGGTAATCACGGGAGCAGATGCTCCCTGGATCCATGGCGAAACCATCAAGGACACTCCATTCCTCGCTCAGGGAAAGGTCCGTTACGTCGGGGAACCTATCGCGGCCGTTGCTGCGGTTGACGAAGATACCGCGCAGGCTGCCGTTGCTCTGATAGAAGTCGAATATGAAGATCTGCCGGCCTATTTTTCGCCCGAGGAAGCCTCGAAACCAGGTGCGCGGGCGATCCACGAGGATTATCCGAAGTACCACAAAGCAGACTTCATCGTCACCAGCCCGCTGCCGAACGTCTGCGAACATTTCAAACTTCGCACGGGCGATGTGGAGCAGGGCTTACGCAAATCGGACCTCGTTCTCGAGCAACGCTACAGGGTTCCCGCCATTCAGCACGCAGCAATGGAACCGCATTCTGCGCATGCAATGGTGGACGACTCCGGAAAGCTGACCGTTTGGGTTCCGAACGATGCTCCATTCCGCGTTCGCACCGAGACCGCCGAGGCTTTGGGATTACCTCCCGAGAAGATTCGCTACATCAATCCCTATCAGGGTGGGGGCTTCGGCTCCAAAGGCGGATTGAAAGTCGAACGTATTGCTATCGCTCTCGCCTATCACACGAAAGGCCGTCCGGTTCGGGTCAAATTCAACCGGCAGGAGACTTTCGTTTCGACGAGTACTCGGCATGGAGCCATTGTTCGAATCAAGAGCGGCGTGAAAAGCGACGGGACACTCGTCGCTCGTGAAATTACGATTTACTGGGATGCAGGCGCCTATTCTGAAAAGAGTGCCACGGTCTGCATCAGGGGAAGCTTGCCTTCGCCCGGGCCTTACCGCATTCCGCACGTCAAGGTCGATGGGTACGCTGTGTATACGAACAAGCCTGTAGCCGGCGCATTCCGCGGATACGGCATCCCTCAAGCCGCATGGGCCTGCGAACAGCACATGGATGATCTGGCGAAACGGCTGCACATGGATCCGCTCGAGTTTCGTCTGAAGAATATTTTCGTCGATGGGGACATCACTTACTGGGGAGAGGAGCTTCACAACGTCGGTCTGAAGGAAACCTTATTAAGAGCGACAGAGGCCATCGGTTGGGGCAAGACAGAGAAGTTAGATCCGAAAGGATTCAAAATCGGGAAAGGATTTGCGTGTATCTCGAAACCGACGCGCACGCCCACAACCTCCAATGCGTCTGTTCTGGTTGATGGTCAGGGAAAGGTGACTATACTCGCAGGGACTGTAGAAATCGGTCAGGGCTGCAGCACCATGCTTTCCCAGGTCGCAGCCGAGGAACTTGGAGTCCCCATCGAAAACACACGCATGCACCCGCTGGACACAGACGTGATTCCCTTTGACTCATCCACGACGTCGAGCCGGAGCACGTTTCATATGGGCAATGCCGTCCGGCATGCGGCTATCCACGCTCGCGAGCAGCTCGCGCAAATGGCAAGTGGAATTCTGCAGGCGCCGGAGGAACATCTTCGCTTGTCGGACGGCAAGG
>Ga0209058_1001190_pt1 | contig 22282 bp, 17 predicted proteins | sample GraSoiAngelo_147_FD_185904 | JGI IMG/M metagenome (GOLD analysis project Ga0209058, IMG submission 185904) | Grasslands soil microbial communities from the Angelo Coastal Reserve, California, USA - 14_1009_05_40cm (SPAdes) (version 2) | ecosystem: Environmental > Terrestrial > Soil > Grasslands ... | reverse complement strand
CGCCCTGGATAGAGTTGCTCCCTAGGCCGTGCAGAACGACGTCGTTCTGCACGTAGACCAGTCCGCTCAGCCTTACGTCGCCTTGAATGCGCAGCGAGCCCGCCACGACGAGCCAGCCGCTCCAGCCCGAATCCCAGTTGCCGGTGATATCGACCTGGAATAGGTCCGAGTCCGGCGACGCGGTCGAGAGGGGTTGGCCCGAGGGCGTATCAACGAAGACGAGGCCGTTGGGGAGGGGATTCCCGCAAGTCCCGTCCGGCGCGCACGCCCAGTGCTGTGCACCCGTGTAGTAGTGCCCAGTCGCCTTCGCGAGCGCCTTGAGCGTCGCCATGTCGGAATCGGTCAGGATCATGCCGCTCGGATAGGTCATGCCGCACGAGGCGCCGTCCGGGCAGGGAGCGGTGTTGGTGTATCCGGCGGGCGAGTAGAGATTAGGGGTTCCGTTGGCGCGGACCGATCCGCTGCTCCCCACCGCCGTGAGCGGCGTCACTCCCGAGCAATAGGCGCCCGCCGGCACGCTCCCTTCTGCCGACGTTGAGGCATTGACCGATGCCGTGCCGCCGATCTGGACGTCGGTCGTGGTCAAAGGAGGGTTCTCGCCGCCGGCGCAGAGGGCGCAGACGGGGTCGATCCACTTGAGCCGCGTGACGACGGCCGTGATCTTCTTGGTCGCGATCGGGTTGATGGCGTCCGGGACGTAGCCGATCGCGGTCACGACCTTCTCGTTTATGATGGCCCCGTTGGCGACCGTGACCTTGAAGATCCCGATTGGGCTCCCCAGGACCGGATCGTTCAGGACGACCTGCGAGCCGTTGTAGGCCGGCGGCATCGGGTTCGGCAGAAGGTAGCCCGCGTCGAGCGCGAGCACGCCGCTCGCGCCGGGATTGCTCTCTCCCGTCGTCAACCCCCAGAGCGCGCGCTCCAGACCCGACTCGGCCAGCGCGCGCGCCTGGGCGCTTGCCATCTGGCTGCTAGCGATCTGCGACTCGCTCGTGGCGAGGACGGCGAAGGCGATCATGAGGGACGTCAGGATCACCATGACGATCATCGCCATCGGAAACGCGATACCACGCTCGTCCTGGATGGGCTTGGGCGTTTTCATTCGTTCCTCAATCTGACGCGGCCCTGGACCGCGACCGTTTGACTGGCCACCGAGGAGGGCGCCAGGGTCGAGTCTTCGGGCCGCGTCGTCAGCTGGATGTCCACCGAGTAGATGTTCCCCGGAGTGGTCACCGGGATGGTCATCGTGTTGTTGCTCACGTCGTAGTAGGTGATCGTCAGGCCGGCCACGCCTGCGGTGAGGACGGCGGGTTGCCCGCCGATCACCGGGACCGTCTGGTTGCGCTGGATGTTCGTGCCGTTCAGTGCATACGCGACTGTCACAGACGCGCCGCTCTCGTCCACGAACTTAAACGTGATCGCGGCGTTCGAGTCCGCGGTGGTAATCTGCGTTGCCGTCCGCAGCTCGCGAAGCATCCGTTCGAGCGCGACGCGCGCGTTCTGCTGGACCTCCGAACGCCCGGCGCCGAACGAATAGACGTTCTGCCCCTGCTCGAACGTGAGGAGGAGCCCGGCCAAGAGCACCGTCAGCACGGCCATCGCCGACAGCAGCTCGGCCAGCGAGTAGCCGCGCTCGTTGCTCATCGCTGGGCCACCGTCATCCAGACCGTGACGGCCTTTGGGGTCGGTGCGACCCCGGTGCCGGTCATCGGGGTGTAGAAGACGGTGACGGTCACCAGACGCATGCCGGGGTCCGTGATCCCGCCACACCCCGGCGCCGAGCCGCAGTTCGTGATCCGGACGTTGCGCGAGTAGCCCGCGAACGGCGACGCGAGCGTCTCGTCGGCGAGCCAGGTCACCGCTCCGCCTCCGGCGATGGTCGTCGCTCCGAACGTGCACGTCGTGCCCGCGGGGACGGTCGGGGCGACGGTCGAGGAGGCGGACAGCCCGAGGCAGTCGTTCCCCGGTACCGAGGTCCACGGCAGGCTCTTGGCCTGCTCGAGCTTCTGGTCGGCGAGGAACGTCGCAGCGGAGGTCTGATTACCTTCCTGGACTCCGTAGACGCCGATCGGCACGATGGTCGCGAGCGCGACGAGCGCGAGCGTGATGATGACCGCCGCGATCAGGACCTCGACGATCGTGAACCCGCGCTCGTCGGCGACGCGGCGCTGGCCAGGGTGACTCATGGAATCGTGATGCGACCGGGCAGGCTCACGGTCACGGTTTGCGTGGCGTTGTCCATCGGGTTCTGCACGGTATAGACGCCCCCGGTCGTCGCCGCTCCCATAAAGTTGAACACCACGTTGGCGGTCGCCGAGGTGATGTTGATGCCGTTCTGCAGGGCGAACCAGCCGCCCCCGTCCGTGCCTGGCCCCGTCCACACGGCGCCGGTGCAGCCACCCGTCAGGAACTGCACCTTGTTGGCGCCCTGCACCACGCAGACGGTCGTGTTTTGCGAGACCGCGACCTGCCGTGCCCGGTTGAGGATCGTCCGCAGCTCCTGGGAGCCACCCTTGAGCGTCGCCGCGCGCCAGTACGAGAGGAACGCGGGGACGCCGACCGTGGTGATGATCGCGATCACCGCCAGGACGACAAGGATCTCTGTGAGGCTGAATCCCCGACTGTCGAGCCAAAGACGACGCTGACACTTCACGCCGAACCTACCTTTCCGCTTATCTTTCGAGCAAGGCGTGTGCCGCCCGCTCAACAGCGCAATTTATCTTTCAACAGCGTAATTTATAAGGAATACACGTGAGCGAGCGCGGTGCCGTTTGGTCACCTGAGAAACCAGTTTGCGTCACGCCTTTGACGGATTATCGGAGAGCTGCGTCGATGCGCTCTCGTCGCGGGACACGAAGTTCCCTCGCGTAACCACTCGCGGATGAATGATTGAAATTCCGGAAAAATTCCGGAATCTCGGCGCATGTCGGTTGCTCTGTGCTCTTCTCTCGCCGGATGAATCCTGCGCCGCCAAGCGGGGCTCCCGGTGGAGGAGACTTCGGGTTCCTCACGACGCCGCGTTCAAGATCTCGACGCCGCGCGTGGACCTGCACCCGTTCGGTGTTCACGGTTCTGCGCGGGCTGATGATGTGAGCCGCATCGATCCGAGAAGCGGCGAACGATCGGCGTGGCACGGGATGCCGGCGCGCTCCAGACGATCACCGTCGCCGGCTCGCCACCCACGCGGAGAACGGTAACAGCGCTGCCAACGGCAGCGAAGGAGCTCCGGGAGCGAACGGCAACGGCCAAGGCGCCGGCAAGCGCGAGTTACTCACGCCTCCCGACGCGCACGATTACGGCGAGGAGGGAGCCTTCTCGGAGACAGAGAGTGGCGGCGTCTGCGCAGATGGAGGGGTCGGCGACCTTCTCACTTTAACGTCTGAGCTCGTTTTAACATCTGACCTCGTTTCTGACAGTCTGAGCTCGTTTCTGACCGTCCTGACGCCCGGTACCCCTCGCGCCAAATCACCCGCCCGGACCTTGGCCCGCGCGTTGGGCACGGTCCCCATCAGCGTGACCAGGGCATTGTCCGAACGGACCTTGATGTCAGCGCTCTTCAACCCTGCGTCCTTGTCGAAACGCGCCGTAACGGCCCCCTTCATGTCGTCGTCCTTCGCGTCGACGAACTTACGCTGCCGATCGGGGACGACCTGCAAGAGGCTGGTCACGCCCTTCACGCCGTCGACGCGCCTAGCGATGTGTTCGGCTGCATTCTTCGCCTGGGCACTCTCGACCTTGCCGCGAAGCGTGACGATCCCGGCATGCGTGTCGACGCTGATCTTTCTGCCCTTCACGTGGCGGTCTGCGAAGAGCTTCGCCTTCGTCTTTGTCGTGAGCCACGAATCCTTGATCTCGGTGCCGCTCTCGCCGGTTGATCGGCTCTCGTCCGCCTTCATGGCAGGCGTCGCGTGTTGGGTCCTCGACTGCGCGGACGCCACCGGGGCCGAGAGCAGCGCCGCCAGGATCACCCCGAGAACAAAACGTTGCATAGCAGTTCCTCCCTTGAGTCCTGACGCTTGGAGGTTCAAGGGACGTGCCAGACGGGACTTGCAGGAGGCCGCTGCTGGGCGTCGATGAGAGTTTCTAGGTGCTTAACTCGACCGTTCGGGTCCAGTGTGGGCCGCGAAAGGGGCGTTCTGTCCTGGGATCAGTAGCAGACTGACACGCTACTGGCGGTTGCATTTCCCGCCCCGATCTGCCACAGTCCCTCCGCCGGCTCCGGCCCAAGTCTCCAGTCCACCCCCACCGCACGGAGCGAGAGATGAGCGATCTGGGTCGTCGCGAAGAGATCCGGGTTCCAGGAATGTCCGAGCCCATCAGCCACTTCACCCACGTCGTCAAGACGGGGAGACTCGTCTTCGTCTCGGGCTGCGTCGCGACGGACGCCGAGGGGCGCACGGTGGGCGGCGACGACGCCGTCGCGCAGGCCCGCCAGGTGCACGAGAATCTCAAGAAGTGCCTTGCCGCGGCGGGCGCGACGTTCGCCGACGTGTGCAAGGTCACCGTGTTCTTGAAGAACGTCGGGGATCGCGAGAAGGTCAACATCGCGCGCCGCGAGTACTTCGGCCCGCACCGGCCGGCCTCGACGCTGGTCCAGATCGCGCGCCTCGTGCGCGACGACCTGGTGGTGGAGATCGAGGCGATCGCCGTTCTGCCTGAGTAAAATGACGCCTGACTCGCACGCCCTCTGGGAGCGCGCGCGACGCTGGGCCAGCCAGGGCCGCTACGACGACGCCGAGGCCGCGTACCGCGAGGCGCTCCGGCTGGCACCGGACGATGTGCGGGCGCGCCTCGGCCTTGGGCTCTGCCTCCGCCGCCAGCGCCGCCCGGCGGACGCCGAAGCGGTCCTCCGCGAGGCGGTCCTTCTCCAGCCGGGCAGCGCCTCTATCCACGCCGAGCTCGGCGGCGCGCTCTTCGAGCAGCGCAAGTACACGGACGCTGCCGCGGCGTTCCGGGAGGCGAGCCGCCTGCGGCCCGACTTTGCGCGGGCGCACGTGAGTCTGGGGCTCGCGTTCATGCGTCAGGGCGACCCTGGTCGCGCCGAAGCCGCGTTTCGCGAAGCACTCCGCCTGAGGCCGGGCGATCACGTGGCGCGCGCGAACCTCGGCATGGTGCTCCTCCGCCAGCGGAGGCCGGCGGAGGCGGAGGCGCTTCATCGCGACGCCGCCCAGCCGGCGCCGGAGCGCGCCGCGGCGCAGCTCGATCTCGCGGCGGCGCTCTTCGAGCAGGGCAAGTTTCCCGAGGCCGCGACGGCGTACGCGGAAGCGATCCGCCTCCGACCCGACGCTGCGAAGGCTCACCTGGGTCTCGGTCTCTCGCTCGAGCGCCAGCGGATGCTCCGGGAGGCGATCGCCGCGTACAGCGCGGCGATCCGTCTCCGACCGGACGACGCGCACCTGCGTCAGCGGCTGGGCCTGGCGTTCCGACGCCGGCACCACTACACGGAAGCCGCCGCGGCTCTGCGCGAGGCGATCCGCCTCAAGCCGGGCGATCCTCGCTCGCACCACTACCTCGGCGTGGTGCTCGACCGTCAGGGCCACTACGACGACGCCGCCGCAGCGTACCGCGCGGCAATCCGGATCCGCCCAGCGTACCTGCCTCCGTATGTCGGCCTCGCCGTGACGCTACGGCGCCAGGGCCGCTGGGCGGAGGAGGCGGCGGTGTACGCGGAGGCGCTCGCAATCAAGTCGGACGACGCCAAGCTGCACGCGGGGCGGGGGCTGGCGCTCGGTGCCCTCGGCGACTACGCGGGTGCGGCGGCCGCGTTCCGGTGCGCGCTGGCGCTCCGCCCCGACAACGAGGATTTGCACTACGAGCTCGGCGTCGCGCTCGGCCGCCAGGGCCAGCACACCGAGGCCGAGGCCGCGCTGCGCGAGGCGATGCGCCTCCGGCCGGACTCGCTCAAGGTGCGGGCCAACCTCGCGCTCGGCCTCGGCCGCCAGGGCCGACACGCCGAGGCGGAGGCGGCGTACCGCGAGGCGCTCCGGCTCCGGCCCGAGCATCCCGCGCTGCGCCGGGGCCTCGGCGTGTCGCTCTACTGGCAGGGCCGCCATACCGAGGCCGAGGTCGCTTTTCGCGAGGCGATTCGGGTCAAGCCCGATTACGTCCGGGCCCACTGCGACCTCGGCGAGATGTTCGGCGAGCGACAGCGCTGGGCGGACGCCGCGGCCGCGTATCAGGCCGCGGTCCGGATCAAGCCGGACTCGGTGAGGGCGCAGACGGGACTGGGCGCAACGCTGCTGGCCCAAGGGCGGTACGCCGAAGCCGAAGCGGTATGCCGCGAGGCGGTCCGTCTCAACGTCGACGAGGCCCACGCACACTTCACCCTCTGGGACGCCCTCGAGGCGCAGGGCAAGTTCCGCGAGCTGGCGGAGGCCGCGCGCGCGGTCGTCGAGCGCCGGCCCGACCACGCCGACGCGCACGCGCGCCTGGGGCAGGCACTCCTGGAAGAGGGACGCTGCGCGGCCGCGATCGCGGCCTACGAGACGGCCATCCGACTCAACCCGGGTGTCGCGCGGTTCCGCGAGGGCCTCGCGCGAGCGCTAGGGAAGCTGTAGTAGCTGGCGGAACTCCTCGAGCTCGCGCCGCGGCACGTCTGGGCGCTGCCTGAGCAGCTCGTGGACGCCCGCAGGGTCGTTGTCGATCGCGCGCGTGGTCCGTGCGAACACCTTGACGAGCTGGTGCGCCTCCTTCTCCGCCTTCGCCGCGGCCGCGGCGCTCAGGAGCTTGCCGATCATCTCGACCAGCGGGTTGTCGAGCTTGACGAAGCCCGTCACCGCCGCGTTGATGACGCTCTTGCCATTCGCCGCTGGCGCCGCGCCGTACTCGATGACGACCACCGCCCGCCCGTGGATCGCGGGTAGGAACCATTGCTTGTAGCGACCGCGCGCGTACATCACACGGGCCCCGTTGCCGGCGTACACGATCGAGAAGCGGCCGACGACGCCCCAGCCGTCGTCGAGCCAGAGGCCGTCGGGCTCGCGCCAGACGCGATAGCGGGCGATCCTGAGGGTCCGCGTCACGTGGGTCGCGAACTCGGGGTGGTCCAGCAAATACACGAAGACCTCCGGCCTGGCGACGAACGGCTCGCCCGCGGCGTGCGTCGCGAGCGACGCGTTCTCTGTGACCTCGATGAGCTGGCTCCGCTCGGACGCGGGAATCTCGTCGGGGAGGGCCGGCCCGGGACGGGCGGCGAGCGCGCTCGACAGCAGCAGCACCACTGACGTGCCGGCGAGCGCCAGCATGCGTCTCGGACGGCCTCGGAACCGCACGGCCGTCTCATTATGCATTATGTCTTAGGCCTTGACGTGGCCCGCCCGGCTCCGTACCCTCGCACCACCATCTGCGACGCGATCCTCAATGGTGCCAGCCCCATCCAGGGGCCGCAGGGGGCACACGGCAGGTGAATGCATCGAGTGGGCCGACGCCTTGCCGGTCTGAGGCGTTTCGGATACCCTTGCCCCGGTTCGAGGGGGTCCTCATGACGCGTCTCTCCCGCGCCGCCGTCGAGCAGATGATGAACGCGAGTCCGGACACCACGCTCGAGGCGGCGCTCGAGGTGTTCGAGGTGTTCGCCAGCGGATCGCTCACGGACGAGGTGTACATCCTGGACGATGTCGGCGGCAAACGGATCGCGATTGCGCCCACGGCGCTGAAAGAGAAATACCGGCGGGGGTGAACCATGGCCATCATCGTCATCTCGCATCAGATGGGCGCGGGAGGCCCCGAAATCGGCATGGCGCTCGCGCAACGGCTAGGGTACCGCTACGTGAATCAGGAGCTCCTGCTGGACGCGGCGCGCCGGTACGGGCTCGCCGAGGAGAAGCTGTCGCACCTCGAGGAGTCCAAGCCGACACTGTTCGAGCGCTTCGACACCGAGACGCGCCACCACATCACCGTGCTGCAGACGACGCAGTTCGAGTTCGCCGAAAAGGACGACGCCGTCCTCATGCGCGGCGGCGGGCAGTGGCTGCTGCGGGGCGTGCCGCACGCGCTGCGCGTCCGGCTCGTCGCACCCTTCGAGCACCGCGTGAAGCAGTGGATCAAGCGCACGGCGGAGATGACGGGCGAGACGCCGAACCAGCGGGCCGCCACGGACTTCGTGCGCCGCGACGACTCCGAGAAGGCGGGCCGCATGCGCTACCTGTACGAGGTGGACATCGCGGACCCCATGCTGTACGAGCTCATCATCAATACCGAGAAGCTCCAGCATGAGGCCGTCGTGGACATCCTCGAGCGCCTCGTGCGCCGTCCGGAGATGGCGACCACCGAGGAGGGGCGGCGGACCGTCGCCTCGCGGGCGCTCGCCTCCCGGGTGCAGGTGGCGCTCGCCACGCACCCCGACACGCGTCGCTACCGGATCAATGTGGAGGCGCAGGGCGACGTGGTGACGCTCGAGGGGACGACCGCGCTCGAGCGCGCGGTCGAGGTCGCGCAGAAGGTCCCGGGAGTGCGTGAGGTCCGGACGCAGCAGGTCGAGATCCCGCCGATCCCGCCCTTCGTCGCCTAGGGTGCGTCGATCCGCGCCACCCAGGGATACCGCTCCTTGAGGCAGCCGAGGGCCTCGTGGATCTTCGCGGGCGCGTGCAGGCCATCTCCGGAGCCCGCCTCACGAATAAGCCCCGTTCCTTTTTTCTTGTCTAGTCCGAACCGCCTCCGTGACGATTGCGAGCAGAGGCCATGAGTCGCGCGCAGCGAGACGGCTGGGTCGTCGGGGGCGCCGGGATCCTGATCGTCGTCGCCGGAGCCTTGCTGACGGTGACGTCGCCTGTCGCGCTCGTGTACCGCCTCCTGGGATCGGGCCATGTGTTCGACCCGCAGACCCTCGAATACCTCCAGGCGCTCGGAGCGCCGACGCTCGCGCTCGGCGTCGGGTTGGGATGGCTCGGCGTCCTGCTGGTGCGTCGCCCGGGATGTCTGACCCCGCCGGTCGTTCCCGAGCGCCACCCCGCCTGGCATCTCGTCCTCGTCAGCGTCGTCGCCTTGTTCTTTGAGCTCCTGATGATTCGCTGGCTCGCCTCCGAGGTGCGGCTCTTCGCGTACTTCAAGAACATGACGCTGATCTGCAGCTTCCTCGGCCTCGGTGTGGGCTGTGCCTTTGCTCGGGCGAAGCGCGATAGTCTCCCCCTTTTTCTCGTCGTGTGCGGCCTCCTCGTCTTAATCGGCGCCTCGCCCTGGGGCAAGCTGCTCGGCAGCGCTCCGATCCCGGGTGGAGAGACGGAGTTCTTCTGGACGCTGCGCACGTCCACCTCGCTGCTCACGGGAAGTCTCTTCTACGTAGGCGTCGGCGCGATCCTCTTCCTCCAGGTGGCGCTCTTCATCCCCCTGGGGCAAACGGTCGGGCGGTGTCTGCTGGCCTTTCTGCCCTTGACCGGCTACAGCCTGAACATCCTCGGGAGCCTCGCCGGCATCTGGCTGTTCACGGTCCTGGCGGCGTGGTGGTCGCTGTCGACGGTATGGTTCACGGCGGGTCTGCTGGGCTATCTAGCTCTGGTCTGGCGATATCGACCGCTGCGTCCGTTCCACGCCGTGCTGGCGGCGTGCGTGTGCATCGGCGTGTGGCTGGGGGACGCGGGCAGTGTCTGGAGCCCCTACTACAAGATGACGGTGACACCCGCCTCACTGCCAGTCGTCGCGTCGGCGAAGTCCTCGGAGGCTCCCGAGGTCCCATGGGGCTTCCGCCTCGCCATCAACCACATCGCCTTCATCGAGGCGGTCGATCTGTCGCCCGCGTTCGTGATGCGCCACCGCGAGGCGTTCCCCTGGTGGCAGACGCTCGCCTTGACCGAGGGCAATCGGTTCGATCTGCCCTTTCGGCTGGCCGAGCCGCGGGAAGTCCTCATCATCGGCTCGGGCCTCGGCATGGACGTCGCCGGAGCGCTCCGTCATGGAGCCGACCGTGTGGACGCGGTGGACATCGACCCCATGATGTTCGTGCTGGGCCAGCGCCTCCATCCCGAGCGTCCATACGACTCGCCACGGGTGCGCCGGATCACGGACGATGCGCGGGCCTTCTTCCACGGGGCGCGCGCCGCGGGACGCCGCTATGACCTCATCGACTTCGCCGCGCTCGATTCCCGAGCGCTCATGTCCAGCGCGTCGAGCGTCCGTCTGGACAGCTACCTGTACACGCGGGAGAGCTTCGCGGAGGCGCGGCAACTGCTCCGCGACGATGGCATCCTCGTCCTGTATTTCTACAGCGTGCACCCATGGATCGCCGAGCGCCTCGGACACCTGCTCCGCGAGACCTTCCCGGACGATCCGCTCCTCACCAACGGGCGGTCCTTCTTCATCTCGGGACCCGGGCTCGGGCCGCTCGAGGCGCGCGTGCGCCGGGATCCCGCCTTCCGGGACACCGCGCGCGCGTTCGCTCCGACGACACCCGAGGGCCGACTTCTGCCGACCGACGACTGGCCGTTTCTCTACCTGAAGCGCCGCACGATCCCCCTGCCGTACCTCGGCATGATGGCGGAGCTTGTCGTGTTGACGCTCCTGGTCGTCCGGCGCGCCTACGGCGGGTATCTCCGGTTGCGCTACCACTTCTTCTTCCTCGGCGCGGCGTTCCTCTTGATGGAGACCGCCGGAGTCACCACCCTCGCCCTTCTCTTCGGCACCACGTGGTGGGTCAACACCCTCGTCTTCTCAAACGTTCTGGTGATGATCCTGGCCGCGAATCAGCTGAGCGCGTGGCGATCCGTGCTGCCGCTGCCGGCCCTGTACGGTGGGCTCGCGGCGACCCTTTTGCTCCAGCGGGCCATCCCGCTCTCCTGGTATCTCACCCTTTCGTTCGAGCTGCGGCTTCCGGCCGCGGGGCTGGTGTTCGGCGCCCCGTTCTTCTTCGCGGCCCTGGTGTTCGCGCGGAGCTTGCGCGCGACCGCCCACGTTCCCGAGGCCCTGGGCTCGAACCTCCTCGGTGCCGTGGTTGGAGGATGCCTCGAGTACCTGTCGCTCTATCTCGGCCTCGGCGCTCTCCCGCTTCTGGCCCTGGGGCTCTACGGGATCTCGTGGGCGTGCCGGCGCGCGGCCTGAGGAGCGTGGGCCTCCGGCTCGAGACTGATCGGTGCGGTTAGAGACTCACCAAGGCTACTCGCGTGGCCGTCCGGACGGGAGGCTGGTGTCGGCGGCGCGCTCGGGAGCTTCGGCGATGCGGAGCTCGAGGGTCCGGCGCTCGCGGCTCCGCACGACGCCGAGCGTGATGGTCTTGCCCACCTCCGCGTCCGCCGAGAGGCGCTGGAGGTGGTGGTAGTCCTCGACCGGCGTGCCGTCGAACGTGACGATCACGTCGTTCTGGACCAGGCCCGCTATGGCGGCGGGTCCCCCCGGATAGACGCGGGCGACCACCGCGCCCTGCGTGTCGTGCAGGCCGAGCGCCTGCGCCAGCTCTGTCGTGAGCGGCTCCATCGCGACGCCGATCCAGCCGCGCGTGACCTTGCCGCGATCGATAAGCTGGCTCGTTACGCGTTTGACCATGTTGGCGGGAATCGCAAACCCGATGCCCTGGCCCGTCGCGACGATCGCGGTGTTGATCCCGATGACCTCTCCGCGCAGGTTCACGAGCGGCCCGCCCGAGTTACCGGGATTGATCGACGCGTCCGTCTGAATGAAGTTCTCGTAGGTCGCGATGCCGACGTCGGATCGTCCCGTCGCGCTCACGACGCCGACCGTCACCGTCTGGTCGAGGCCGAACGGGTTGCCGATCGCGATCGCCCACTCACCAACGCGGAGCTTGTCCGAGTCGCCGAGCGTGGCCACGGTGAGCGGCGTCGTCGGCTCGAAGAGGATGACGGCGAGGTCAGTCTTCGCGTCCGTACCGACGATCCGCCCGCGGGACTCCTCCTTTGAGGAGAGGCGCACCGTGACGCCGTCGGCGCCGCGGACTACGTGGAGGTTCGTCAGGACGTAGCCCCGCTTGTCGATGATGACGCCCGAGCCGAGTCCCGGCTGGTGAAACTCCTCACGGCGCCCCGGCCCGCGCCCGAAGAACTGGTCGAAAAAGTCTTTGAACGCCGGGTCGTCGGCGAACGGCCCGAGTGCCGGAGGGCGGCGGAGGCGGGCGACCTGCACCGTGCCGATGTGGACCACGGCCGGTCGGACGCGCTCGGCCACACTGACAATGGCTGACTGCAAGGCTTCGGCAGCGTTCGTGGAAGCAGGCGGCGCCGAGCGCGCAGCCGGAGCGGGGCCCATTAGAAGCGCATGGAGCCAGAAACCCCCGCCAAGGAAGGCGAAAAACACGCTGGCCAGGAGGACGGTACGGGCACTGTTGGGAGCCATCTGACTCGCCTGCCGACTCGAGACGCCGCCCGGGCCGGACTTGCGGACCCGATGCTATCGGGCCAATGCTCAAGTGTCAAGGAAAGTATTGCAATCATGCATTTTCCTTGACGCTTCTGAGCGCCAAAAGAGACAATGAACCGATTGCGAGACCGGTCCCTTGCGCACTAAATGAACCGGCATAACCTTCGCAAGGCGCTATGCGTTGTCCTTGTGGCGTCTTTGCTGGAGCCTAGTTTTTGCCCGGCCCAGCAGCTGACGACACCGGCGCCGTCGACCGCGCCGTTGGCCCCTGGACGGCCTGTCACGGCACCGACAACCTCCGGGCCTGCTGGTGGTCGAATAATGCCCGGGCCGGATTACCGCCTCGGTCCCGGTGACACGCTGGAGGTACAGATCGCAGGCCGACTCGATATCGACCGGTTCCAGGTGGTCGTGGACCCCACGGGCGCGATCAGCGTGCCGCCGCTCGGCTCGATCCAGGTCGGCGGCCTGGGCCTGCTCGAGGCCCACCGGCGCGTCGTCCAGCGCGCCAGCACGGTGTTCCGTTTCGCGGACGTCACGCTCTCGGTGTCCGCGCCGCGCACGCTCGAGGTCACGCTGTCGGGGGAGGTGGAGCGCCCCGGAACGCTCACGGTGAGCGCGCTCCGGCGGCTGCACGAGGTGATCCTTGACGCGGGCGGCGTCACGCCGCGCGGCGGCGTGCGGCGCGTCCACGTGAGCCGAAGAAGCGGCGACACCGAGGTGGATCTTCTGCGCTTCGAGCTGCGCGGCGATCTCAGCCAAAACCCGTTCGTCGAGGATGGCATGCGAATCCACGTCCCGCCCAAGGGCGCCTCCGTCACCCTGACGGGCGCCGTGCGGCGTCCTGGCGAGTACGAGATCGGACCGAGCGCCTCGCTGCGTGCGCTGCTCGATCTCGTCGGCGGCCTGAGTCTGGCGTCCGTGGAGAGCGACGCGCGCCTCACGCGCGTCGGTGGGGACGGGCGCAAGGAGACGTTGCCCGTTGACCTTCGCGCCGCGCTGAAGCCGCCCGCGGATATTTCACTCGAGCCCGGCGACGCGCTGTTCGTCCCGCCGCTCTCCGTGCTCCAGGATATCGTCGAGGTGCGTGGCGCTTTCGGCGGCACGCCGGAGTCGAGCAAGACGACCGTCGCCGGCAAGACGACGATCGTGCAGCGCTTCGAGCTGGCGCAGGGCGACCGCGTGCGCGACTTCGTGTTCCGCGCGGGCGGCGCCGCCGCGTACGCCGACCTCCGGCAAGCCGTGGTCGAGCGCGGCGGGGCGACGGGGCCACGGCAGCGGATCCCGATCGACCTGGAGCGGCTGATCGTCGAGAAGGACGAGACGCCGAACATCCTGCTCCAGAACGGCGACGTCCTCACGCTGCCTGTCGTCGAGGACAAGGTGTATGTCGTCGGCGAGGTGAAGAACCCGGGCGGCGTCGAATTCCGGCCAGAGTTTACGCCCCGTGAGTACGTGACGCTCGTCGGGGGGCCGACCCCCCGCGCCAAGCTCAAGGGCCTTTTCGTGACGTTCCGCAACGGCAAGAGCTACGCGATGGCTGATGCCCCGCCGCTCGAGCCGGGCGCGGTCGTGACGGTGCCCGAGGTCGCGATGAAGTGGTGGCAGGACTACCTGACGATCGCCCAGGCGGTCGCGTCGCTGGTCCTGGGCGTCACCGGGCTCTTCGTCATCTTCAACGGGCCCATCGTGAAATAGCCGATGTACGAAGCGTACTGGGAGCTCAGCGAACCGCCGTTCGACAACTCGCCGAACCCGAAGTTCTTCTACCTGTCGCCCGAGCACGAGGAGGCGCTGGTGCGCCTCGTCTACACGGTCAGCCACCGCAAGGGCTGCGGGATGCTCACCGGTGAGTACGGTTGTGGCAAGACGACGCTCGCGCGCGCGCTCATCCAGCGCCTCGAGGCCGAGCGCTACGAGATCGGCCTGCTCACGAACCCGAGCTGGAACGCCCTGGACTTCCTCCGCGAGGTCCTCTACCAGCTCGGCGTCGAGACGGAGGCGAACACCAAGCCCGCGCTCCTCCACGCGTTGAACGATATCTTCTACCAGAACTACCAGGCCGGGCGTGACAGCGTGGTGATCGTGGACGAGGCCCAGCTGATCGAGGACGACGGGGTCTTCGAGGAGCTCCGGCTGCTGCTGAACTTCCAGACGGACGACCGGTTCCTCGTGACCCTCCTGCTCGTCGGTTCGCCGGAGCTCGCGGTCAAGGTGCGGCGCATGAAGCACCTCGACCAGCGGATCACGCTCCGCTACCACCTGAACACGCTCGACTACTCGCACACGGCGAACTACGTCGCCTACCGGCTGAAGATGGCGGGGCAGCTCAAGCCGCTCTTCACCGAGGCGGCGATCAAGCTCATCTTCGACTTCACGCGTGGGACACCCCGTGAGATCAACAATCTCTGCGACGTCGCGCTTCTCGTCGGCTACTCGAAGCGCGCGAGCGAGATCGACGAGACGATCATCGCCGCGGTGATCAAGGACATGGTGGGCGTCTGATATGGTCCGCATGAGCGACCTCGTGCGCGGCATCCCCACCCGGCCCGCGCCCGCGCCGGCGCCGCCGCCGACACGCCTGGCCGCGGGCCTGCCCCAGAGCGCCACCGCGCCGCCCCCCCGGCGGGAGCCGGAGCCTGCGCCTGCCCTCGACGCACCGGCACCCCCGCCGTCTGTGATCGAGGCGCCCGCCGAGAGCGCCGAGGCGCTCTACGGCGAGATCCAGCAGTTCGTGGCGGGCGTGCGCGATCTCGTGAACGACGGGAGCGTCGCGTTTCCCTGGGCGGGCCTCGAGCGGCTCATAGCGCGCGCGGTCGCCTCGCTCGAGAGGTCGGGCGAGCTCTTCTGGGTTGCCAACAATCCGGCCGCGCCGCCGGGGATCGACTACCTGGCGTTCCACCAGGCGCAGGTCGCCGTGCTGTCGATACGCATCGGCGCCGATATCGGGTACGACCGTCGGCGGCTCGTCCTGCTCGGGATGGCAGGGTGCCTGCTCGACGTCGGCCTCTGGCAGCTCCCGGAGAGCGTCCTGCGGCGGCTGGACGCGCTCACGCCCGAAGAGCAGGAGCAGTACCGCTCGCACCCCAGGCTCTCGGCCGAGATGATCAAGCGCTGGGGCTCACCGAGCGACGGGATCACGGATGCCGTGCTTCAGCATCACGAGCGGGAGCAGGAGCAGGGGTTCCCGGAGCGGCTCGCGGGCGCGGCAATCCACCCGGACGCGAAGATCCTCGGCCTCGTCGACACCTACACCGGGCTCACCGTCCCGCCGTCCTCCCGGCCGCGCCTCAGACCGCACGAGGCGGTCCGGGAGATCGTGAAGTCCAAGCACGAATCGTTCTCGTCGCCGCTCATCAAGGCGCTGCTCTCCGAGATCTCCGTGTTCCCGCCCGGCACGCTCGTGCGCCTCAACACCGGCGAGGTCGGGCGCGTCGTCTCCGTGAACCGCAACCACCCGCTCCGACCGTGCATCGAGATCGTCGCGGACGGCAAGGGCCAGCGTCTCATCACGCCCAAGGCGATCGATCTCTCCGAGGCGCCGTTCCTCTACGTCACCGGGCCCGTCGCGGAGGGCGCGCGGTGACGGTCGTCGAACGTCTGAGGTTCAGCGAGGTGCTCCGCTAGTGGCGCAGTACGAGATGAATCTCCGCGACTACTGGATGATCATCCGCCGGCGGCGGCTGATCATCATCGCCTCGACGGTGCTCGTCGCGCTCTTCAGCTTCTGGTTCGCCAGGCAGAAGGTCCCGGTCTACCAGTCCACCGCGGCGGTGAGGTTCGAGCAGTCGACCCAACTCTCGGGCCTGCTCGTGGAGGTGCTGTCGTACTCGAGCTCGGACAACATCGAGACCCAGGTCACCCTCATCAAGAGCTATCTGATCCTCGAGGAGGTCGCCAAGAAGCTCGGCAAGCTGCCGGGGAGCGCTTCGGGCGAGGTGGTCCGCGAGTCGAAGGGGTACTGGGCGGCGCTGGACGCGATCGGCTCGAAAGTCAGAGTGGCGCGCGTCCCGAGCACGAGCATCCTCGAGATCACGGTAACCTCCACGAACCCGCGGGAGGCGCGCGACATCGCGAACGCCGTCGCCGATGCCTACCGCGGTTACAACCGGCAGCAGCGGAACCTCCGCGTGACGGAAGCGCGCAAGTTCATCGAGACCCAGCTCAGGGAGGTCGAGGCGCGCGTCAAGCGGGCCGAGTCCGAGGTATGGGCGTTCCGCGAGGCCAACCGCGTCATCTCGCCCGGCGCCGAGTCGACGGTGCTGCTCTCCCTGTTCACCCAGGCACGGAGCGACATCGAGAAGGCCCGCCAGCAGCGCACCGAGCTCGAGCTCGTCCAGGGGCGCCTCGCGCGGACCGACCCGGCGAACGCGTCCGAGCGCGTTTTCGTCGACTCGACGAATCCCGCGATGCAGAAGCTCCAGACCATGTACTCGGAGCTCCTCCTCGAGCGCAACAACCTCGCGCTCGAGGTCACGGACAGGCACCCGCGTCTCCAGGCGCTCGACGACCGCTTGCGCGAGGTCCGGGTGGAAATGCGGCGCGAGGTGGCGGCGCAGATCGCGGCGCTCCGCACGCGCGAGGAGATCCTCAATCGCCAGATGGGCGATCTGCTGCAGAAGAACCGTGAGGTGCCGACCGTCGAGCTGGCGATGCAGCGCCTGCAGCGCGAGGCCAAGAACAACGACGACCTCCTGGCGCTGCTCAAAGCGAAGCACCAGGAGGCCCTGATCAAAGAGTCGGAGACGATCGAGGAAGTGTCGATCGTGCGCCCGGCGACGGAATCCGACACGCCGGTCGGGGCCGAGGCCCTCAACACCGTCCTGGTTGGCGCGCTGCTCGGCCTTTCGCTCGGCCTGGTCCTCGCCTTCGTGCAGGAGACGCTCGACACCTCGATCGGCACCATCGAGGACGTCGAAACCTACCTGGAGGTCCCGGTGCTCGGCGTGGTGCCGCACATCGATTCGCGCGAGACCGTCCAGCGCATCCTCGAGCGCCGACCCGCCCTCGCGCAGATGGATCCCGAGGCGCTCCTGAGCCACGCGCTCCTGATCACGCACTTCGATCCGAAGTCGCCCGTCGCGGAAGCCTACCGGACGCTCCGCACGAACGTCCAGTTCGCAAGGATGGAACGCTCGGGGAAGATCCTGGTCATCACCAGCCCGACCCTCCAGGAAGGCAAGACGACGACCATCGTCAACCTCGCGCTCACCCTCGCGCAGAGCGGGCAGCGCACGCTGCTCATCGGTGGGAACATGCGACGACCGAGCATCCACCGCTTCTTCGGCATCGAGCGCGAGCCCGGCCTCTCCGACATCCTCGTCGGGAGTACGCCGTGGCGCGACTGCGTCCGCACCGTCGCCGACATCCTCATGGGGCGCTTCGAGATGGAAGACATCATGGCCGCCCCGGGTCTCGACAACCTCCACATCATCGAAGCGGGCCCCATCCCAGCCAACCCCTCCGAGCTCCTCTCGACCCCCAAGATGGCCGAGTTCCTCCGCGCCGTGCGCGACGAATACGACATCGTCCTGATCGACACGCCGCCCGTCCTGCCGGTCACCGACTCGGCGATCGTCGCGTCGCAGGCCGACGGCGTGATCCTGGTCTACCAGGCGGGAAAGGTCGGGCGGCTCGTTCTCAGGCGGGCCAAGATCCACATCGAGAACGTCGGCGGCAAGGTCTGGGGCGTGGTCCTCAACGACGTCAAGACGGAGATCGCCGGGTACGCGTACACACACTACTACACCCACTACTACGGCGAGGAAACCGTCATCGATACCCACAAGGAGCGCTTGCGGAGGGCGGGCGCGCTCTTCAAGCGGCTCCTCCGCCGCGACCGACGTGGGGAGCCGCGCGGTGCGCCCTCGCCGGAGGCTGGCGCATCCGAGATCGCCCCGCCCGAAGAGGCCCGGCTCGACCTGGAGCCGCCGGCGACGAGCGCGGGGGAGATCGAGCCCACGCAGGCGGACCTCGCGCCGCCGGCGACGAGGGCGAGCAATATGCTGGGGCGGGCGTCCGGGTGGCTGAAGAACCTCGGCCGCCGCGGCCGACGTGGGGAGGCGACGAGTGAGCCCTCGACGGAGGGGGAAGCATCCTGGACCGACTCTTCCTCCGTCGCCGAGCCGGACCTGGCGCAGGCGGCGCCGGGCGCGAGCGAGATCGACCTCGACGAGGAGGCCCCGACGGCGCGGCGGTCAACGACCAGGCGGCGCCGCATCACGCTGCTCATAATCTTGATCATCGTCCTCGCGGGGGCGATGCTCTGGGGCGTATTCGGCTGGCGGCTCTCAGGCTGGCTCGGTAGCCAGCTCCGGCCGAGGGCGCAATTCTGGCAGAAACTCCAGACGCCGCTCGCACCGGCTCCCGTTCCGGTCGCGCCCAGTTTGCCAGCGTTCCCGCCGGCCCTGCCGCCCGACCGTGAGCCCGCGCCTGCGCCGGAGGCCGCGGTGTCGCCGCCGCCCGCTGCGGCGAGCCCGGCGGAGAACGCGAGCGCTGCGGCGAACCCGATCGAGAAGCCGGGCGTGGAGTCGCCCGTTTTCGGCGACACGCCGAAAGCCGTCGGAAAGGCGGGTGGGGTGGGCCGGCCCGAACCCGTCGGGCCCGCGGCTCGCCCGTCTGCCGTCGCCGCGCTCGAGGCTCCGCCGACACCCGCACGGGCGCGCTTCACCGTCGAGCTCGGCCCCTTCCTCCTGCCGGTGGAGGCGGAGCGGGTCGAGCGACAGTTGAACCAGGCCGGCTACCAGACCGCGCGCTTCCGTCGGCAGACCGGGGCCGCGGTCTTTGCGGTCATCGTCGAAAAGATCCCGACCGCGCGCGACGCGCAGGCGCTCGTCGCGAGCCTGCGCGATGAGGGGTTGGACGGTGTGGTCGTGCTCGGCGAGGGCGAGCCGCTGAGGGTCCGGGTCGGCACGCCGCTGCCGCTCCGGGCCGCGGTGCAGGTGGCCGAGAGGCTCCGGGCCGCCGGCCATCACGTGAGGGTGTCGGCACAGCCAGGCGAGGCCGCGACATTCGTGATCCGCCACGGCAATTTCACCAGCGCCGAGGAGGCCCGGGCAAAGAGCCAGGAGCTGGTGGGCCTCGGCCTGGCCAATCAGGTCGTCCGGGTGAAGTAGGCTCCCGTCCGGCCGCGGGTTGACGATGGACTTTGCCTATATCCTGCTGATCGCCTTCGCCGTCTTCCTCGTCGTCTTCGTCAGGACGGAGCTCGGACTCTACCTCGTGATCTTCTCGATGCTGCTGTCTCCGAAGCTCGGCTCGGGGAGCGGTGAGCTGGCCGAGGGCCGCCGGGTCGTCATCAGAACAGAGGATCTCGTCCTCATCGTCGTCGCGTTCACCTGGCTCGCGAAGACGGCGGTGAACAAGGAGCTGGGGCTCGCGCGGAAGACCCCGTTGAATCGACCGATCCTGTGGTACATGGCCGTGACCACCATCGCAACGCTCTTCGGATACGCGACTGGAACGGTGCATGGGTTGGGAGGATTCTTCTACGTGCTGAAGTACATGGAATTCTTCGTCGTCTACTACATGGTCGCCAACAACCTCGGCGACCGTTCCCGGGCGTGGCGGTTCGTCGGGGCGGCCTTTCTGACCGCCGCCATCGTGAGCGTCATCGGCGCCGCCCAGATCCCGACGGGCCGGCGGGTGTCCGCGCCATTCGAGGGGAGTGAGGGCGAGCCGAACACGTTCGGAGGCTATCTGCTCTTCATGATGGCGCTGGCGGGCGGCATTGCGCTCGAGACGAAGCGCCTCCGGGTGCGGCTCACCTGTCTCGCGCTGCTTGCGCTGATGGCGCTGCCGTTCGCCTACACGCTCTCGCGCGCCTCGTTTCTCGCCGTCCCGTTTGTGCTCGCCGCCCTGGGCGTCTTCTCGCCGCGGCGGCGAGTGGTGGTGGGCGCCTTGCTGCTGCTCCTCGTCGCCGCTCCTCTGATCGGGGTCGCGATTCTCCCGAAGCCCGTGGTGAACCGGATCCTCTACACGTTCGAGCCCGAGGCGGGCTCGGCGACGGTCAAGCTCGGGAAGGTCGCCTTCGACCCGTCGACCTCCGCGCGCCTCATGAGTGTGCAGCGGGGGCTCTACAGGTGGGCGCAGCGTCCGATCCTGGGCTACGGCGTCACCGGGACGGAGCTCATGGATGTGCAGTATGCGCGAAGCCTCGTGGAAACCGGCATCGTCGGGCTCGCGGTCTTCCTCTGGCTCGCGTGGTCCGCGCTCAAGGCCGGTCTCGGGTCGTTCCGAACGCTTCGCGACCCGGACGAGCGAGGGCTGGCGCTGGGCTTCGTCGCCGGGACGATCGGCCTCCTCGTGCACGCGGCCGGGGCGAACACCTTCATTATCGTCAGGATCATGGAGCCCTTCTGGTTCTTCGCCGCAGTGGTCGTTAGCCTACCGGGGCTCGCGGCGGTGCCGGCGAGCGCCACGCCGGCGCGGCAGTTCAGGCGCATCGCGTGACGCCCCGGGGCGTCGTCACGCGGCGAGCGCGGCGGATCAGGCTCCTGGTCACGGACGTCGATGGCGTGCTGACGGACGGCCGCATGGTGCTCAGCGAGCGGGGCGATGAGCTCAAGTTCTTCCACAGCCGCGACGGAGTGGCGGTGGCTCTGGCGAACCGAGGCGGGCTGCGAACGGCCTTCGTGACGGGCGAGAAGAGCCCCGTGGCCCAGGCCCGGGCTGACAAGCTCGGGGTGGACGCCGTGGTTTTGGAGGCCCGGCGCAAAGGCGAGGTGCTCGAGGACCTGTGCGCCCAGTTCGGCATTTCTCTCGACGCCAGCGCCTACATCGGCGACGACCTGCTCGATGTCCCCGCGCTCCAACGGGCGGGCCTCGCCATCGCGGTCGCCGACGCCCCCCGCGAGGTGACGGAGGTCGCCCACTTCGTTACCCGGGCTCGGGGCGGGCAGGGGGCGCTGCGCGAGTGCGTGGAGCTGATTCTGCGCGCTCAGGGCGCGTGGACCGCCACCGTGGAGGCGTACGTCACCGAGCACGGCGGCCGGCCACGGCGGGCGAGCCGGCGGACGATCGGCGCCTTCCCACGGGAGCACGGAGGTCACGCGCCGTGACGGCGGTGGCGGCCACGGCCCGGAGAGTCTCCGACGCTCCCGCCGTGCATGGTCGCCGAGTTCTGACGGTCGGCCTCCCGGTGATCGCGGCCGTGTTCGTGCTCCTCACAGTGCCGTTCCTGAACCAGCCGGTGGACAGCTGGGAGTGGCTCAATCGGAGCGCCGCCCGGTCTATCGTCGTCTCGGGCATTCCGGCCCTCGGCGTCGCCCCCGGCGCGGGGGCCGGGCCCCAGAGCCTGGTCCTCTTCCACCCGCCGAGCTCGGCGTACCTGGCGGCGCTGTCGCTGTGGCTCCTCGGCGACGGCGAGTGGCAGGCCCGGCTGCCCGGGGTGGTAGTTGGGCTGCTGACCGGCATCGGCCTGGCCCTCCTCGTCCGTCGGAGACTCGGAGCCGACCCTGCCGCGGCGTGGGTGGCGACAGTTGCGGCGGCGGTCTACTTGCTGCACGCGGCGACCGTGCACGGAGCGCTCTACCTGGGCTTCTCGGACGGAACTCTGCTCCCGCTCACCTGGGTCTTGTTCGTGGCCGCCTGGCTCGAGACGGGCCGGCGGGGAATGTGGTTTCGGGTCCTGGCGATGGGCGGGTGCTTGGCTCTCGCTCTGTGGGCCAAGGTGACGACGTCGCTCGCCCTGCCTGCCACTCTCGCCGTCGTGGCCGCCATCACCTACCGGGCCCGGGCGGCAGTGACGCTGTCGCTCGGCACCGCCGCGGTCGGATTCGGCCTGTTCCTGGTCACCTGGTGGGTGTATGTCCTGCACCTGGCGCGGAGGGTGGACGCTACTCCCGCATCCCTCTGGGGCGAGCCCTTCCGCTACCTCTCAGACGAGGGGAGCGTTTTCTCTCTCGAGGGCTTCCTTCTCAGTTCCGTGCGGCTCGTGCTCTACTTCGGGCCATTCCTCCTCGCCGCGGCGGCTGCCGCGGTCGTG
>Ga0209058_1001189_pt1 | contig 22291 bp, 19 predicted proteins | sample GraSoiAngelo_147_FD_185904 | JGI IMG/M metagenome (GOLD analysis project Ga0209058, IMG submission 185904) | Grasslands soil microbial communities from the Angelo Coastal Reserve, California, USA - 14_1009_05_40cm (SPAdes) (version 2) | ecosystem: Environmental > Terrestrial > Soil > Grasslands ... | reverse complement strand
TGGCGATTCGGGTGGACGCTGCTTGGGCCGTACCGCGCCGTAGAGGGTAACGTTCCGGACAATCAGGTGTCGACGCGGACGGTCGGGCGAGCTTTACTCGCGACAGTAGCCGCGGGCGCCGTTTCCAGCGCGGTCATTCTAGGACTGAGCCTTCCGGCGGGGCGGCTAGTCGATACTTGGTCGCGATTCCGGTGGGCTTGGATCATTGCCTTCGCAGCCGGTGTGTTTGCCGCAAGGATCGTAGGTGGGCGCCGTGCTGTCTAACCCCTCGTTGGAGCGAGCGTTAAGCCGAAGGTCGACCATCTCACAGGAGGATGCAATGAAGGCACGTTCACTTGTCGCAGCGGCAAGCATCGGCTTCATGTTTCTGCTTATGCTCGGCATGAACGCAGATGCGGCTGAACTCAAAGTGCTGAGCGCCATTGGGATGCAGTCGTTCCTGGAAGATCTAGGGCCGAAGTTCGAGCGCGCGACCGGACACAAGCTCTCGATCTCGTTCGCCACTGCCGGCGCGGCAGTAAAGCGTGCTCAAGGTGGTGAAGCTGCCGATGTCGTCATCGCTACGCGGCAGGGGGTCGATGGCTTAGTGAAGAACGGCAAAGCCTCTGCGAACAACGTGACTGCGCTTGCTAGCGCCGGCATCAGCGTGGCCATTCGAAAGGGCGCACCCAAGCCCGATATCTCGTCGCCGGACGCCTTGAAACGCACGCTGCTCGCCGCGAAGTCGATCTCCTATGTCGATCCGGCGAGCGGTGGCGCGAGCGGCATCCATTTCACCAAGGTGCTCGATCGCTTGGGGATCGCCAACGAGATGAAATCAAAGACGGTCTTCCCCAACCCCAAAGCTCCCGCCGAGGTTGGAGCCCTGGTTGCAAACGGCGAGGCCGAGATCGGCGTGCACATAATCGTGGAATTGATATCAGTCGCTGGCATCGATATCGTCGGCCCACTGCCAGGCGATCTCCAGAACACCATCGTCTTTGCCGCGGCCGTGATGGCCAGCGCCAAGGACGCGGAGGCGGCGAAGGCGCTGGTTAATTTCCTGCGCACACCTGAGGCGGCGGCGGTGACTAAGGCGAAGGGCATGGAGCCTGCCGCTCCGTGATAGTAACTTCCGTTCGGTCTAACCGCCGGTTGCAGGCGACGCGTATGAAGCCGCGCGCGCCTGAACCGGAACGTTGGGCCGACCAACGGCGTCTTGAGGTTCGTTCATGATTCGTGTTGACGAGGCGATGATGCAGAGGTCCAACGCGTTTCGATGTAGCGTCGCTGTCATTTTGGGCCTGGGTCTCGTCGCTAGTGCCTCTTTCGGCCAGCCCCAGGCACATGTCTTCCCAGGCAATGACTGGGAGCGCATCGAGACGCCAGAAGCTGTCGGATTCTCGTCAGTGCGGCTTCAGGCATTACGGCCATGGCTTCAGGCACTCGACACAACGGCCATGATAGTGGTTGTCGGTGGACGGTCCCTATTTGAGTATGGTGACCTTTCGCACCTCAGCTATCTCGGTTCGGTGCGCAAGAACATCCTTGCAATCCTCTACGGAAGATACGTCGACAATGGAACCATCCAACTGAGCAAGACTTTGCGCGAGATCGGGTTCACTGACGTTGGAGGTTTGACCGACCGGGAACTAGACGCGACGATCGATCACCTCCTCACGGCTCGTTCTGGCGTCTACCATCCGGCTTCGAATGGAGGCGACGCAACCAACAGCGCGCCACCTCGAGGCTCGCAAAGGGCGGGTACGTACTTTCTCTACAACAACTGGGATTTCAACGCCGCGGGCACCGTGTTCGAGAAGCTCACTGGTCGATATGTCTATGACGCACTCGAGGCCGATCTAGTCAAACCGATCGGCATGCAAGACTTTGTGCGCGCACGCCAACAGAAGGGCGGAGACCCGACGCGCTCACAGCACTTGGCGTATCACATGTGGCTGTCCACCCGTGACGTGGCCAGAATCGGGTTACTGATGCTGCGAGACGGAAACTGGGCGGGGCAACAGGTTGTCCCAAGGGAGTGGGCGCGTCGGATCCGGAGCGTTGTCACGCCCTTTCACGAATTGAACCCACCGCTGTGGCGATCCTTGGGAACCGGTAACCGCTGGGCCTACGGTTACCTGTGGTGGGCCTGGGATGCGCCCAAGTCCTCGGGCGCGTTCGTTGGGGCCTACGCCGGAATGGGGTTTGGCGGACAATTCATCACAGTCCTGCCCGAACTCGACTTGGTCATCGCTCACAAGACTGACACCACGCAGCCTTCGCCACACGCCCAGCGACAGAGATCCGTCTCGGGCGCCGAGTACAACGCGATTCTCAGGCTCTTGATTGCTGCGCGATGTCCGGACGGTCAATGCTCGTGAACGAGACTCGGGCGGGCGCGGCCCAACAAGGCCATCGAGCTGACGGCGCTCCGCGCCGCAGCTCATAGCCATCGTTAGACCGCAGCGCCGAATTGACCGGGAGCCCAATATGGCTATATTCTGGCTAGAATGCGGTATGGGGTCGTCCTGGCGCCTGAGGCCGCGAAGGCCTTCAGGTCTCTGCGGGCCTACCATCGGGCCGAAGTCCGGGACGCCCTCGAACGGCACTTGCGGGACCAGCCGACCCGGGTAAGCAAGAGCCGAATCAAACGCCTCCGGGGCTTAAGTCAGCCGCAGTATCGTCTTCGGGTCGGGGAAGTGAGGGTGTTTTATGACGTCACGCGGGAAGCTGTCGAGGTCCTCTCGATCGTCACGAAAGCCGAAGCCGCGCGCTGGCTCGCCGAGCATGGGACGCCCAGTGCGCCAAGCGGCCCTGGCTGAGGTAAAGGACGATCTGTCGCGATTTCTGCGCCTGGCGGAGTCCGAAGAAATCGTCATCACGCGGCACGGGAAACCGGCCGGAGTGCTTATCGGCTTCGAGAGCGAGGACGACTGGCTCGACTATCGATTGGAGCACCATCCCGATTTCTTGCGGCGCATAGCAGAGGCGCGCGAGGGGCTCCGGGGTGGACGCGGTGTCAGACTCGAGGATCTGCCGTCCTAACAGGCGGTCTAACAGCAGGCTGGAGCGGTCCGGCTCGACGCCGGCCGCTCAGCCTGAACGTCGTTGGGCGTCACAGGCCACGAGTTCGGTGTGTCATAGGAGAGGGCGAAAATGAAGCCCGTCAATCTCGCGGAGAAGCTCTCAACCTTCACGGAGCACTGGCAGCCGCGAACCGTTGGCGAGTTCAATGGGCACGACCTCATGGTCGTAAAGGTTAAGGGCGCGTTTGTTTGGCACAAGCACGACAGCACGAATCCCCTCGGCCGAGGCCGTCAATGAAGCGCTTCGCGGGGTCCTCAACACGACTAGAGCGGTTCGCGGCAAAGGGGGACTGCCGAACAGGGCGCTGCAGCCGACGAGCCGCGCTCTACCGCGTGTGAAGAAGACCAAGCGAGTCGGCGCGGCTCGCGGCTGACTGCCGACGTTAGCTCCCAATGGAGAGTTCATTGCGACGTCAATCGGTTGTGTCGATGCTTCTGTTGTTGCTGGCTGGATGCAGCCAATCAGACGTACTGCAGAAGTTCGCGTCGCCTGAAGATCAGGCATTAGCCAGAAACTACATTGATCTCCTACGACAGCGGCGGTTCGAGGGCATTGAGAAGGCGGCAGATCCAAGCATCGGAGGGGCGTCTCTTCACGACACGCTAGTGAAAATGGCGGCTCTCATTCCTCCTGGGGAGCCCACGTCGGTCACTCTAGTCGGGGCCCATCGGATGAACACGGTCGACTCCTCCACGGTCAATCTGACCTTCGAGTATGGCTTCTCTGGAAAGTGGTTGGTGACCAACGTCGCAGTGAAAAGGCAAGGTGGCAGCACCACAATCGTGGGTTTCAGCGTCATTCCTCAACGGGCCTCACTCGAGGAGCAGAACAAGTTCACGCTTAGCGGCAAGACTCCGGTTCAGTACTTCGTTCTCACTCTGGCCATCATCCTGCCGCTGCTAACTCTCTGTGTTCTCGTTGTCTGCGTCAGAACCAAGTTGAAGGGCCGAAAATGGCCATGGATTCTGTTCGTCATCTTTGGATTCGGGAAGTTTGTGGTGAACTGGACGACGAGTCAATGGGCTTTTGTACCCCTGTCCTTTCAGCTTTTCAGTGCATCAGCGGTCGCGCCGCCGTACGGCCAGTGGACGTTTGCGATTTCGTTCCCGCTCGGGGCGGTAACCTTCCTGCTGCTTAGGAGGAGGCTCAGTGCCCCTGCGGTTGGAAGCTAACAATCGGTTCCAGCCAACACGCTGGCTCGCATTCGCTCGCCGCGGCTGCTCAGCGCGAGCGCTAGACGCGTACGTGGACCAACTGTAACTCCTTGCCCTTCCCCCACTGCTCTGGGCCATTCCTGAACAGCGATAGCCCCTCGCGATGCAACGGTGGAGTTGAGCCGCCGCGAGGCGAAGCCGAGCGGTCGGCTCGAACGACTTGTTTATACGCCCACGGTTGCCAACCCGAGTCTCGCTTGCCACCAGGCACGCCTTAGCCGAGCTGCTCGGCAAGCGCGACAATGATGCCCTCAGGCCCGCGGATGTAGGCTAGCCGGTACGTGTCCTCGTACTGCATTTCGCCAATGAGCTCGGCTCCGTGGGCGCGCATGCGCGCAACGACAGCGTCGATGTCATCGACGGCGAACATGACGCGACGGATGCCCAGCGTGTTCACCGGCGCGTCCACGGGCCCAAACCTGATCGCGTTGGGCGTGTGGAACTTGTCCAGCTCAATGCCCTGCCCATCGGGAGTCCGCATCATCGCGAGGGTGGCCCGGACATCCTTGAGCCCGATCAGGCTCCCGACCGAAGGCCCTTCGACTGTCGTCTCGCCCTCGAGCTTGAGGCCCAGTTCGATGAAGAACGCCTTGGCGGCTTCGAGATCGTCGACAACGATGAGGACGTTGTCCATCCGTTTAAGCGTCATAGCCTTCCTTCCCTCGCTTCACTGCTGATGCCCGTACTTGCCGCACCTGGCGTATAACACGAAGGCGTTGAGCCGCGGGCGGCGAAGCCGACCGTCGGCTCCAACGGCCTGTTAGGCGGCCGCAAGTTTCGGAGTATACAGTCATGTCGCCCCGCGAAGAATGAGTGGATCAGTTCGACAAGGTCCGACTGCTGAACGCCCTGCTTCGTCTGAACCCCTTCCCGAAAGGTCGGGATGAACCCGAAGAGCTTGCGCATCGCCTTGGGGTGATAGGGCACCAGCGCACGTCCACCCGCACTTGGGCATACATGCAGAATCGGGCCGGCGGGATCGACGAAGCCGATGCCCGGCGGGCAGTACTCTCTGCGGGCCCTCTCAAGCTCCGACAAAAACTCCAACTCCTCGCTCCAGTCGTGCGTCATGAATACGCGAAGAGCATTCTCGACACGCACGCCGGGCCGATTGCTATTAGGCTGGAGATGCCAGGGGCTTTCCCTTCTCCACAACATAGGTGATCAGAACTCTGGACTTAGCGTTGCCCGGCTTACCCCCCGCGTGTGGCGTCTCGGGGGGTATTTGGAAGGCATCGCCTGCTTTGATTGTGCGGGTCGGCTGACCTTGTATGGGAAGCTCGAAGCCGCCTTCCAGGACATAGGCGGATTCGATTCCCGGATGCGTGTGTCGCCCGACCGCCACTCCCGCCTCTATCGTGGCTTCCACCAGTAGCGTCTGATAGCCCGGCGCCGGCCCATCTGTCTGCGACAAAATCTTTCGCGTGACTCCGGCCGTCGCAGCAGGCGGTGGGGCTTGGGCCGCCGCTTCGGTGGCCATGAACTCCGAGGCCGTTGCGCAGATCGCGCATGAGACAATACCCGTGAATGCTCGTCGAGTCAGCATGTCGTCCTCCCCGGTTTCGTTAATACGCATTCCTCGACATCCGATCAAGCGTCTCCGCACCAATCCACGTCTTTGCCGCTATCGTCCACCCTCCTTCTCTGCGCTTGCGTTGCGCAGCGCTTGCCACCCTGCGACCTGCAGCGCTCGCCACGGCGTTCGCTCCCACCCCGTACCCGTCGCACTCGTGGGCGAGTGCTCCATTCCTGACGTGTAGAAGGTTGCCCGGCGAAATAGATCGGTGTAGCTCGGAGAGTATGACATTAACCCTCCAGCTTCTGGGCACGTCAACTTCGCGGTGATCCGCGCCTGACCGCGCGGACGAGCGTCGGCGCGCGGCGCTTGACTTCGGCCGCCGGAGGCGTGATCGTGGCGCTCGGCGGGGGATCGAGATCATGAGGAGTCATCGTACACTCGTCGTCTTCACGGCCGCGGTCTCGATCGCTGTCCTCGTCGCGCTGGCTCCTCCTGCGCGCGCGGCGGAGACGCCACGACGCGGCGGTGTGCTGCTGGCCGCGATCGCCGCCGACGCGCCAAGTCTCGATCCGCACCAGGAGGAGACGTTCGCCACGCTCCACCTCGTGGCGCCGTGCTACAGCACCTTGCTCCAGATCGATCCCTACCAGTACCCCAAGGTCATCGGCGACGTGGCGACCGAGTGGAAGATCGCGGCGGATGGACTCACGTACACGTTCAAGCTCCGGCAGGGGATTCGATTTCACGACGGCTCGCCGTTGACGTCGGCGGACGTCAAGGCCACCTACGAGAAGATCGTGTTTCCGCCGGCGGGGGTCCGCAGCATTCGTAGGAATGCCTATGCGGCGATCACGAGCATCGAGACTCCCGATGCGAACGCCATCGTGTTCAAGCTCAAGCACCCATCGGCATCACTCCTGGTCAACCTGGCCTCGCCGTGGAACGTGATCTATCCGAAGAAATACCTCGACAAGGATCCGAACTACTTCAAGGCGAACGTCGTCGGGTCCGGGCCCTTCAAGTTCAGGGGTCACACGCGCGGATCCACGTTCGAGGGCGAGCGGAACCCCGACTACTTCATCAAGGACCGACCGTATCTCGACGGCTACAAGTTCTTCGTCAGCACCGAGACGTCGGTGCGCGCGGCGGCCCTTCGCTCCGGGCGCGCGTGGATCGAGTTCCGCACCATGCCGCAGTCTGAGGTCGAGACGATCCGGAAGCAGCTCGGCGACAAGGTGGTCGTGCAAGATACGCCGGCCACCGGCATCTTCGGCATCGCGGTGAACCAGACGATCAAGCCCTTCAACGACGAACGCGTCCGTAAGGCGTTGACGCTCGGTCTCGATCGGTATACCGCCAGTCGCGTGCTCTACCCTATCGCGAGCCTCAAGGACGTGGGTGGGCTCATGCGTCCTGCTACGGAGTGGGCGATGTCGGACGCCGAGCTTCTAAAGTTTCCGGGCTTCGGGAAGGACATGGAGAAGAATCGCGCCGAGGCCAAACGCCTCCTGGCCGAGGCCGGGTACCCCAACGGATTCAAAGCGGTGTTGAAAAACCGCAACGTCCGAGTCCCGTACGTGGACTTCGGCGTGTTCGTGATCCAGGAGTGGCGCAAGATCGGCATCGAGGCCGAGCACCGACCCCTCGAGTCGGCGTCCTGGTTCGCGGATGGCCGGGACACCGGCAACTTCGAGCTGATCGTCAGCCCCTCGTTCAACTTCATGGACGACCCTGACCAGTTCCTCGAGCGGTACACCACGGGCGACAGCAACAACTGGGGGCGATTCTCCGATCCGAGGATCGACGACCTCTTCACGCGCCAGGCGAGGGCTCTGGATCCCACCGAACGCAAGAAGCTCATCAACGAGATCGAGAGAATCGTACTCGGGCACGTGTACTACATCCCGGGCATCTGGTGGGCGCGGAGCGTCGTGCACTGGGCGAAGGTGAAGAACTACGTGGCGCCGCCGAATCACTACTCGAACCAGAAACTCCAGGACGTGTGGCTCAGCGAGGACTGAGAGACAAGCCAGGGCGCCGCTCGCCAACGCCGAGCTCGGGTCGGCCAGATCCCCCGCGCCAGAGATCACAATCACCGCGATGCCGGCGTCGATGTCGCGGATCCGCTTCAACACTTCCACGCCATCTAGCCCTGGCATCCGGAGATCGAGAAGAACCAGATCGGGGCGTTCGCCGCGGCTGGCCGCGAACCCCGCCTCACCGTTTGGCCGTTTCGACGGAACACGGGGTCAGCCGCGTCAGGATCACCTCGACGAGCATCGAAGCGATTCTGGCGTCGTCGTCGATGATGACGACTCGAGGGCGTCGAAGCGCCATTCACCGCGCGGCCGACCCGACCTATCTCGCGGGTCCCATGGGCAGGCGGACGGTGGCGATCGTCCCGCCGTCGCCGCTCTCGAGGTCGAGCCGCCCTCCGTGGCGATGGACGATCCCGTAGGCGACGCTCAGGCCGAGCCCGAGGTGCAAGGGTTCCTTGGTCGTGAAGAATGGTTCCAACGCCCGGCGCCTCGCCTCCTCGGACATGGCCGGGCCGGAGTCGGCGACCGAGCAAAGCACGCTGTCATCGGACGCCCAGGTCCTGACCGCAATGCGCCCGCCGCTCGGGAGCGCCTCGACCGCGTTGAGCAGCAGATTCCTGAGGACTTCCTGTAACCCTGTCGGTTCCCCTGCCACGGCCGGGATGTCGCCCGGCTCAAGCAGGACCTGGATCCCGCCGGCTCCTGCTTCGTCAAGCCAATGGCTTCGGATCATCTCCAGCGCGTTGTGGGCGAGCTGGTTCAGATCGACCGGGACGGTCGGGCCGGCAAGCCGCGCCTCGGTGAACTCCATCAGGCGGCGAATCACGTCGGCGCCGTTTCGCGCCGCCCGCTCGACGGCGTAGAGGTCCCGACGAATCTCCGGAGCGTCCACCTTCCGGTCCAGAAGCTGGAGCCGTCCCAGAGCCACCATCAGGATGTTGTTGAGATGATGGGCCACGCCGGTGGCAAGGTCGCGGCTGGCCCGAAGGCGCTCTGTCTCTACCAGGCGCTGCTGCGACGCCTCGACTGTCTGCAGCGCCCGGTGCAGCTCTTCGTGCAGCCGGCTGTTCTCGAGCGCGACCGCCGCTTGGGCGGCGAACGCTTGCGCCAGCTGGACCTCGCCGTCGTCGAAAGCGCGTCCTGGCCTGTCGCCGATGCCGAGCGCGCCTACCACACTGTCCTTCGCCAGAAGCGGCACCGCCAGCACCGCGCGATACGGGGCCCGCTGGATCGCGGCACGAATCTCGGGAGTCAGCGTCACGCGGGGATCCAAGAGCAGATCAGGGGTGACGACGGCCCGGCGTTCTCGAACCGCGATGCCCGTGACGCCGGTCCCGTGCCGAAAGACCAAGGTCGGGCCAAGTTCCTCGCCCACATCGCCCGACACGGCCAGCGCAACCAGATCCGTCGACGACGGCTCCAGACGAAAGAGGGTGGACACCTTCGCGTCGAAGAGCGTGAAGACGCTGTCCGCGATCCGTCGCGCGACCTCCGCGGGATCGAGCGATTGAGAGACGACGCGGCTTACCTCGGCGAGCCGCTCCGCCACCCCTCTGCGCCGCTCGCTCTCCCTGAACAGGTCTGCGTTCCGGATTGCGACGGCGGCGTGGGCGGCGAAGAGCGACAGGAGCCGCAAGTCGTCCTTGGTGAAGACCCGGTCGGCCGCGGTCGCCACGACCAGGGCACCGACGATCTCCGGGCCCGCGACCAGTGGCACCCCGACCGCCGACTGGTGCCCTTCCTCGCGGAAGCGCTCCCGCTCCCAGCCGGGCACGGTGAAACGGACGTCCGCGAGCACATCCGGTGACCAGACCGCGCGGCCCTGTCGGACCGACAGCCCTGCGACGCCTACGCCCGATGGAAGTCTCTGGCCGATCCATTGCTCCCGCCATCCCGCGCCAGCGGTGGCGACGCAGGCGAGATCGTCCGTCGCGCGGTCTCGCTGGTAGAGGATCGATCGCCGACCCCCGAAGAGTCGGAGCACCGCGCTGACGATCCGGCCCGTTATCTGCTCGGGGTCGTGTCTCCCGCCGAGATCGTGCCCGATCTCGGCGATCTCGCTCATCGCCGCGTCAGCCCGCTTGCGTTCTGTAGCATCGCGCAAGATGACCACCAGAGGACCCCGGGGATCGTTGACGAGCTCGCACACGACATCGTAAGACCCGGCGAACTCGCGCACCAAGGCGCTCAGCGGCTTCCCGAGCACCCCGGCCGCCCCGTGGCCGAGGAGCCTCTCAGCGGTCGGATTGACGGAAAGGACCTTGCCTTCGGTATCGAGCGTGATGACGGCGTCCGCGATCTCGCCGTAGGCTTCCGCGGAAGTTGGCGATGACGGTTCGCCCGGCCCACCCGCGCGGCGACGTCGCCTGCTCGCCGAGGGGCGCGGTGGTCCCCCCGGAGTCGAGCGAGTGGTCGGTTTTCTCGGTTTCACGCGACCCACCTCCCCCGCGTGATCGTTGCCGCTTAGCAGAAACATGAAATCAGAGATTGCACAAGAGTTTCTGTGCCCTCTTGAGCGGGGCGCGCGCTGGCGCTCAGAGCGATGTGTCCAAAAACTCTCTCACGTACCTCACGAGCTCCGCTTGATGGTTGCCAAAGAAATGATCTGCCCTCGGCGCCATGATCTGCCGCGATCGCCTCGCATCGTTGATCGAGGCGGCGCGGCGCTGCGCCCCCTTCAAGACAGACGGCAGATCGTTCTCGCCGTACAGGTCGAGCACCGGGAATTTCAACTGCCCGAAATCTCCTTCACTCCCCCAGCCGATACTGACCCAGGCGTTGATGGGTGGATCGGGATCGTGGGCCAAGTAGTAATGGGTCATGCGTGAGCCCATGCTGTGCGAGACGACTGCGATCTTCTTGTAACCCTTGGCGCGCAGAAAATTCACCGCGACCTTCAGCCTCTCGCCTGCTTCGCCGAGGAGGGTCGGGCCATACTCTTCCGGTCTGGCCTCCCGGGCCAACACGGGCATCTGCGCCGACAGGGTGGAGTAGCCGTGGTCAGCCAGCGCACCGCGCAGCGTGCCAATCAAGCCCCAATCGGGATGAACCCCGATGCCGTGCACGAGGACAAGCCCGGCTTTCGCATTGGGCGCCTCGGTGTAGATGTTGAGGAACCTGCGCCCGGCTCTTCCCTCCAGGTACACGGGATCGCCCACGACGATGCCCGGGGTGATCTCAGCGGCCCATTTTTGTTCCCGGTCATAGTCGGCTCCATCGGCGTTGTGCACGACGAGCAGCAAGACGACGTGAATGACATAGGCCAGCGCGGCCGGCTTCAGCCGGTGGACCATCAGCGAGAGCCCGCCAATTCGCACCATTAGTGGCGGATGCCGGGGACGCTCATCGGCTTGCCGACGTCGAACGTCGTCAGGTAGAGCTCGAGCTCCGCGTACTCGATGGCGTCGGCGGCGAGCATGTTCATGCCGAGCGGTGTCATGCACCACTGCATGCGCTTGCGCATGTCCCAGACCTCGGTCCGGTCAGTTCGCCACAGCGGGAAGTGCTTGGTCAACCCCGCCGTCGCGTCGCCGAGGAGGCGACCGCCGAGGAACTTGCCGGCGCCCTTTTCCGGCGTGTGGCAGTCGGCACACGCGTGGTTCCGCTCGCCCACACGTCGATAGAACGACGCCTTGCCCCGCGCGAGGGCGGCGCGCGTCTCCTGGCTCGAGGTGTCGATCCGCACCGGCATTCCGTTGGATGCCATCTTCACGAGCATGGTCATGGCCAGGTTGGTCGTGCTCTGGGCAGGCATCTGGGCGCCGGTCTTCTCGGGAGCATGCACAGCGAGCAAATCCTCGATGCTCATCACGCGCCGATAGGCCGCAACGAACTTCGGGAAGCGGGTGGCGACGCCCGTCATCGACTTCTGCGGCCCCCCCTCGTGGCAGTCGGCACAGGCCTTACCAGTCGACCCCTTCGCCGTCCACCCTGCCTGGGCCGCCTCGGCCATCAGTAGCGCGGGGTTGTTCGTGGGATCGAGGTTGTCGCCGAAGCCGACCGGTTTCGCGCGGGTCACGGGATTGCGGTCGGGGTCCTTCTCGGGCGGCAACGGTCCCTTCAGACTCTGCAGAAAGGCGACGAGGTGAACGATCTCTTCGGGAGTGAAGATACCGAGCACCCCCCACGGCGGCATCGACGTGTTCGGGAAGACCACGCGCGCATCATAGATCTGTTGATAGAGATAAGCGTCGGGGAGCTTCCGGTCGGCGATGGTCGAGAGATCCGGGCCGACGCTCCCCGCCGGCCAGACGTCGTCTCCCGGAATCAGATGGCAGCCCGTACACGGGGCCTTGGCGCGCGCGAGGAAAAGGGTTCGTCCCTTCTTCACATCGCTGGCGACGCCGCTGGGCATCGCGACGCGCCGAACCGGGGGCTCCGGGCGCGGGTCAGCGTAGGCGTAGGTCCGGAACTCGCCGAAGTCCCGGGTCGTCCAACCCTTGTAGCGCACAGCCTCGCGCTTGCCGTCCCCCAGGGCCTTGAAGCCGCCTTGCGCCTCGGGAATGGCCCGGCTGCTCCATGCTGGGACGCTCGAGTAATCGGGAGCGTCTCTGGCGCCGGCGGCACAGCCCGCGACCAGAGTGAGCGCGCAGAACCACCGTATCAGCGTCGACCGCGCGACTGTCATCAGGCCCTCCGGGCTACGAGAACGTGACGTCGGCCGTTCCCTCGTATTTGCCGCCTGTCGTGTCCGCGAACGTCACCTTGAGCTGACCGGGATCGGTCGCTCGGAAGGTGAACGCGAAGTTCTTGTCGATGATTTTACCCTGGACGGAATCCTCAGCCGGACCTTCCCGCCATTTTTCCGGAAATCCGGAACGGCCCATGCCACAGGGCGCTGGCGCGAGAATGATCGGCCCGCCTAGAGATTTACCGGGCTCGCTCTGCCCAGAGCCGTGGAAGCGACTGATATTCCTGCCCCTCAGTTCCGGTATCGGGCTTGCTCCGGATTCTTGCCGTGGACGGCGCCGGTCACGCCCGGGTCGGACGGTGGTTACGCGAGGCCCGCAACCTTTCGGGCATGCGGCTCAGTTCCAAGATCTTCCTCGCCTCTGCGCTCGTGATCGTCGTGCTCGCGGGTGTCAGTGCCTTGAGTCTCGGTGCGGTGGGCGGTCTCGTGTCCGTAAACCGAGAGATCACGACCCGCACGATCCCCGCGCTGAGCCTTGCCGCGTCTGCTCGAGATGCGATTCAGCCACTCCTGAGGCTCGAGGCAAGCGCGCTCGTGCTGGGCGACCGGCGCTACACGATGGCGTGGGCGGAGCTGGCGGAGCAGATCGCCGAGGACCTGGAGCGCCTTGCCGAGTATGCGCAGAGCGAGCGGGAGGAGCTGCACCGCCGCGAGGCAAGCGCCGCGTTCGAGGAGTACCGGCGCATCGTCGCCGAAGAGCAGGCGCTCCTCCAGCGCGGCGACCGGGCGCGCGCCCTGCGTTTGACGGACACCGCCGCGAGGGTGCTCTCCGAGCAGGTCCGGGAGAGCCTGAACGGGCTGATGAGGGCGACCCGCGAGCGGGTCCTCGCCGCACAGGCCGAGGCCGCGCGCCTCGAGACACGCACGTGGACCGCGGCGGTGATGGCGCTGGGCGCGTCGGTCGGCCTGGCGCTGCTCGGGGCGGCCATCATCGCTCGGCGGATGACCCACTCCCTCGATCTGCTGTCCTCGGCCACGGCGGAGGTCGCCGCAGGCGCGTTTTGTACGCCGATCGCGGTCGAAAGCCGCGACGAGATCGGGGCGCTCGCACGATCGTTCAACTCGATGGCGACCCAGCTGCGTCACATGGAGGAGACGAAACGGGAGTTCTTCGCGGCCGTCTCCCACGAGTTCCGGTCGCCGCTCACGTCGATCCGTGGCGCCATCGACCTTCTCCACCAGGGCGCTCCCGGCCCGCTCACGGAGAAGCAGGAGCGCCTCACCGACATCATCGGGCGGAGCTCCGAGCGCCTGCTGGGGCTCGCCAATCAGATCCTCGAGATGTCGCGCCTTCGCGCCGGGCTCGTAGAGCTCGATCGAAAACCGCTCGACCTCGCGGTGCTCGTGGACCGCGCGATCGAGGAGCTCCACCCGCAGGCCGCGGAGGCGGGTGTCGCCTTGCAATGCGAGCGCTACGGGAATCACTTCGCGTACCTCGGCGACGAGGAACGGCTCTACCAGCTCGTGGTCAACCTCGGTGCCAATGCGATCCGCTTTACCCCGCGCGGCGGCCGCGTCGTGGTGCGGGCCATCGACGCGAGCCCGGAGCTCGAGCTCCAGGTCGAAGACACGGGCGTGGGCATCCCCGCGGATGCCCTGCCGAACATCTTCGATCCCTACCGGCAGGCCCACCGAGATCGGGGCGGCACCGGTCTGGGCCTGGCGATCGTGCAGGGCGTCGCCAAGGCCCACGGAGGTCGCGTCACCGCGGAGTCACGCGAAGGGAAGGGAAGCCGCTTCACCGTCCTCTTCCCGCGTTCGTAAGCGCTCGCGGCGGCGTGTGCTCAGGAGCGTGTGGTTTGCTTCGTTCGGGAACGGTACTGCGCGGGGACGGCGTCTAGGCGATCGGTCCAGTGCATTCTGGAAGCGCGATGATCTGCCGGCGCTGGATCAGCTAGAACAGGTCCTTGGTGAAGGTGGCCCGCTGGCGCACCGTCCGCTGGGCGTCGCCGCGGACATCGCGCAAGCTCTCATCAAAGAGCTGATGTAGGTTGCCCGCGGCGCCACCGGCGCCTGTCGCGAACGGTCCATCGAGCGGGCGGCGTCACTCGTACCGGAGGGCTTCGATGGGATCGAGGTGCGCCGCCTTGCGCGCCGGGTAGAAGCCGAAAAAGACGCCGATCGCGGCGGCGAAGCCGAAGGCCAGGGCGATGGTCCTCGGTCCTACCAGCGTTCGCCACTCGGCGAGGTGGCTGATCGCGGTGGCGCTCGCCACGCCAACGCCGATGCCGATCACCCCTCCGATCAGGGAGAGCAGCACTGCCTCGACCAGGAACTGCGTCTGGATGTCGCGACGGCGGGCGCCGACCGCCATGCGCACGCCGATCTCGCGGGTGCGCTCGGTCACCGAGACGAGCATGATGTTCATGATGCCAATGCCGCCGACCAGGAGCGAGACGGACGCGATGGCGGCGAGCAGGTAGGTCATGACGCGCGCCGACGCCTCCTCGGTACGCAGGACGTCCTCGAGGCTGCGGATGAAGAAGTCGTCCTGCTGGCCGGGACGGAGCCGGTGCCGCTGCCGGAGCAGCTCCTGGATCTCGGTCTGTGCCTCCGCGATGCGTTGGCCAGGCCGAACCTTGATGGCGATGGTCTCCACCGAGCGCGGGCTCGATCGGCTCACACCGAGGACCTTCTTCTTTGCCGTCGAGATCGGGATCAAGACGACGTCGTCTTGATCCTGGCCCCCGCCACTCTGGCCTTTGCGCTCCAGGAGGCCGATGACGAGGAAGGGAACCTGGCGAATCCGAATGAGCTGGCCCATCGGATCGGTGTCGCCGAACAGCTCACGGACGGTCGTCTGCCCCAGAAGAGCGACCCGGGCGGCGCCGTCCACGTCGTCCGAGGTGATCGGGCGGCCCGCCCGCAGGGACCAGTCGCGGACCTCGAGGTATCCCGGAGTGATTCCCTGGAGCAGAGTGGCCCAGTTCTCCCCGGAGTACAGGATCTGCTCGGTTCCGCGAACCAACGCGGCCACGGCCTGGACGGCATCCACCTCGCGCTCGATCGCGGCCGCGTCGTCCTCGCTGATCGTGCGCCGGCTGCCGCCGCCGAGGCGGACACCGCTTGCGGTCACGCTGCCGGGGCGCACGACGACGACGTTGGACCCCAGACTCCGGATCTGCTCGCTCACGCGGGCTTGAGCCCCGGCGCCGACGGCGATCGTGGCGATGACCGCGGCGACCCCGATGATGAGGCCGAGCATCGTCAAGCCACTGCGAAGCTTGTTGACGCGCACGGCGCGTCCCCCGGTGCGGAGGCTCTGCCAAAGGGTCATGCCACCGTCACGATCAGAGCCGGATCCGCGGCGCCCGGTCCGGGGTGGAAGAAGGGGCACCGGCCGGCGGGTCGGACGCCATCCGTCCCACGACGATCTCCTGGCCTTCGCTCACGCCCTGGAGCACCTCGGTCACCTTGCCATCGGTGACTCCGAGCGTCACCGCGATCGGAGTGGGCCGCCCGTTCCGGCCGAGGACCCACACGCGGCCAGTGACACCCGCGGCCTCGTCCTGAGCAGTATGGCGACCCGCCCCTTGGTCGAATTTCGCGCGCTGCTCCGGGGTCAGGATCTCACGGATGCGCTCGCGCCGGGCTTGCCGGAGCTTCTTCTCCTGCGCCTGGCGCTCGTCCTGCCGCTCGGCGCCGCGCAGGGCGTGGCGCTGGCGGCGGTTTTCGTCGAGGATCGCGTCGAGCCTGGCAACCTGATCCTTCGTCAGCCCGAGGCTCTGGACGAGCCGTTCCCGCGTGCTCTCTCCACTGCCTCGTGTGTCGCCGGTGTCGGCGTCCTGAGCCGCAGCCGCTTCTGGGCGGTCGCCTTCCTGGTCCTCCGCGTCGCCCCGGAACCGCAGCGCGGCGTTCGGGACCTTGAGGACGTTCTCTCGCTGCTCGACGACGAGCCGCACGTTCGCCGTCATGCCCGGCAAGAGCTTGCCGGCGGGGTTCGAGACCGCCACGAGAACCATGTACGTGACCACGTTCTGTACGGTGGACGGCGCCATGCGGATCTCGAAGACGCGTCCTCGGAAGGTGTCACGGGGGAACGCGTCGACGGTGAAGAGCGCCTCGTCGCTGAACTTGACGCGTCCGATGTCGGCTTCCGCGACGCTCGTCTCGACCTGCATGAGGTCGAGGCTCTGGGCGATGGTGAAGAGGGTTGGGGCCTGGAGGCTTGCGGCCACAGTTTGACCGGTGTCGACCGAGCGTGACACGACGACGCCGTTGATGGGCGCCCGGATCCTCGTGTTCTCGAGATCGACCATCGCCTGGTCGAGGGCCGCGCGCTTCTGCGCCACCTGGGCGTGGGCCGTCTGGAGCGCCGCGCCGGCCACCTTGAGCTGGGCCTCGGCGGAGCGAATGGCGGCCTTCAGAGATCGCTCACGGGCCCGGGCTGCGCGGACCTGGGTGACCGAAGAGTCGTAGAGCGCCTGAGCGGTGTCGCGGTCGCTCCGGGGAATCAACTGGCGCTCGAAGAGCGCGACCTTGCGCTGGAGGTCGCGCTCGGCGTCGCTCGCCACGACCTCGGTGCGGGAGGTCTGGGCCTCCGCTTCCGCTAACGTGGCGTGCGCATTCTCCACTTCCGCTCGCGCGCGCTCCACCTGCGCCTGCTGGTTCAGGACGGTCGCCCGGGTCGAGTCGAGGTCGGCTTGCGCCTGCCGCACCTTCGCCTCGTAGATCGCTGGGTCCAGCCGAGCGATGATCTGGCCCTTTCGCACCTTCGAGTTGAAGTTCGCCAGCATTTCTATGATCTGCCCGGAGACCTGGCTTCCGACCTGGACGGTGACGACGGCGTTCAGTGTGCCGTTCGCCGACACATTGACTCGAAGCGGCCCGCGCTCGACCCGTGCCAGGCGGTACCGGGGAGCGTTGGCGCCGCTCTGCATGTGGAGATAGCCCCACACCGCCGCCCCCAGAAGGGCGACGACGATGCTCAGCCAAAGAATACGTTTCACTGCAGCGGGTCGGTGGGAGTTACGCGGCATCGAGCAGCTCCCCACTCGCGAGGAGCAACCCAGCCGCTACCGCTTCCCCGCAGTCCCGCGACAGATGGATGTCGGCCAGCCGGAGGAGCGTGGCTCCCTCGAGGAAGCGCAACAGCTCGGGATCGATGTCGGCATCGAGGCAGCGGTAACGTTCCTCGAACGCAGCGCGTACGGCGCGGACGCCACTTGCCGGACCCGGATTCTGCAGCGCCAGCAGCGTGAGGTGTCCGAGGAAGTTGGCGACGTCGACGGCAGGCTCGGTCATCGCGGCGTCATCGAAGTCGAGCACCGAGAGTCCGTGGTCCCCGGCCAGGACCTGATCATGATAAAAGTCGCGGTGAGCCGGTCGCCATCGCCAGGCCGACCCTCGCTCGCGCCCGGCATCCACCAGGCGCAGGCACTGCATGGCCTGCGCTGCAAGCCGCGGGCACGCTTCGCAGAGCCGCCGTACCCGGTCCTCGAGCGGCGCCAGCTCCGCTTCCAGACTATGCCGGCGTCCGAGGTCTAGCCCGCTCGAATGCAGGGCGCGGATCGCGCCCGCAATCCGCTCGGCCATTGTCGTGTCCCCGGCGAGCAGTGCCGGGGCCACCGGCTCGCCGGGCACCTCGCGCAAAACCAGCAGCTTCAGGGACGGCAGGTAACGCATGGGTTCCGGTACGCGCACGCCCTGCCCACATGCCCGCGCGGCGCTGACCGCCCTCGCGACCTGGTACACCGTCGGCCCGCGCCCGCTGGCGAAAGTCTTGGCATAGAGGCGTTCCCAACGTTGGGTTTCCGGCGGGCCAACCCGAACGATGTAGCGGAGCGTGCAGCGGCGGGCGCGCTTGTGGCGGAGAATCGCGGCCTCCGTGACGACGGCGGGCTCCGCGAAAACGGACCGTCCCAACTCGACGCCCATGAAGACCGGATCGACGAGAATCTCGAGTTGCGGCAGCGCGGTGTCGAGGGGAGCGGAGGGGGCGGCCCACCCGGAGCGGTGCGGCGCTCGATCCCGCTCGAACTCGGTGAGCCGGCGCGCGCCCAGCCTCACTAGCCGTTCGGCCTCGGCGGGCCAGCGTGCGTCGAGGCGCCGGAAGAAGCTGGCGCTCCGCTTGAGGAGCGCGGCGGCCTCGAAGAGCGGGAACTCGCGGCGCAGTTCAGGTCGGCACGCGGCGTACGCGTCGAGAAAAGCGGCCCGCGCCGTCTCGGGAGCATCGGTCGACGCGGGAGCGTTGACGAACAAGTCGGCCACGAACATGCCGACGTCGACCAGAGGGTGGCTCAAGCAGGCCTCGTCGAAGTCCAGGAGGATGGGCCCGCCGTCGGACACGAGCACCTGATCATCGCTGAAGTCGCCGTGCACCGTGACTTCCGCCTCGGGGACTTCTTCGAGCCGCGCCGCGACACGGCCCGCCAGCTGCGCGACTTCGGTGCTGAAGTCTGGGAGCAGGGTTCCGACACCGAGCCCTGCCGCGATCACGGTTTTCGACTCGTCCCCGAGCGAGTGGCGCCGGAGGCGAGGGTCGCGAGTCCCGTGCAGCCGCGACAACACCTCCGCGACATCCGCCATCCAGCCGGCAAACCCTGGGTGGGCCTGGAGATCCCGCAGCCGATGCCCTCGCCCCTCGCCGTGAACCACGAGCCGCAGGTCGGGCAGATACGCGAGCGGACGAGGCGTCGGGAAGCCGGTCTCGAGCAGGGTGCACCCCATCTGGAACAGCAAGGCTCCGCGATCGTCGCCGTGGAGCTTTCCGTAGGCGACGGTGCTCCCGGGTCCCCGGGGTTGGTAACGCAACAGGGCCTTCCGGCCAGGTTTGTACCGGACCACCTCGGCCGAGCCTTCGGCGAAGCCATCTCCGACGAGACCGACCTCGCCGAGGCGGCGGCTCATTTCAACTGCCGAGGCTGCCTGCAGCAGTGCCGGGAGCTTTCGGTCCATCGGGAAGCGTTGCAGAATCGCCTGAAGGTCGGGCAAGTACGCGCCGACGATCCCGGCGAGATGCGGATACCGACGTTCCGTCTCCTCGGCGAGCCTGGCGACCTTGCGCCTCGACCAGACCTGTCGCGCGCGATCCCCGGCGAACATCGCGATATGGGCGAGCGTCTCGAGGCAGCCGGCACGCGAGCTGTCCCGCATCGTCAGCTCGTACTGCACGAGGCAACTCGTGCCTGGCTTGTAGCGAACGTAACACGGTCGGCAGGACTGCACCGCGAGCACGCCGCGCGCGTCCGTCCAGGACCGGGCGAGCATCTCACGCATGGCGGCCCCGTCGAGAGCGAGCCCGAGGGCCGGAAGCGCCGGGTCAAGTGGAGGGAGCGGGATCATGGGTCTGTCACCGGCTGTCGCCACGTGTCCGACTGGGCGAGCTGCCGCTCATAGAGCCGGCGGTACCGACCTCCAAGCGCCATCAAATCTTCGTGACGCCCGCGCTCGACGACGCGACCATCCTCGATCACGAGGATCACGTCCGCGCTGCGGATCGTGGGCAGCCGGTGGGCGATGATGAGCGCCGTGCGTGCGCTCAGCAAGCGGTCCAGCGCACTGAGGACGAGCGCCTCCGCCTCCGCGTCGAGGCCGGTGGTGGGTTCGTCCAGGAGGACGATAGGCGCGGCCTTCACCATGGCGCGCGCGATGGCGAGCCGCTGGCGCTGACCGCCGGAAAGGGTGACGCCGCGCTCGCCAATGACGGTGGCGTAGCCGTTGGGGGTCGCCGCGACGAAGTCGTGGATCCCGGCCGCGCGGGCCGCCGCGACGATTTCCTCCTCGGTCGCCTCCGGCTTCCCGTAGGCGATGTTCTCGCGGATCGTCCCGCCGAAAAGCATGCCGTCCTGAGGGACGACGCTGATCTGGTCGCGTAGCGACTTCAACGTGAACTGGCGCACGTCGTGGCCATCGATGAGGACGCGGCCGCCGGTGGGGTCCCACAGTCGAGGGATGAGGCCGAGCAGTGTGGACTTGCCCTCGCCGCTCGGGCCGACCAGCGCGATCCGTTCACCCGGACGCACGGCAAGGTCGATGCGGCGGACGACAGCGACGCCTGGCGTGTAGGCGAACTCGATGTTGTCGAAGCACACGGCGCCGCGGAACCGCGGGGCCGTGCGGGGACCATCGCTCACCTCGGGCGTCCGGTCCAGCACCTCGCTCACGCGCTCGATGCAGCCGCTGGCCTTGCCGGCCCGCTCGGCGACGCGCGAGATTCGTCGGACCGGCCGGTAGAAGCCCTGCATGTAGGCCAGGAAGACGATCAGGTCACCGGCAGTCAGCCGGCCCGCCACGACCTCGGTCGCGCCGAGCCAAAGCGTGGCGGCGGTGGTCACCGCCAGCGCGAACTCGACGATCCGCTGAAAGCGGGCCTCCAGCCGGGTGATGGTGAGCCCGGAGTCGAAGCTACGCCGGCTCAGCCGGCCGAGACGCTCGTCCTCCTGACGCTCGCGAGCGAACATCTGGACGACGTGGATCCCCGACAGCACCTGAGCCAGGCGGGAGACAAGATCGCTCTCGCGACGCCGCTGCTCCCGGGTGGCCTCCCGGATGCGGCTCGAGTACACGAGGAAGCCCAGAAAGGAGAACGGAACGACCACGAGCGCGAGCAGGGCCAGGCGCCAGCTCATCAGGACCATGACGGTCACGAAGCCCAGCACGACCCCAGCCTCGGCGACGAGCGTGAGGAGGGAGCCGACGAGCAGATCGCGGAGCATGCCAACGTCGCCGGTCAACCGCGTCAGTAGGTCTCCCGTGCGACTCCCACGGTGAAAGCTCAGCGAAAGCCGCTGCACGTGGGCGAACAGGCGTGTGCGGACCCCGAACACGACCTCCTGGGCCACGCGCGAGCTGACCACGTTTTGGTGGTAGTAGAAAACGCCGCGCAGCAGCGCCAGGGCGAGGATGACCCCGGTGGCCGCCAGCAGCACGGAGACGCGGTCGTCGCCGAGCGCGTGGTTGACCCAGGGCCACGGCGTCCGGAGCTCCATGCCGAAGAGCACAGTGTCGAAGATGAACTTGAGCGGCCAGGGTTCTGCCAGGCGGGTGACGGAGTACGCGAGCGAGCACAGCGAAGCGACCAGCAACGGCCGCCAGTGCGGGTAGAGCTCGCGGCGGAAGCGGCGGGAGGCCGCGGCCGCTAGCATGAGGTTCCGGATGTGAGTGCGAACCGGGTGCAGGACCACGCCTACTCCCGTTCACTGGCGACCTGCAGGATCTCGTCCGCACAAGCGACGACCGCGCGCGCGTTGCCCTGCCAGGTGTGGTGTCGCCGCACGTGCTCCCGCGCCGCCCGGCCCAGCGAGGCGGCCAGCGCGGGGCGCGCGACGAGCGCAGTAATGCTGTGTGCCAGCGCTGTCACGTCGCCGGGCGGATACAGCCACCCGGTGGCGCCGTGCTGAACGCACTCGCCGACGGCCCCCACATCCGCGGCCACGACGGGAAGACCGGCCGCCATGTACTCGTAGAGCTTCAGTGGAGAGAAGTAGAAGCGTTCAGCGTGATCGTACGGCGCCACGGCGACCGTCATCGCGGCGAGGTACGCCGGGACGAGCTCGTGGGGCACGGCGCCCGTGAAGAAGGTGGCGTCCGCGATGCCTTCGCTGGCAGCGAGCGCTTCGAGCTGGCCGCGCTGGGGGCCGTCACCGACGAACAGCAGACACGACGTCAGTCCCTGTCGGTGAATCATGGCCGCCGCGCGGATGAGGGTCTTGGTTCCGTGCCATGGCTTGAGCGTCCCCAGGAAGCCGACGACGGGGGTATCGCCGAATCCGAACCTCGTCCGGATCTCGTCCACGGCGCCGCTGGGGGCAGCAAAGCG